>Ga0081539_10000134_pt1:0-172500 | contig 173625 bp, 151 predicted proteins | sample TabmetS4T2R2_FD_71023 | JGI IMG/M metagenome (GOLD analysis project Ga0081539, IMG submission 71023) | Tabebuia heterophylla rhizosphere microbial communities from the University of Puerto Rico - S4T2R2 | ecosystem: Host-associated > Plants > Roots > Rhizosphere ... | reverse complement strand
TTCCAAGGGTCCGGCTGTTCGCCGGTTAAAGCGGTACGTGAGCTGGGTTTAGAACGTCGCGAGACAGTTCGGTCTCTATCTGTGATGGGCGCAGGAGATTTGAGTGGGGCTGACCTTAGTACGAGAGGACCGGGTTGGACGGACCTCTAGTGTATCGGTTGTCGCGCCAGCGGCATCGCCGAGTAGCTACGTCCGGAAGGGAGAAACGCTGAAGGCATCTAAGCGTGAAACCCTCCACGAGATGAGATCTCCCAGGGAGTAACATCCCTCTGAAGGCTCCTGGTAGACGACCAGGTTGATAGGCCAGGTGTGGAAGCGCGGTGACGCGTTAAGCTTACTGGTACTAATGAGCCGTGCGGCTTGACCATAATTCTTTTCATCGCGGACCTGACAAGGTCCGCGCTACACACGCGTGTAGACGAGAACTACCGTTTGCAGGGTATTCAGTTGTTCTTTGTTCTTTGAAAGAGAACCGAGCGCCCGCGCGCACAGAAAGCGAAGCGGGTTCTCGCAGACTCGAGGAACGGCGTTGAGCCGTTCCGGTAGATAGTTCGGGACGATCCACAATCCGACGAGGCGCGGCTGAGAGCGGCGCTCCGGGTTGTGGGACCCCGGACAACCAGTTTCCCGGTGGTCATAGGGGCAGGGTCACACCCGTTCCCATTCCGAACACGGAAGTTAAGCCTGCCACCGCCGATGGTACTGCATGCGCAGGTGTGTGGGAGAGTAGGTCGCTGCCGGGAGTAGTTTTTACAGGCCCGTTGTGAATGCATCACAGCGGGCTTCTCTTTTGTACGGTGCGCGAACGACTGCCCAGTCCTTCACTTGTACTTCTCACTGATCCCGTGTGTTACGGTATCTGATCGCCGGTCTGCTCTCGGCCGTTGGCCCCAAGAGCGTCGCGGTACACAACAGCCCTCGAAGCAAGGTGGGCGATGAAGCTCTCAGTTCTCGTTCCGCTCTACAACGAAGAAGAATTCGTCGGCACACTGCTCCAGCGGGTCATCGATGCGCCGCTGCCGGACGGGATCGACCGCGAGATCATCGTCGCCGACGACGCCTCCACTGATTCGTCGGTCGACGTCGTCGAAGGGGTCGCGGAAAGACATCCGGGTCTGATTCGTCTGCTGAAGACCGACGTGAATCAGGGCAAAGGCGCGGCGCTGCGCCGGGCGATTGCGGAAGCGCGCGGCGAATTCTCGATCGTCCAGGACGCAGACCTCGAATACGACCCGCGCGAGTACTCGCGCCTGCTCGTTCCGCTGCTCGACGGTCGCGCCGACGTCGTCTACGGCTCGCGGTTTGTCGTGGCCGGCGAGCGGCGGGTGCTCTACTTCTGGCACTCTCTGGCGAACCGGTTGCTGACCGGCATGTGCAATGTCTTCGCGGATTTGAACCTGACTGACATGGAGACCTGCTACAAGGCGTTTCGCACGCCGTTGTTGCAGAGCATTCCGATCGCGAGCCAGCGCTTCGGCTTCGAGCCGGAGATCACGATCAAGCTCGCGAAACGGCAAGCGCGCATCTACGAAGTTCCGATCAGTTATAACGGCCGGACGTACGAAGAAGGCAAGAAGATCGGGCTGACAGACGCGTTCGATGCGTTCTGGGTGATCCTCAAGACGTCGGTGGCGGGCGACATTTACCGTGACAAGGACAAAGGCATCCTCGACTCGTTTTCCGACGCCCCGCGATTCAACAGGTGGATGGCCGATACGCTTCGGCCGTATCTGGGAAATCACATCCTCGAGATTGGTGCCGGGATCGGTAATCTGACGCGGGTGCTCGCCCGGCAGCGGAAGCGGTACGTGGCCACCGATCTCGACGCCAGCCATCTCGAGCGCCTGCGCGTGCGCCTCGCCAATCGACCCAATCTGGAAACAGCGGTATTCGATGCCGCCAAACCCGAGGGATTCGCTGCGTTTCGCGGTGCGATGGACACGGTCGTCTGTCTGAACGTCCTCGAGCACATCGAAGACGACCTCGGCGCGCTGAAGAACATCCATTCATCGTTGCAGAACGGCGGACGCGCGATCATTCTCGTTCCCGAAGGACAGCGTATCTTCAACGTCCTCGACGAGGAACTTGGCCACTGCCGGCGCTACTCCGAGGAGCAGCTGCGGGAGCGGATGACGGCGGCAGGCTTCGTCGTCGAAACCGTACTCCGGTTCAATCGGGCTTCGCGTCCGGGATGGTGGTTCACCGGGTCGGTGATGAAGCGTCGGACCATCAGCCGTTTTCAACTCAAGATGTTCGATCGTACGGTGTGGCTCTGGCGGAGGATCGATGGGCGCCTGCCATGGTCGCCGACCTCGATCATCGCGATCGGGCGCAAGAACCTTGCGGCCTCGGACGTTCCGAATGCGCGCACCCAGCCCACGGTTCCGACGAACCTTCATCGTCCGGTATCCGAGCGCACGTGATATCGCCGATGTGGCGCCTCGTCGCGCTCCTCGCCGTCCTTACGCTTGCGTCGAACGCGGCGGCCCAGAGTGGCCCGGCATCCTGCACGACCGCTGGCCAGAATCTGTACGTCCGCGACGTGATGTCGGATCTCTATTTCTGGTATCGCGAGATTCCCGCCCTCGATCCCGTCAAATTCGATTCGCCTGAGGCGTACCTCGAGGCGGTCCGCTACCTGCCGCTCGACCGCACGTTCAGCTACATCACCTCGCGCGCGGCCAACGACGCGTTCTTCTCGGAGTCGCAGTTCATCGGCTTCGGCTTCTCGATGTCGTTCGCTTCGGCGACCGACCTGCGCATCAGCGACGTCTTTCCCGAGAGCCCCGCGTCAGAGGCCAAACTCTCCCGCGGTGATCGCATTCTCGAGATCAACGGACAAATGGTCGACGCACTACTCGAGGCCGGCACGTTGGGGAGCGCCTTCGGTGCTTCGGAGATCGGCGTCGAGGGGCAGATGGTCGTGACACGAGGAGCGTCGCGCTTTCAAGTACAGATGACGAAGCGGCTGGTCACGATTCCAACCGTCTCGCTCACGCGTGTCTATGACGTCGACGGGCGCAAGGTCGGCTACGTCTCGTTCAAGAATTTCGTGCAGCCCTCATTCGACGCGCTCGATAAGGCATTCGCCGAGCTCCGAGCGAAGGAGGTCAACGAGCTGGTCCTCGATCTGCGCTACAACGGTGGTGGCCTGGTCACCGTCGCGCAGCACCTGGCCAGCCTGATCGGGGGTGTGAAGACCAACGGTCAGGTGCTGTCCGAGTACTTTCACAACGATCGCAACGCATTCAGGAACAAAGTGCTGCGATTCGAGTCGAAGGCCAATGCGCTGACGCTCGATCGTCTCGTCGTGATCACCACACGGTCGTCGGCCTCCGCCAGCGAGCTCGTGATCAACGCGTTGCGCCCGTTCATGCCGGTTCTCGTGATCGGCGACCGGACCTACGGCAAGCCCGTGGGCCAATACGGCATCACCTTCTGCGACAAGGTGCTCGCTCCCGTGTCGTTCACGCTGCGCAATGCCAACGGCGAAGGTGATTACTTCGATGGCATCGCGCCGACCTGCGCGGCGCCCGACGATCTGGAGCGGCAGCTCGGCGATCCCCAGGAGGGCTCGCTGCGCGAAGCGCTCAATTTCATCGCGACCGGCCGGTGCTCGGCTCCCCCGACGAGCGGGCTCGCTCCCACCCGTCGACCTGCATACCATCCGCTGCTCACAGGCTGGCAGAGCGTCGTCGGAGCCCACTAAGTAACTTCTTTGCATCTTCGTGCAGGGTGGTCTTGAGCTCAGCCGCTGGCCGGCGATGTTGATCGATTAGCGGGCGAACTCCGTAGATCCCGAATAGCGCGGACCGATTCCATATGCATCCTTGTGCATCCTCATCCTTGAGGACGGATCCTCCGCGTGCTAGCCTGCGCCTTACCCACTCCTGAAAGGCTCACGTCATGTCCCGCCGTACGGCACTTGTGTCTGTACTCCTCTCGACCTGCATTCTTGCGACGAGCGCGCAAGCCCCGCCGTCTCTGACGGTGCAGCGCGCCGATCCCGAAGGTGAGCTGGCTGAGCTCGAGCAGGCCAACGAGATTCGCATCGTCTTTTCGGAACCGATGGTGACGCTGGGGCGCATTCCGCAGCCGGTCACCGCGCCGTTCGTACGCATCGCGCCGGCGCTGAAAGGCACGTTCCGCTGGTCGGGCACGACGATTCTGATCTTCACGCCGGATCGCACGGAGAGACCTCGTTACGCCACGACCTATCAAGTGACGATCGACGCGTCGGCGCGTGCTGTCAGCGGTCGTCAGCTCGCCGCACCACATGTCTTCCGCTTCACGACGCCGACCGTGCGGCTGCTCCGCATCAACCAGCAGCGGCTCGACGGGCGAGCGGACCGCCCGATGGTCTTCCTGCTGCGCTTCAACCAGGCGGTTCAGCCGGATGCGGTGCTGCCGCACATTCACGCGCGGTTGGAGCCACACGATTGGAACGTGCCGGAACTCACGCCAGAAGCCGAGCGCCGACTCGCCGTGCAGGATCCGATGGGCCTGCAGCGGTTTCGCGCGAAGGTCGCCGCCGTTAACGCTGTGGCGAAGTCGTCGGCTGCAGTCACGCTGCGACGCGCGACGCGCTGGAATACCAACGCCTATCCGCTGTCGCCGGATCTCGTGGCGCTCGAAGCCGTCAGCACGGTCGCGCCAGAGAGCTGGGTACGGTTTGCCGTCGATACATCGGTGCCATCGCCGGAAGGCCGGGCGACGCCCGACAACGAACAGGTCCAGGTCACCCAACTCGACCCGGCGTTCTTCATTCACGGCTTCTACAGGTGCACCAGCCAATGCGATGCGTCGTCGTACAACCCAATCCTGTTCAGCACCGACGTGAAGGTCGCGAACGTGCGGTCAGCCGCCGCGGTGACCGACATCACGGGTGGTCGCGCCACCGCGATCGCTCGCGCGAGCGCGACTCCCAACCGTGAGGACATCGATTATCCAGAGCGATCCGTCACGCTCGAAGACCTCGGCTATCCCACACAGCCGCCCATGACGACCTACGCCGTTCGTCTCGATCCGTCGCTCGAATCCGATGATGGGCAGCAGCTCGGTTACCCGTGGCTCGGCGTCGTCGAGAACTGGCACGAGCGCGCGTTCACGAGTTTTGGCGACGGCCACGGCGTGTGGGAGCAATCGGGCGGCGCGCAGCTTCCATTCTTTGCTCGAAACATGCAGGACATCCGGCAGTGGGTCGCCTCGATCTCACCCGACACGCTGATGCCGCGGATTCTCGAGTTGACGAAGGCGAATTTCGCGATGGTGCCGCCGGGGGACGGCCGCGTGCGTCGACTGCCGAACGCCGCCGACAAGATCCAGTCGATCGGTCTCGACGTCACGAGCGCATTGAACGACCGTCGAGCGGGGCTGGTGTGGGCGGCGATCGAAGAGGGGTCCGCGATTCCGCAGGCGCGCCGTCAGGATGTCGAGCGGCGCAGGGCCACGATCGTCCAGGTGACGAATCTCGGCATCACGGTCAAAGACAGCGCGGTCAACACGCTGATCTTCGTCACCCGTCTCGACACCGGTGAACCTGTGAGCGGTGCGCAGGTCTCGATCGTCACGCGCGAGAACCGCGTGTTCTGGCGTGGCTCGACGAACGCGGACGGCATCGCCATCGCGCCAGACACGACGCTGCGCTCCACGCGCCGCTACCGCTATTACGACCAGCCGCTCGACTTCATCGTGATTGCGGAGAAGGACGGCGATGTCGCGTACGTCGGCAGCGACTGGACGGAAGGGATCTCGCCGTGGGAATTCGGAATGCGACCCGATCCCTCCGAAGCACTGCCGGTGCTGCGCGGATCGGTCTTCACGGATCGGGGTGTCTACCGGCTCGGCGAAGAGGTGCACGTCAAAGCGATCCTCCGCTCGGACACCACGCGAGGCATTCAGCTGCTTCCCGCGGGCACGCGCGTCTACGTGATGGTGCGCGACTCGCAATATCGGCAGGTCGAGTCGCGGACCATCATGCTCAATGACTGGAGCAGCGCCGATTGGACCTTCACGGTTCCGGCAGGCGGCTCGCTCGGCGACTACCAGATTCAGGCGCAGCTCGTGCCCTTCCGCGAACGGACACGAGGATTCGATCCCGACGAAGACGATCCGCGGATGGTCTTCCACTCGTTCCTCGTGGCTGCGTATCGCCGCCCCGATTTCCGCGTGGACGCGACGCTGACGGCGGGACCGTTGCCGATGGCCGGCGACGCGCTCAACGCGGTCGTTTCCGCGCGCTATCTATTTGGCGCCGCGATGGCCGACCGGCCGGTGCGATGGAGCGCCGCGCGTACGCGAGTCTATTCGGCGCCCGAAGCCGTGCTCGACAAGTTCATCCCGCAGCAGTGGACCTTCGTTGGCATCGAGCCGGACGAAGAGCGCAGCGAGACCGACGAGGTCGCGAAGAATCAGGGAACGGTGAACGCGAATGGCGAGTTCGCCACCTCGATCGCCACAACGCGCGACGCAGGTCGTCCCTACGCCTACACGTTCGAGGCCGAAGTCGAGGACGTGTCGAGGCAGCGCATCGCCGGTCGCGCCATGCGCGTGGTCCACCCGGCTCCGTGGTACATCGGCATCAAGCGGCCGCCGTTCTTCGTCGATCAGAAGTCAGGTCTGCAGACCGGCATCATTGCGGTCACACCCGATGGGACAACGGCGCCCAATGTTTCAGTCACCGTGTCGCTGAAGCAGGTGCAATACAACAGCATCCGTCGCGCAGAGGGCGGCGGCTTGTACACGTGGGAGACGCAGCGACGCACGATCGACGCGGGCACGTGGCCCGTGACCACGGCGGCCGAGGCAGTTCCGCTGTCGATTCCGCTGCCGTCTGGCGGGTCGTTCATTCTGACCGCGCGTGCGCAGGACTCCGACGGTCGCTCAACGACGACCACGACGATGTTCTATGCGCTCGGTGAAGGCTACACAGCATGGGAGCGCTTCGACCACAACCGAATCACTCTCGTTCCTGAGCGGAGCACCTACAAGCCTGGGGACACCGCGCGGATCATGATTCAGTCGCCGTGGGAGCGCGCCACGGCGCTCCTCACGACGGAGCGTGAAGGCGTTCGATCGCAACGTCGATTCGCGCTGACGTCGACACAGCAGACGATTTCGGTGCCGATCACGGAAGCGGACATTCCGAATGTCTACGTGTCGGTGCTGTTGATCAAAGGCCGCACGGCGGGCACCGCCGAGGACGCGAGCGATCCGGGCAAACCGTCGTTCCGTCTCGGCTACGTCCAGTTGCAGGTCGAGGATGCGACCAAGCGCCTGTCGCTCGACGTGACCGCCAATCGCGAGGAGTTCCGGCCGGCCAACAACGCGCACGTCGACGTACGGATCAAAGACGCGCAAGGCAAGCCCGCTGTTGGCGAGGTCACGCTCTGGGCGGTCGATTACGGTGTGCTCTCGCTCACCGGATTCCAGACGCCGGACGTCCTCAAATCGGTGTACGTGCCCAAGGCCTTGCAGGTCCAGACCGAGGACAACCGGCAGCGCATCGTCTCGCGGCGAGCGATCGTGCCGAAGGGCGAAGACGATGGCGGCGGCGGTGGCGATGCTGCGGGAGCGGGAACGTTGCGTCGCGACTTTCGCGTGCTGGCGTTCTGGGTCGGATCGACGGTGACCGATCGCAACGGAAAAGCATCTGTCGATCTGAAGTTGCCCGAGTCGCTGACCACGTACCGCATCATGGCCGTGATCGGTGACAAGACGTCACGGTTCGGGTGGGGTCAGAGCGACATTCGCGTGAGCAAGCCGGTCACGCTGCGGCCGGCGTTTCCGCGATTCCTGGCCGTTGGCGATCGCGCGTCGTTTGGATCAGTGATCACGAATCAGTTGCGCAACGCCGGCCAGGCGGTCGTCTCGATCAAGAGCCTCGATCCCTCCGTCCTGCAGATTGACGGCGTGGCGCAGCAGCGCCTGACCGTGTCCGCCGGCGGCTCCTCGGAGGTGCGATTCGCCGTCACTGCGCGACGCGTCGGCACGGCGCGCATTCAGATGGCCGTGCGCCTCAATGGTGAAACGGACGCGTACGAGGACTCGCTGCCGGTCGAAGTGCTGGTGTCGCCCGAGACGGTTGCCGCGTACGGCGACACGCAATCGTCTTCACGCCAGACGCTGACGATGCCGACGGGTGTCGTCCCGGGGTTTGGCGGCCTCACGCTGGAGATGTCGTCCACGGCGATGACCGGCCTGAGTGAAGGGGCGCGATATCTGCTCGAATATCCGTACGGATGCGCAGAGCAGAAGAGCTCGCGCGCGCTTGCGCTCCTGCTGGCAGAGGACCTGGGCTCTGCGTTCCGCCTCGAGGCGATCGCCTCCCGCGATCTGAAACCGCTCGTCCAGTCGACGCTGAACGAGCTTCGCACCTTCCAGTGCTCCTCGGGCGGATTTGCGTTCTGGTCGGGCGACTGTCGCACGGTGTCGCCGTATCTCACCAGCTATGTGCTGCACGTCTTCCACGTGGCGGCGCAACGTGGTTACACCGTCGATCCAGGCATGGTGAGTCGTGCGCAGGACTATTTGCAGCAGTCGTTGACGCAGCCGCTCCCGCCGGACGAAGGCTCGCGGCCGGCGTACCTGGCGTGGCAGGCGTTCGCCGTGAAGGTGCTCGTCGACGGTGGACGCAATCAGGACCCGACCATCACGCGTCTGCTCGGCAATCTCGATCGGATGCCGGTGTTCGCGCTCGCGCATCTCTACGAGGCGATCGGCACACGGCCGGATCGCGCCCGCCAGCGGGACGACCTGTTGCGACGCATCCGCAATGCGATTACCGAGGCAGGGGGGAGTGCGCACGTCGAAGAGCTCAGCGATCCCTATTTGATGTGGTTCTGGAACTCGAACATCCGGAGCACCGCGATCGCCTTGGGGACGCTCGTGCGCAATACCGGGTCCGAGCTCTCGGCAATCCGTCCGCTCGTGCGCTGGCTGGTGCAGGCGCGCGAGAAGGGACGCTGGGGCAACACGCAGGAGAATGCCTGGGCGCTCGAGGCGCTCGTCGACTACTACCGCAAATACGAGGCGGAGACGCCGAACTTCGCCGCCAGCATTGCCGTGGGCGGCGAGACGCTCGCTCGCGGTCGTTTCGAACGGCGTTCGACGGACGCTGTCACGCGGCAGATTCCGATGGCGGATCTGGCGGCACGAGTCCCGGCTGGATCGGACCAGCCGATGACGTTCGAGAAGCAAGGTGCCGGCACGCTGTTTTATACGACACGCCTGCGCTATGCCGTCGATCAGCTGTTTCAGGACAATCTCGATCAAGGGTTCCTGATCGAACGATCGTATGCGCCGTACGAGGAAGGGAAGGACCGTCCTTCGGCCACCCGTTTCAAGGCTGGCGATCTCATCCAGGTCACGTTGCGGTTCACGCTCACGAAGGAGCGACGCTTCGTCGCGGTCAACGATCCGCTGCCGGCCGGATTCGAGCCGATCGAGTCGTGGTTTGCGACGACGGCGTCCGACCTGGCGCGAGCGCAGGACGATCAGGGTGAGCCCGACCCCTCGACGACGCTCGGGGCGGGGCGCGGCGCGTTCCGGCCGTGGTGGCAACGCGGCGGGTTCGATCACGTCGAGCGTCACGACGACCACGTCGCGCTGTTCGCGACGCGCCTCAGCGAGGGCGTGCACGAGTTCTCCTACATCGTCCGCGCAACGACGGCCGGCACGTTCAGGACTGCCCCGGCGCATGCCGAAGAGATGTACGAGCCGGAAGTCTTCGGCCGCACGTCGACGGCCACGATCGAGGTGCGGTGATGTGGAGGAAGCGTCGTCTGCGCGACATCGCCGTCGTCCTTGTCGGCCTCGGTGTGCTGCTCGGCTCATGGCTGCGTCTCGGTCCGATTCCCGCGGATCTGCTGGCCGCGCCCGGCGTGTCGACCGTTGTCGTGGATCGTCATGGGACGGAGCTGTACGAGGCGCGGACCGATGCGGGAACACGCTCGTTGCGTCTGGATCCAGCGAACCTGCCGATCGCGCTGGCGGATGCGACGATTGCCGCCGAGGACCGGCGGTTCGAGCGACACGTCGGCATCGATCCGCGCGCCGTCGCACGCGCGATGCTGCACAACGTCCGTGCCCGTCGAGTCGTGGAGGGCGGGTCGACGATCACGCAGCAGGTGGCCAAGCTGCTGCTCGATCGCCGAGCCGCTGCCAGCAGTCGCGGCCGCGGCGTTGCCGCGAAGATCGAAGAAGCGATCCTCGCGCTTCGGCTCGAACACCGGTTGACCAAGCGCGAGATCCTGACGCTTTATCTGAATCTCGCTCCATACGGGAATCAGGTCGTGGGAGCCGGTCGTGCCAGCCAGGCGTATTTCGGGGTGACGACGTCGCTGCTGACGACCGCGCAGGCCGCGTTTCTGGCGGGTCTTCCGCAGCGTCCCTCTGCCTACAACCCGTATCGCGACTCGAAGTCGGCGAGCGCGCGACAGCGACGCATCATCGACACGCTCGTGCGAGAGAAGCGAATCACGCTCGATCAGGCGAACGTCGCACGCCACGAGCAGCTGCAGATTCAACCGAACTCGCCGGCGTTCCTGGCGCCGCACTTCGTCGACATGGTGCTTCGTACGCGCGGCTCCGATCGCCGGTCCCGCATCGAGACCACGCTCGACGCCTCGTTGCAGGCGACCATCGTCGATATCATCCGCGCGAATCGCCGTTCGCTCGACGTCCACGGCGCGCACAATGTCGCCGTCGCCGTTCTCGACAATGAAACGTCCGAATGGCTGGCCTGGGAGGGATCCGGCAACTACTTCGACGCCGAGCATGGCGGGACGATCGACGGTGTCACCGCGCTGCGGCAGCCTGGGTCTGCGTTGAAGCCGTTCGTCTATGCGCTTGGATTCGAGACCGGAGAGACGCCGGCGACCGTCCTTCCCGATATTCCGGCAACCTTTCCGACCGCTCAGCCAGGGATCGTGTACACGCCGCGCAACTACGACGGCAGCTTCCATGGACCGCTGCGGATGCGTCAGGCGCTCGCCGGGTCGCAGAACGTGCCTGCCGTGGCGCTCGCGTCGCGCATTGGCGTGCCCGAGGTACTGCGCTTCTTTCGCGCCGTCGGGTTCACCAGCTTCGACAAGACGGCCTCGTACTACGGCCTCGGTGTCGCACTCGGCAACGCGGAAGTGACGCTGGCGGAGATGGTGTCGGGCTATGCCGCGCTCGCACGGGGTGGCATGTGGCAACAGCCGCGCGCCATTCGTGATGAACAGCGATCACGCGAATCGCGGAACGTGTTGTCGCGGCAGTCCGCGTTCTGGGTGACCGACATCCTTTCGGATGACGAGGCACGTGCGTATGTGTTCGGCCGTGGCGGTAACCTCGAATTTCCGTTTCCGGTCGCGGTGAAGACCGGGACCTCGCAGGGCTATCGGGACAATTGGACGATCGGGTACACGCGCGAGGTGACCGTCGGCGTCTGGGTCGGTAACTTCGATCGACAGGCGATGATCGGATCATCAGGCGTGACTGGAGCTGGTCCGATCTTTCATGCGGTGATGCTGGCCGCGCAGCGGCACGTCAGTGGGCACGAAGAGGGCAATCACGATCTGGTCGAGCGGCCGCAGCACCTGGTCGAGCACGAGATCTGCGCGTTGTCCGGCATGCGCGCCGGTGCCCAGTGTCCGATTCGCGTCCGCGAATGGCTGCCGGCGACGTTTTCGCCGCTGCCGTGCTCGTGGCATCACGAGTCGGACGAAGGGCTGATCACGTTCTGGCCGGAGGAGTATCGCGTGTGGGCGGCCTCGCGTGGCCTGCTCGACGAACACGACTCGGCCGAAGCGAGTGTTCGGCGCGCGAGGCTCGACGCGTCGACGTCGTTACATGAACAACGTCGAACGTCCCGTCCGGTGCTTCCGGGCAAGCGATCGCTGACCATTGCGAGTCCACCCGACGGAGCGACCTACATGATCGATCCGACCTTGCGCATGGAATTCCAGACCCTGCCGTTCCGTACGCTCGGAGCGAATGGCCCAGTTCGCTGGACCGTCGACGGGCGCGCAGTGCGCGATTCGTCCAACGACGAGCCGGTAGACTGGCCGCTGCAACGGGGAGAACATGTCATTGCCGCGCGTGACGGCAAGGGACAGTCTGCTGTTGTGACGATTACGGTCAAATAGCGATTTTCATGGTTTCGAGCGCTGGCGCAACCGGCCGCGGCCGCCACGGCGGGCATCGTTCCCCGCGGTATGATTGTCGGACGTTGGGGGTGTCGTTGATCGCGAGATGCGGCGGATCGTCAGCGGGTTTCGTTACAGCCCTTGGCTTCATCATCAGCCTGGCGACGGCTTCGATTGGCTCCGCGCAATCAGCCGAGAACGTGGCGCTGGTGATCAACGACAACAGTGGCGCGTCGCAGCAGATTGGCGACTATTACGCACAGAAGCGCGCGCTTCCCGCATCGAACGTCGTTCACATTCGCACGGCGACCGACGAGTCGATCGAGCGCTCCGGCTACCAGGCAACGATAGAACAGCCCATCGTGGCCGCTTTGACGCGAGGAGGCCTCCTCGACCGCGTCCTGTATATCGTCCTCACCAAAGGTGTTCCCCTCCGAATCACGGGCAATGACGGTGTCAACGGCACGGTGGCCAGCGTGGATTCGGAGCTGACGCTTCTTTATCGTCGCGCAACCGGAATTGCGGTCCCAACGATCGGGCGGGTCGAGAACCCGTACTTTGCAGGCACGCGGCCCATTGGCGAACTGCACCGGTTTACTCGCCGCGAACACGATCTCTACCTCGTGACCCGGCTCGATGCCTTCACAGTCGAACAGGCAAAGGCGCTCGTCGACAAGGCGGTTCAGCCGGCGACCGAGGGTCGTATCGTTCTCGACCAGCAGGACAAGCTCGTGAATCGCACCGGTGAAGACTGGCTCAGCGCGGCGGCTAAACGCCTCGAGGAGGCCGGACATGGTGACCGCGTCGTACTCGAAGGCTCGATACGGCCCGCGCGGGACATCGCGCCGGTTCTTGGATACTACTCATGGGGCTCGAACGATCCCCGCAACCGCGTACGCAATTTCGGGATGGGGTTTGTGGCCGGCTCGATTGCGGCGATGTATGTCAGCTCCGACGGCCGGACGTTTCGCGAGCCGCCGGCCGACTGGGTGCCGGCGGACCCCAATGACCGATCGAAGTATTTCGCCGGGACTCCGCAGTCACTTGCCGGCGATCTGATCCGGGAGGGGGCAACGGGTGTTGCCGGCCACGTTGCCGAACCGTACCTGCAGAGCACTATTCGGCCGGATATCCTCTTCCCTGCCTATCTGGCCGGGTTCAATCTGGTGGAGGCGTTCTATCTCGCCATGCCGCATTTGAGCTGGCAGACAGTTGTGGTCGGCGATCCGCTGTGTGCGCCGTTTCGGAAGCAGCCGTTGAAACGCGAGGATATCGACGAAGGCGAAGATCAAGTCACCACTCTGCCGGCTTTGTTCACGAAGCGACGGATCGCTGTCCTGTCCTCGTTATCGCCTGGCGCGTCGGTGCGGGCGCTTGCTCTGCTGATCAAGGGTGAGCAGTTGCTGACGCGCGGAGATCGAAACGGCGGACGCGCGGCGCTCGAGCAGGCAATCGTCGACTCACCGCGCCTCGCCGGCGCACATTTGAACCTGGCGCTCCTTGACGAGCAGTCAGGTCGTTTCGACACGGCAGCGGAGCGCTATCAACGAGTGCTCGATGTGCAGCCGCGCAATCCGATCGCGCTGAACAACCTCGCGTATCACGTGGCCGTGCGCAAAGGCATGCCAGCCGGTGCGCTCCGCTTGGCCGAGGGCGCTGTGGCAGCTGCGCCTCAGAATCCAATGTTTCTCGACACCCTGGCGTGGATTCAGCACCTGCTCGGCGACAATGCGGCCGCCGTGAAAACGATGACGCAGGCGCTGAAAGCGCCATCGTCATCGGCCGAGATCCATCTGCACGCTGCCGTCATTTACGCCGCAAATGGCGTGAGGGCCGTGGCTGAGACCGAATTACAGCAGGCGATTCGTCTCGATCCATCGCTTGACAGGAGCGAAGAAGTCGCCGGCCTGCGAACGCAAATCGGTAAGCTTGCCGAACCGCGCTGACGCGCGCAGCGCCGTATCTACAGTCCGAGAGTCGCCAAATCCGCGAGTGCGGCTTTTGCGGCGGTTGCCTCGGGTGCCTGCGGCGCCTGCTTGAGCGCCCCTTCCAGGGCGCGCCGCGCGTCCCGGTAGTCGCCGTTCTTGGCGTACGCCAGTCCGAGGTGGTACTGGAACGCGGCGGCCGAGGGCCGTTTGTCGGCGGCGTCTTTCAACGCGGCCACCGCCTGCGCGAACAATCCTTTCTTGTAGTAGATCCACCCAAGCGTATCGCTGACATCGGGTGAATCCGGCATCCGCGCCTTCGCCGTCTGCGCAAGTTGAAGCGCCTCGTCGAGGTGTTCGTTGTCTTCCGCGTACAGAAAGGCGAGGTTGTTGGCGGCGAGTCCCGTCTGCGCGTCGATGGCGAGCGCTTTCTTGTACGCGTCTTTCGCCTCGTTCCTGCGATTCTGCCCTTCGAGGATAGTCCCCATTAGGACGTGAGGCGCCACCGATTTGGGTTGTCGTTCTGCGAGCGCCGCGAACTGCTTCAATGCCTCGTTGCCGTTACCCTGGGTCCGGTACAACTCGCCCAACCAGCCGATGGCCTCTACCTGCTGCGGGTCGAGCTCGGCGGCCTTCTTCAGCAGGGCCTCGGCGCCAGCGGTATCACGCGATGCGGCATGAGCACGTCCCGCCAGCAGCAGCAGCCGAGAGTTGGCGGGGCTGCGTTTGACAGCATCATCGAGCCGCGTGATCGCCTGCTCCGAGCGGCCGGCTCGCAAATCGAGCGTCGTGAGCGCCGCCAACACGTCCAGGTTGACCGAATCCTTCTTCAGCGCCTGGTTGAAGTAGTTCGTCGCGGCGGCGCCATCCTTCTTCGCCATGGCGAGACGCCCCATCTCGATCAAAGTCGGAACGGAGTCGGGCGCCTTTGCGGCTAATGTCGTAAGTGCACGCTCTGCGGCCGGGATATCGCCTTTGCGCAGGCCGACGCGGGCAACGAGCATCAGCGCTGCCGGTGCCGTCGGCGCCTTCTTGATGACGCTCTGCGCCAGTTGATTCGCCTCATCGACACGTCCGGCGGCGAGCTGCAATTCGGCCAGCGCGAGCTCCGCGTCGGCGAAATTCGGATTCAGTTGCACCGCGCGACTGAACGCGGCAATTGCCTCGGACGCATTGCCGCGCGCAGCTTGAATCCGGCCCAGCGTGAATTGCGCTTGTGGCGAGTCAGGAGCGGCCTCGGTTGCGGCGCGCGCGGTGGCGAACGCTTCTTCGGTCTTTTTGCTGTTGAACAAAAGCCGCGATTTGAGGATCAACGCATCGGGAAGGCCCGGCTGTTTTGCGAGTACCTCCTGAACGAGTCGAAGCGCACCGTCGGTATTTCGGCGATCGGCTTCGACTGACGCCAGCCGCAACTTTGCAGGCGCGAACGTCGGACGCGACGCTGCTGCGAGCTGCTCGAGCAAAGGCCGTGCAGTGTCGACGCGCCGAGTGAGGATGTAGTAGTCGGCCAGCAGCAGTTGTCCTTCGCCATTGGGAGCCGAGTCGGCGACCGTCTTCAAATACGGCTCGGCCTCCGCAGCGCGCGACGTGGTCACGTACAGAGCTGCAATCGCACGGTTGGCAACAAGGTTTGTCTTGTCAATGGCGAGAGCGGCCTTGAGTTGTTCTTCGGCGTCGGCAGCGCGTCCAACGCCGATGTAAAAGTTCGCCAGCGCGATGCGCGCTTGAATGACCGAGGGATTCGTTTCAACAGCCTTCTTGTACGCCTCTTCGGCGGCGGCTTGTTGTCCGCGCAGCAGTTGCACGGAACCGAGAGTCGTATACGGCGCACTCTGATCGGGTGCACCGGAGATCGCTGATTGAATTTGCTCGACCGCGTCGTCGAACTTCTTCAGGCCGGCTAAGGCAGTCGCGCGCACGAGTTGCGCGTCCACGTTCTTGGAACTCTTGGCGAGGACTTTGTTGGCCCGGCTCTCGGCGTCTTCGAACCGGCCGGCCAACAGGAGGAACGTGCCGGCTTTGAGTTGAGCCTCCGCATCGTCCGGCAGCAGGTCGGCCAGGCGCACATACTCGCGAAAGGCGTTTGCCGGGTCGCCGAGCTGCACGTACGTGTCCGCGAGCTTTCTCCTGGCATCGGCAAAGCGCGGGTCCTGCTGAATCGCCTTGCGGTATTCGATCACCGCTTCGCGCAGCTGATGTTTCGCGACGTACGAATCGCCACGCTGGAGGGCCTCTCGCTTTGCCTCGTCCGGGCTCTTGCTGCACGCGACTGCCGCAACCGCGATAAGAACGAAAGTCGGTAGTGCTGTCTTGCTCATACTGCGCACGACCTCGATGGCGACTAAACCCCAGTCAACATTGGAACCCATGTAAAAGAGCAAGATCGCGTCCCTTCGCGTCGTGACGCAACGGTTCGCTTGGACTCACCGGAACCTTTTGGAAATAAATGAGTTGTGCTCCCATCCGTCGCCTGTCCGCGGCCGCCCGTCGGCAAGAACTCTGCTCGCGTGCGGATTAGTATCCGGGACCACCAGTACATCGCGAGCGGTCTAGACATGCAGGCAAAAGTCGCCCCGCGCGCGAATTATCGCGACGGACTTGTCCGCAGGTGCTGCGAAGCCCGTGGCAGCCTTGGGCCGCGCCGCGAAATAGCGCGCGCGGCGACAACGTTGCTGAACACCAACCCACTACGCGTCACTCGTTCATTGGCTGGGGCGTACTGCGCTCGCGATCAACGGGTGGTGCTCGAGGGAGGTTGTGTGCGGAAGCCAACATTGTTTGCTGTCATCGTGTTTGCGATCACAGCCTGGATGACTCCGTTGACGGCGGAAGCGGCATCTGTTACGTGTCCCGACCCGCCACGGCCGGGGCAGACCAACAGCTACACCGTCGACCCCGCGATCGACTGCGTGTGGGGCAACAGCAACATCGGTCAGGGGAATCCGCTGCAGGACGAATTCCTGCAAGGCGGTGGCACCAACGATGCGACCTACGGCGACAGCGGACCGACATTCGGGAAGGCGTGGACGATGGTCGGCTCGAATGGCAATGCTGGAGATCCGATTACCGGCATTACCTTCAGCGGCATGACAGCTACGTTCGCGAATTTTGTCGTGACGAATTCATCGTACGCGTTCTACGCGTTGGGCGTCGTCGACGGAGGCGGGCCCCGTTGGTCCGTGTTCCTGTTGGACGGCAAGTCGGGCACCGTGTCGATGACCGGGGGGAATTTCGGTCATTTCGCAGTCTATGGCAGTAATACGGGCGCCCAAGAGCTCACTGTCGATCCCGTCCCCGAGCCCACGTCGATGCTCCTCCTCGGTACCGGGCTGGCGGTTGCGGGCCAGCGTCTGCGCCGGCGGCGGGCGTCCCGAACTACGCCTACCGCGTTCTGAGTCGACCAGCCACGGAAGCGCGCCCTTGCCTCTGTGGCTGGTGTGATTGAGAGCGGTGCTCCCGCGCATGCATCCTCTTCCGGGTCACCGTGCAGGCACGGCGCTGTCGTCGCTACGCCAACTGCCATGTGATTGATCGCTAGCCGGCCGAAGTGGTCTATCGGCAATGGAATATATCGAACTAGGTCGACGACTTCGGTGCCAAAAAGTCGCCCGAACGAGGTACAGATCGTTTCCAGCTTCGGCAAGACATGGACGCTGGTCGGTGCGAACGGAACGGCGGGCGGTGCGATCACCGGGATCACGTTCACGGGGATGACCAGCACATTTGCGAATTTTCAAGTCACTGATTCCTCGTACGCGTCTTACGCCTTGGGTGTTGTCGACGGAAGCGCGCCACGATGGTCCGTGTTCCTCCTGGATGGAAGTTCGGGAACCGTATCGATGACCGGAGGGGGATTTGGTCATTTCGCCCTGTATGGCAGCAACACCGGGGCGACGCAGACCAACCAGAATCTCGAGACCGCTCCTGAGCCGGCCTCGCTGCTGCTTCTCGGTACCGGACTGGGCATCGTTGGTCAGCGCCTGCGCCGATATAGACAGCGGGCCAGCCAACAGGTGACCTAGGCGGTTCGCGCCTCGCCATCGAGGCTGCGGTTTTGGGCGATCCACATTCTTCATGTAGCCAGCGCAGACATTCCGGCTTGCGCGGGATGTCTGCCGGACGCACGCTACGGATCACAAAAGTCGCCGTCCAGGGCGACGAGCGTTTCTGGCATTTGACAGAACCAACCTATTTTCGGAGGTACACTATCGGACGCTAGCGGGCAGGGACGGCCGTCCGATTGCTACTATCGCGCTCGAGCCCCCTAAGAAACTTGTGCGCGTGCGTCGTGACGTGAGAAGCAGTGGCGGGGCGTGGAGGATGTCGTGCCACGAAGAATTGTGTGCTTATTTGCCTGTGCCCTGGCTATTTGGGCGTTTCCGCGCGGCGCGTCCGCGGGAGTTGTCACCTGTCCGAACCCACTTCTAAGCGGGCAGACCAACACTTACACCGTCACGTCGGCCAACGTCCAGGATTGCGTCTGGGGCGACGGGAATATCGGTCAAGGTGGTGGTAACGACGACTTCCTGAGCGGTCTTGGGACGAACGACACGGCCTATGGCAACTCCGGTCCGACGTTCGGAATCAACGACTGGGTCGAAATCGGCTCGAATGGTAATCCGGGCGGATCGATCACCGGTGTGACCTTCACGAACCTGACGAATCAGTCCGCCGACTTCTTGATCACGGCCACCGGCTATACCGCTTATGGCCTTGGCGTGAAAGATGGTTCGTCCCCCGACTGGTCGGTGTTCCTGCTGTCGGCAAGCCCCAGTCCAATCACCGGAAACCTCTCGATGACTGGCGGCTCCTTCTCGCACTTCGTCCTCTACGGCACACGAACCCCGATTCAGCAGACGAATGACAACTTGGAGACCGCTCCGGAACCGGCCTCGCTGCTTTTGCTTGGCTCCGGCCTGATCGTGGCGGGCCGTCAACTCCGGGCGCGGCGGCGGAATCGAGCACACGCCTAACCCCACTGCGATCACGACAATCTTCAACGGGTGGCAGCACATCGGTGTTGCCACCCGTTTTTTTTGGCGCCGCCTTGAGCAGCCGCCGGCCTGACGGTAGATTGGCTACGGATGTCGCGCCAGCGCTGGGTCGTTTCGCTGTTTGTCATCGGTCACCTATCCGCGATCGCGGTTGCGGCGATTCCTCAACCTGGCAAACTCCCGAAGGCCAACGAGGTTCGATATCCCGCCGCCGATCGGCTCGCAGCCGTGGTGACACCTGTTCTCGACACTGTCGCGCTGTCGCTCGCGGATGCACCCTCAAAGCTCTGGACGGCGACGGCCTCGCCTCGTTCTCTTGCGACAACCTACCTGCATATGCTCGGCTACGACGAGCAGTGGATGATGTTCTCGAATCCGCCTCCGGACGACGAGTACGTGCGCATGCGGTACTTCGTCACCAATGGATCCACGAAGGCTCCAGGTCTCGACATCTCGCGAACCGTTACGGAGCTGGTGTTTCCAGCGCATCGCGAAGACGCGATACGTGGACTGCAATCGTTTCGCGATTCCTACCGCGACAAAGTGTTCAACAACGCGTTGGACCAGTTTCATCGACGCCTTCGCGATCCTGAATTCGTGACGCACGCGGCCGAAGAGTCGCATCAGATCTTTGTGCCCGTTGCTCGGTACTTTTCGCGTCGCTTTGTCCGCGAGCATCTCGCGCCCGGCGAAAGGCTCGCCCGCGCAGAGATGTGGCATGGGACCGCAGAGAATCCACCGCCCGGTTTGCGATCGGACACCCGTGATGATCGCTGGCGAATGCTCCAGCCGCTGTACCGCGGCCACGTCGAGGAGCATGGAGATGCTGTTCGCTACGGCCGATTGTTCTCGAGTGAGCCGCAAGGCGACATCATCTGGACGCTCGAGTACACGGAGAATCGATGACCGACCGCGGCAAGCGAGCAGGCACGACCTGGATTCATGCGTGGGAGAGATACTGGTTCACCGACATTCCTCCGCACTCGTACGCGCTCCTCAGAGTCGCCCTCGGGATCGTAGGTCTGCTCGGTCTTGCCGGCCTGACGCCCCTTTCCATGTATTGGCCCGCCGATTCACTGGCGCCGTCCGTTGGCGGCGGTCTGGGCCTCCGCGCGTACGCGGTGGCATTGGGACTCGGGACGGACGTTGGTTACGCCCTGTACGCAACGTTGTTGCTTTCGTTCTTCTGCATCACCGCCGGCGTGTTCACGACGCTGACAATGCCGTTGGCCTTCATCGCGACGGCCCTGCAGGGACTCTGGAATCCACTGCCGCTGTCTGCGTCGCACAAAGCGTTTGTGGCGTTGCTGTTCTGTCTGATGTGGGCGGATTGCGGCGGCGCGTTGACATTTCGCAGCTGGTCGAGCGCGGCGCGCCACACCGGACACCCGACGCGCGCGATTTGGCCGCTTCGGCTGATGCGCGCGCAAATCGCCATCGTGTATCTCGGTTCTGGGATCGCCAAGTTCTTCGGGCCGTCCTGGCGGGATGGTTCCGCTGTGCATTACGCGCTCACTCAGAACGCATTCCATCGTTTTCCCGCTCCGCTCCCGCCATCGATGGAGTGGCTGCTCACACTTGCGACGTATTTCACGCTCACGTGGGAGCTCGCATTCATCGTGCTCGTATTCAATCGCCGCACCCGCGCATCAGCCCTGTGGCTGGGTGTGGCCTTGCACCTGGGCATGGGCGTGGCGATGGAGTTGGGCACCTTCAGCCTGGTGATGATCACGAGTTACGTCGCGTTCGTAGAACCCAGAACGGTCGAACGCGTCGTCACGCGGATCTCCGGACGGTTTCGTTCGAGATCGATTGGCGGTCCGGAAGACCCACGACTTTCTGCAATCGCGGACGTTAATTGAGGAGCGGTGCGACGGTTCTGTGAGTCGCATTTCACGACCGTAACCCGCCTGTAGGACCAGTCGCTCCGCCGGACCACGTTCTCCGTTCACAACTTCCTGAAATCGTGGCATTTGCGCGCCAGACGCAGCGTGCCGCCGCGCTGGTGTGCCGCTTGCCCCCCACATCAGGAACCTGATCCGAACGAAATCGAAAGGGCAAATTACAAGATGAGAGCTTCACTGGCACTGCTATCCGTGTGCGTCATCGCCGCCACGGTGGCTGCCTCCGCGCAACGACCAGCAGATGTTGCGGAACGCGCCAAGAAATCCGAACGGGTCGTCATTGCAACCGTCAGCGACCTGCAGCCTCGATTCGACACGAATCAGTACGGAGATCGGCTGATCGTGTCGCGCGTGTGGCTCGACGTCGACGACACCCTCAAAGGCGACTACCGCCCTGTCATATCCATGGAAGTCGAAGGCGGAACGGTTGGCGATCTGACGCTGCGCGTTTCGGATTTGCCGACGCTTCGCAAAGGCCAGCACGCGGTGTTCTTTCTCGAACGTGCCGCCAACGGCACGTACCGCCCGCACGACCGCGGTCGTGGAATCCTCGCTGTCGATGCGAATGGGCACGTTGCCGACGGCCAATTGACGCTCGCGGACGTGAAGGCCATGGTCGCTGCGTCGACAAAGTAGATAGCTCGAACATCTGGAGTACGAGTGCGCATGACCAAGGCTGCATTTTCGGTTCTTGTTGCGATCTTAGTAGCGATGTTTTCGACGGTGACGCCGCAGGCGTACAGCACGTTTGCGAAGTGGTCCGCAAACACCGCGTCCTTCTACATCAATCCGCAGAATGCAGACGTGACGGCAGATGCTGCTGAAGGCGCGGTGCTCGCCGGCATGAATGCATGGAGCAACGTGAGCGGCAGTGGATTCCGATACCTCTACGGTGGTCGCGTGAATGACACGACAACGGGCTACGACAACCGCAACGTCGTGATGTTCAGAGGTGCGACAAACGGATCCGCGATCGCGACCACGTATTCGTGGTGGTCCGGGTCGACATTGCTCGATAGCGACATCGTGTTCTGGGACGCTGCGTTCGTTTTCTACACCGGCACCGACGGGTGCAGCGGTGGCGTCTACATCGAAGATGCCGCAACGCATGAACTCGGGCACGCGTTGGGCCTCAATCACTCGAGCGACGCCGCCGCGACGATGTATCCGAGCTACAGCTACTGCTCGCAGGAGATGCGGACGCTCGGGAGCGACGACATTGCCGCGGCACAGGCGCTGTACCCCGGGGGCGGCGCCGGCGTGAACACGGCCCCAGTCGTGTCCATTACCAGTCCGGCCGCGAACGCAACGTTCACGCAGGGGACGGTAATCTCGTTCGTCGGATCCGCCAGCGACACGCAGGACGGCTCACTGACATCTCGAATCAACTGGACGTCGTCTCTCGATGGTCCAATCGGAACTGGCGGCAGTGTGTCGCGGTCGTTGTCTGCGGGGACACATCTCATCACGGCTTCGGTCACAGATGCAGGCGGATTGACGACCTCTGCCCAGATGACGGTAACTGTGACCACGGCGGCCTCAGGGATTTCGCTCAGTGCGCGGCCCTACAAGGCCAAGGGGGCGCAGAAAGTCGATCTCTCGTGGAGCACCTCAACGACGTACGGCTTGGTGGATGTGTTTCGAAACGATGCAAAGGTCTCGACGATCTCGAATACGGGTGCGATGACCGACTCAATTGGCACAAAAGGTGGGGGGACCTATCGATATCAGATCTGTGGAAGTGGATCTGCCGTGTGCTCCAACCAAGTAACTGTCACCTTCTAAAGTCTGGCGGCGCGGTAGCATTCAGAGCTGCTGCGCCGCTTCTCCACCCCCCAGGAATTCTATCCATCAGGAACTCGCGCAAGACACGAAATCACTTTAACGTTCAGCTTGCCCGCTCGGTTCAAAAACCTTACACTGTCCCCGCTTTACGGTTTCGAGCTGTGTCGTTGCACAGTACGACTACTGTAAATCTCCCCTGCCCCGATAACTGAGTCGAAACCGGCGAAGGAAAGGTGTTCTGCAGATGAGGACTGCGCTCGCACTATTCGTTTGTCTCGTAACCTCAACAGTATCAGCTGCGGTCGGACCCGTACCAGATATCGCGACGCGGACTCGAGGCGCCAAATCGATCGTTGTGGCGACGGTGGTGTCGGTGAATGCGCGTCAGGGGACCAACAGGTTCGGAGATCAATTGATCGTCTCCGACGTGTTGTTGAACGTTTCCGAGACGCTTAAAGGTTCACACGTGCAGGCCGTCACCGTCTCGGTCGAAGGCGGGCAACTTGGCGACTTGACGCTGAAGGTTTCGGATCTGCCGGCCATGAAAGTCGGCGAGCGAGCCGTCTTCTTTCTGGAGCAAGCACCGGAGGGAATCGTTCCGCACCAGCGCGGTTTCGGCATCTTGAAGCTCGATGCCGCAGATCGTGTGGAAGAGTCAATGCTCACCATGGCTGAGCTCAGGCGGTTGATTCAGGCCGCGCTGAAGTAATCGGCGCATACACCTGAAGGAGTCGCAGATGTTTCGAACTCTCACGGCATTCGTCCTGAGTCTTATCGCGATTGCGTGTGGCGTCATCGTCGCGGACGCGTACAGCACGTTCGCGAGCTGGCCGAGCTCCACCGTGCTGTTCTTTATCAACCCGCAGAACGCCGACGTGTCCGAGAGTGCCGCGGAAACGGCAGTCCAAGCAGGGATGAACGCCTGGAGCACTGACGGGAATGCCAAGTTCTCGTTCGCCTATGCGGGCCGCGTCGCGGATACGACCACCGGGTACGACGGCCGCAACGTCGCCCTGTTCCGCAATGCAACCAATGGCTCCGCGATCGCGACGACGTATTCGTGGTGGTCCGGATCGACGCTCGTGGACGCAGATATCGTGTTCTGGGATGGCGCGTTCACGTTCTTCACCGGCACATATGGTTGTTCTGGCGGCGTGTACGTCGAGGACGTCGCGACACACGAACTGGGACATGCGTTGGGACTGGGTCACTCGACTGATCCGGCCGCGACGATGTACCCGACATACAGCTACTGTTCGGAGGAGATGCGCAGCCTCGGATCCGATGACATCGCCGGAATTCAGGCGTTGTACGGCAAGGCCTCCGTCGTAACCAACACCGCACCCACCGTTTCGATCGCCTCGCCGACTCTCTCGGACCTCCTGACCACCGATGCCGCAGTCTACTTCGCGGGAACTGCTGCTGATGCGCAGGACGGTGACGTGACCGCTTCGCTGTCGTGGAGCTCGAACATCGACGGGTTCCTGGGGACGGGCGCGAGTTTGTGGCGCGGTCTCTCCGCCGGAGTCCACATCATCACCGCGTCAGTGACTGACAGCGGCGGTTTGTCTGGAAGCGGCGTCGTTACGGTTACTGTCAGTGTGCCGCTCGCAAGTCCGGCTCCAGCGCCCACGCCCACGACGCCGACTTTGTCCGCGACAGGCTGGCGGGTCAAGCGCAGTCTGAAGATCGGTCTGAATTGGGCCGACTTGTCGGACGTCAATGCCATCGTTTACCGAAACGGTTCAGCGTTGCCGGTAACGGTCAACGATGGTCAATTCACCGATTCTATTCGCAGCAGCGGCGGCACGTACACGTACCGGGTCTGCGGCGCTGAAAGTGGCGTATGCTCGAACGACGCGAGCGTGAGTTTCTAGCCCTCAGTTGGGGCGCTGCCGTTAGCGGGAGGTTGCAGAGCCGCTGAACCCCTTCGAGCCGTTCAAGATTATTGGCGGGCCAGGCTCTCTGGGTCTGCTGGCCATTTGTCTGGCTGCAGCCGTGGGAGTGATGGTGTTACTGCCGCGCTACCGCCGTCTGGCGGGCGCGGCAGTCGTGCCGGTCCTGCTTGGCTATTTCGTCCTCAGTCTTCCTCTCGTTGCTACGCTCATCGCCGGGCGCCTCACGCGCTGCTCGCCACCAACCGACATCACGCACCTGCGTGGTATCGACACGCTCATCGTCTTCGATGGAGACAACCGGCGTGGTCGCGCCCGCGAGACTGCCGCCATCTGGCGTGCGTCTGCTCCGTCGCTCGTGCTCGTGTCTGGAGAAGCGTGGTTGATCGAGCCGCTGGTCGAAGCCGGAGTGTCGCGGAGCAGTCTGCAGCGTGATAAGAGCGGACAGAACACCCGGGATCAGGTTCTTCTCTCCACGCGCCTGCTCGCCACGCGACCGGCGTCGCATGGCGCTATCGTCGCGTCGCGACTGCAGATGCCGAGGATCGAGGCGCTCGCGCGTGCGATAGGTCTTCGCGCGACGTTGGTCGCCTCACCCGTCGATGCCGAGCCGCCGTCGACTGGATGGCTTCGCTATGTGCCGTCGTATGCGGCGCTTCGCGTCAGCCGCGATGCGATTTACGAGCACGCCGCCTTTGTGTACTACCGATGGCGCGGGTGGATATCGCTGCCGGATCCGCTCATGGCGTGTGCCGCCGACATCGGATAAGGTGAGAGCACCGGACGTGGTGGCACAGTGGGAGTGAGCGGGACGCCTCGCGTTCTGCAGGTCGTGCTCGGGCTCGATCCAGGAGGCACGGAGCGCCTCGTCATCGAACTGGTCAAGCGACTGACACCACACATACCAATGGCCGTCTGCTGTCTGGATACCGCAGGAGCCTGGGCGGAGGAGCTGACGGAGCAGGGTATTCGCGTTGCGGCTCTCGGCCGCGGGAGCGGATTCAGACCGGCCTTGGGCCGTGCCGTCGCAGTGCACGCACGTGCGCATCGTGCGACGTTGCTTCACTGCCACCACTATTCGCCATTTGTCTACGGATGCCTTGCGCGACTGTGGCGGCCCAATACGCGGATCGTGTTTACTGAACATGGCCGCTTGTCCGATGCACCGCCCTCACCGAAGCGGCGGCTTGCGAATCGCATGCTCTCGCGGATCCCGGATGCCGTCCTTACCGTGTCCGGCGATTTGCGCCGCCATCTGCTGGCTGAAGGATTTCCGCCACGTCGCGTCGAGGTCATCTACAACGGCATCGATGTCGGTCCGCCGCCGACTGCCGCACTGCGCTGTCTCGTGCGCCAGGAGCTCGGCGTGATGGACGGGACGCTCGTCGTTGGCACAATTGCACGGCTCGACCCGGTCAAGGACCTCGGCGTCGTGATCGCGGGCATCGCTGAAATCGCCGGCGCCATTCCGGTGCATGCGGTGATCATTGGAGATGGCCCCGAACGCACGCGGCTCGAGGCACTCGCTGCCGCGACTGGCGTCGCCCGCCATATGACCTTCTTGGGTCATCGCGGCGATGCGCGCCGCTGGCTCGCCGGCTGTGACGTGTTTGTCAACACCTCGATCAGCGAGGGTGTGTCGCTCACAATTCTCGAAGCGATGGCAGCTGGTTTGCCAGTCATCGCGACGGCCGTCGGCGGAACCCCGGAAATTGTCGACACAGGTTGCGGGCTCCCGATACCAGCCAGGAGTCCTCAGGCGTTGAGCGAGGCATTGCGGACATTGGCCGCGCGGCCGGATCTTCGGTCACAGCTCGGAGCCGCGGCGCGGGCGCGTGTCGAAGCGAGGTTTACACTGGATCGAATGGTGCGCGAGTACCACGACGTGTACAGATCGGTAAGCCCGATATTCTGAATTCCCGGCCTCGCCGACGCACTCCAGCGGGTGCCCCAACTCGAATGCGCGGAGTCACGACATGTGCGGTATAAGCGGCGTATTTGCGCTCGGTCCGGCGCTCGACCCGAAGGCCCGCGCCTCGCTCAACGCGATGAACGGCGCGTTGGCGCACCGCGGTCCTGACGGCGACGGATTTTTCGAAGATGCGCGCGTCAGACTGGGACATCGCCGGCTGGCGATCATCGATCGCGCCGGAGGTCATCAGCCGATGGCGAACGAAGACGAGTCCTGCTGGATCGTCTTCAACGGCGAGGTGTACAACCATCGCGCGCTCCGGCCGCTGCTCGAAGCGAAGGGCCACCGATTTCGCACCGTATCGGACACCGAGACGATCCTGCACGCCTACGAAGAGTTTGGCCCTGCCTGTGTCGATCATCTCGAAGGCATGTTTGCGTTCGCGATTTATGACGCTCGTCGCCGCGAGCTGTTCGCTGCTCGCGATCGGGTGGGTAAGAAGCCTTTCTTCTATGCACTCCTGAACGACACTTTCTATTTCGCCAGCGAGCTGCCGGCGCTGGCAAAGGCGTCGGCATGGAAGGGCGATGTCGATCTGGCAGCGCTCGAAGGCTACCTGTCGCTCGGGTATTTCATTGCGCCCTCGACGATCTATCGCGATGTGCACAAGCTGCAACCGGGGCACTGGATCCGGATCGCAAACGGCCGCGTTCACGTGCAGCAGTACTGGGACGTCGAGGAATTCGACACCGATCAACGGCCCGAGCCGAAGCTCGTTGACGAAATCGATGAAACCCTGCGGCGTGCCGTCCACGATCGTCTCGAGAGCGAAGTGCCGCTGGGCGCATTCCTGAGCGGCGGCATCGACTCGGGTCTCGTTGTGTCCTATATGGCGGAGGAGCTCTCCGGTCGCCTCGTGACCGCGTCAGTGGGTTTCGGCGACCTCGCGCATAACGAGCTCGACGCAGCGCGTATCGTCGCACGGCATTTCGCAAGTGAGCATCACCCCGAAGTCATCGAGCCGCGCTTGCGAGAAGCGATCGGGCCGGTGACCACGGCATTGGGCGAACCGCTGGCCGATTCGTCCGCGATTCCGACATGGTACGTGTCTCGCGCGGCGAAGCGACATGTCACGGTGGCGCTCAGCGGCGACGGAGGGGATGAAACCTTCGCCGGATATGATTTCCGCTACGTGCCGCATGCATTCGAGGCGTCGGTCCGCCGCTGGATCCCCAGTGGCCTGACGCCGGCGGTGGGATGGCTGGGCGCTCGCTGGCCACGAACGAGGAGTCTGCCGCGACCGTTGAGGCTCGGAACCGTGCTCGACAACCTGAGTCGCGATTCAGCGACGGCATATTACGCAGATCTTGCGTTTCTCAAGCCGTCACACGCACGACGTCTGATGGGTCTCGCTCGAGACGGAGATCCCGCCGCGAGCCCCGTATTCCACGCTGTCACCGACGCGTATCGCCGTTGCCCGTCGAAGGATCCAGTGCAGCGTGCCGAATACGCGGACCTCAAGGTGTACATGCCGAACGACCCGTTGGTGAAGGTCGACCGCATGAGCATGTATCACGGTCTCGAAGTGCGATGCCCGCTGCTCGATCGCCGGGTCGTCGAGCTCGCGTTTCGGATTCCGGCGTCGCAAAAGCAGCGGCGCGGACAAGGCAAGGTGCTGCTGCGAGCCCTGGCCCGGCGGCGGCTTCCAGGGGAGATCTGGCGGCTGCCGAAGCGTGGGTTCACCGCGCCGATCGGTCAGTGGATTGCCGGTCCGAACGCGGACATGTTCCAGGACGAAGTGCTCCGGCCAAACGCGTGTGTGTCGGGACACGTTGATCGTTCCGTCGTGAGGCGGGCGTTCCAGGAACACCAGGCGGGTTCGCACGACCACTCGTACGCGCTTTGGGCCATCTGGGTACTTGAACGCTGGTTGGAGCAGAACCGGCGCGCCAACGAGTTCGCGCTGGCGGCATCGCGATGATGCACGCGCTGGCAGCTCCTATTTCGGCTGTGGCGATTCGCCGACATGGCTCTCGATTACGGAGGCCATCTAGCACGACACAACGGTGAGACCTCTCCGAAGTCTGTTGTTATCGCTGGCCATCATCATTCTGGCGGTGCCGCCGTGGATTGGTTTTGAAGGGCACACCCACTGGGACCGTGTCGGGTGGATACCGTTCGTCTCGCCTCCAATCCGGCTCCGGGACACTGTCGCGAACCTGCTGCTGTTTGCACCGCTGGGCGCCACGCTGGCCCGCAACTTTCCCACTCGACCGGTGATCACTGTCGCCGTGACATCCCTGCTGATATCGGTCGCCGGTGAGTGGACGCAGATCTATAGCCACATCCGTTTCCCCTCGGCGACCGACGTGGTCTGCAACGTGATAGGCGCCGTGGCTGCCGCGCACCTCGTCAAACGATGGATGCTGGCGATTTCCCGCGAATCCGTCACGGAGTGACGATCAACACCGGCGGCGCGGTCCCCCCTTCGACGAGAAGGCCGCGTAGTTGTTCTTCGTCACCGGGACGCTTTTGATCGCAAGCGCAATGTGTGTTCCACCCGGGGAGCGCACGTCCCGAACGAGAGCCGTCACGTCCAGGTCGAAGGCTCGTGGCGTACGGTCGGTGACGTTGATCGTTCCCACTGCGCTTGGTGCTGACGGTGGGCGGGTATTCCACGTCAGCGAGTTTCCGACCACGACGTATTCGAGACGGCATACACCGCGACAGAGAGCGCATTGCCCGTTGTCGTCTGTGCCACGAGCCGCAGCGTGGCGCGCGTTGTGCCCGCAAAAGAGCCGACATCGAACAACACATACGTTTCTCGCGTCTCGCCCGTTGCCGTTCCCCGGCCGGCAGCGAGCTGTGTTGCCGATCCGAAGTTGCGGTTGGCAAACTTTCCGTCCCGAACGTAGGCGAGCGCGACGGGGCGCCCGGCCGGCCGCTCGGCATGTGGAGTTATCGGCGCACTCGGTCCTTGCCCGTGGCTTTCCGGAGGAAGGCTTCCTACACTGGCAGATGCGGAGCCAGCAGCGGGAACAACGATTGGACGAACCGGGTTGCAGTCTGATCGGCTTCGCCGACTGCGCTCGGCTCGCGAATGGGGACGACAATTCTGACCAGTGCAGCGTCCGTGCGATGGTAGCGAACGGAGTCGAGGACGGTATAGATCTTTCCCCAGTATTCACTTGCCACGACGCGCCCGTGACTCTGATACCAGTAGTAGACGAGTTGTTGATCGATTCCTTTGGCGATGACGACTCGGTTCACCTCGACAGGAGTGGTGGTATCGAGATGCCCTGGTGCTCCCTTTGTCGAGATGACGATCCGTGACTGCTCGATCGGCTGCCATCCGGCGCCAGGCAAACAGTTTAATGGCGAGTGAATCGTATCCCCTTGGCGCTGGCTCGAGTAGTACCCGACGTACAGTCCAACGGGAAGCGCGTCGGCCCGGAAATACGCGCGCACCACGTAATCGTCGACGCCGAGGACTTTCAGAATCTGCGGGGTGAAGTCCGGCTCGCGACGTCCTGTCCACCGGTCGACGGTCATCGGCAAAGACGCGAGCGACTGCCGGGGCGGGACCTCTTCGGCCCGCAGCGCGCTCGCCAGATACACGACACCAAGGATCAGCGATGCCGCCACGATCATGGTTCGTGTTGCGACGCTCAATCTTTCGGGTCGAATCACGTCAGGCGACATTGGCAACCTCGACTCGCTTCGTTACGGGCGACGCAGGCGCGATCGCGAGCAGAAGCCGCATGGCCAGGAACAACAGCGCGAACGCAGCGACGAACACCACCCAGCCGGAAAACTCGTGAAAGAACCCGGTTGCCGCCTCAGGTCCGATGTAATGCGCCGCGACCCCCGTGCCGGCCACTCGCATCCCGTTGGTGACGATGGCGATTGGAATCGTGGCCAGCGCAATGGTCGTTCTCGTCCACCACCGTCCGTCGGTGAAATACCCGTAGACGATGCCGAGCGTCAGCAGGGACACGAGCGAGCGAATTCCGCTGCACGCTTCCGCCACCTCGAGCTGCGTGTTTGCGAGAGTGATGACATTCCCCTCGCGCAGGACAGGAATCGCCGCCAACTGCAGCGCCGCCTCCCCGAATCGCGACGCGAGCAATTGTAGTGGAAACGCGATCTGATTGAAGACGATGGCGGGAATCGGGATCATCAGTACGAGGAACGCGAGCGGAAACGCGAGGATCCTGAGGTGGTCCCACCCGAGCACGAAGAGCACGGTCCCTGTGAGGGCGCCGAGCAACGAGATCCTCGTCAGAAACATCTCGGCCCCAAGAACGCCGGCGACGAGCGTCGCTATGCTGCCGAGCACGACCACCAGTCCGATGGCGCTGGGCGCGCGGCGTGCCGCAGCCAATTGCGACCTGCGCTCCCAGACGAAGTACGACGCTATTGGAACGATCAGGAACCCGTGTGAGTAATTGTCGTCAGTCGCCCAGGACGTAACGAGCGCGATTATCACCCTGCCGTACAGCAGAGCTGTTGACGCAAGCAGCGCGGCAAGAGCGATCAGCGTGGCCGTACCCGGACGTGTCGCCGAGCGCGTCGTCGAGATCATCCCTTGATCTCACCCAGCGCCCGGCGGGCGTCGTCAGCCCCATCGAACCGCGGATTCAGCCGAAGGGCACGTTGCAGGGCGGCATGTGCCTGCTCGGTGTCGCCGTTTTTCAAGTACGCGAGTCCGAGCCGATACTGAATCGGTGCATTGGCCGGATCCTGGTCTGCGGCCTGCTTCAGGCTGGTTACTGCGAGGCTTGCCAACCCCTTCTGGTAGTAGACCCAGCCGAGCGTATCGTTGACCTGAGAGGCATTCGGCAGTCGCGACTTGGCCGTCTGTGCCAGCCGTAACGCGATATCGAGATTTTCACCACGCCGTGCATACATCCACGCGAGATTGTTGGCGGCCACCGGCGCTTGCGGGTCGAATGCCAATGCTTGTTCGTATGATTTCAATGCCTCGTCCGGCTTGTTTTGCAGCTCCAGCACCATCCCCAGCAACGTCGCAAAGGCCACGGGGTTGGCGTTCGTCTGTACGGCTGCTGCGAACGTCTTCTGAGCCTCGTCGATGCGATGCTGCGACACGTACAATTTCCCGAGGCGCTGGTACGCGTCGAAGTTTGCCGGTTCGATCTCCAGCACCCGCTGGAACAAGGATTCGGCCTCGGTGGTGTCGCCGATCGTCAGATACGTGTTTCCCGCGAGGAAGAGGAGCCGGGGATCCTTGGGTGAGGCGTCGAGACGCGACTTCAGACGCGTGCGCACGGCGTCCAGCTGCTTGTCCGCGACATCCAACGTCACGACGCCGTCCAGGGCGAAGATCGAGTCAGGCTGGAGTTCGAGTGCTTTCGTGAACGCCTGGCGCGCACGCGGGCGGTCGTTTTTGGCCAGATACAGGCGTCCGAGCGACACGTGCACTTCCGGACGCGACGGATTGGCTAACGCCAGCGGAGTGAACTCCGCCTCCGCCCGCGCCAGGTTGCCCGAATCCAACAGTGCTTGGCCGTAGATAAGGTGCGCCATTCCGTTCTGCGGTTCCACTTTCAGTACACCGCTGATTCGATCGATCGCGGTCTTGGGATCTCGCTTCAGAAGGTAAAGCTCCGCCAGCTGCATTTGAACTGGCATCGCCCCAGGCGCCTGTTGGGCAACCGACTGCATTGCCGCGATCGCAGCATCCAGTTGCCCAAGGCTGCGCAACGCCGTTCCGCGCAAAAACGCAGCGCGAACGGCGCGCGGGTTGCCGCTCAAGATCGTGTCCAACAACGGCACAGCGTCGCGCTGTTTACCTTCGACGATCAGGAAGCGCGCCTTGGTTTCGAGAGCGACGGCGTTCTTGGCGTCGTCCTTGAGGATCAGCTCAATCGCGTCGTAGCCCTGCTGCCGCCGTCCGGCCTGAAAATCGATTGCGGCCAACCGCGCCTTGGCGGGTGCAAAGCCCCTCTTCTCCCGGGAGAGAGGCTCGAGGACCGCGGTCGCTTCGCTGATGCGACGATCGAGCAAGTAGTAATCCGCCAGCACGAGTTTGGCCGAGACGGATCCGTCCGCGTCCGCATAGGCTTTCAGATACCGTTCCGCGTCGGGCCGGCGCCCGTTCAACAGGAAAAGGGAAGCCAGCAGCTGGTTGGCCAGTTTCGACTTCGGGTCGAGGCGCAGCGCCGTCTTGAATTCGTTTTCCGCGTTAGCGCCTTCGCCGACAGCCCAATAGAAGTTCGCCAGCGTCAGATGCGCCTCGATCGATTCTGGAGCCACGGCAATCGCTCGTTTGAACGTGGCTTCTGCGGCGTCGCGGTCCCCTTTCCTCAGTTGCAGCAGACCGAGGTTGGTGTAACTGAACGTGAGCTGCGGCTCCGCGTCGATCGCGCCTTCGATCTGCGTGATGGCGCCGTCCACGTCTTTCAAGCCGGCGAGCGCGTTGCCCATGACGATCAGGGCGTTGACGTTCCGGGGCTCCTTCGCCAACACCGCCTGCGCACGCGCCTTTGCTTCGGCGAATTGCCGTGCGGCAACCAACATCTTTCCGGCGAGCAATTGCGCCTCGGAATTGTCGGGCATCAAATCGGCGGCGCGGACGTACTCGCCGAGCGCTGCTTTGACGTCTCCGGTCTGTTCGAACGTGCGTCCGAGCTTCAGGTGCGCCTCGCCGAACCTGGGGTCCTTGGCGAGGGCATTTCGGTACTGGATGACGGCCTCGTTGTGCTTTTGCTGCTTGAGGTAGCGGTCTCCGCTTTCCACGTATCGCCGTTTTGCGGTTTCGACATCCGTTGAACAGGCGGCGGCCAACACCGTACACAGAGCGATTACCGAGAGCTGTCGCTTGTCTCGCATCCCTTGTTCTCCACGCCAGTGGCTGATTTAGCTGCGGCCAGATCCCATCAGCAATTCGCTCACCACCGTGTTTAAGGGCGTGATTTCTCGAAAACGTTCGCTACGAGGCACGGTTGCACGGCGACAAGAGCCGTTTTTGGCCCGAAGTCTGGATTTGCGCGGACTAAAGCCCGGGAACGGGAGACAAAGGCGGGTCCTTCTGTAATGTTTTGCACCGAGCGACCGAAATAACACAATTGAGGTTGCAGGCGTGATAACGTAACGCGCATCACGCACCGAACACGGTTTTTGACACGAGGGCGTTCCCCAGGCGTTCTCGGTTCGTCCAGATAAAGCCAACTGCAAGAACCTTTTACGGGTGAGTAGCCGCAGGCGAGTCTGTGATCGTCCTGCACGTGCAGGTCGGCACGTCGCTTGAGGGTACCTCAACCGTTCAAGTTGGTTCACTGGTCGTTCGATCGCCGCCGCCTCCCCGGTGAGTGTTCGGGCGCTTTACGGGGGGGTACCATGCTCAAACTCTTCGAACGCGAGATCGCAAACGTCAGTCGGCGGCTTGCCATTCTGGCTCCCGCTCACACCGCCATTCCCACCTCCTTCATCAACGTGAACGTCGACGCGGACGAACACAAGGAGCTGAAAGAGGAAGTGCAACGCTTTCGCGGCGGCATTTACCTGCGCGATGGGGCGCTTCGGCGCGATCAGTTGACCGGCGACGGGCGACATGAAACCTCGGAGGACGATCGTGCGTGGCACTTGGTCCTCCGGGGCGATGACGGCGGTATAACCGGCTGTATCTGGTATCTCGAGCACGAACAGTCGCCCAGGTTTGAACAGCTTCGGGTCCAGCACTCGCCGCTGTGGACGTCCAAGGATTGGCGGACCAAGCTGCGCAGCGCCGTCAGCACCGAAGTGGCGCGCGCACGCAAAGAGCAGATCCGATACGCTGAAGTTGGCGGGTGGGCTGTGGCCTGTCACAAACAGTGCACTTCCGCGGCATTGATGCTGATTCTGGGCACCTATAGCCTGAGCCAGCTGGCGGGCGGCGCGCTCGTCATGGCGACTGCCACTGTTCGTAATTCCTCGGCCAAGATCCTCCGCCGCCTCGGCGGGTCCTATTTCGAGACGAATGGGGAGTCGATCCCACCGTACTACGACCCGCGGTACGAGTGCGAGATGGAGCTGCTGCGATTCGACACGCGGCGACCTGCGCCAAAATACGCCGGTTTGGTCAGTATGCTCACCACGAACCTGGCGGAAGCGCGGGTCCTTGCCAACGAGGATCTCCACAGCAGAATCGATTCGGTGAACATCGTGACCCCCTTGGCGGCGCTGGCCGCGAGCTGACGAGCAACCGGGGCGAACCGTGCCCATGGAGCAGCGGGTTCGTGAAGGAAGAACGGATATGAGTACCTGCAGAAACTGCTTGCTGACGACAGCCGCAGGAGCTGACATCGACGCTTCCGGCCTATGCAGTTTCTGTCGCGACTATCCCGCCGTCGACCACGGTGCCGTGGAGCGCGTGCGTGCCGCGCGCGAAGCCGACCTGGAGTTGGCATTACGCGAATGCCGCGGGCAGGGCGACTACGACTGCTTGGTCAACCTCAGCGGTGGAAAGGACAGCTGTTATCTCCTGTACAAGTTGGTGAAGGAGTACGACCTCAAGGTCCTGGCGTTCACCACCGATATGAACATCCCCGACGTCGCGTGGGACAACATGAAGCGAACGGTCGGTCAGCTCGGGGTCGATCACGTTATCTACACGCCTCCGCCTGACTTCTATCGGAAGCTGTACCGCTTTTTGTTGCAGAACCAGGAAGAGCGGGGGGCGGTGCGAACGGTGTGCTATGTGTGCGCGCCGTTGTTCGAAGGGTATGCATTGGCGGAGGCGGTGAAGAGGCGCATTCCGTTGGTGGTCGCTGGTTACTCCCCTGGTCAGCCCGATCCTGACCGAATGGTCTACGAGTTCTCGCGGCACGTGATCACGGAGATGGACTGGACCCCTGCCGAGGTGCGGGACAGCGGTCTCTTCGCAGACGACGAACTGGCCTTGTTCTGGAATCCATCCCGCTATCCGGCCGGGACACGGTTTCCGAGGTATCTGGCCCCGTTCCACGCATGGCGTTACCGTCAAGATGACGTCATGAAGAAAGTCGTTGAGCTAGGACTCGCCCGCAGTAGCCGGAACGCAAGCCCTGTTCACAGCAACTGCCCGCTCAACTGGCTGCTGATGTACTCCGATCTCAAGAATCTTCACTACAATCCTTATCTCCCAGAATTCGCCGCCCTGATTCGTGAGGGCAAAGCGAGCCGCGCCCAGTGGCGCGTCGGCATGCCCGTGGTCAACGCGATGATTCGAACCAAGACCTTCTTGGGACGCAACGTGACCAAGTCGCTGCAATGGCTCGAACTCACGCCAGAAGATCTGAAGATCACGCGCCCAGCTGAAGCGGCGCGAGATGGAATCAACCCGCCGGCCGGCAACAATGGCGCCGCAGATCGTGCCGGTGAACGCGCCTGACCAGCAGGCCAACTCGATAGCCTTCCTGCGAGCGTGGGCTGAGGAATCGCCCGACGCTATCGCGACGTATCATCGCCGACCCTCTGGAGGTTGGCTGCCGATGACATGGTCCGCCCTCTGGGCGGAGGTCCAGCGTACGGCGGCAGGCCTGCGCGGATTGGGTCTTCGGCGCGGCGACCGGCTCGCGATCCTGGCGCGCACTCGCCATGAATGGCAGGTCGTCGAGCAGGCGGCAGCGTTGGTTGGTGCGACAGTGGTCGGCATCGATCCCAATGCCGCCGCGGAACAGGTTGGTTGGGTTTTGCAGCACGCCGGCGTGTCAGGCCTCGTCGTGGATACCCACCAACAGGCTGCCCGCGTGCCGACGCCGGCCGCGAACCAGCTGTCGTGGGTGGTGGCGTTCGACGCCGATGGCGAGAACGGAGCGCACGGCAACGTGCACGCCTTCGGCAACATCGGTGCGGCGACGCTCCTGCCGTCCGTCGTGGAAGACGTCGACGAAGATGACACGGCGGTTCTGATCTACACATCAGGCACCACCGGCGCGCCGAAGGGGATCGAGTACAGCCACAAACAGCTGATGACTGCGTGTCGCGCCATGCTCGAGGAATTTCCCGATCTTCGACAACCGAATCGCTTCGTCTGCTGGCTGCCGATGGCCGCGCTCTTCCAGCGGATGATCAACATGGTGGCGATCGCGAGCAAGTCCTCGACGTATTTCGTCGAGGACCCGCGCGAGCTGATCGCGCATCTGCGCGACATCCGTCCTACTGTGTTCTTCGCGGTGCCGCGGTTCTACGAGCGGCTGCACGACGGAATCCGCGAGCAGATATCGAAGGCGGCGCCTCTGCGCCGGTGGGTCGCCAAGACGGCTCTGGCTGTCGGTCATGAACACGCCGGAGCACTGAGGGAGGGGACCAACCCGGGATGGGGGCTATCGCTTCGCCACGCCTGCGCCGACCGTCTGGTGCTCCGCTCGATCAGGGCAGTCATGGGCGGTCACATCAAATGGATGATTACCGGGTCCGCGGCAGCGCCTGTCTGGATGCTCGAGTTCTTCCACGACACGGGTCTGCGACTGCTGGAAGCCTATGGCATCACCGAGAACCCGGTGCCGGTTGCGGCCAATCGGCCGGACGCGTTTCGACTGGGATCGGTAGGCAAGCCGTTCGCGATGAACGACGTCCGCCTGTCGGAAGAGGGCGAGGTTCTCGTCAAGGGCCCCGCGATGTTCCGCGGCTACGTGGGCGAGACAGCCGCGGAGTGCTTCACGTCCGACGGGTACTATCGTACGGGGGATCTGGGTCGGTTCGACACGGACGGCTTCCTTTTTCTGACCGGCCGGGTGGCAGAGATCATCAAAACTTCGGGCGGCCGCCGGATTTCACCGACGGCCATTGAGCAAATCTATCGCCAGAGCCGATACGTGGATCAACTGGTGGTGATTGGGAATAACCGACCGTTCCTGACGGCTCTCGTCACCATCAATTCGAGCGCCGTTCGCGACGTCGTCACGGAGGCCGGCATCGGCGCCACGTCGGCCGATCTGTCCTCGTTCAGAGGCGTTACGGATCTGCTGGCGTCGGATTTCCAGGCGTTGCACACCCAGGTCGCCCGTCACGAACGGATCCGGGCATTCCGCATCCTGCCCGAGGCGTTGAGTGTCGAGAACGGAACGCTGACGGCGACGCTGAAGTTGCGGCGGGACTCTATAGAAAGTCGCTATGCCGCTGTCATCGACGAGATGTATACGGTTAGCGTGGGAACCGATGAATTGAGGGGCGGATCGTGAGGACGGTTCTCATCACCGGCGCAACGGGGGCCATCGGGAGCGTGCTGACGAAGTGCCTCCTCGAGGAGCCTCACACGCGCGTCCGGCTCCTGCTGCGGGCGGAGTCACGCTCCCACCTCGAACAACGCCTTCGCGAACTCTTCGTATTCTGGCAGATCGACCCTGAGGATGGTGACGTCCGGGCGCGGGTGGACGCGTCGCCAGGTGATGTGACCGAGCCGCTCTTGGGCCTTGACCGCTCCACATATCAGCGTCTGACGACCGAAGTTACGCATGTCGTGCATTCGGCTGGCAACGTCAAGCTCAATCGGTCGATTGCCGACGCCCGTCGATCGGCGGTGGACGCCGCCGCCCAGGTCGTGACCTTCGTCGACGCGTGCCGTGCGAGCGGCCAGTTTCACAAGCTGGAGTTTGTCAGCACGGTTGGCGTGGCCGGACGGATGCCGGGGATCGTCCCGGAGCGTCCATTCTCGGAGGCGCGGACATTTCGCAACAGCTACGAGGCGGCCAAAGCGGAAGCCGAAGGCTTCGTGCTGCGGCATGTGGGAAATGGGTTGCCGGCGACGGTTCATCGTCCGAGCATGGTTGTCGGCGATTCACGCACAGGTCGGATCATTCAGTTTCAGGTCTTCTATTACCTGTGCGAGTTCCTCTCTGGGCGACGTACGCTGGGCGTCGTACCCTCGTCACACGGTGTTCGTCTGGACATCATCCCGGTAGACTACGTTGCCCGCGCGATTCAACTCTCCAGTCTGAACGCGGATGCGGCTGGACGTGTTTTTCATCTCTGCGGTGGCCCGTCCCAAGCCCCCACGATCGAGGAGCTCGCGAAACGAGTGCGGGAATTCTTTGCGGCACATGGGCGACCGGTGCCCGCACTGCGTCATGTCCCGCCGACCTTGCTGCGGAGCGTCTTACCTCTGGCCAGCCGATTCGTACCGGCGCGGACGCGTCGTTCGCTGCAGAGTCTTCCGTACTTCCTGGCGTATCTCGATTCCGCGGCGCAGACCTTCGGCAATGCCGATAGCCAACAGTACTTCTCCGCGTTGGGCCTGCACCCCCCCGTCGTCGGCTCGTACCTCGGGCCCGTGTTGTCGTATTACCTGTCTTCTCGAAAGAGCGGGTCTGCCGCCGGCGACTCGCACGTCCGCGGCGCTGCGTAGCGGCAGCGCGCGAAGGAGTAGCCCGTGTCCTCTGTTCCTGCTTATCCCGCCGACACGGAGACGCGACAAGACGATGCCCAAGGCCGCCGTGCGGCGGAGGACTGCGGCGCGCGACTGGTCGCGGCGTGGCCCGAGCTCCAAGCGATCGTCGGGTCCGAGCACGCGTTCATGCAGGCGGATGAGGTAGAACGACGGTCACACGACATCATTCCGCGTGTTCATCGTCCGTGGGCATTCCTTTATCCGGACACGATCGAGCAGATTCAAGCGGTGCTCGCGGTGGCCAACCGCTTCGAGCTGCCGGTGTGGCCGGTGGCCACCGGAAAGAACTGGGGGTATGGAGCTGCCACTCCGGCGCAGAGCGGCGGCATCGTCATGGCCCTGCAGCGCCTCAATCGCATCATCGAGATCAATACCGAGCTCGCGTACGCCGTCGTCGAGCCTGGTGTCACGTACCGCCAACTGCACCGTCATCTCGAAGAGCATCAGATTCCGCTGTGGCTCGATTGCACCGATGGACCCGCCGACGGCAGCGTCATGGGGAACGCGTTGGAGCGCGGGATCGGTGAAACCGATTATGGCGATCATTTCGGAAATATCTGCGGGCTCGAGGTGGTGCTCGCGGACGGAACGCTCGTGCGAACGGGTGGAGGTCCGTTGGAGGGCTACAAGTCGTGGAACACCTATAAATGGGGCGTTGGTCCCTACCTGGAGGGGCTGTTCAGCCAGGGCAACTACGGCGTCGTGACGAAGATGGGCATGTGGCTGATGCCCAAGCCCGCATACTTCGTGTCCTGCGTGTTTGAGCTCGGTCGCGAGGAGGACTTGCCGGCGCTCGTCGATTCGCTCCGGCGCCTGCAGTTGATCGGCGCGCTCAAGAGCAAGGTGCATCTCATCAACGACGTGGTGACCTTCGCCGTGCTCGCAAACCCGCAAGAGATTCTCGGCGGCGAGAAGTTCCTGACCGACGACCGGCGTGCATGGCTGCGGAAGCAGTACAACATCGCGCCCTGGAGTTTTGCCGCCGGCCTTTACGGCACCAAAGATCAGGTGCGCGCCAATGTCAAAGAAATTCGGCGTGAACTGGAACGCATCGGTACGCTGCAATTCATCGACGATCGCAAGCTCGAGATCATCAAAGGGCTCACGAAGGTGCTGCGCCGGGCAACGGGACACGCGGCAGCACGGCGGCTGGCGGAACGCGCGTCGGTGCGTGTGCTCGGAAAGCCAGTGAAGCTGCTCGAGATGATGCCGAACGTCCACGCGATTGAAAAGGGAAATCCGAGCGACTACTTCGTCAAGCACGCGTATTACAAGAGCCGCCGACCGAAGCCGGCCGATCACGATATCGATCCGGCTCGCGACGGCTGCGGGTTGATCTGGCTGGGGCCCATGGTGCCGTTGAACGGTCGCGACCTGACGGAGGTTCTCGATATCGTCCGCCCGTTGTACCAGAAGTACGGCTTCGATTTCACGACGGCGCTGATGATCGGCAACGCACGCACTGTGATTGCCTTGATGTCGATCTTCTACGACAAGGATGATGCCGACGAGACGCGTCGGGCTGAAGCGCTGTATTACGAGATGGGTGAGCTCACGCAGAACGCCGGTTATCAGCAGTACAGGACGAGCACGATCTTCATGGATCGCGTGCTGAGATCGGCGCCGGAGTTCCAGTCGCTCAGCAATCGGATCAAGTCGGCGCTCGATCCACAAGGGATCATCGCGCCTGGCAAGTACGGGATTGGCAACTGAATGAGAGCACTGACGATGGGACGCGTCCTGGAGCCCGAGGTCATGGAGGGCGACGCCGAAGCGAGCGCCTACGACGAACTCGATCGGAAGTGGGGCGACGTCATCTTTCAGGGCTTTGCCGAGACCGCATTGCATATGGGCGTGAGCGCGGGTCGGGTACTCGATGTCGGCACCGGCTCCGGCTGGATTGCCATCCGGCTGGCGAAGCTGAATCCGGACTTCGCGATCGACGCAATCGACCTGTCACACAGCATGATTGAGCTGGCCAAGGTCAATGCGCGCCGCGAGCAGGTCGGGAACATCGCCTTCTCCATCGGCGATGCGAAGCGGATTCCGTTCGACGATCAGACGTTCGATCTCGTTATTTGCCACCAGCTCCTTCACCAGCTGCCGGAGCCGATCGTCGCGCTGCGCGAGATCAACCGTGTGGCAAAGCACGAAGGCGGCATTCTGGTGCGAGACGTAAGGCGTCTGCCCGAACCGCTCATGTCTATGGCGCTACCCCTGTGGTGCCTGGGGTACAGCGCCAGACTTCGCGAACAGACGTCTGCATCGTTCCGGGCGGGGTTGACCGGCGGCGAATTTCGAGCGCTCGTGAATGACGCCGGCGTGGAACGGGCATCAGTGCGGACGCATCTCCTCACCCACCAAAGCATCGAGCGTACGGCGATGCCATATCAGGCCGGACGCGTCGATCGACTTCCCGCCTATCCGCTGCAGATCCGCATGATGAAGGGCTGTTTCGTTTCGCATCCGGGCGTCTGAATCCGGTCGCGCCGAAAGTCCGTCACTTCGCCTCCGCTGATCCCCTATGTCGCCGTAACGGCGGACTTCTGCGGACATGCGGGGTGCTCGTCAGTGCCATAACTGCTTTTGTGTTAGTCACTTATCGTAAGTCGCATGGTCGGCCCTCTGCTTGCACAAGAGTGCGTCGCGAACATCCAGGTGCGACGCACACGTGTCCATGTCATGGCTTCGGGTGTGCTCCGCGACTGCAGGAATTGCAGGCGGCGCGACCGTACTGGATGGGCAAAACCACTCATCTCAGGGAGACCACGCGTATGTTGAGAAAATGTCTAGTGGCTGCATGCTTGGCCTTGCCGCTGGTCTGGGCAAGTCCGGCTGCCGCCGATGTGATTACCTTTGACCCGACAGCGACGCCAGGGCCTGCAGGAGATCTGTCGATCGACGTGTTGGACCCAACGGTTGGGAACTCCATCGCGATCGGGGGAAGTGCGTCCCTCACCCCGGGGCAGAACGTCACCGTCCTCTACCAGGCGAATCTGGGTGTCGCGACGCTGGGGGGGAATACCGTCTATGCTCAGGGAGACAACGGGACGTACTTCACGATTGTGGCCGGTTTTCAGGAGACCGTGCTGAGCACGACGGGCGGACCGTTTCCGACGCTCGTGTTCGATGTGAACGAAACCGGAACGGTGTTCGGTGCGCCCAACTACTTCTACATCTACGAGAACACCACAGGGTCCGCGAACAACCTGACAGGAAACTGCTTCACCTGCGGCACGTTGGTACTCGCTGGTACCATCGTCGATCCGGAAGCGGTCCCCGGCACGCCGAACAGCACCTTCACTGTGACGGGCGGCGGAGCCGGAACGAACCTCGATCAGTTCAACGCGGATAACTACCCGGCGATCGATACGTTGACTGGACTCGGGTCGTTCACGGTCACAATTCAGACCTACTACGCCGACCCGCTCGTGTTCCCGAATCTAGTACCGGGATCGACATTCGTCCTGGCGACGTCGCAGCAGGTGCTGCCGTACACGCAGGTTGATCCATCCGCCTGCTTCTACCCGACCGGCACCGGCACCTTCGCCGCCTGCACTCAGCCGGGAGCGACTCTGGCCTCAGTCGGTTCTATTAATGGCCAATCCGGTCCGAACACGATGTTCCAGACGGACGCGAACCTGTCGTTCGTGGTGCAGCAGGCCGTCCCGGAACCGGCCAGCTTGACGTTGCTTGGCCTCGGTCTTCTCGGTGGCGTCCGGAGTCTCCGCCGGAAGGCTCAGGCTCGGAGCTAACCTCGGTCTGCGCAGCGGGCCTTTTTTGCACCTGAGATGAGGTACGAAGCGGAGGCCGGTCAACGGCCTCCGCTTCTGCTGCTGCGGCTCCCCTGATTTCTCCAATTCCACTCCACCTAGGTCGCAGTACGTCCGCGACCCAGGTTCACTTCCGTCCATTACACTCCACGATCGGATGGACGAGGCCCAGAGAGCGCGATTGCCGGCGGCATGCAAGTTGAGGGTTTCGTCCCACGCGCCGGCTGCTTCACGCCGCGACGAGCCGATAACCGTCGGCGTTCCGTTGCCCAAGGCGTGGCTCGTCGATCCGCCTATCCTGTCGCTCCTTGCAAATCAGGGTCGGCGCGTTGCCGTACAGAGCAAAGTGTTGGAGCGATGGAGCGATGGCTCTCCCCGGTGGATGCTCCTCGACTTCTTGGCCACGCAACATCCGGGTTCCGACTCCGAATACGTTCTCGAACGCACCGTCTCCTCTCCGACATCAGGACCGGAGTTGCGAGTGGCGGTTTCCCGGGAGGAAGCCATCGTCCAGGGAGCGGCCGCGCGTTTTCGCCTTGATAGCGACGGTCGTCTCGAATGTCACCAGTCGGGCGAGGCCCCTTCAGCGCCTATCGTCTCGCGGTTTTTGCTGGTGGACTCACGCGGGAAAGAAGTAGCTCTGCGATTGGACGGCCTGATCTGTGAAGACGAGGGACCGATCCGGGCAACTCTGCTGGTCAAGGCCTCGGCCGCAATCGACGCGCAGCAGCCGCTCCGGATCCTGATTCGTTACCACTTCCACGTGAACAGCGCCGTTGTCCGGGTCCAGGCGACCGTGACGAATCCTCGGCGTGCGATTCACGCCGGCGGATTCTGGGACCTGGGCGATCCGGGCTCTCGATATATCAAGGACTGGTCCTACGTCGTCCAGTTTCCGGATCGCGGTGAAGCGTGCGAGGCGTACTGTTCGCCCGATGCTGACGCCCCGCTGGAGCGGTATGCCCTGCCCTTCGAGCTTTATCAGGACTCCAGCGGCGGCGTGAACTGGCGATCGCCGAATCATCTGAATCGACTTCGCGAGCTCCCATTGAAAATCCGTGGCTATCGGCTGCGCGGGGGAAGCGACGAACGAGACGGCCTTCGGGCGACGCCAATCGTCATGCTCCGAGATGCTGGCGCTACGGTGGCAATCGCTCAACGGCGATTCTGGGAGCGGTTCCCTAAAGCCATTCGGATCACGAGCCGGTCCGTTCGCCTTCATCTGCTGCCCGAGCAGTTTGGCGACGTTCACGAGCTGCAAGGAGGTGAGCAGATCACGGAAGAGTTTGTCGTGTGTTTCGGAGTTGACACGATTACCGACACTCCGCTCGAGTGGGTTCGTGATCCGTCGCGGGCGCACCCTGATCCGCAGTGGTACTGCGATGCGGAAGCGATGTCGTACCTGGTTCCGACGGGTGTCGAACAGGAGGACCCGAGATATCGCGCGCTCGTGATGCAGGCACTGGATCCTGATAACGGGTTTGCCGCGAAACGCGAGCAGATCGACGAGTATGGATGGCGGCATTTCGGTGATCTCTACGCTGATCACGAAGCGGTCTTTCACGATGGGCCGACGCCTTTCGTCTCGCACTACAACAACCAGTACGATGCGGTCGCCGGCCTCGCGATTCAGTATTTCCGCAGCGGCGACCCGCGCTGGCGAGACCTGATGGCTGATCTTGCCAATCACGTCACCGACACCGACATCTATCACACCATCGAAGACAAGGCAGCGTACAACCACGGGCTGTTCTGGCATACCGCTCACCACACGAATGCGGATCTGGCGACGCATCGCACGTACCCGCGCTCGGGCGGGTCGAGTGGCGGTCCCTCTGCCGAGCATAACTACAACACTGGCCTGCTTCTTCACTACTTTATGACGGGTGACGCACGGGCGCGCGAAGCGGTCATCGGCCTCGCCGACTGGGTCATCGCGATGGACGATGGGACAAGGACGCCCTTCCGGTGGTTGTCACGACACGCCACTGGTCTCGCCAGCGCCACCGGCTCCTTCGACTACCACGGGCCAGGGCGCGGTCCCGGGAACGGCATCGTCTCGCTGCTCAACGCGTTTCGCCTGACCGGTGAACGCGCGTATATCGCGAAGGCGGATGAGTTGATCAGGCGGTGCGTTCATCCACAACAAGATCTGGAAGCGCTGAATCTGCTCGACGCGGAGCGCCGTTGGTACTACACGGTCTTCCTGCAGGCCCTCGGCAGGTATCTGGATGCCAAGGCGGAGTACGGCGAATTCGACGCCATGTTCGCGTATGGCCAACAGTCGCTCGTGCACTACGCACGCTGGATGGCCGATCACGAATACCCGTACTTGGCGAAACCAGAGATCCTCGAATTTCCAAACGAGACCTGGCCCGCGCAAGACATGCGCAAGAGCGAGGTGTTCAAGTACGCGGCCAAGCATGCGGACGGCCGTGAGCGTGAACGTTTTCTCGAGCGGGCGCGGTTCTTCTTCGATTACTCGGTTTCGACGCTGCTGGCGATGCCGACGCACCGCTTTACGCGCCCCACGGTGTTGATGCTGACCAACGGGTACAGCCAGGCCTACTTCGAGAAGACGGTCCCAAGTGCCGCACGCATGGACCGAGGCGGGACGTTCGAGCCGCCCGCACGATTTACGCCTCAGCGGCAGATTGCGTTGCGGCGCGCAGCCGCGATCAGCCTTGCGGTGCTGGTGGCACTCGTCACCATCGTCCTGGCCGTGATGTGGGAGTAACGCTTTCGGCGTGGTCGCGCGGATGTCAGGCGACGTGAGCGTTCGCGGCCGCCTGCTCCAGCACCGGCACTATCGGCGCCAGTTGCACGTCCCATCGGAGATGATCGAGATCGGCGTGGCTCGCCAGTGAACGGCGCTGCGCGCCACTCAGTGAGAGCAACTCCAGCACGCGTTCCGCGAACGTCGCCCCGTGGTCGGCAACGCTGCACGCCGCGAGGACCCGGCGCGGCAGCCCGTCCGCAACCGCAGTCGTGACCACCGTCGGCAGACCGGCGGCGATCGCCTCCAGAACCTTGTTCTGAAGACCCCGGGCGGTGAGAAGCGGTGCCACCGACACGGCGGCCTCCCATAGGTATTCACGCACGTCAGGAACGGAACCCGTGACGGTGATCCCTGCGTTCTGGCTCGCCAGCTTGCGAATGGCGGTCGTCGGCTGCGACCCTACGACGGTGAACTGCGCGTCGACATGTCGAGCCCGCACCAGAGGCCACACCTCACGAGCGAACCACAGGACGCCTTGGACGTTTGGCTGGTAGTTCATGACACCGCAAAACACGACATGTGGCGCATCAGTCGGTCGTGACGGAGGACGCAAATGGTCCACGGCGACACCATTCGGCACGACGCGGATAGCGGCGTCGGGTGCCATTGCCTGCAGCAGGTTGCGCTCGCGGTCATTGACGACCAGCGTGGTGATGGCTTTTCTGGCGGCGCGTCGTTCGAATGCGGCCAGGTGTTTCGCTTCGCGCGCAAACACCCAACTGCGAGGCCATGCCGCAGCACGTGCGAGCGTCCCCCACTTGGCGGAATCGACATCGACGAGATCGATGACGAGTGGGTACGGCGACAAGGGCTCCTCGAATGCAAGCCGCGCCATTCCGGAACAGTAGGCGAGCACGACGTCGGGTGGCCGCTTCTGCACGATCTTGTGCAACGCTGGAAGGAGGCCTGGAGCGTCGAGCAGGCAGTGGGTCAGTGGGCGCGAACCGGCCAGATGGAACGCCGCGCGCAGGTGATTGTGAATCGGGCTCGTTTTGAAGGCGCTCACGCGAGCCCCCAGCGCGTCGATCCGCGGCACCTGGGCGAGCTCGTCGTCGTCGTGGACGAGCGAGACCAGCTCCACGTCGAATCGAGGCGCGAGCGTCCGAAGGATCATGTATGCACGGACGCGGTCGCCCCGATTCGGAGCGTACGGCAGCCGATGAGTCAGGAAGAGGACCCTCACAATGCGTTCGCGACCGACTCGTCGCGCGACCGCAGAACCCGGGCGGGGACGCCGGCGGCGATCACTCGTTCGGGAAGGGGGTGCGTCACGACGGCTCCTGCGGCAACGATGGTGTCCCGTCCCACGTTGGCCATGACGACGGCGTTACTCCCGATCCAGCTTCCCGCTCCGATACGAACGAGCTCGCGACGTCCAGGTTGCTCGCGGATCGGCGAATCAGGGTCCGTCCCATGGGTATGTCGTCCGCTGGGAATGTGTACGCCATCCGCGATCAAGACGTCAGGCTCGATATGCACCAGACCCAGATGGCACCGGGGTCCGACGTAGGCATTCGCATCGATGCGCGCGCCGACCTGAGAGAACACGGTCCCGAATTCGATTGTCGCGGATTGCGCACACCCACCGTTCAACGCCCAGGCGAGAAACGCGCGCCGCATGTACTGGCCGGGCAGACCCGGTACCAGCGACAGCGCCTGGGTCGATCCTTCCAGCGCCCGATCCGGTCCAAGGACGAGGGAGCGCACTGTGAACGAGATGAGCTGCGGGACCACCAGCAACGTCGCGAGTCGATATGCCGCAGCCTTGAGGAGTGCTTTCATGCCTCGGCGGCGACGACTGGCCTCGGGTTCTGATGAGAGCGGGCCGCGTAGAGTTCCGCATAGATCTGTTCGACGGCAGCCATTCTGGCATCGAAGGACAGATCGGTCTCCACACGCGTTCTTGCTGCCCGCGTCCAGGAGCTCGTCGCGGCCAAATTCGCCACCGCATTGGCAATCGCGTGCATCAAGGCGGCGGTGTCGTTCGCGGGGATGATCACGCCATCGATGCCGGTACGAATCAGTTGCGCGGTTCCCCCCACATCGGTCGCGATCACAGGAGTCTCCAACGCCATCGCCTCGAGCACGGCGTTGGGCGTTCCTTCGTAATGCGATGACTGCACGAACAGATCGAAGGCATGATGCAAGTGGGCAATGTCGCTTCGGTGTCCCAGCAACCGGCAGCGCGTGCCGAGTCCGAGTCGGTTGATCTGCTCTTGAAGCGTCGCGCGAAGACTACCGTCGCCGATGATAACGACGCGAACCGACGGATGCATCGACTGCAGGCAGGCAGCCGCGTCGATGAGTAGGTCGAAACGTTTCTGCGGCTCGAGTCGTCCGACGGCACCGATTACCACATCGTCTGCAGCGAAGCCGAGTGCGGCGCGGGCGCTCGATTCTCGAGTCCGGTCACGCACGAATGCCCTGTGGTCGATGCCGTTCAAGATTGTGCGCACCGCGTCCCGCTTTGCGCCCGCTCGGAGCAGCTCCTGCCGAATGTCTTCGGAGACGGCGATCGCTCGTGGAAAGCGGCTCAGCACCCGCTTGTCGAGGGGGTAATACACCAGGCGTTCACGGCGACTGTGGCCTGTCCAGCCGTGAACCGTCGACAAGGGGATCACCGCATCGACCTTCGCGAGCAGCCACGCGAGCGCATTCGTCTTGTAATCGTGCGCATGCACGATATCGATGCGGCGCTGCCGGACCAGCGCCCGGAGCGCAGGCCACACGGCCGGATCGAACGAATGCCGCTCGATCACTTCGTGATAGTCGACGGCCAGCGATGCCGCTCGTCCGTCGATGCCGAAGACCGTGTCACGCGCATCACGGATGTAGCAGACGGTGATCGCGAACCGGCGACGATCCGTTCGCGCCGCGCCGAGCAGAATGGTCTTCTCCGGGCCGCCACCAGTCCCCCACACACTCCGCAGCTCGAGGACCCTAATCGGCGTCATTGCGCTACCGCGGTTTCCGATGTGCCGCCGCGGTGCGGTACTCGCAGCACGAGCGCAAGGGCTCGCCCCAGGTCATACACGATCGCCACGATGCCGGACTGCAGCACATCGCCGGCGCGGAATGGCAGCTTGTAGACGGATCGGGCGACACGCAGCAACGCTCCTGCGGCGACCAGCAGCAGTGCTCCCGCCGCGACGATTCCTCCCGGTCGCCAGCCGCCGGCCCGCGCAGCGACGCACGATACAGCCGCTGCTAGCATGATCATGTCGACGACTGGAATGAGCACACTCGGCAGGCCGCGCCAGGAGACGCGGCTGCGGAAGGTGACCCGCAGGTTGTCCTGACCGCGCCAGAGCTCGCTCTTGAACAGGTCCCACAACGTCTGCGGGTCGCCATAATGGATGTTCTTCATTCCGGCGTGGCTGACAATGCGGAGGCCACGGGCACGGACACGGTTGCAAAGGTCGACATCTTCGCAGGTCGTCAGCGACGTGTCGAACCCGCCGACTGCTTCGAAGACTTGCCGGCGAACAGCCATGTTCCCGCTGCCTAGCCACTCGACGTCGTGAACTCCGGCCGGCACACCTCGCAAACGGCCGTACGCCCGCTGGACCCACGTCCCGTTTTCGGGAGCGTGACACAGAGCACCGGCGGCGGCGACCTGAGCCTGCGCGAGCGCTTCCTCAGCCGCCGTCGTCCAGGTGTCGGCGATCTCGTGATCTGCGTCAACGAACGCCAGAATCTCACCGGCAGCGCGTGACGCGCCGATGTTACGCAGTTCGGCAACATTGTGCGCCTTCGCGCGCAGGACACGGGCTCCCAGCGCGCGCGCCGCCGCGCCGGATCCATCCGTCGATTCGTTGTCGACGACGATGACCTCGGCGTCGGTATCCTCGTGAGCGCGCGCAATACTGCGTAAGCAGCGTTCGAGGCGAGCCGCGTCGTTGCGGACGGGGATCACAAAGGAGATGACTGGAGCTGCGGTGTCCATGAGGTGCGCCCGCGGATATCGAACCACGTACAGCCTGCCGAACGAATTTGGACCGCGTCGCCCGTATTGGCGATTAGGCGCGGAGAGGTCGTTGACCTGCCTGTATCGCGTAGATGAACATGGTCCGACGCGTCGGCAATCGGCTCAGCTGCGGTTCAAATCCCGTTCCGCATGCCCAGCTCGTTCGATGAAGGTGTCGCACCGAAACAGGCGGAATTCTCGGACACTTCGAGCCGCAATGAGAAAACTTTGAAGAATTCAGGTGGCACGGTGACTATTGTCCGTAGAAGGCCGGACGCATCGCGTCATCAGACTCCGGGACGTTGGCGCGGCATGAACACTGCTGAGCGGATAGACGGCTAAGTAGTGCTGCTGAAGGGCTTTAGGCTGGATTCGTGCGAGCCGGCGTGACGCGCGATTGGCTGGCACTAAACACGCTATTCGAAACGGTTTCCGGTTTCAGGAGCTCGTCGCGTACGCACCTGAGCCACCGACGACCACCGGCCACCGCGATCGGATGACAGCAAGCCTCCTGAATCCCCATTTCATCGCTTTTCTGGTGCTTCTGTGCCTCGCCCGCGCGGTGTGGCCATCCCGCCATTCTGCCGTGCTCGGCGCAGTGGCCAGTGCCGGCCTGGTGGCATGGGCCTCTCTGCAAACGTTCGTCGTCATTGCGAGCCTGACGCTGTTCTACATCTACCCGTGGCATCGGCTGATGCGCACGAGCGCATATCGGACGGCGCGCCCGGCGCGACAGCGGCTTTGCTTCGCGCTGTCGGTGGCGGGGCTCGTCGCGTTGCTCGTCACGTATAAGTTGTATCTGCGATTCGACGTCCCTGGCCTGGGCGGGCCATGGTTCCGCAGCGAGATCATCTCGCTCGTCGGTGTCTCGTACTTCCTGTTTCGCGCGATATCGTTCCTTCACATTCAGTCGATTCTGCCGATCGATGAGCGCTCTCCGTGGGGGCTGCTCTACTTCTTCTTTTTTCCACCGACGCTGACCAGTGGTCCGATTCAAAAGTACCAGGACTTCCGGCAGCAGCTGACGACGCCCGAGCCTCTGACGAAGGACTCGCTCGCAGCCGCGGTGTACCGAATAACGCGCGGCTATTTTCGCAAGGTCTTTCTCGCCTCGGTGTTGAACAGTTCGGTCGTCTGGCTCCTTGCCAATGGTGGCAATACAGCTTATGTCAGTGCGCTGATTGTCGTTGTCCTGTATCTGTACTTCTACTTCGACTTCGCAGGCTATTCCGACATCGCTATCGGGTTTGGCTTGTTGCTCGGGATTCGCGTTCCCGAAAATTTCAGGAGGCCGTTCCTCGCGACGTCGGTCACCGAGTTTTGGCGCAACTGGCACATCTCCCTCGTGGATTGGTTCCGCGATCAGGTGTTCATTCCGCTTGGCGGGATGAGCGCCGGGCGTCTGCAGTCAGGACTGCTCGCATTCCTCATCATGATTCTGTGCGGGTTGTGGCACGGCTTTACGCTGAGCTTCATCATATGGGGCCTGTGGCACGGCGTGATTCTCCTGTCTGAGGCAGTATCCGGCTCCAAACCGGTGCCGCCGTCGCGCCGCGTCGGTTTGGTCTACTGGTCGCGAGTGCTGTGGACCAACGCCCGTGTCGCGGTTGCCGCGGTTCTTTTCCTGCCGGACACCGCATCATCATTGACCGTTCTCCGAGGGTTTGCACATTGGTGGTGAGGATGCTGTTGCACTCCGTCCGGGACAGTCCGCACTGGACGCTCGTCAAGTGGTCGATCATGTCGGCCGTTGTCTTCTGGACGCTCGTGTACCAGCTTGCCGGCGAGGCCACACAGTTCCCGGAATTCGTCTATGTCAACTTTTAAGCGTGTGCTCCCACTCGTCGCGATACCGGTGATCGTGTGGACGGCCTCTGTGGGCGCCGCGGAGATCGCGTTCCGGCTGCTGGGCGCCACTCCGCCGAGCGAGCTCGAAGGGCTGTACGAGCAACTGCCGCACGGCAATTACAAGCACCGCGCGTGGGTCGATGCCGATGCCAATTGGTACGGCGCCAAATTCTCCGTTCACACAGATCAGTTCGGCTTCCGCTGCGATGCGCAACGACGGTTTGCCGTCGACGATGCGAACCGCGTGGATGTGCTGATCGTCGGCGACAGTCAAGCCTACGGCCAGGGCGTCGAATTCGGCGACAGCGTCGCCGGCACGCTCATCGAACAGGCGGCCCGACAGGGCCTCCGTGCGGCCAATGCTGCGACAGGCGGTCATTACCTGCCGAATCAACTGGAGCTCGTACGACAGCTGTCGGAACACGCGGATCTGCGCGCGAAGCACCTCTTGATCGTGTTGACGCCGTATCTGGTGACGTGGCCCGATACCTTCGGCCATGCGACGGTGGGACCGGACGGGCGTCTGTATGCGGGCAACGTCACACGCTGGAAAGAAGCGCTCGTGCGCGTCAAGACGCACACCGTGCTGTACTCGAAGATACGCGACGCATTGCGGGCGACGATTCTGCCGCCGCAGACCGACGGCGCCGTGACGAACATGTTCCTGACCGAATATCAGACTGGCCCGAGCGAGGCGCGCCGCATGGACGCGTTGTCGGATGCAGTGACGTCGTTTCAGGAGTGGGCGACCACCGTCGGCGCCGATGTGCAACTCGTGTACGCGCCCCTGACCCTCGAATTTGAATTCGACGCGCTCGAGCAGGCCGCGCGCGCGCAGGGCGTCCACATCGAATCAGTCGTCCCGTACCGCATTGCCGCAGCGGCGGCGAACCGGCTCGGGTTACCGCTGTACGACCTGCGCCCCACGCTCAACGCCATCCACGCCAAAGGTCAGGCGCTCAGCCTGAAGGGCGATCCGCACTACAACCCTTTGGTGTCCGTTGCGGCGGGAGCACGCATCTGGCAGGCGTTCGGATCGACGATAGGCAGCCGCCAATCTGCGGTCACGCGCGCGCAGGAGTCGAAAGGATGAATGTGGAGCAGATCACGGATCGCGTTCGTGAGTTCATTCGCACTGAGTTCGACGTTCCGGCCACGGACCGCGAGTTCACTGACGACGTTCATCTGTTCGACTATGGGTATGTCGATTCGTTCGGGGCCGTGGCGCTGACGGCCTTCGTCGAGCAGACGTTCGCGGTGAAAGTGACGCAGTCGGACCTCATCGCGCATCCGATGAATACCATTCGCGAAATCGCCACGTTCATCAACAGACGGCGCGCCGGAGAGATTTGACGTGAGCAAACTGATCATCCCAATCCCCGTTCTCGGCGCCGATTACCTGTCGCAGCTGCGTTACGCGTTGGCATTCGCTTCCGAAGATGTCGTGTCATGCGAAATCAACGAGGCCGATTCGACCATCGAGGCGGAAATCACGCCACACGGGTCTCGGGACGCGGCGCGCGAAAAGATTGCCGAGCTGGTACAACGTTACGCGAACACTGAATTCGGGTTGCCGTCCACGATCGACTACCGATACGAGCGCGACTTGCCGCCGATCGATGCCTGGAAGGAGCTGCTCGCGCGTAAGTGGGTGACGCCGGTCGGCACCGGACACGTCATTCTCCGCGGCCCCGCTGCCCGCCTGATGCAGCTGATCGATGCCAAGGTCCTGCGCGTCTTCGGCCGCGAATTCGCAGCCGAACCCGAGGTCTATCCGGCCACCATCCGATGCGAGACGCTGGACCGGTGCAATCACTTCGTCTCGTTCCCCGAGCACATCGATTTCGTCGCGCATCTTCGTCGCGATGTCGATGTACTGAAGGCGTTCTCGGAAGCGTGCCGATCCGGCGCATGGACGACGACGCTGCACGATGAGGTGATGAGCACCAACGATTTCGCGATCAGCCCGTCGTGTTGCTACCACTGCTACGAAGGCATGGAGGACTGGGAATTGGAGGGTCCCGGCCGCTGCGTCACGATGATCTTGGGCTGCCACCGGTTCGAAGGAGCGAATCATCGGACGATGAGCCGCCTGCGGGCGTTTACGATGCGTGAAATCGTGTGGGTCGGGCAGCCGCGATTCGTCATCGAAGCCAGAGCCAGGGCCGAAAAGATGATCGTCGAATGGGCCAAGGACTGGGAGCTCGTGTGCACGTTGGAAACGGCCAATGACATGTTCTTCACCGCCGATTACGCGATCAAAGCATCGTTCCAGCGACAACAGCAGGCGAAGCGCGAATTGCGAATGCGCATTCCGTCAGAGGACCAGTCGATCAGCGTCTTCTCGTCGAATTTTCACGCGTCGACGTTTGGCAAGGCATTCAACATCAGCGTGAATGGCCGTCCGGCGACGAGCGCGTGTCTCGGGTGGGGTCACGAGAGATGGGTGTACGCTATCTTCAGCCAGTTTGGGTTGGACCCTGCGCAATGGCCAGTAAACCTCCGGCGTGAGTATGACAGCTTTGACTGCTGACAACGTTGCTGGCGTAACCGCTGATCACACGACGCTTGTCGAGCTCACGCCGGAATTCTTCGACGCCGCCAGTCTCTGGCTGTCGCAGCCAGGAATCAACCGATGGTTGACCAGTGAATGGCGCGACCGGCCCGTCACCAGCGTCGTCGTCGCCATGGCGGTTCGGAACAAGCGCAATCGCCTGTTCATCATCAAGCACGGTGACGAGGCCTGCGGGCTGGCGGCGCTGGCCGATATCGACACGGGTGACAAGACCGCGATGGCTTGGTACCTGCTCGGACAGCGAGGCCTGGGTGGGCGCGGGATTACGACCCGCGCGCTCCAGCAGCTGAAGCACATCGCCTTCGAGGAGCTTGGGCTGTGCTCCCTGTATGCGTGGGTGATGGAGGACAACGTGCCGTCGCGTCGGGTCCTCGAAAAGGCCGGGTTCCGCGAGGCGGGACGCATTCGTCACGCTACAGCGTCAGCAGGCCGCCAGGTCGATCGCATCTACTTCGATATAATCCCGGACGTGCAATGACGATTGGGACCGCCGCGCAGCTTCGCCTGACGTCCACGTCTGCGCCGTCCGATCGCGTGCGGCGTCCGAAATTCGTCGTTCGAGTGGCCGTTTTCGTCGGTCTGCTTGCGGGCATCCTGGACAGCCACGCCGCGGCCGCCACCGTGACCAATCTGCGGGCGGAGTCCCGTCGCGGCCAAACATTCATCACGTTCACGGAATCGAGCCCGGCCGACACGTATCGAGTATATCGCAGCGCGTCACCGATTACGTCGCTAGCTGGCCTGACCCCGATCGCCGGGCTTGCGGCCGACAGTTCTCGAAACCGCTACACCGGCATCAATTTCGTCATCTGTGATCGCTGCCCACCGGTCGCCGATAACACCGGCTTGTTGGTCTGGACTCCGCGCGAGAGCGGTCGGGCGTACTACGGGGTACAGGTGGCCGGCTCGAGCACCTTTGCCTCGGTGCAGGTCGACGAGGTCGCCCAACTGCTGCCGGGCGCAGTGTTGATCGAGGCGGGATTGACGAGCGATGGACTCGCACGCCGATTCAAGTACTGGATGTGGGAGGACTACGCGACGTGGCATCCGTCGTGGGGCTATTACGGCCACTACTACGACGTGTACACTCCGACGTCCGATGCGCCGGACAGAATTCTGCTCGTCAGTCTTCACGCCGCCGGAGAAGCCGGATGGCGCGTCACGCCGGAAGTACAAGGCGGAGTAGTAGGTGTATACATCTTTCCACGCGATAACGAATTCGCTTCGGGGCTCGAGGATCCGTACACCGGAGGCGCACGCGCGTGGAGCATGTGGTTTGGGTACCGCGATCCAGACACCAATCTCGTTCAGCCGGTAACCGAGCGACGCATCGCCCGCATGATACAACTCGTGCGCGACGACCCGCAGTTCCTCATCGACCCGACGCGGGTCTACGTCATCGGCGCCAGCCTCGGAGCTGGCGCGATGCATATGGCGGCGCACTATCCCGAGCTATTTGCAGCGGCGGCAGTATCAGTTGGTTGGCCGGTGCCGTACGGCGTCAACTCGGGAGTGTGGGCACGAGAGGGGTGGGATCTGAATATGCGCGTCGGTTCCGCTGACGGGCCGACGTGGGCTAACGCCGAAGATCTTCGCTGGAGTGCCAGCCAACATGCACTTCCGCCGATCACGCACACGTTCCGGAAAGACGATGTCATGGCGCCGCCCACGTTCTACCCCGACGTGCTGACAGAGCTGGAACGTTACCATCAGACGTTCGCATCGCAGTGGATGAACGGCGGTCACAACGCGTTCTTTCTCGAAGGTGCGTGGGGTATCGGACGGTTCAAGACCGATGAAGCGTACCCAGCCTTCGCCCGCGCCACAGACAGCACCGCAGTCGCTGCACCCGAGGGGCAACGAAATCTGAATCTCGATTGGGGCTCCAGCCTTCACCCAATCGGCGAACCGATCGAAGACGTGACCGACAGGTTTGGCATCACGCTCCGTTCCCTCGCGACGGACGTCACTGCCGATGTCACGATCCGCAACGTACAGCACTTCCGGCCGATGCCCGGAGACGTCGTCGGCTGGCGCACCGACGCAGCTGATGGCAGGACCCTCCGATCCGGGTCCGTTGTGGCGGACGCGCAAGGACTCGTGACGATGTCGGTGCCGATCACGACCAGCGGCAATCGCGTGACGCTCACGTGCGCCGCGTGCAGCGCCCGCGGCCCGATGCCAGCACGTCCGCGCGATCTGCGCGTGCGATAGCGAGGCGCCTGCGCGTCAGTCGGTTTCCGGGGATTGGAACGCGCCGGCATCGGGCGGGGTGCCAGCGGGGCGCGACCTGCCCACCCGATCGTCTTTCACGTCGGGCAGCATGACGCCGGTTCGTCGTGCTGCGCGCCCGTCGCGCGACAGCCGCAGATCGGCTCGTTCGGCGTCGACGAACCATGCCGGCGAAGCGCCCGCCACGTTTCCACGCTGAGTTGCTTCGCCGCCGTCGCGGAGGATCACCTGGCGGCTGGTAAGATTGTTCCGCACCTGTGCCGTCGCGCCCGCGAACCTGACGCTGATCGACCAGGGCAGCCCGAGCGTCACAACCGTGTTGTGATCGACCGTGGCTCCTCGCGCGGCGTTCAATTCGATGCCTTCATCCGCCCAGTCGTGCATATTGACGACAACGTTGTTGCGAATCGACCCACCCTGATGATCGAAACGCGCTTCGCCATTGCGTGCCAGCGCGCGACTGGCCCCAGGCCCGAGACCGAACGCGATGCCGCGAAAGCTGTCGATGATCGTGTTCCGCTCGATCCGCGTATCCTGCGAATTGGCCCAGAACAGGATCGCGGGCCCGGACGCGAATCGGCGATCTGCCGGTCCACGAATGCGGCGCAGCGTGTTGTCATGCACGCTCCACCCGTTGCCGCCCAACACGTCGACACCGTTCGTGTAATCGCTCGGGGCGTGGTCGGAGTACTCCAGCGTCGAACAGGCGACGACTCCTTCGTCGGCGTGCATCGGTCCGCCATCCGTGCTGCCCTTGATCAGCTGCTGGCCTGTGTCGACGATGTGCACGTTGTGGATCATCACCTGCGATGCGCCACGTTCGCCGCGAACCTGGATGCCATGAAATCCAACGTAGCCGATGGTCATGTCGGCGATGGTGACCTGTGGCGCGCTGACAGAAATCGCGACGCCTACGGCCTGCTCCGTCATCCCTGCGCCGCGAAGGATCGTTTTGCTGAAGTCGTGATCCGCCCCGCGCAGCACCAGACTCGGAGTCGAGATGTCGAGCATCCGATCGAGCCGGTACTCGCCGGCGGCGATCACAATCGTGGCGCCTGGCCGCGCCGACCCAACGGCGCTAAACAACTCCGCTACCGACCTGACACGAAGGGCGCGCTCCGCACTCGGAGGCGCGGCGCATGGCGCAGCAAGAGACGTTGCCGCCTGCGCGGAGAGATCGGATCGAGATGCCTCGAGGAAACAGAGTGCCAGCGCCAGCGTCGCCGCAGCGGCTGCTAGCGCGATCGGCCCGCGGCAGCCGCCGCCGGTCAGAAATTCTCGCGTTGCCACAGTTCGAGGATCAGGAGCACCTGCAGCAGGTAGCTGTGATCGGCGCCGCCGGCACGCGTCTCGTCGAGCAGCCGCTGAACACCTCGTCGATCCAGCACGCCACGGTCGAGTGACGTGGGGCTCAGAAGTACCGTCGACACTGATGCCAGCAACTGTTCGCGCATCCAGCCCTGAAAGTTGTGATAGTGGCGATAGCCGGGCAGGTTCAAGCGCTTGAACAACGAATTGAACTTGTCCAGCACGAGCTCCGTGGTTGCCGACGCGTCGCCAGCTGCACCGGTGTTCGAGTTCCGCACGCGCAACAACGCGCGGTTGCCGCTCTTCGTCAGCGCGCGATGGATACGCGTGTCGGCGCGCCATTCGGGGCGACCCCGAAACAGGGTCGACAGAAAACGCGCGTCGGCGAACGGCATGCGTACTTCGACCGCCTGGCGGAACAACTCGAGCGATGCCGTAGTGCTGCGGCGGTGATGTTCGGTGAGGTACAAGTAGCTGCACAGATCGGACGCACCGAGCGGTACGCCCGCAACCGATTCGTCGAGCGAAGCCTGGGCCGCTCCCGCCGTTCGCCGGCGCCACGAGTCGGTGAAGACGTCAGCGAGATCCGTCGAACTGATGTAATCGAAGCGCCTGAAGAGATATGGCACCAGCTCGCCGGTGCCGCGAAGGGTGTCCACCTGATCGTCGGTGTGCAGCGGCCACGCAAGGCGCATCTTGGCCAGCTCTCCTCCGTGGCCGCGCAGCAGCACGGAAAACCCGGCATTGCGCAAGAAGTTCAGCGCGAGGATTTCCGTCAGACCATGACTGAGGTACATCCCGTCGGTGACCGTGATCATGCTCTGAAGGTTCGGAAGAAAATCCTTCAGATATCGCTCGTCGAGCTCGAAAAAGGTGTGACGCGTACCAGCGATGCATGCGAGGCGTCGCGCGATGACCTGATCGGCGCATCCTTTCACGCCGAGCGTATAGGTGGCCAGTTCATGACTGTGACCGTTGAGTCCGCTCAAGATCGCGCGGCTGTCGAGACCGCCTGACAGCGACAGCCCGACGGAGTGACCGCCTGACGCGGCGTGGTGGACAGCGGCGCGAAACGCCTCCGCCACGGCCTCCATGAAGCTCGATTCGCTCCCCGCCCACGGGTCGAATGCATCCACCATCGTCGCGAATCGATGGATCGAAGTGGTGCCTCGCTCCATGTCGTAGACGACTGCGGAACCAGGTGGCACGAGCTGAACGCCGCTCGCCAACGTCTTGACCCCGAGAGGAAACCCAAACTTGACGTAGTCGGCCAGCGCTCGTGGATCAAGAGTCCGGCGCACCGCCGGGTGCCGGAGCACCGCTCGCAACTCCGACGCGAACGCGAGCCCTGTCCCGGTGGCGGACCAATAGAGCGGATATGACGCAACCGCGTCGACCAACAGCACCAGTCTGCGTTGGTCGGCATCGAGGATTGCAGAACAGTACGATCCATCCACGTGACGACCGCCATCGAGACCATGCTGTCGATACGCGGCGGCCACGACGTCGTTCGCGTCAGACGCGATGCCTTGCACGCGGGCGGCGAATACGTCCCCATGTACGAGTGCCTGTAGCGGCGAATCGTGATGCAGCTGCGGTGACGGATTGAGCACGCCCAGATGCGTACGCCCGACTGCCCATCGCCCGAGCGGATCGACCAGGGATTCCGATTCGAAGTGCGGCGATCGATCGCCGATCATGCGGTCGAGATCGCCGCGAATAGACTCGCTCGGTTGCCGCGAGATGATGCCGAACAACCCTGGCACGGAGACCTCAGGCTCGAAGCACGTGGGCTGGCGACTGCTGCGGCATGCCGGCCGCCAGTCGTCCGGCGAGAACGAATGGCTTCGGCGGCGGTTCCAGCGCGGCGACACGTTCACGCACGAGACGATCGATCACCATCGACAGCGCGAGCGAGTGCCAGAGCATCTCCGTGTACTGAAAATTCACAAAACTGCCGCCGACGGCGAACACCACGATGGCCGCTTCAATCGCAGAGGCAAACACCGCCAGGTTCTGCATCTCGGGATGCCGCTTCGCCGCCCGTCGTGCCTTGCGACATGCCCACAACGCATTGGCGATCAGCAAAACGAACAGAACCGCTCCGGGATAGCCAAGCTCCGCGAGCACGGCGAAGAATGAACTGTGGACCTGACGTCCCGCCCCGTATGCACCATTGAGGAAGTCGTACGAGTCATAGGCGAGCTGATAGGCGTTGTGGCCGACACCGGTGAGTGGGTTCGCGTTGGCCATCGCCACCGCGACTTGCCAGAAGTGCAGCCGGCTGCGCGATGACCAATCGGCGGCCCGCGCATCCTTGCTGCTGTAAGACACCGGCGCCTCCTCGACGGCGTCGTCGATTGTGCTCATGCGGTTCCAGAAGCTGTCCGGCAGCACTGGAGCAATGAGTAATACCACCGCGGCAATGCTGATGATGGCGCCGACCTTTCGCTTCGACCGAAGCAGGTAATGCAGCCCCAGCGCTCCGCACGCCAGGAAACCGCCTCGCGAGTAGGTCGCGATCGCGCGGTAGAGCACGCCGACCGCCATGAACCGATGGATCCATTGTTCCCGCCAGCTGGAACTGGTCCGGGCGAGCGATGTCATCAGTGCGACGAGCATGAACATCCCGACGGCGACACCGTTGTTGTCACCCAGAATCGGCACCGGATTGTCGTTACGGGCGCCGGGATTGAGAATCAGCTGCGCCCAGCCTTGTTTGGTCGCCTCCAAGCCGAGCGACGCGCAGATCACGACGAGGACCAGCCGCAGCTGTTTCTCGTCATCGACCAGCGAGATGATCAGAAAGCTGATAATCGTCGACTTCGCGAAGTCCTGCCAGTAGACCCACGCCCATCCGAACCAGGGTGACAGCAGCGTCGAAATCAGGCTTTGCGCCAACAGCAGAAACATCAAGTTCGGCGCGAAGCCGAAGCGCAGGCGCCTCCCTGACATGAGCGTCGAGGCAAGGACCACGACGCCCATGATGAACGAGAGATTCAGTTGCGAGACGAAATCAAACCACAGCCACTGTTCCGGGCGGAAATACGCCAGCCACAGATAGAACAGCAAGGCGTAGAACGGACCCCCGAGGGATCGCGCAATGCCGTAGGCGATGATTGCGATGACGAAGATGGCGCGCAGCATCGATTCGGTTCAGCGGCTCCCGCCCAGCATCCACAACGGCGCCGTGGTCGCCGGTTCGACGTTGAACCAGGTGTACAGGGTCGGAATGCTCGTGAACATCAACAACACGAACACGACCGCGGTGACAACCATATAGGCGAAGAATCCGCGCTGACGATACAGCTTCTCCGGATTCTGTGTTGGGCTGTCCGGCAGCAGGCCGATGTTCAGGTAGTACGCGAACACGCCGGCCGCGAACGGCACGAACAGGATCAGCTCCAAGTGGTAGCGCACGATGAAGATTCCGGCGAAGAGCGCACACGCAGTGGCGTAGAAGAGGATGCTGACCAGCAGCCGCTCCTCCGTATAAAAGCGGAACGACCGCCGGTACCCGGCAGCCGCAGCGGGGTCGTTGATATAGCGATATTCGGCGAAGCGCTTCGTTGCCATGAAGAACGCCCCGAGCATCCAGTATGACAGCGTCAGCGAAAGCGGCGGGATGGCGGTCGTAACCAGCGCGAACCATCCGAGTAGCAACCGCACGGCATTGTTTGCCGACTCGCTGAGCACGTCGACGTACGCCCACTCCTTGGTCCGGATTGGTGGAACGTTGTACAGCACCCCCAGGATCCACAGCGTCAGGGCGGACGCGGCAAAGTAGGGGTTGATGGTGAGCGAGAGTCCGAACCCCGCGATGCCGAGCAGGATCCATTCGGCATAGGCGACCGGCAGTCGCACCTGACCCGACGGCACGGGACGGTGCCGCTTGTCCGGGTGGAGCCGATCGGTCGGGCCGTCGAGGATCTCGTTGAGGACGTAATTACTCGATGCGATCAGACAGGTGGCGGCAACGGCCAGCAGGAAGACGGCGGCATTGCGCAAAACGAACAGCTCGGGCTGATAGAACAGCGCCAGCAGCGTGCCCAAGATCATGAACGCGTTCTTGAACCAGTGGTCGACGCGTGCGATCTGGACGTAGGCCCAGAGGCCCCCCCGCTCAATGTGCTGCGGCGAACGCCTTGACGAGGTGGCGAAAGGAGGGAGCGACCGAGTAGCTTCGTCCTCGGCCAGAGCCGTTCCCATGACGCCGGCCAATGATGACGCACTGAACTCCGGCAGCTTCGGCGCCAGCCGCATCGACTTCGGGTCGATCTCCGACATACAGGACCTCCTGAGGCGATACGCCCCATAACTCGCACGCGCGCCGGAACCCCTGTGGGTGCGGCTTGAACGCGTTGATGGCACTGTCGGTGGTGCACAGTGCGCAGGAAAAGTGTTCGGCGATATCGAGCGCGCGCAGCTTCGCGTCAACCGGATAATCCGACAACGCGCCGATCCGCACGCGACGAGCGGCGAGCAGCGCCAACAGCTCCTGCACGCCCGTCCGTTTCACCGCCCGCATGTACTTGAGCGGACGCCGTAGAATCCATTCACTCACCACGGCCTGCACTTCATCGACCGACGCGCCGGAGCGCAGCGCGGCTCGGGCGAACTGCTCGTCGCACAGCCGGCCGTGCTCATCGTTCAGCGCGCGGAGCTCTTCGCGCACCCGCCGGAACGTCCGCAGCACATTGACGACACGGCGCATGCGCCGCGGCGAGTGTCGCAATGCCGACATCCCCAGCTCCGCCAGCATCAGCCCGCGCAGCGGCGGCTGGTGATAGAGCGTGCCGTCCACATCGAACAACACTGCCCGCGTCGTCTGCGTCCACCCGGCATCCTTGGCGTCATCGCGCGGCGTGATCATCCAGCAAGTGACCGTACAAGCGCTTCAATCCGCGCCACGTCCCTGAAGAACACCTCGTGCACCCATGTCACGATCAGCACGACAGCGATCACGAACGGCCCCGGCGCCCGCCACGGACGCGTCAGCAAGGGACGCCACACGCCGCGCGTACTTACCGCTGCCGCATACATCGCCAGCAGTGGAACGAGTGGCAGGTGATAACGCGAATGGCCGAAGACCGCCGAGTGGATGCCCGTGATGAACAGAATGATCATCACGATCAGGAGCTGTACGCGAGCGTCCGCAGCCGGAGCGCGGAAGATCCCCAGCGCCGCACCGAGGACGATCAGCGGATATGAAATGAGCACCGCGAGGATGGCGAGCCAGGCAACCCACATCGGCGGACGATACAACCCCTGCTGGATGCCGGCGATCATCTCGCGTTCGAGACCCCAGAAGTCGGCAAACTTCAACAGCGACCGTTTTGCAGTCGTCGCCGGATTGGCCAGCATGTAGGCGATCGCCTCCCGCTGCGCCCATTTCTCCTTCTGCCCGTCGGACCACTGCACCGCCTCGGGGTGGGTGCGGCCCAGGATCGCCGCCCAGTTCCGCTCGCCCGTTAATGAGACGGCGTCCCACATACGATCCTCGGGCGTGTATTCGTAGTTCCCCATGCGCAGGTTCATTCCGCCCATCGTGTCGACGATCGTGAGCGTATGCTGCAGGCGTGTGTTGCGGAATGCCCACGGCCCCACGACGATAACGTAACCGCCGAGACAACACGCGGCAATGGCCAGCCGCCGCCTCGCATTGCCGCGCGCCGCGACGGCGACCAACGGCAACAGCACGATCGGAAACGGCCACAGCACACTGCGTGTGAGCGTCGCCAATCCGAGCGCTACGCCCGTGGCCACGGCAATCGATGGCGTCGGCCGGTCCATCAGGGCCGAGTAGGTGAGGACGAACAGCACCAGCAGCAGCGTGAAGAGCACTTCGGTGAGCAGCAGCACGCCTGAAAACAGCAACGACGGATAAAAGCACACGATTGCCGCGGCAACGACTGCCGTCCGTTGGTCGAACAATCGTCGCGCCAGCCGGTACACCAACAGGGTTGTCGCCAGGCCGAGAAACATTTGCACGGCTCGCACCGCCTGCAGGCTTTCGCTACCCGTCACGATCCACACCGACGCGACAAACAGCGGATAGAGTGGGGGGCGCATCGAGGTCGGTTTGCCCGGGCCAAACGCGAACCCGTCACCTCGCACCAGGCTCGAGGCGAGTTGCGCGTAATGTTGCTCGTCGACGATGTGAAGCGTCGAATCCGCGCTGCTGGCCAGGAGGAAGAGCCGCACCACCAGACCGGCGATAAGGATTAACCAGATCGCGCCGTGCTGACGCACGAATCCTCGCTGCCAGGTGCCTGCGGTGGTTTCCGCGGGCCGATATGAATCGATGAGCGTCTTCTCCATCTAACCGCGCGATGGCGCAGAACCGGCCGGAATCGGCGCGTTCGGCGTCAAACCGGGCGGATCGAGCAAAGATGCCGCCACCGAACGCCGCGCGAGGTGCCGCGGACCCGGTCGATCTTGGCCGGAACATCGGCCTGCCTCCGTCGGCCGCATGCTGGTCGTTGAGAAGTCCGAGATACCTGGGACTTTATTCCTGGGCGTCTCGAAAAAAAAAGGTTTCACCCCGCCTCTGCCCCGATGCAGGTCGGTCCTGGCTGGCATGGGACTGGCAGCTGAACTTGGTGGCTCGTTCTCGCTTAAGCCTGGAGCACTGGTTGGAGGTCGATTCGAACAGTCTCAGCTCGCTCTCGAGCGCCTCCGGCCGCGGTATCGTCCTCGTTACGGAGCTGTTTCCGCCCGATGTCGGCGGAACGCCGGAGCTTTTCGACAATATTTATCGACGGCTGACCGGTCCTGTCACGGTCCTCACTAACGATCGTCCGACACCTGTGGGTCGCCTTCGCGAAGGGACGTTGCAAGTCGTCCGCCTGCCCATGGTCGGCGGACATTGGGGTGTGACCAGTCCCGCATCGGTGTGGCGGTATTGGCGAATGGTGTCCGAATTGCGGACGCGATGTCGAATGCAGCCCGTCGTCTTCCACTGCGCGCGCGCGCTGCCAGAAGGGTTCGCCGCTCTGTGCGCGACACGACTCTCTCGATCGTCCCGCTATGTGTGCTGGACGCACGGCGAAGAGCTGCACTACATGAGAACGTCGCGCGAGCTGTCGCTGCTGCTTTCGTCGGTGCACAAAGCAAGCGCCGCCGTCATCGCGAATTCGCGGAACACGGCGCGGCAACTGCAGGCGCTCGGTGTGCCTGACGACAAAATCCACGTCGTCTATCCGGGAGTGGACGTAGACCGTTTTGCACATACCGCCGGACGCATCGGCGTGCGCCGCGAGTTCGCCGCGGATCACGAGTTGTTGCTATTGACGGTCGGCCGTCTGCAGCGGCGCAAGGGGCATGACCTGGCCATCGAGGCGCTCGCATCGCTCCGTGGAGAGAAACTTCATGTGCGTTATCTAATCGTCGGTGATGGAGACGAACGTGCGCGCCTCGAAGGGCTGGTCGATCGCTGCGGGGTACGAGATCAGGTCACGTTTGCCGGCTCCGTCCCGGCCGCAGATCTGCCGCGGTACTACGCTGCCGCGGACATTTTCGTCCATCCGAATCGCGTGGACGATGGCGACGCGGAGGGGTTTGGAATGGTGTTCCTCGAAGCCGCGGCAGCTGCACTTCCCGTGATTGGGGGCGACAGCGGCGGTGTGCCGGAGGCGATCGAGGCGGGAGCAACCGGGCTGCTCGTCACTGGGACGGCTGTTGGTGAGTTGGTCTCCGCCATCCGAACACTGGCTGGGGATGCGGCGCTGCGGCGCCGAATGGGCGAATTGGCGCTGTCGCGCGTGCGCCGACAATTCACGTGGGAGCGCGCGGCTGCGCAGGTTGCCGCCATTCACGCGCACGTATCGAGTGATTGACAGACGCGCCCGCCGCAGCGTGGCCGAGGAGATGTGATGCTCGCAGATGCGAACGACGTGATCGAAGCCGTCGACAGCGCCCGCCGCAAGCCGACTGTGGCCGCCCCCGTGCGGGTCGCCGTGGTGGGCTGCGGCGCGATGACGCGTCAGAATCTGATGCCTGTACTCGCCGGCTACGACCGCATTCGGCTCGAAGCGCTCGTCGACATCAACGAACCGCATGCGCGCGCACTGGCCGACGCGTACCGTGTCGGTCGCGTGCTCACCTCGCTGGATGACTTGACGCGGGAGCTCGTCGACGCCGTGATCATCGCCACGCCGCCCGCGCTGCATATGCCGCAGGCGGTCGAGCTCGCAGCGCGTGGCCTGCATTTGTTCGTTGAAAAACCGATGGCGCTCAGCGTCGCGGAAGGCGAGCGGATGATCGGCGCGGCGGCCCGTGCCGGCGTCACGCTCAGTGTCGGCTTCTATCGGCGCTTGCTGCCCGCCACTCGTCTCCTGCGCGGGCTGCTTGAAAGTGGTGTTGTCGGCTCGCCCGTGGCTGTGGACATCGAGGAGGGCGGCGCCTACGGCTGGCCGCTGGCCACGCTCGGCAATCTGACGCGCCATTTTGGTGGCGGAGGCGTGCTCATCGACATCGGCTCGCATGTCCTCGATCAGTTGCTGTTTCTACTCCCGGGATCGGCGCGCGTCATGTCGTACGCGGATAACGCACGTGGCGGCGTCGAGACGGATGCCGTGCTGGAGCTCGCACTGTCGACGCGCGGTCGCGAGATTCCGTGCCGCGTGGAATTGAGCCGTACACGTTCGTTACGCGGCAGCATTCGCGTTGAATGCGAGCGCGGAACCCTTGAACTGCCGCGCGGCGAGTTCTCGCACGTCCGCGTCATTCACGCTGGAGTGGCCGTGCGCGATCCCCTCGCCGCGACGCGACCTGTGCAGGTGAGTGCGCGGTGGTCGGACGAGGAACCGCCGATTGGCTATCAGGTATTCCGAACCGAACTCGACGACTGGGTTACGGCGATGACCTCCGGCTCCGAACCGGCGCTCTCGGGCCGCTCGGCACTGGCAGTCGTGCAGGTGATCGAGGACGCGTACAACAGCGTCGTGACACTGGCGGAACCCTGGACTGACGAAGGACTCACACCGTCGGCAACTCGGCGCGCACGGCTCGGTGCGGGTCGGCGACGAGTCCTGATCACGGGAGCGTCCGGTTTCATCGGGTGCCGGGCTGCCGAGTTGCTCGCGCTGCGCGACGGCTGCGAGGTTCGCGCTCTCGTCCGCAACCCGAGCAACGCGGCGCGACTGGCAAGATTACCGGTGGAGATGGTGGCGGGGGACATCTGTTCGCCTGCCGACGTGGCGGGCGCACTGGCGGGGTGCGATGCCGTCGTGCACTGCGCGGTTGGCACTTCGTGGCAGCGCGCCGAGGCGAGCCGCGTGACTGTCGACGGCACACGGACGGTTGCCGAAGCAGCGACACGCGCCGGCGTTGCACGCTTCATCCACGTCAGCAGCATGGCGGTCCATCAGGCCGTATCAGCGTCGCCGTTGTCCGAGATGACCCCGCTCGTGCCGCCCACCGACTCCGGCTATGGCGGTGATAAGCGCAAAGCCGAAGATGAAGTGCTCCGGCTCGTGCAATCCGGATTGCCCGCGGTCATCCTGCGGCCGGCGCGCGTATATGGCGCATTCGGTAAGACCTTCGTGACGCGACCAGTGGAGCATCTCGCGCGCGGACGTCTCGTGCTCTCCGGGCCAGTGGACGGGCCCGCCGGGATGGTGTACGTCGACAACGTCGTGGAAGCGATCGTTCGTGGTCTCGAGGGTGACTCCTCGATTGTCGGCGAGGCGTTCCTCATCAGCGATCCCGATCAAGTATCGTGGCGTGAGTTCTACGGCTTCTTTGCAGATGCACTCGGCGCGTCGCTGCGGGTCGCAGCAGACGAGGAGCCGAATGAAGTCGTGGCGACTCCTGGTGTGTTCGCGCGGTGGCGCCGCGGCATGGCGGAGATCGTGTGCTCGCCGGAGTTCCGGGGGCTCGCCCGCAAATGTCTCGACACCGATCCGATTGGAACGTTGCCACGAAAGCTGTGGAACGAAGCGCCGGCATTTCGACGTCGGGTTCAGGACGCGCTTGGCATGACAGAAGCGGTAGTCTATCGGCCAGCAGCAGCGCCGCAGGGCAGCGATCTCCAGTTCCGCGTCGAATCAGCGGTCATCGCAGTGGAAAAAGCCGCCCGCCGGCTGGCGTGTCAGCCTGTCGTGTCACGCGAACGCGCGATGGCGCTGACGCTGGAATGGGTCCAGCAGAGTCGTATCTTCTGAGTGCGAGAGAGCCGGTGAAGGTCTCAGTTGCGATTTGCACGTGGAACCGGGCGAAGCTGCTCGACGAAACGCTGCTCACGATGCGCGCGCTCGACGTGCCGCCGAACGTCGAATGGGAAGTGATCGTCGTCGATAACAACAGCGCCGACGAGACGTCGCGTGTTCTCGACCGCCATGCGTCGCACCTGCCGCTCGTCGCGCTCTTCGAACCACAAGCGGGCAAATCGTACGCCGCGAATCTCGCAGCCTCGCGGGCGGATGGCGATCTCCTGATCTGGACCGACGATGACGTGCGCGTGGCGGCCGGCTGGCTGTCGGCGTACGTCGACGCGGCACGGCGATCGCCCGAGGCAGCGTTCTTCGCGGGACCCATCGATCCGTGGTTCGAGACGCCGCCGCCGCCGTGGATCGATCGTCATCTGTCGTCGTTGACTGGCGTCTACGTGATCGTCGATCACGGGCCCGACTATCGTCGGCTCGCGCATGATGAAGCGGTCTTCGGCGCCAACATGGCTTTTCGCACTGACGTCGCTCGGGCGTTTCCGCTCAACGAGCGGCTCGGCCGCATCCGCGGATCTCTCATCGGCGGTGATGACACGGAGCTGATCAAGCGAGTTCACGATGCGGGATTCCATGGAGTCTGGGTGCCGGCGGCTCGGGTGCAGCATTTCGTGCCCACCGAGCGCTTGACGAAACATTACGTGAAGCGCTGGTTCACCGACGCCGGACGTAATTTCGTGCGGCAAGGTGGCCTGTTGGCGCCCCACAGGACGGTTCGTGGCGTCCCGACCTGGGTCGCTCGTGAGCTCGTTCAGTCGGAAGCGCGACGCTGTTTTGCGCTGATGGCGGACCGCCCGCGCTGGTTCGCGCATTTCCGACGGTCGATGATGTTGCGCGGCGTGATCCGCGAAGCGCTTTACACAGCAACTGCGCCTGAATGAACGACGACGGGCGGGAACACAAGGTCAAGTAATGGTCCTGACCAACAGAGCCGCCTCGGGGAGCTGGTATTGATGGTGAAGGAACTGGTCAAGGGCACGCTGTCCAGAATCGGACTCAACGTCTCTCGACGTGACCGGTTGATGGAGCAGATCCCGCGCGACTATCTCGTCTCTCCATATCTTCCTCACGTGTATCGCCAGAATTTGGGAAGGCTCTTCTGCCTCCAAAGCATGTTCGAGCGGGCGACGGCTGTTGCAGGCGATATCGTGGAATGCGGCGTCTCGATCGGACACGGGATCCTCTGCTGGTCGTTGTTGGCGGAGTTGACCGGACAGCGCCGGCGCGTGTGGGGGTTCGACTCCTTCAGCGGGTTTCCACCGAGCGCCGAAGCGGATCGAAAGGCCGATCAGTCCTTCGAAACCGGTCCCGGCGATTACGCATCCTCCCCGGAGGTCGTGATGAAAGTGTTGGCCGACGGAAGGGTGTCTCCCGATTTCATCCGTGACAACGTGCGCCTGATCGGCGGGTTGTTCGATTCCTCACTCTCGCGCTATGACGGTCAGATCGCCCTGTTGCATTTGGATTGCGACCTGTACGAGTCATACCTGTCGAGCCTGAACGCACTCTACTCCAGAGTGGCGCCTGGTGGAGTGATTCTGTTCGACGAGTACGAAGACACGAATTTCCCAGGGGCGAAGCGCGCCGTCGACGAGTTCTTCGCGAGCCGTCCCGAAAAACCAACTCGCTATCACGCCTACGAGTACGTCAAGTACTTCGTCGTCAAGCAGTAGCGCCGATCAGGGAAGACCGGCACGGGTGCGTACGACCGCTCCCAGGTATGTTTTCCAGTACGTTGGATTCCACGGCCACAACGTCAAGCCGCGTCGGAATGCCTGCAACGCCTCCCTCCGCTGGCCACGTATCCAGAAGCCGTTGTAGGCCAGCGCCCAGAAGTATTCGCGGCTCAACCGCCGCTTCAGCGCCGCACGGTCCCGTCGCTCGAGCCGCGTTTCTCGTGAGAGCTGCTCGTACCCATTGACAAGTTCGTAATAAATCGCGAGCTGCTTCTCTTGCGATCCCGGACCGGATGCAGACGAGTTCTCTTCGTGCACGCGGTAAATGACATGCGGCTCGTCAAAGTAAGCGACTCGCAGGCCCTCCGTTAGCGCACGGGCCAGAAAGAGCGCATCTTCGACGACCCGATATTGCACCCAGAATCGCCGGCCGTTGAACACACGCCGTCGCATGACGGAATTTTGCAGTCCGGCGTAGACACCGTGTTCGATTTGGCAACGGACGATGTCCGGGTCGTCGATGATGTGCAACCCGTTGATCGTCCGATTGGCGAGCCGCAAGAAAGGTCGCGGGTGATTGTGCGGGCGAAAACTGCTCTCGTCGATCACGCGTCCGGAGCCGTGTTCGACAATCCTGCACGCCCCATACACCCAATCGAGCTCCCGATGATCGTCGAGCGCCTGAGCGCAGCGTGCGAGGTGATGGGGCAACCACAGATCATCGCTGTCGAAGAACGCGATGTACTCGCCGCGCGCACGATCGAGACCGGTGTTGCGCGCTGCGTAGGCGCCGCCGTTCTCTTGGCGGACGTAGATGACGGGTCGGTCGAGATCGGCGGTGAGCCGGGTGATCACCTCGCGGGTGTCATCTGTGCTGCCGTCGTCGACAATAACGAGTTCCCAGTCCTGCAGCGATTGACCGACGATCGACGCAACCGCTTCGCTCAGAAACGCGGCCCGATTGTAGGTTGGGAGAATCACCGATACGGTCGGACGCTGCTCAGGCATGTGTGCGTCCCCTTAGCCAAATCCGCGCCACGATACAGGCTCGTGCGGATAACGGGCACCAGGCCGTATCCGGGCGAAGGACGGAAAGTCCCCGTCCTGTTGGACTAACATGCCGCAGCCTGGGGCCTTTCTGCGGGCGGCAGGGGTCCTGGCCCGGAGGCGAGAGGTTTGCCGGTGGCCGGGTCGTTGCAAACCGCGGTCGTTCGAGCGGATACCGCCTTGCGGCTGGCGATTGGCACGGCTGGAACGGCGCTGACCATCCCACTAGAATAGGTGGCGTTGTCCTCGCAGCGGCGGGACTCGAACGAACGGCGCCCCCCGGATCTCGAGATGTACGCATGCTGATCATCGGCGGCATTCCTAGGCATCTGTACGCCTGTCTGACAACGGGCCTGGTCGCAGGTGCCCTGGTGCTGGTTGCGCACCCTGCAGCCGCCCAGCCCCATCATCATCTGCTCGAAGGCGCCAGCGGGCTGGACCATGGCATTCCGGATTTCTGTTCGGCGCCAAACGTGGTCAGCGCTCGGAGCGGCGCATGGTCCGACCCGGCAACCTGGTCGATCGCGCGCGTGCCCGCGGCAGGCGACAAGGTGGTCGTGGCGGCCGGAACGTCGGTCACGTACGACGTCGTCAGTCAAGCCGCATTGCGTTGTGTTGGCGTGGAGGGCGCCCTGCGGTTCAAGCCCGACGTGAACACGCAATTGACCGTCGGCGATCTGCTCGTGAAGCCATCGGGTGAATTGGAAGTTGGAACCGAGTCGGAGCCGATCGCCGATGGCCGGACGGCCACAATCGTCATCGCCGACAAGAGCATCGACACGGCCGTCGATCCCGAGCAGTTCGGCACGGGGCTTATTGGCCTCGGTCGTATCACCATGCACGGGCAGCCGAAGCTGACCTTCACACGGACCGCGGGCGAGTTGAACGCCGGCCAAAGTTCGATCGATCTGGCGGCCGCGATTGACGGATGGCGTCCTGGCGATCGGTTGCTGCTGCCGGATAGCCGCTATCTGCAAGGGGGCGAGCGAGCGAGCGGCTGGGCCGGGATCGAAATCGCCACCGTTGCGCAGGCGGATGGCCGTCAGGCACGTCTGGCTGCTCCGCTGGGCTCGAACCATCCAGGCGCACGAGACGGCGATGACGTTCTCAAGTTCACGCCCCACGTCGGCAACCTGACGCGCAACGTGGTCGTCCGCTCAGAAAATCCGAAGGGCACGCGAGGCCACGTGATCCTCGTGTCGCGCGCGGATGTCGATATCCGGTATGCCGCATTCGTCGACCTCGGTCGCACGACGCTCGAGCCGCTCGACTCCGGAGACGCATCGACGGGACGCGTGGGGCGGAACCAGATCGGGCGTTATGCAGTCCATTTCCATCACTTGTTCGGACCCGTCGCGACGCCGCGGAACGGCTATCAATTCACGTTCGTCGGCAACGCCATAGAGAATTGCCCCAAGTGGGGCGTGACGGTGCACCACGCGCATTACGGACTTGTCAAAGACAACCTCCTGTTCAACACGGCGGGTTCGGCGATCATGACGGAGGACGGCACCGAGAGCGACAACGTGTTCGAGCGCAATTTCGTCGTCCTCGTCACAGGGTTGGGAGGAAGAGGTGACGAACGCGGCGGCTCGAAGCCGCCGGACTACGGCATCGAAGGCGCCGGCATCTGGCTGCGCGGCCCGAACAATATCGTGCGCGAGAACGTCGTCGCCAACGCGGCGACCTACGGGTACATGGCGTATTTCGAGCATCTTGGAGAAGCCGACCTTCCCAAATTCAAGGGTGCCGATCCGTCGCACGACGGGAGGACCGTGAATCTGGCGACGCTCAAAATGCTCGACTTCTCCGACAACGAGACCTACTCATCGTGGACCGGCGTCAGCATCTGGTTTGCGAACAACTCGACAATGTCGCGCATGACGATCTGGCACACGCTGCAGTACGGGTACTACGGCTACCCGACGAACAACGTTGTACTGGACGGTTGGACGGTCCTCGGCAGCCGAGCCGCGATGATGAGTGGAGACCGATCGATTGGCATCTGGTTCGGCGACTACCAGACGACCAACTCGGTTGTCGTGCGCGCGAACATTCAGAATATGTACGCGGGACTGATCACGCCCATTGTCCAGAACTCGCTCGGTCCTGACAGCGCCAAATCGACTGGTGTGGCTACGATTCAGGACAGCTATTTTCGCAATCACCACGACGTCCGCATTGAAGCGATGTATTTCAATGGTGGAGGCCTATATCTCCCAGGAAAGAACACGGTGATCCGGAACTGTAAATTCGATCCGCCTGTCGTTCCGGCTCCTGCTGACGACCGACATTGGACGATCACCGGCTGGTGGGAGCTCAGAGAGACGTCCAATGTCGTTCAGTCCGATCGCATCTTCGTGTACGACTATAACCAAGTGAAAGGGGACGATTTTCAGGTGTTCTATTGGTCTCAGGCGCCCGATCAGGTGGTTCAACAAACTCGAGGCACCAATTTCATCGGTGCTCCAGAAGCGGGCCTGACCAACCGCGCTGCGTGGGACAAATACAAGCTTGCCAACGCTGGCGAAATCGCGGCATGCGGCGATTACAAGGACCGCATTCTCGGGTTCGTCTGCAAGACCGGAGCTCGCCCGCCGCAGACGATCGCCGTGCCGTCCGCCCGTCCTCCATACCCGCAGAATCTCAGGGTCGTTCCCTGAGCGGCGGCGTGTTCGCTGAACGCTCGATTCGTATCGCGTTCGTTGCGGGCGCCCAGTTCTTCAGTGGCGCGGAGCGTGCTCTCTTGCTGACGGTGCGAGCTCTTCGCGGAGAAGGACATCATCCGTTCGTCGTCGTCGGGACCGACGGAGAGTTGCTTGCGCAACTGAAACGAGAAGGAATTGCTTGCGGACATGTGCCCATCTATTTCACTGGGTTGCGCACCGTGCATCGGTGGGCGATGTCGATCGCGCGCGTGGTGGGTCTGGCTCGCGCGCATCGCGCCGAGATTGTCCATGCCAATGAGGCACCAACGTTCCAGATGGCCGGCACCGCAGCGCGGGTGATGCGGGTGCCAAGGGTTACCCACGTTCGATTCCCAGAGCCGGCGCCAGGGATGTCGTGGTATGTAAAGCCGGGGTTCGACCGAGCGATCTTCGTATCGGAATACTTGCGGGCGGATGCCGAAGGCATTCTGCCACGCGTGTTCGGTGGCAAATCCGACGTCGTTTATGACGGAGTGGTGTTGCCCGACCTTCCCGATCCCGACACACGCGCACTTCGCCGCCGGGAGCTCGGAATTCCTCTCGATCGCCCGGTGGTGGCAATTACGGGGCAGGTTGTCGCAATCAAAGGAATCTGGGAATTCATTGAGGCAGCTCGCCTCCTGGCCAGCGAAGGAGTGGCGGCGACATTCGTCGTGCTCGGTGACGATCTCAAAGGCGCAGGCCGCGTTCGTCGAGAGGCCGAGGCTCGCGTCGTCGAACTGGGGTTGCAGGATCGCTTTCGGTTCCTGGGTTTTCGACCGGATGCACCGTCGCTGATCCCATTGTTCGATGTCATTGCGGTGCCCTCGCATGTCGAGCCGCTCGGCAACGCGACATTGGAAGCCATGGCTGCGGGGCGGCCGGTTGTTGGCGCTAACGTTGGTGGGATTCCGGAGATGATTGTGCCCGGTGTGACTGGTCTGCTCGTCCCGGCCAAGGCGCCCGTTGACTTGGCAAATGCGCTGCGATCGCTGCTCAACGATCCGGCGAGGTTGGAACAGATGGGCCGCGTGGCTCGCGACCGCGCGGCAACGGTCTTCAGTCTCACCGCACACGCGAGACGATTGGCAGAAATCTATTCTGCCCTGCTCGCATCGAAAGAGCGGACATGATTGTGGCCGCTGGGTCCACGAACGCCGAGGGACTGCTGCCCACCGACGACGATACGACCGCGCGGCGGGGCAGTGAACTCCGCGTGCTGCTCGCGACGAACAGCACGGATCGTGGAAGCACGTCGCGGACGCTCGAAGGCTGGCTGCAGCCGTTCCGCGAAGAGGGAATTCACGCCACCGTGACCGTCGGCGGACCGGGGCCCTTGATGTCGGCGTTGCAACAGGCCGGCTTTCCGGTGTGCGTCCGTCCGCTGCGGGTGCTGCCACGCCGGCATTGGCCGTTCCCGTTTGCCAACGCCGTGCTGCGTCTGGCAGCGACGGCCAGACGTGCTCGCGCCCATATCGTTCACGTCAACGAACACGACCATCACCCGGTCGCCGCGCACGCTGCGGCCATTGCGGGTCTTCCGCTGGTGACGCATCTGAGATTCACGGTGAACGATGAATATGCGCGTTGGCTGTTTCGGCGCGGCCGCGTGCCGGATCGGCTGCTGTTCACGAGTTTGAAACAGATGCGCGACAGCGCGTCGGCGATCGAGCCAGTCGTTCCTCGCGACCGTTGGCGCCTGGTGTCCGACGGGTTGGATTTTTCCGTGTGGGGGAGTTGCGCCGAAGAGGGGCGGCGGCTCCGGCAACAGTGGCGCCTGGCCGAGGGCACGATTGCCATCGGCATCGCCTGTGCCATTTCCGCACGTAAGCGCGTCGATCATTTCGTTCGCCTGATCGCCCGCATGCACGGTGCCGGCATTCCGGTTCACGGATTCGTCGCTGGGCGTCCGCACTTTCCCTCCGATGCGGGCATCCTGCAGAATCTGGAGCAGCTCGCCGCGACGCTAGGAATTCAACAGCACATCACATTCCTCGGATACGTCGAACCGGTCGAGCCGCTGTACCACGCGTGGGACATCTGTATCAGCACGTCGGCGTATGAGACATTTGGCATGTCTGTGCTGGAAGCCATTGCCTGTTCACGGCCGGTGGTGACATATCCTGGCGGGTCGATCGCCGAAATCGTCGGCGATGGAGCGGTCGTTGTCGGGGATGCCGACGAACAGGCGTTGTTCGATCGGTGTGTACTGCTGGCCCGCGACCCGGTGGTGCGCGCGGAGCTCGGTGCTCAAGGACGCCGGCACGCGGAAACCTACGACATCCGGCGTATTGCACGGACACTGGCTCGCGAGTACCGTGACGTAGTCGGCCAGCGTAGATGACTGCCAACCAGTGGGTGCACGATATCTCGTCGGATGTGCGGCCTTCGGTGTCAACGCCAAACCTGCGAATCGTACTGTCGACCAACAGCCGCGATCGCGGCAGCACGTCGCGCACACTCGAAGCGTGGTCGCGCCTCTTGCCGGCGAGCGGCGTTCAGCCGACCGTGACGGTTGGGGGAATGGGTCCTCTATTTTCCGCCTTGCAAGAGGCGAACATCCCCGCGCGCATCCGACCCTTGCGCGTTCGCCCGTATCGTACATGGCCGTTTCCGTTCGCCTATGCGGTTCTGAGACTCGCCGCGACAATCAAAGCCGCCCGCGCATCCGTCGTCCACGTCAACGAGCACGACCATCACGTCGTTGCCGCACATGCAGCCGCGCTCACCGGGGTGCGGATCGTCACACATCTGCGTTTCAAGCCGGAGCCGGACTACTGTCGGTGGTTATTTCGCCCGGGACGTACGCCAGATCGACTGTTCTTCACGAGCCGTTCGCAAATGCAGGACAGCGCCGACGCCGTTGCGCCCGTCGTTCCGCGCGAACGGTGGCGCCTGCTGCCAAATGGCCTCGACTTTGCGGTCTTCGGCGGCTTCCAGCGCCAGCGCGAGTCGGTGCGCGCTGACTGGCGACTGGATAGCGGAACGATCGCAGTGGGCACGGCGTGCGCGATATCGCCACGCAAGAGACTCGATCATTTCATTCGTCTGATTGCGCGTCTTCGTGCCACCGGTGTGCCAGCACACGGCTTCATTGCGGGGGGGCCGCATTTTCCAGAGGACCAGAAGATCGTCGTCGAGCTGCGTCATTTGGCCGCCTCGCTGGCGGTCACGAACCATGTCACGTTTCTCGGCTACGTCGAACCCATCGAGCCGCTCTTTCACGCCTGGGACCTGTGTGTGAGCACGTCGAGCTATGAAACGTTCGGCATGACGGTTCTGGAAGCGATGGGTTGCGGGTGCCCGGTGCTGGCGTACCCGGGGGGCTCGGTGCAGGAGATTGTCGGCGAGGCAGCAAAGGTGGTTGCCGATGGCGACGAGCGCGCGTTGCTCGACGCGGCGATTGCTTTCTCTCGCGATGCCGAGCTGCGCCGCGAGATGGGTGCGCGTGGACGCCGCCACGCGCAATGCACCTACGACATTCACCGCATCGTGGAAACGCTTGCCGCCGAATATCGTGAGGTCGTCAGCGAACGTGCGCTCGGCTACTCCGCGGCACTGTGAAGCGACGATCATTGCTTTTGCAGAATGACGATGACGCTTCTCTTGGTCAGCTCCTCGGGGTCGTATGTCGGAAGCGCCTGCCGGATCTCGGGTGTGAGAAGATCCTCTCCTTCAGTAAACTCGGTGCGCCACTCGAGAATGGACATCCCCTTGGTCGATTCGAACGCGGTGCGGTAGTCGCGCTCTCGTAACCGATTGAGATAGACCGGCGCTTTCCAGCCTGGATTTCTCAGGTGCTGCCATGGCTGCACGTCCCCGAGCAGCGTACGGCCAGGGACGATCCACGGCAGGTCATGACCTCCCGACAGCGACGGGAACAGATGAATCTCGATATACGCGATGCCGCCGGGACGCAATGCGTCGGCGACGGTGCGGTTGGCCGCGTGAACGTCCCGCACGTGTTCCCAGGTGGCATTCGAGTGGATGATGTCGAAGGTATCGCGTGGCAGCGTCGGATTCTGGACGTTCATGAGTTGAAGGTCGAGCCCGTGTTCTGACAGACGAAGTCCCGCTATCGTGGAGAGCGTTTGGTAATAGACACGGTCGAAGACGAGCTCTCCGGCGAGCTTGCGTGCCGTGCGCGCGGGCCCTGCTTCACGCAGGTAGGAGACATAGCGGCTGGGCCGAAAGCCGAGTCCCCAGCGGTGTCCGAGGACGGCGTCGACACCGGTGACGCGACACCCGGCCGCGTGCAGCAGCAGCGTCATCGGTGCGTTGGAGCCGCAGCCCAGATCGAGCACGCGCAGGTCGTTCAGGGGCTTGCTGGTGAGACGCGTGATCGTGTTGGCGAAGCTCCGATAAATCGAAGCATCGTGAGCCGCCCAGGCGCGCAACTGTTCCCGGCGCGCAGTGATGGCACGCATCATTCGGCAATACCCTGTGGAAATGGATGCTCGTGTTGAGACTCGTGCTCACCTATGCAAGCGAGTCACCATGCTGCGGCTCACGAGACGACACCCCTGCCCTCGGCCGGATTTTTTGGACAGACGCGAATTCGGGAATAAAGTCTTTGAAAGACAAGACTTTCTCGGGGTTCGGCGGGATAAGAGCGCATCGCTGACGCCTGGCAGTGGACGTCATTTTGCTATGAAACCTGAAGCTCAGCTCTGATTCAGACCGTTTCTCCATCTCTGGTTTTTGCGTATGCCTACAGTTCTGGTCACGGGTGGCGCCGGTTTCATTGGCGCCAACCTGGTGCACTACCTTCTCGAACACACCGTCGACGCCATTGTCGTCGTGGACAAATTGACGTATGCCGCGAATCCGATGACGGTCGAGACGTGGGTGCGCCATCCGCGCGTGACGTTCGTCAAGGCGGATATCGCCGATCGTGCGACGATTGAGCGCACGGTGGCCGAGCATCGCCCCTGGGCGATGTTGAATCTGGCGGCTGAAACGCACGTCGATCGATCCATCGATTCGCCTGCTGCATTCATCGACACCAACGTCACCGGGACGTTCGTCCTGCTGGAGGTGGCGCGTCACCACGTGTTGTCGTTGTCGGGAGGGGAGCGCGAGGCCTTTCGGTTCCTGCACGTGTCGACCGACGAGGTCTACGGCACCTTGGGCAGCGAAGGGCAGTTCAGGGAGGAAACGCCGTACGCGCCGAATTCGCCGTACGCCGCGAGCAAGGCTGCCGCCGATCATCTGGTGCGCGCCTATCATCACACATACGGGCTACGGACGCTCGTCACGAACTGCTCGAACAACTACGGACCCTTTCAGCATCCGGAGAAGCTCATTCCGCTGACGATCCTCAATGCCGTCGAGGCGCGCCCGCTGCCGATTTACGGTGATGGGCGCAACGTGCGCGACTGGTTGCACGTCGAGGATCACTGCAGTGCGATCATGACCGTGCTCGAGAAGGGCCGGCCAGGCGAGCACTACAACATCGGCGCCGATAACGAACAGCCGAACATTGCGATCGTCAATCAGATTTGCCAGGCGCTGGAGGTACTGCACCCGGCGGCGAACAATTCGGCGATGCGCGCCGCGAAAGTGGCGCGGTACGAGAACTTGAAACAATTCGTTCCCGATCGGCCCGGGCATGATCGGCGGTATGCGATCGACGCAACGAAGCTTCGTCGTGAGCTTGGTTGGGCGCCGCGTCACAGCTTCGGTGACGGGGTACTCGAGACGGCGCGTTGGTACGTGGCGCATCGCGACTGGTTTGCTGGGACGCGCGTCGGCTACGACCGCGAACGTCTTGGTCTTGCGGCGACGCTGTCGTGATCGGCGCAACCACTCTTCTGGCGAGTCCATTGTGAAGGGAATAATTTTGGCAGGAGGATCGGGGTCGCGCCTGCATCCATTGACGCGCGGCGTGAGCAAGCAGCTGATCCCAATCTACAACAAGCCGATGGTGTACTACCCGCTGTCGACGCTGATGCTGGCGGGTATTCGTCAGGTGCTGGTCATCACCACACCGCACGAGCAGGATGGGTTTCGGCGTCTGCTCGGAGACGGCAACGAGATCGGGCTGCGGATCGAGTACGCAGCGCAGCCGAGGCCGGAAGGTCTGGCGCAGGCGTTCATTATCGGACGCGATTTCGTCGGCGACGACCGTGTGGCGCTCGCGCTCGGCGACAACATCTTTTATGGCGCGCACTTCTCCGAATATCTCCGCTTGGCGGCGGCACGGGAGATTGGAGCGACGGTGTTCGGTTACCGCGTCCGCGACCCCGAGCGGTACGGAGTGGTCGAATTCGATGAGCACGGGGGTGCCGTCGGTTTGGAAGAAAAGCCGGCACAGCCGCGCTCGTCGTACGCTGTCACGGGTCTGTACTTCTATGACAACCAGGTCCTCGACATCGCGGCGGCGTTGAAGCCGTCCTGTCGTGGCGAGCTGGAAATCACCGATGTCAACCGCGCCTACCTGCAGCGAGGACAGCTGTTCGTCGAGAAGCTGGCACGCGGCGTGGCCTGGCTGGACACCGGCACGCATGACGCTCTGATTCAGGCGTCCAATTTCGTTCAGGCGGTCGAGGAGCGACAAGGTCTGATGATCGCGTCGATCGAAGAAATCGCGTACCGCATGAACTACATCACGGCTGCGGAACTCGAACGACTGGCGCGGGCGATGGCGACGAGCTCGTATGGACAGTATCTGCTGCATGTCATCGAGCACGAGGACTGAGATGCGATTCATTGCCAACGAGCTGCGCGGCGTCGTCACCATCGAGCCGGATGTGTATCGCGACGCGCGCGGTTTCTTTCTCGAGACCTTTCACGCCGGCAAGTACTCCGCAGCAGGCATACCGGCGACGTTCCTGCAGGACAACCATTCTTCGTCGGTCCGCAATACCGTCCGTGGCCTCCACCTGCAGTTGCGCGAACCGCAGGGCAAACTCGTGCGCGTGGTCGAAGGCGAGATTTGGGACGTCGCCGTCGATGTGCGTCGCGGCTCGCCGACGTTCGGCCGATGGACGGCGGAGATCCTGTCTGCTGACAACTTCAAGCAGCTGTATGTCCCGCCCGGATGCGCCCACGGATTCTGTGTGCTCAGTGACGTTGCGCAGGTGCAGTACAAGTGCACACAGCTGTACAACCCGGCTGGCGAAGTCGGTGTCGCGTTCGACGATCCGGAGTTGGGGATCCCGTGGCCCGTGGATCAGCCGATCCTGTCCGACCGCGATCGACGGCACTCGACGCTGCGGACAGCCATCCACGCGTTCAGCGACCAGTGGCCGGCATTCGAGGTGCTCGACGCGTTGTGTGAATCGAGTTCCTTGGTCGTGGAGCGCTCGTGAGTGACGTCGTGCCCGCGGCGGCATCGACGGCGGCCTCTGCGTTGACCGATGTGAGCGGGTCTGGGGCGCGTCGGCGGCAGTCGGCCGAGCCGCGCAGCCCGGAAAAGCCGCTGACCGTCATCTCTCCGCACCAGGGCTGGTTCGATTGGCGGCTGCGGCAGTTGTGGCGATACCGCGATCTGATCGCGCTGTTCGTATGGCGCGATTTCGTCGCCGTCTACAAGCAGACGATGCTCGGCCCCGCCTGGCACGTCATCCGTGCGCTGCTCTCCACCTCGATCTTCACGGTCGTGTTCGGGCGGGTGGCGGGCCTGTCCACCGACGGCGTGCCGGCGTTCTTGTTCTACATGGCGGGAACTGTCGCTTGGACGTATTTCGCCAACTGCATCGACAACGTCTCACGAACATTCCTGGCGAACTCGACGCTGCTCGGAAAAGTGTACTTTCATCGCCTGGTCATCCCGCTCTCGATCGTGGTCTCGAATTTCGTCGCGTTCAGCATTCAGTTCGGCGTGCTGATCGTGGCGCTGATCGTGTATCGCCTGATGGGCACCGTACTTCCCATAACCGGATGGGTTGCGGCGCTGCCTGTCGCGTTGATCGTCCTTGGTGGCTACGCACTTGGCTTCGGCCTGATAGTCTGCGCGCTGACGACGCGGTACCGGGACCTGTCGCATCTGGTCACCTTTGGGATCCAATTGGTGATGTACGTCTCGCCGGTCATCTATCCGGTATCGGCAGTTCCGGAACGCTACCGCTGGATCACGATGTTGAATCCGCTTGCGCCTGTGATCGAGGCGTTTCGTCGCGGCGCGCTCGGCGTCGGCACGGTCACCATCGAGCAGTTCGCCGCCAGTGCCGTCGTCATGCTGATCGTGCTCACTGGCGGGCTGATGCTGTTCTCGCACGGCGAGCGCACGTTCATGGACACGGTCTAGCTGACATGGCGACCGCCGTTTCGATCGAACACGTCAGCAAGACGTACCGCCTCGGCGTGATCGGCAGTGGGACGCTCACGGCCGACGTCGGGCGCTGGTGGGCGCGCCTGCGCGGGAAGCCGGATCCGTCGCTGAAGATCGGCGAGGAGCCGCACGAGCGTCAAGTTGGTCAGATGTTCTGGGCGCTCGATGATGTGAGCATCGACGTGCAGGAGGGCGAAGTGCTCGGCGTCATCGGCCGGAATGGCGCCGGCAAGAGCACGCTGCTCAAATTGTTGTCGCAGGTGACCGCGCCCTCTTCGGGACGCATCCAGTTGCGAGGCCGGGTTGCGAGTCTGCTCGAAGTGGGTACCGGTTTCCATCCGGAGCTCACCGGACGAGAAAACGTGTTCTTGAATGGTGCGATTCTCGGCATGACGCGGCACGAGATCCGTCGCAACTTCGACGAGATCGTGGCGTTCTCAGAATGCGAGGCGTTCATCGATACGCCCGTCAAGCGTTATTCATCCGGCATGTACGTGCGGCTGGCCTTTGCGGTTGCCGCACACCTCGAATCGGAGATCCTCATCGTCGATGAGGTCCTCGCCGTCGGCGATGCGCAGTTCCAGAAGAAGTGCCTCGGCAAGATGCGGGACGTCTCCAGCCACGGCAGAACAATCCTGTTCGTGAGTCACTCGATGGCAGCGGTGTCGGCGCTGTGCAGTCGCGCGATGCTGCTGAAGGGTGGCCGCCTTGCGCTACACGGTGAGACAGAATGCGTCGTGGCCGAATATCAGAGAGACCGCGGCGTCCATGCGTCTGATGGCGTTCGCGATCTCAGCAACGATTCGCGTCAAGGCAATGGACAGGGCCGCTTCGTTCTGCTGCAGACGCGGGCCGTCGACAATCAAGGCAAGCAGCTGTCCGCTCCCGAGACCGGATGCGATCTCGTGATCGACGTGGAACTCGAGAGTATCTCGCCGCTCCGCGAGGCCAACGTCGCGGTCATCGTCTATGACTCGACCGGATATCGAGTGATCGATGTCAACACGGCATTGAAAGAAGATTTCCTGTCGCTGGATCCGGGCGAACGCGCGACGGTGCGGTTTCACGTCCGCGATCTCCTGTTGAAACCGGGAGAGTACACGGTCGGAGTATGGCTGGGCCGCGGCGTGATCGAAACGATCGACTACATCGAGAACGCAGCGATGTTGGTCGTGCGACAGGCGCCGTCCTCGGTGCGCCACCCGGTCACATTTCCTGGCGTGTATCAATGTCGTTTCTCTCATACCATCACGCGCGAAGGTACGAGTTTCGTCGGTGAACCCGCTGTGACGGATGCCGTGGCGCTCTCGGAGCATTCATGAGCAGCAGCCCCGAACAAGTCGCATCGGTCGATCCAGAATCGCCCGACGAGTCGGCCGACAGTCTCATCCGCAATGCTGCGGATCCGTTCAAGGGTGACCGGCTACGATACGACTATCACACAGCCGATCCGTCGGAAGCGGCGGGTGTGATTGCTTCACTGATCCCGAGAGGGGCACGTGTCCTCGACGTAGGGTGCGGGACCGGTTCGATGTCGCGCATTCTCGTCGATTATCGAGGGGTGGACCTGGTCGGCGTCGAGCCAGACGTCGAGCGAGCCGCCGCGGCGCATTCTCGTGGCATTCATGTGCTGACTGGGACCTTCGATTCGACGACGGTGGCGACTCTTGGCACGTTCGACGTCGTGTTGTTTGCCGATGTGCTCGAACATCTCGTCCAACCGGCCGCGCCGCTGCGGCTGGCCCGCCACGTCTTGCGGCCAGGAGGAGTGGTCATCGCGTCCGTTCCGAACATCGCGCACTGGTCCGTGCGCCTCCGGCTTCTCGCGGGCCGCTTCGATTACGAATCCTACGGCATCATGGATGCGACGCATCTGCGATGGTTTACCGCCGATTCACTGCGAGCCTTGTTCGATGCGTGCGGGTACTGTGTCGACACAATGAGGCACACAGCCGGTACGGGGCTGATGGTCTATCGCACGGCAACGCCGTGGCGGTACGTTCCGGTCCCATCTCGCCACTGGATCGTTCGGAAGCTGGCTCGTACGGCACCGCGGCTGTTTGGGTGCCAGCACGTTGTTCGCGCGGTGCCGCAGGCTGAGAAAGGGATCCAATGATTACGAGTGTTGCACCGGATGTCGGCACGGGCGCCGGCGCCGATCTACCGCTGGAAGAGCGGTATCTTGAACTCGTCAAAGCGTGCCTGACGCGTATGGCGTTCGCGCACCCTGAGATGCAGCCTGTCCCCTGCCGGTCAGGCTGGCGTGGGGTTTTCGACCGAATCGCGCGTGCATGGATGGATCCCGACCCGCCGGCGCGGCTCGCCCACCTGGTCCCGTTCGATCCGGCACGACGAGGCGAGGGAATGGACTGGCCGGCCGATGCCGAGACCATGATCGGCATGCGTCGCCTGGACAACCTGCACTGGTGCATTCGAGACGTGATACGGCGACGCATTCCTGGTGATCTGATCGAAACAGGTGTGTGGCGCGGAGGTTCGACGATTTTCATGCGTGCGGCGCTGCAAGCATATGGCGATACCGAGCGCTGCGTGTGGGTGGCAGACTCGTTCCAGGGTCTGCCGAAGCCCGACGAGGCATCCTATCCGGCCGATCGTGGCGATAGATTCTGGACCTACCCCGAACTGGCGGTTTCGCTCGAGGCCGTCAAGAAGAACTTTGCGAAATACGGCTTACTCGACGACCGAGTGAAATTTCTTGAAGGTTGGTTCAAGGACACGCTCCCGACGGCGCCCATTACACGCCTTGCCGTGCTTCGTCTCGACGGCGATATGTACGAATCCACGATTCAGGCGTTGGACAGCTTATATCCAAGGTTATCTCCAGGTGGTTATGTCATCGTCGATGATTACGGAGCGGTGGAAGGCTGTCGTCTAGCGGTTGGCGATTATCGTCGCACGCACGGAATTGCGTCACCGATTCGAGAGATCGACTTTACAGGAGTGTTCTGGGAGAAAGAGACGGGACAGTAGGCGGTGTGGCCGTCCCCCGGACCAATTTACGAGCGTAAGGTACTGACAAAAGGAAACCATGATGACGGTATCGGAAGTGACACCCACCCTGTCCACGCGTCCGTACGAAAGTCGCCACAGGACCCGAGCCGCCGAACTGATTGCGCCCGCTCCGATTGGTGGCACATTGCGAACAAAGGAGCAGGGAGCGCGTGCGTTGATCAAGTTGGGTGGGTCGCTGCTGCTTGGCCGTGTCGCACAGCACCGGGTATTCGGTCATCTCGACGATGACGTGTGGTTCGCGGTGAACACAAGCGCCAGCCGTCGGTTTCCAGTGCTGCAGCGCGTGCTTCCGGGTTTGCCGGACCCCGCTATACAGGTGGAGTTCATCGGCAGCTCGGGCGATAGTGCGTTAGAGGAGGCGTTCCGCGCGTACCAGTTGATCCGCGCCGTTGCCATGCGGGCCGGCCACCCCATATCACGTCAGAGCACGATCCTCGACTTCGGGTGCGGTTGGGGTCGCACGTTGCGCTTCTTCATGCGCGATGTTCCGGCGTCTCAGCTGTACGGCGTCGACGTCATGCCGCTTGCGATTGAGCTCTGCCGCAAGACGAACCGATGGTGTCAGTTCTCGCTGGTACCGCCGCTCCCGCCGTCGAATTTGCCGTCGAATACATTCGATCTGATCTACCTCTACTCGGTGTTTTCACATTTATCCGAAGAGGCCCACCGCCGTTGGCTCGATGAATTCCATCGCCTGCTGCGACCTGGTGGCCTTCTCTTCGCAACGACTTGGCAGCGCGAGTACATCGAGCGTTGCGAGCGTGCGCGACAGGGTGATACGAGATGGACGCACCCTGGATCGCTCTCCTCGTTTGTCGGCACTCATGAATGGCTGGAGAAATACGATCGCGGCGAGTTCTGTCACAGTCCCGTGGGTGGCAGTCGCGACACACTGGCCAGCAATTTTTACGGAGAGACGTGCATCCCGGAGGCGTACGTCCGGCGATCGTGGTCGGACAAATTCCGCATCGTCGACTACCTCGAGGCCGACGGTCAGTGGCTGTCGCAGAATCTGATCGTGGCCGAGCGTCTGTAGCCGCCGACAACGCGGCGCGTACCGCTGTCAACTGCTAGGCTACTGCGAACGAAAACCGACCAATTCCACTTCGACGGCGCGCGCCGCCGGCCGCGAGCGCGGAGCAATATACGGAAAGAACCGCTTCAAGTCGTTCACCGGCTTTTCGAAGAAGTGCCACGACGCAGCGGCTATGCCTACGGAGGCGATCATCACGTACATGAATCGCGCAGTACCGAATGAGACAGGAAAACGGAGCCAGATATCGAACCGTCGCTCGACGATGCTGACCGCTTCTTGAACAAAAAAGTGGTACACGTAGATGCCGTACGAGATGGCCCCGAGATAGGCCAAGGGTCGCACGCTCAGCACCTGTCGGAGCGGCCGTGGTCCTTGTAGCGCAGCGACGATTAACCAACCGCTCAGTACGATTCCCGCCCATTCATTGATCACGATCGCGACCAACGATCCCGGTTGCAGTGAAAGGCCAGCCGCCGCCAGGGTCAGCCCCAGCCAGCCGAGGTGACGCGGTGCGCTTCCGCCATGCAGCCGGAACGCAAGCCATGCGCCCCACGCGAGCGCGTCGAGCCTGGCGAAGGTCACCATGAACGCAGCCAGTCCGGCACCATTTGCCGCCAGTTCGTAGCGAACGACTCCCGCTAAGGCGACCGCAGACAACATGACCCCCGGCAGCAATCGCCATGGGACCAGCAGGATGATCGTTGGCCAGACCAGATAGAACTGCTCCTCTATTGCCAGCGACCAGAAGTGACCCACCGATGGATCGTGGTATCCCTGCGATGCGGTCAGCCAGTTCGACGTGTATGTGAAGTACCAGTATGCGTGCTCACGAACCGCTGTAACGCCGAGCAGGTACGCGCCGAGCAGTACGGCGTAGGCAAGGGGGAATATGCGCAGGGCCCGTCGCCAGTAGAACGCCTTGAAGATATTGGAAAAACCGAGCCGCGCCGCTGTCGCATCGATGCGGGCGCGAAGAAGGATTCCCGTAATAAGGAACCCGCTGAGGACGAAGAAGAGACGGACACCGGCGAGACCAGGAGCCCAGAGTATCTCGTGTTGTCGACCGGTTGTAATGCCGTACGAATGATCCAGCACCACGGCAATCGCAGCGAGCGCGCGAAGCCCATCGAGCGCATGCTGACGATGTTCAGTCACCGATCTTGCCGGGTTGACCGTGTCCTCGAGCGGCGACGCAAGTGTGCTTCGCAAATCCGACGCCTATACGGAAACCGTTGCGCTTGCCGAAGCCGACGTGACACTCGGATCGGCGCTGCCGACGGAGATTGGCGCCACAGTCCGTGACGGGCGCTCGGCCGGCGTCAACGCGTCGCGCAACGCCAACGCCGGTCGTTCAATGAGCAGTGACATGAGCATACCGAAGGCGATCGCGACGCCGACGTAGAGTGCGCTGAACCGCCAGAACGGAAGCCAAATCGGCAACACGTTGACGAGCGGCGGCATCAACCAGATCATCACCGCCATGTGCCACAGATAGATGGAATACGAGTAGCTGCCGATTTTCGCGAGCACATCGAGTACGCGATTCTTCGGTAAGCCGGTGCAGACGAGGATCGCCAGCAGTGCGCCGTAGCCAATGTAAAGTACGGTAAACCCGAATGTCCGCATAAAGGCGCCATCCGCATCGACCAGGACAGGTGTGGCGATCGCGATCATCGCCGCTGAGGCAAGAAGGAATCTCCAACGAAGTACGGTGGCTACAAACACGCTGCGGTGAAAATCGTGCCAATAGCGCAGGAGCACCCCAAACGCGAGTGAGTCGATGCGGAGGTGTGTGGGAAAGTGATGAATCTTGTAGTCGAACACCGGCACCGCCATCGTCGTGATCAAACGGGCGGCAAGCACGGCGACGAGCAAGCCGGCGATGGCCCAGGGAAGTTGCCGGAGCGAGCCCGTTGCCCGGATCAGCGAAAGCAGCGCAATCGGCAGCAACAGATAAAAGTGTTCTTCGACCGCAAGCGACCAGGTGTGTGCAGCCCACAGGTTTGGTCGGTAATTCTGAACAAAAATTGCCTCGTTGAGGGCCGCCCACCAATTGAGGCCGCCTTGAAAGAGCAGCACCGTCATGACCACTGCCAAATACACGTAGAACGCCGGATAGATCTTCATCCCGCGTCGGAAGAGGAAACGGCCCACTCGGAGCTGACCGGTGCGCGCCAACTCGGTGAAGAGCAGTCCCGAAACCAAGAAGCCGGAGAGGACGAAGAACATGTCGACTCCTGTCCAGCCCCAAATCGCCCACGCCAACGCCAGGCGACTGTCGGTGTGTGGCCCACCCACGCCGACCAGGTGTGGCCCGAACACACCGAGAACCGCGATCGTGCGCAACACGTCCAGGCTGGGCAGGCGAGAGGACATCGCAGGAACCGCGCTCTCCGGGCGTTGGGTTGAGTAGAATTTCACGCGCGTGTAAAGATCCCGGTCTCACCCGCCCTGCAAACATTTGTCCGAAGAGTCCCAAAATTTCCGACGTCGATCACACCGGGCCTGCCTGTGGTTTCCGCAGGCATGTCGGTTCGGACGGCAAGACTGGCATCGCAAGGAAGAACAAAAACCCGTGCTCAGGGCGACTTTTGCGCCGTGCGCCACGCCGCCCAGGCTTCCCGCGTTTTGGTCCCGATTTCCTCCGAGAATTGGCCGATGCTGGACGCCTGGGTGCCGGAGCCTGACGACCTTTCCGCGGAGCCAAGTGGTCCTCGCTTTGCTCCGCATGGGGCGGGCGTCGTCTGTCCCCAGGGATGCTCGCGTTCACCTACGACAGCAGCAGAAGGACCGCTTTGTTATTTGCGCGTTCTCGCCAAGCCCGGGTACCCGGCCTGGCGATATCGCGATCAGGGAGAATCTGCGGGACGTATGACCGTATCACCGATACCCCACTCCACGGGGAGTGCGGAAATCTCCGCCGCCAAGCGCCTGATTGCGTTCTACCTGCCGCAATACCATCCGATTCCCGAGAACAATCACTGGTGGGGTACGGGGTTCACCGAATGGACCAACGTGACGCGGGCGCGGCCGCTGTTCCGCGGGCATTACCAGCCGCATCTCCCGGCCCATCTTGGTTTCTATGACCTGCGCGTGTCCGATGTGCGCGAGCGCCAGGCCGAGCTCGCGGCCGCTCATGGCCTCCACGGGTTCTGCTACTACCACTATTGGTTCAGCGGCCAGCGCTTGCTGGAGCGGCCGTTCGACGAAGTCCTCGCCTCCGGAAGGCCGAACTTCCCGTTCTGCCTGTGCTGGGCAAATGAGAGCTGGACTCGGCGCTGGGATGGACAGGAGCAGGAAATCTTGATCCTCCAGCGGTACGACGAAGAGGACGACCGACGGCACATCCGTGCGCTGTTAAGTGCGTTCGAGGACCGGCGATATCTCCGTGTCGACGGTAAACCGGTGTTTCTCGTGTATCGCGCATCCAAGCTGCCGAATGCGTCGATTACGACGGAAATCTGGCGCTCGGAGGCGCAGCGGCACGGTCTCGGCGAGCTGTATCTCGTTAAAGTGGATACCGCGGGCGAGGAGGGAATCGAACCGGCATCCCTCGGTTTCGACGCGGCGGTAGAGTTTCAACCGGCGTGGCTGTCGTTGCCGTGGATGGAAGGTCGGGGTCGCATCCGAACGCTGCTGCGGCAGCTCGGGTTCCCGCCGACCGCGTTCCAGCAACATCTCATCTTCTCCTATCCTCTGGTCGTCGAGCGCATGCTCCAGCGTCCGCGTCCGGCATACCTGCAGTTTCCGGGGGTGACGCCGATGTGGGACAACTCGGCGCGGCGTCGTGAGGGTGCTCACATCTTCAATGGGTCGACACCCGAGTTGTACGAGAATTGGTTACGGACGGTGCTCGAGCGCTTCGTGCCGCCCACGCCGCAGGAGAACCTGGTGTTCGTGAACGCGTGGAACGAATGGGCCGAAGGGAACCATCTCGAGCCCGATCAGCGATGGGGGCTGGCCTATCTGGAGGCGACGAAGCGAGCCGCGGAACGGTTTGTCGACACCGCCGTTCGCACGCGCGCGGCGATTGAGCCGGCGCCTTCCACCGTCGCCTCTGTGCGCGCGTGACGATGAAGTTCATAGCCTTCTATCTGCCGCAATTCCATCCCATTCCTGAAAATGACGCCTGGTGGGAGCCGGGCTTCACGGAGTGGACCAACGTCGTGAAGGCCCGGCCGCTTTTCCCCGGTCACTATCAGCCTCATCTCCCGGCTCACTTGGGTTTTTACGACCTACGGTCGCGCGACACGCGACAGGCCCAGGCGGACCTCGCCGCGACGCACGGCGTCCACGGATTCTGCTACTACCACTACTGGTTTGGCGGCAAACGGCTCCTCGAGCGCCCGTTCGAGGAAGTGCTGACATCGGGCGAGCCACGCCTGCCTTTCTGTTTATGCTGGGCCAACGAGTCATGGTCGCGGCGTTGGCTCGGTGAAGAGAAGAACGTGTTGATGCGGCAGGTGTATTCGATCGACGACGACCGCAACCATGCGCGATGGCTGCTGCGTGCGTTTGGCGACCCGAGATACATTGCGGTTCGCGGCCGGCCGTTGTTTCTCATCTATCGCCCGAGCGATCTGCCGGACCCGCATCGGACAGCCGACGTGATCCGATCCGAGTGCCTGAAAGCGGGGCTGCCGGAAGCGTACGTCGTCGGCGTCGATGCACACAAACCAGGGACGGATTTCCGCTCGGTCGGCTTCGACAGCACGCTCGTATTCGACCCGCAGCTCGGAGTACTGCCCGATTTCATGGTCGACGGCTTTCGCGGATCGAAGCTTCGCCGGAACCTGCGGCGCGGCGTCTACAGCGGAACGCTGAAACTGTATCCGGATGCGGTCGCTCGCGATCTGATGTCGCGTCGAACCCGCGACTTTGGATTCATTCCGACTGTCTACGTCGGATGGGACAACACTCCGCGTCGAGGAAAGAATGCGATCGTGATCACCGATTCGACGCCTGCTGCGTTCGGCAACGCGCTGCGCGGCCGCGTTCGCGCACTGCAGCAGATGCCAGCCAATGACGGACTGCTGTTCATCAATGCCTGGAACGAATGGGCCGAAGGCAACCATCTCGAGCCGGACCAAAAGTACGGCACGCAGTACCTGGAGCAGGTTCGTGAGGTGACCCGTGAACTGGCCGGGAACGCGGCTCCGGCCGGCCAGGACGTACCGGTTCTATGCGTCGAGCGCTGACCGCGCGACTGACGGCACTTCTCGGTTCGGAACGCGTTGCGAAGGCCCGCGCGCTCAAGCGTCTTGCTGAATCGCTGATCGATGACGCCACCCTGCGGCGCCCGGCGATGCGCGGAGCGTGGAATCTCGGATACTGCCCGATCTGTGAGTCGGCGACGGTGTTCGTTCGCAAATGGGAGTGGTTGCGCGACAGCTACATATGCCTCTTCTGTCGATCGATTCCCCGCGAACGAGCGCTCATGCGGATCCTGCAGCAGCATTTTCCGACCTGGCGCGAACTCGCGATCCACGAGTCGTCGCCGGGGGGATCATCATCGAGCAAGCTCGCACGTGAGTGCTCGCGATACATCGGCAGCCAATTCTTTCCGGATACTCCTCCGGGCGCCATGAAGAATGGCATCCGCTCCGAGAACCTGGAGCAGATGTCGTTCGACGACGAATCCCTCGACCTCGTTGTCACACAGGATGTGCTCGAACACGTCTTGCGGCCCGTTGCCGCCTTCAAGGAAATCGCAAGGGTATTGAAGCCAAACGGCGCCCATGTGTTTACGGTGCCGTACTTTTTCTGGCGAAAGACGCTTATTCGGGCGGTGGACTCGCCGGCTGGAATCGTCCATCTTCAGCCGCCGGATTACCATCGCAATCCTGTCGACGAAAAGGGATCGCTGGTGGTCACCGAGTGGGGACCTGAACTGATCGACGTGATCTACACGAACAGTCGCATGATCACGACAATCTACAGCTGTCACGACGTCAGCATGGGGCTGGAAGCCGAATTTCTCGAGGTGTTCGTGAGCGTCAAGCGCGCCGCTGATCGATCGAACGTCGATGCTGCACGCGGCGACCCGGATTAGGATGGCGACGATTACGAGAGACTCACTCCGGTAATCGACGCGGCTACGCGACGGGCCGAGGCGGGAGTGAGTACGGCCATCGCGACCAGCGCGCTACGAGGTGCGTGACACCTGACGGCGACGCGCAACAGCTCACGCGCCGTTCGCCATGTCCCGACTTCTTCTTCACACCGGTAAATGTCGCGAATCAGCAGCGACAGTTTTTCGTCAGCGGCGCGCCGCAGAATCTGGCGTGACCCCGCGTTGGCGCTGTGCGACTGCCGCCGGAGCACGTCCGCCATCGCGCTCCGCCAGTTCACCTGCCGTTGGCGGCCGGCACCGGACGCGCTGTCATCGTGCTGCCGCCATTGAGTGAGAACCTCGGGGATCAGGAGGAACTCGACTTGCGTGGCGAGACGCAGATAGAGATCGAAATCGCTGGCGATAGGCAAGGCCGGATCGGACGACCCCGAGGTGAGGTACAAATCGCGACTGATCAGCACGCTCGACGTCGTGACGATAAAATTGCTGTCGAGAAGGGCGGACCAGCAATTCACGAACGCTGAATCCGTGCGACCCGTCAGTCGAATGAGCGCGTTGTATACCGCTCCGGATCCAAGGACGTGCTGACCGTCGGCGGAGACGTTCTCGACGTCGTGCACAATGACCCGGGCCCCGCTCGCGCCAGCGGTGGCAAGACAGCGCTCGAGTTTCGTGGGGTACCAGAGATCGTCCCCGTCGAGGAGCGCAACCATGTTGCCGCTCGATTCGTGAACGGCCCGATTTCGGGCCCGCGCGACCCCGCCATTCGCTTGCCGAATGAGGCGCACGGACTTCCCGAATTTCCGCACCACGCCGGCGGTATCATCGCTCGACCCGTCGTCGACCACGACGATCTCGTCGGCCGGCCGTGATTGCGCGAGCACCGATTCGATGGTGCCGCCAATGAATCGCTCCTGGTTGTAGGCGGTGATCGCGGCGGTCACACTGCGCATGTTCTGCTGATGGAGCGCGGTGGTCACGGGATGTTGCGAACGATTGCCGGCCCTATTCTGTTGGTGACCCACAACGGCAATCGACTCCATGCATCGACGGCGCGAGCGAATTTCGGATTCGACGCGCCCTGGTCGGGCGCAGTCTCGCGCGTCAGCAGGAGGTACTCCCAGGTGAGAGGCGCCTGCTCCGCGCCCCACTGCAGCTTGAACTGGTGCGGTCCGCTGTCCGGTGACGAACGCCCGAAGTCGAACCGGCGTGCGCCTGCGGCCACCGCGTGCTCCAGCATCGTCCAATACAGCAACATGTTCGGGCACAGGTGCCGGAACTCGCGTCGCGAGGATGCCCAAGGCACCAGGACGGTGTCGCGGAACCGGATTGTAATCGCCGCCGCAGCGGGGACACCTCCATGCGACACGATAGCTACGCTGGTACGTTCCGGCATGCGCTGCAGCACCTGCACGAAGAGCCGTTTCGCATACACGGGCGTTCCAAGATCGCGCATGTTTCTGGCGAAGACGGAGTAGAACTCATCGACGGACTCGACTCCACCCACACGGACCGTCAACCCTTCCTTCTGCGCCTTCCGCACCTGATTGCGAACCTTTCGATCCAGGCTCGCCCACAGCGCCTCGGGTGACTGTGGAAGATCTCGGACGAATCCGAGCTTGTGTTGGCGAGACGGAAGGTGGCCGAACTGACGACGCGAGTGTCGGAGCTCGACGTGCGTCGCCGCAAAATCGCAGGCCAGACGGTGGACGGCCGCCAGCAGGTGCTGGGCCACCGAACTGTCAGAAGCGAGGATGCCGCCATAGTTGAGGAACGGCAACGACACGACCGATCGTCCGAACAGACGCGAGCGAAAGCACACGACGGGCAGAGCGCCGACGATAGCCGATCCGCGTCGCGCCACGAAATACACGGCGCGCTGGCCGAACACATCCTCGAAAATCCCGCGCCACGACCACAGGTGATCGCAGGTCGCGTCAGGATGTGTGGTGACGAATTCGTCCCACTCGCGGCGCGACGGATCTTCTGTCACCGCCAGCGGCGCGTCGTGACACACCGGGGCAAGCATTACCAGGAATACGGCAGCGACAGAGCGTACCGGCTATCCTCCGCCGCGCGCAAACGCGTGTCCGAGACAATGTGTTGCATCGTGCCGAATGAGAAATCGGTCAGTAGCTGTCGCAATCGATCCGCAGTTTCGGCGAGATTGTGATAGTGACGAAAACGCCCCATCATCCCCGCCGGCAGGCGCGGCTGATCGGGATCGATCTCCCACGGATGCAGATAAAAGACGACCGGACGCTGCTCGATCTCGTTGACGCGTCTGATGCCCCACGACGTCCACCAGTAGGGCAGGATCCGGAAATAGCCGCCGCCCGCCACTGGCAGGTTCAGCGGCCCGAGCTTGGTCGTCGACCCCGGGATCTCAATCAACGAACCGGCACTGCGATCAATCCGATATGGCTGTCGGTCGGAGACAGGAATGCCGTAGCGATCGTGCCTGATCGGAAAAATGCTGGAGTCGTATTGATACCCTTCCTCGATGAGCACGTCGAGTGCCCACAGGGAACGCGGAGTAATCGAGTAACTTGGCGCCCGATAACCGACGACGCGCCGGCCGCACGCCGACTCCAGGAGATCCTTGGCGCGGCGGACGTCGTCGCGAAACGCCGCTCGCGTCTGATCGTAGACGAGGCGATGCGCGTACCCGTGCGACGCGATTTCGTGACCACGCCGCGCGATGGTCGTCACCAAATCCGGGTGTCGCTCGGCCACCCATCCGAGGACGAAAAACGTCGCTTGCACCTCGAACTCATCGAAGATGTCGAGCAGTCGTTCGGTATTTGCGCCGACGCGCGAGACCATAGACGACCAGGAGGAGCGTGGAACGATTCCGTCGAAGACGCTGACGTGGAAGTAGTCCTCCACGTCAACGCTCATGGCGTTGACAACAGGCGCCGACTGCGATCCCATCTCACGCCCCCCGATGCCATACGACCGTCTTTACGGTGTCGAGCACGATGTACACGTCCAGCGCGAGCGCCAGGTTCTTGATGTAGAAAAGATCGTACTGCAGCTTCTGCAGCGCATCTTCCACGCTTGCGCCGTACGTATAGCGGACCTGCGCCCATCCGGTCAGTCCCGGTCTGACGATGTGGCGCTGACCATAGAACGGGATGTCTCGCGTCAGCGTCTTCACGAATTCAGGCCGCTCCGGGCGCGGTCCGACGATGCTCATGTCACCGATGAGCACGTTCCACAGTTGCGGCAACTCGTCCAGTCGCGTCCGGCGCAGCCATCTCCCGAGCGGCGTCGTGCGCGGGTCGCCGTCTTTGCTGGCCCAGACCGGGCCTGTTTCGGCCTCCGCCTCAGGCTGCATCGATCGGAACTTGTGGAGCGTGAACACGCGGCCGTGCAGTCCTACCCGTTGCTGATGGTACAGAACGGGACCTGGAGAGCTCAGGCGAATGGCCACGGCGACCAACGCCATGATGGGCGACGCCACGACGAGTGCAACGCTGGCGCCGACGATGTCGAACAGACGCTTGAGCGTGCGCAGCCGACGGCTCTTGCTAAAACCTGGAGAAAAAATCAGCCAGCTCGGACGCAGGTTTTCGACGGCGATCTTGCCCGTGTACTCCTCGTACACTCCGGCGAGATGGTCGAAGCTCACGCCATCCAGCTTCATCTCCAGCAGCTTGTCCATCGGCAAGCTGCCGCGGGCATCTGCGAGGCTGACGACGACGCGGTCGACGTCCCGCGCGCGCACGATGGATGGGACGTCTTCGAGCGTGCCGATCACACCCGGGTTGATCAGACCCATGCCGACACGGCTGGGATCCGGATCGACGAAGCCGACGATCTCCACACCAAGCTCATGCCGCCGTTGGAAGATCTCCGCTGCGAGCGTCACCGCGGCCGGGTTCGTGCCGATGATCAGCAACCGCTCCCGAGGACCGACCCGGCGGCTGAACCACTCGAAGGTGGCCCGCCAGCCGACGACGAGGGCGAACACGAAGACAGACGCAAGAATGAACACACCGCGGCCGACGATCAGAACCGGGAGCCAGAAATACAGCGCAGCGAGGATGAACGACGCCGACGCGAGCGCCTGGAGCAATCTCGAAAAGAGCTCGTGCCGATCGGCAACCTGCCGGAGGTCGTACAGATCCGCGTAATACAGACACGCTTGTGTGACGAAGGCGATCAGCAGCGTCTTCTCGATCCCATGCTCGTACATCATCACGTCGATGACCAGGGGACCGAAGCGGAGGTACGTCGCGGCGACGATTGCGGAGACGAGCAGGGCCGTCTCGCAAACGATGAGGGTGGCGGAGCGCACCCGCACGCCGCGAAGGAGCACACGCATCAGGACGTTTCCGTGGCCGGCGCGACATCGTCGGCGGACTGAGACGAGTAATAGTAGTAGTAGTAATCGTCGTCGCCGCCCGTTCCGGACAATCCGCTGGCAGCGCTATTCAGCACGACGCCGACCACACGGTCGCGGCCGATCGCCTCAACGGCGCGCTGCACGAGCTGATACGAAGTCGTGTTCGCTTTCACGACGAGCACGGTGCCATCGGTCATTGCCCCAAGCAGATTCGCATCCGGCAGCAGCGCCACCGGCGGCGTATCCAGGATGACCCAATCGAATGCATCGCGTGCTTCACCAACGACACGGCGCATGCGCTCCGAAGTGAGATTGGCGATCGGATCGTGAGTCGGCCGGCCGGCCGACAGAATGGACAGTTTCTTCGACACCTGCTGCACAGGCAGGGTCGCCTCGCCGTTTCCATTCAGGCCGGCGCTCAAGCCGATGTCGTTGTTGATCCTGAACAAGATGTGCACCGACGGCCGGCGCAGGTCGGCGTCGATCAGCAGCACGGTCTTCTGATACGACTCGCTCAGCGTGAGCGCGAGGTTCGCCGCGGTCAGCGTTTTTCCTTCGCCGACCGCCGCGCTCGTCACCATAACTACTTTGAGGCCCGTCGCTGCCTGCGCGTGATGGAGGCTCGCCGCGAGGCGACGATACTGCTCGCGCGAGCCGGGCGATGCCTCGACGTCGACGACCGCCTTGCCAGTCAGCCGCACATCCAGCCGTGCCCATCGGGCATCCGGGGCGAGAGTCACGTTCGGCGCGGGGCGGGGTATCGGTGCAGCGGCGATCACCGACGCCGCGGGTGCGGATGCGACGGCGGCCGCAGGCTGCTCCTCCGTATACAGCTCGCGCGCAAGCGTGTCGATGTCCGGACGTTCGGTTGTTGCAGCCGTTCCCAGGGCGGAGTCTTCTTCGCCCCGTCGTGCCGCCGCCCGGCGCATCGCTTCGTCCACTCGACTCATGTCGTTCTCTCACCGCGGGAAAAAAAGGAAAAGAATCTTCGCTTCGGCTCGGTGAACCGGAACAGCGGCGGGGTCTCGACAGCTGCGGCCATCGACGAATTCCCGGCCGGCGTAATTCCGAGCACGCGTGTCGCGGGTGCCGAGGCGACGGTCGTCATGCTGCTCGTATCTGCTTCCCCCGCCGGTGACGACTGGAAATCGAAATCACCGCATACCTCGCGAACGCGGTCGATGGTCACGACACGCTGATCGGTGGCGAAGGCGGCAAGCAGGGCATTGTCGGCGATCACGTTGATCGTTCGCGGGACGCCGCGGGCGCGCTCGTGGATCAGGGCGACGGCCTCTCGTGTGAAGATGCCGGCGGCAGAGCCGCCAGCGGCGCGAATGCGGCCGGCAACGTACGCGAAGGTCTCATACGAGGTGAGCGAACGCAATTCGCAGCGCAACGCTACCCGCTGTTTCAATTGCTGTAGCGACCGCTCATTGAGACGCGTCGTCAGCTCCGGGTGTCCAGCGATAATCACCGAGAGCAGCTTCTCGTGATCGGTTTCGATGTTGGCAAGCAGCCGAATCTCTTCGAGCAGTTCGAGCGACAGGCTCTGCGCCTCGTCGACCACCAGCACCGTCGTCTGCTGCGAGGCATTGCGCTGCCGCAACAGCTCGTCGAGTTCGAGCAGCAGCGCCGCCTTCGAGCTGCGGGCGCGCTCGCTCAGGCCGAACCGTGCCGCCAGCATCTCGACGAACTCCTCGCGCGTCAGCTTGGGATTGTGCAGGTGGATGTAGTGAACGCGGTCCGCTTGCGCTTCCAACGCCGCTCGCAGTACCGTCGTCTTTCCGGATCCTGCTTCTCCGGTGAGCAGCGCGATGCCTTTCCGACTGGCTATCGCGTAGTGCAGGTTGCTGAGTGCCTCCCTGTGCATCGCTGTCAGCACGAGATAACGAGGGTTCGGCGTCAGGTCGAATGGACGTTCGCTGAACCCGAAGAATTGTTCGTACATGCTCCCTCAACGCACCAACGCGTACACAACAACGGCGGCGCACGCGGCCACCGTGGTCGCCAGACTGACGTGCATCGCGCCTCGCCGAAGCCGGGCGGCGCGCTTTTCGTGTGTGGACTGCATGAACGGAACGACCGCCAACACCGGCAGCTTCAGGATTCTGACGATCTCTTCATCGGTCTTGAAGCCGTTCTCCCGGTATTCCAGTAACGCGATGAGGAGGAATCCGAAGCCGAGGCCACTCGCGGCTCCCATCAGCGTGATGCGACGCCGGTCGGGTGCGAACGGCCGTTCCGGAACGCGCGCCGGATCCAACAGCCGGAACTGCTCGCCGATCTGCCGCCGTTCGAGATTCGCCGAAATTTTCGAGTCCTCGCGCTTCGACAAAAGGCTGGCGTACAGCGACTGCAGCGTGCCGTAATCGCGCATCAGCTCCACCATCTCCGACTCGCGCGTGGGCACCATCTCCACACGCTGCTGATACACGTTCGACTGCGCGCGGAGCCGCTGATCCTGTGTCTCCTTGGCCTCGATCTGCTGATTCAGTTTTTGCAGTTCTGCCTGCAGCTCGTCGATTCGCTTGGCGCGCGCGGCGACCGCCCGTGAGACCGCAGGACCTGCAGCCGACACCGGTATGTCAGCGGCTTCCTGCTCGGCTTTCTTTTCGAGTTCGCGCACGACGCGGCGCATCCGCTGCATATCCGGATGATCCTGCTTCAGCCGCTGCCCGAGCGCGGCCAGGGTGGCTTTCGCCGCGGCGAGTTGTTGCGCCGCCGATCCTTCCGCGCTGGGCGCCACAACTGGAGCGCCGTCGGTGTCCCCGTCGTTTACCTGTTGCTCGAGATCGGCAATCTGCCGTTGCACCATCAGCTTTCGATCGTAGTCGCGGTTCAGCGAGTCGAGCAGCTGTTGCGACTGCAACTGAGTATTGTTCAGCGCCTGGAGGTTGGAGTCGACCTGGTTAGGCAGCTGACCGGCGTAGCGCTTGCGATACTCCTCGAGTTTCTTCTCCTGGTCGATCAAGCGCCGCCGTGCATCCTCCAGCTGCGCGTCGAGAAACTGAGTCGTGCCCTCGGCAAGCACTTCGCGATCCCTCAGACTCTCCTCGATGAACAGCGACGCCAGCCGCTCAGTGACCTTCTGGACCGCCCGCGGATTGTCGCCGATGTAGGCCACCGTGAACGCGTCGCCTCGAATCGGCAGGACCGCGATCGACGTGCGCATGATGTCGACCACGTCTTCCATCAACATCGATCGCCGCTCATTGCGATACAGGTCGAACTCTGTGATGATCCGCTCCAGCCGTGTACGGCTCAGGATCTGCTGTGCGATCGCGGCCAGGCGATCCTCGATGCGCGAGGTGACCGTCGATCGAACATACGATTCCGGCACGCGTTGTGGCACGACCAGAATCAACGTGTCCGATCGATAACGGTCGGGCAGGCGATGCGCGTACACGGCGGCTCCTGCTGCAGCTATCGCCATCGGCACGAGTGCCAGCCAGAACCGGCGGCGCAGGATGCCGACGACATCCTCAGGCGTATAGACTTTTCCGGGGAGCATCAACGCCTCCTGGCGCGTTGGATTACCGGCACCCACGCATTCAGCGTGGCTCGCACGCTGTGACGATCCAGCTGCTGCGGGAAGCCGATCGGGAGAAATGCGCTGGTGTTGAAGGTGTAGTGGTAGTACATGTAGGAAACACCGAGCGCCAGGTTTCTCGTCAAGCCAATGTTCATGCCGGCGTTGCCGTAATAGCTGTCCAGCGGGTTGCGGCGACCGCCTACACTGTTGTTCTGGGTTCCGCCGATGTTTCCGAACGCCGTGCCGACTGACCCCTGCACGCTGATTCTCCGACCGAGCAGACCGCCAATCGCCGCGCTCACTCCGTCGTAGAAGACCGGTTCGCGCAATATCTCGATGAACGCGACACTGCGGTTGTAGGACAGCGAAGCCGTCCACGTGCGGCCGATCTGCCGCGCCAGGTTGGCGGAGCCTATACCGCTGTACCTCGTTGTATGCCGGTCGCTGACAGCGGCCGCACCTGTCGAAAACCCGAGCGTCGTGCGACGCGTCAATGACAAACTCCGGCTGTAGTCCAATCCCACATCGATGTTGTGACTGAACACGCTTTTCGACGAGTGCGGGACGCCGTCGGTGTCGTAGTCCCAATACTGGCCCTGCACGACGCCGTAGCCAATGTGAAGACCCATATAGCGCGTGAACGAGGTCGAGGCGCGGGCTGTGGCCGATTGCGACCAGAAATCCGCGGTGTTCGAGGGAAGGTCGCTGTAGTGGTAACTGTACCCGAACGAACCGCTCCACCGGCGTGAAAGCGCCCGGTTCAAAGACACGGCGGTCGTGTACGAGTAGTAGTCGACGTGCTGGGCCGTGAAATCCTGGTCCACGATCGGCACCTGACCCAACCCGGCGTCCGCCAGTGCAATTGAGGTCGGCTGCGCGCCGCCGGCGATGCCCGCCAATTGCGGAAAGAGCGTGAACAACGTGTATGGCTGGTACGTCACGGTCTCGTCGATCGACAGGTGGGTTGGCCGAGTCGTGTCAAGTCGTCGGGACAGATTCAGGCCCAGCCCGGCAGTGGCGCTGTAACTGCTCGCAAACCTATCGCGCGTGAACTGAGGGTAGTAGCGGCTGGATACGGCCAACCCCGACGTGACGGCCAGCCGCCGTCGACTCAGCGCATACGAAAGCGATCCACTGAACAGCCCGTAACTTGCCCCTCCCGCCTCTGCCGCCGGGGTCTTTGCGCCCAGACCGAGGTCGCCCAAGTCGAGGACGGCGCTGGTGTCGTATCCGGTGCCGACGCTGGCGTTCGCGACGAGCGATTGGTCCCACCTGCCGACCCCGCCCCCGAATAGCCCTCTGTACGGACGAGTCGACTCCTGCGCCGCCGTAACGACCGGCGCCGCCACGACGGACGTCACGAGCAGTGACTGGAGAACGACTCTCACGGATCGACGGCGCCTCGTCATGTGTTACGGAACGAGAATCGTGTCGCCCGGCTTCAACTCGATGTTCTGGGCGAGGTTCTTTCCTTCAAGCACGTCGGCGTAATTGAACTTGTGACTGACGGTCTTCCCACTTTCGGTCCGCACGATCCGGATGCTGTCCTTCTTTGCGTACTCGCTGATGCCGCCGGCCATTGCGATGAACTGCAGGACCGTCGTTGGCGAGAGCAACGGATACGTGCCTGGTTTGGCCACCTGGCCGGTAATGAACACCTTCCGGCTGTTGATGGCCCGGATCACGATCGAGGTGGTCGGTTCTTCAACGAACTTGCTTGCGGCCTCTTCGACTTTCGCCCGGAGTTGGTCGGGGGTCAATCCCGCCGCCGCAATGTCGTTGACCAACGGGAGCGAGATCTTGCCATCGGGCCTGACCGAGACGTCTGCGGACATATCTTTCTCGCGCCAAAACACCACCGATAAGGTGTCCTCAGGCCCGATCACATATCCCGGTGGCGGCTGGATGCCCGGCGGGAGCACCGGCGGGTTGACCGCGGCAGTCGATGGAGCGGCCGTGGAAGCGACGGACGAGGTGCCGACAGCCGGCGGTGGCGTCACCGGTTTGTTGGCTGACTGCCCGAAAGTTGGTGAAGCCATGCAGATCGCGGCCACGGCGAGCCAGACGCGGCCGCGTCGCGCGCCGGTCCGCAGCGCGCCAGCCACAGACGTCGTAATCGTCTGAATCGCGTGTTCAAATTGCATTGCGATGGATTCTCCTCACGGTTCCGGAATCTTGACGCGCGTTACGTCAGATCGGGCGGCGATCGATTGTGTCGTCTGATCGAAACACGCGCTTCAGTGCAAGCAAGTCGCCAGTCGAATATGCCCCTGCGACATGCCCCTAGGTTGTTGCAATGCGGCGTATTAGCGCCCTCTTTCTGCGGTGAAACGGGCCCGTCCGGCGTGGCCGAGCGCTCCTGGAGAATCGTGACGTTCCAGTCCTCACCCGACGAAAGTCTGCTTCGAGCGACCAAAGTGACCGCGGCCATAAGCATGTCCTGACCGAGACCGGCAGCGTGTAGGAAAACCGGACAAGGGGCCTGGGTCCAAGGTTCGCCCCCACGCATTCACGCCGATCTCGGGTAGGATCGGCAGGCTGCGCTCGCGAATCCGAGCTGGCGGCGCGACGCTTCACCGTCATGACCGATACAACGAGACCGGGTCTGGGCGGCCGAACACGTAACAAGTGGCGCAATTTCTCGCGTCGGCCGTGGCGCCAGTTTCGCTTCGTCGACGTCACATCTCTCCGGAAGTTGGCGACATCGATGTTTGGCACTTTCAGCGTTCGGTGGTCTTCGCTCTGCGCGTGTGTGGCGGCTGCAGGCGTCATCACCGGTTGGCCGGATCACGCTGCGCTCGCTGCTGCGCCCCAGCGTCTCGCCTGGACCCAGCACGGCATGACCCAGGATCTGCAATTCGAGGTGACCGTCGACGGAGTGAACGCGCCGCTGGGCGGTGTATCGTGTGTACCGGCCTCTGATGCAAGCGAGTGCACGGCACCGCTGCCGCCGATGCGCCCTGGCCTTCACACTCTGACCGTGTCGGCCGTCGACGCATCGGGGAACCAGAGTGCCTCGTCGGACCTGCTGACCATACTTGTTCCATCTTCAGACCCAGTCGCACCAGCACTTGCGAGCGGCACTGCGATGCCCTCGCTCGCGTCTTCGGTTTCCGCCGCACAACCCCGCTCGCCCGCAGCGGTAGTGCCGCCCCAGGCATGTGCGGGAAAGGATTGCTATCTCGTCTCGGTACTCGCCCGCGGCCAGGGAACCGTTGGACGCCTCGAGCCGCTCGGCGAGGACCAACTGCTGATCCTTCGGGATTCGCGCGACATTCTCTCGTGGCGCGCGGGCGCGATCGCGACCGCGTACGACGTGCGGCAGGACGATCGCACTTCTTCCACGATCGCGGATATGGCCGTCGATCCGGATTTCGCCCGGAACCGTTTCGTGTACCTCGCGGTCGTGACAGGCACGCCGCCATCCGCATCGGTACGCCTCGTCCGTCTTCGCGAAGCGGGCGGAAGATTCGCCGAAGCGGCAACGATTGTCCCGGACCTGCCGGTAAGTGGGACCGGAACGCCCCGGATTACCATGACCGCCGATCGTCATCTCTATCTCGCGATGCCCGGGACTGCCCCTCCGGCACGCCCGCAGCCGTACGACGGTCAGGTGCTTGCATTTACTCACGACGGGGCGTCGGCCGGCGTGATTCCAGGGTCACCGACATTGGCCCAAGGCGCGGAGTGGCCAGCCGTATTGCATTCAGCTGGAACGAACCAGGTCTGGCTCGGCGCCCAGGGGCCTGCCGGGGCCGCCGGTCTTCGACTGATGACGGCACCCGAGGCGGGCACACCTCGAGCGCCACTGCTGATTGATTTTCCCGAACTGCGGCATGTTGGCGTCCGCGACGTCGCGCTCGTGTCGCCGGACCGTGGCGTGTTGGTGACCTCCGATCCGCAAGCGCTGTTCGTGTTTCGTGTCCTGCCTGATGCGACGATGGCGCGACAGCTTGTTGATTTACAAGGTCTCGCGCCGAGTGCTGTCGCCGTGTTGCGGTCCGGCGAGATCGTCGTCAGCGCCTCTGATGTGGCAGATCCCGGCTCGGTGGTGATCCTCAATATGCGTCCGCTCGAACCCGCGAATTGATCCCCGGGTGAAACGGCGAGCAGAAAATGGTCGCGTTCATGCGCGCGAGGTTCTGGTACTCGACCGTCTCGTCGTGATCACGACGCGGTCATCCGCATCGGCCAGCGAACCGGTGATCAACGCGCTGCGACCGTTCATGCCCGTTCTCGTGATCGGCGATCGCACCTACGGCAAGCCGGTCGGTCAATACGGCCTCACGTTCTGCGACAAAGTGCTCGTGCCAGTTTCATTTACCCTACGCAATGCCAACGGTGAGGGTGATTACTTCGACGGCATCGCGCCGACGTGCGCGGCTGCGGACGATCTCGAACGGCAACTGGGCGGCTCCCAGGCGGGATCGTTGCGCGGAGCGATGAACGTGATTGCCACTGGGCAGTGCTCGACGCCATCGACCAGCGGAGTCGTTCCGTCGCGGCGAGCGCCGCGCCAGCGTGTGCTCACCGGCTGGCAGAGCGTGGTCGGAGCACAATAACGACGACCGCTGTCGTCACCATTCCGGTCACATCACGATGGCCATTGATTTCGTCACCGGGTTCGTCTGGTTCGCCTCGTTTCTCTTCTCGACCACCGTCCACGAGGCGATGCACGCGCTTGCCGCGCTGCGCCTCGGCGATCCGACGGCCTACCACGGCGGGCAGGTGACGTTGAACCCGGCGCCGCATGTGGCGCGCGAACCGATCGGGATGCTCGTGCTGCCGCTCATCACGGCGTTCACGCAAGGCTGGGCGATTGGATGGGCGAGCGCGCCGTACGATCCCGTGTGGGCGGCGCGGTATCCGCGCCGGGCGGCGATCATGGCGGCGGCAGGTCCCCTCGGAAATCTCCTGATTGCCGTGGCCGCACTGGTGATCATGCGCGCGGGGTTGGCGATGGATGTGTTCAGTGCGCCTGGCAGCGCCAACTTCGAGACAGTGGTGACGTGGGCCGGCGGCTCGCCGTCGGTAGTGACGACGCTCTTGTCAGTGCTGCTGGTGCAGAACACCTTCCTGTGCCTGTTCAACCTTCTGCCGCTGCCGCCGCTCGACGGTGGAGCCGTCGTGGCCGGGCTGTTGCCGGAACGGCAGGCGGTCGCACTCCGGCAGGCGAGCTCGATGATGTCAATGGTCGGCCTGCTGATCGCGTGGCGTGTATTTCCGTTGATGACCGGTCCCCTCTTTTCCTTTCTCCTGCGCATCGTCCATCCGGGCGAGTCGTATTCGTGATCGCGGCGACACAGGCGTCGTCCGGTCCGACGCCCCCCACCGAGCGGAAACGCTCGAGCCGGCGTGTGCATTTGGCCGGGGGGTCGATCTAGACTCTCGTCCCGTGTGACGCGAGCGGATCCGTCGGCCCGGGCGACGCGGCAGGTGTATGGCGCCCTGGCCGTCGGATTCGTCCTGTTCGCTGTGTACGGCAGCCTGGTGCCGTTTCGGCTTCGTCCCTTTCCCATCGCGCTGGCGTGGGCGCAGTTCGAAACGGCGATGCGGGCGTTGCCGTCGCGGCGTATCTCGAGGTCGGATGTCCTCGCGAACGTACTGCTCTTCGTGCCGATCGGATTCACGCTGATGGGCGCCGTCCTCGACCGACGCTTTCCCTTGCGATCGCTGCTGGGCGCGGCGAGCTCGGTGATGCTGTTCGCGTTCAGTCTCAGCCTCGCGGTGGAGTTCCTGCAAACGTTCGCGTTGCGTCGCGTTCCGTCGAATCTCGACGTCGCCGCGCAGGCGTTCGGCGCGCTGGCGGGGATTGTCGCGTGGGTACTGGCCGGTCCGCGGTTATCGGTGTGGCTGTGGGAGACATGGTCCTCGGTCGGGCGTCACAGGCTGTTGCGGGTGCTGAGCGCGTACGCCGCCGCGTGGATCTTCGTCAGTCTGGCGCCGTTCGACATCACGGTCGACATGGGAGAGCTGGGTGCACGCGTGCGGGCGGGGAAAATCGCGATTGCGCCGTTTGCTGCGCCTATTGGCGTGCCTGTGGCCAGACAGGCGTGGGATGTGTTCGCGGAAATGGTCAGCGCCGTTCCACTCGGCGTCCTGATGTTCAGTGCGATCGCGCGATACCGGGGTGCGATCGCGGCCTTTGCCGCCGGCGCCGCTCTGGTGATCGGCGTCGAATTCGCCCAGATATTCCTGCTCTCACATTCGGCCAATACGACGGACGCGCTCGCCGGCTGCCTTGGCGTGGCGGCGGGCGTGTGGGTCGCCACACGGGTCTCGCCGGTTGTCTTCGGGCCGGCGCGGGTTGGTCAGGTGGCGTGGTGGGCGAGTGCCGGTCTGTGTGTGTGGTGTTTCGTGCTCGTCGCCTACCATTGGATGCCGTACGACTTTGTCGTCGATCCGCGCGCCATACGCACGGAACTGGCGCAGATGTCGTTCATTCCGTTCGCCGCCTACACGCGTTCCGCCTATCTGAATGGCTTGAACGACGTGCTGGTGAAGATCGCGTTGTCGATGCCGCTCGGCCTCGGCGCGGCGTGGGCGTCGCGGGCGCAGCCGTCGACGGCAACGCTGATCGGATGGATGCTGTTCGCCGTGGTGGTGTTCGGTACGATCGAGGCCGGTCAACTGTTCCTGCCGACGCGGGTTGCCGACCCGACCGACGTCCTGGTTGGCGTGGGTGGTACTTACGCGGGCCTGTTGCTGGGTCGCTGGGTGCGCGCCGGTCTGGAATCGGGACTCAGCACAACGGAGTAAGGCCGTGAAGATCCTTCTCTTGTCGATGCCGGATTCGTTCGAGCACACACCGGCGATGGCGATCCGTATCCCCAACGGGGGCCTCGCCTCGTTGGCCGGCAACGTGGATCCCGATCACGAGGTCGCGATTGCCGATCTGATCCTCGCGCAGTCAAGCGTGCGCTCGACGGTGGAACGTCTGGTACGGGATCAGCAGCCGGACGTCGTCGGACTCTCCGTCATGACGTATCAGCGCGCGACCGCTCGTCGGATCATGTCGCTCGTGCGCGCCGTCCGGCCCGAGGTGCGGATCGTGGTCGGCGGCTACGATCCGAGCCTCGCGCCGGATGCTTACATGCATCCGCGCCTGGGCGTCGACTTCATCGTTCGCGGGGAAGGCGATCTGACGTTCCGCGAGCTGATTCGCGCCTTGGATGCTGGTCGAGTACCGGAAGGAATTCCCGGACTGTGGTCACGCACGCGCACCGGGTTCGCACCAGCGCCGTCACGGCCGGCTGCGAAGCTGGATGCGGGAGAGGTGCGGCGGCCGCTGCGACGCGCGCGGGTGCTCGACGGCTACACGTTCATGGGACGACCGATCGATGTCGTCGAGACCTCGCGCGGCTGCACCTTCGACTGCAGCTTCTGCTCGATCATCGAGATGCGTGGGCGCAACTTCCATCGCTTCCCGATCGAGCACGTCATCGCCGACATTGCCGATGCCCGTGCGCGCGGCGCGCGCGCGATCTTCATCGTCGATGACAACGTCACGCTCGATGTGCCGCGCTTCGAGGCGATCTGCGAGGCGATCACCAACGAGGGTCTGAACGACGTCGATTACCTGGTGCAGGCGATGACCGCGTCGATCGCGGCCGGTGGCGATCGTCTCGCGTCGCGGATGCAGGCGGCAGGGTTCCGGTACGTGTTCCTCGGGATCGAGAACGTGATCGACGAGGATTTGAAATTCCTCAAGGCGCAGGCGAAGAACAGGGAGCGCGGCAATCGCGGCAACGCGACGATCGGCGCGATCGAGACGCTTCATCGCCACGGCATGTATGTCGTCGGCGGTCTGATCGTCGGCAATCCCGATGACACGTCCGAAACGATCGAGGCCAACCTCGCGTTCGCGCGCAAGTACGTCGACTGGCCCTACATCCAGCACCCGACGCCGTACCCGGGGACGCCGATGACCGCGGACTTCATCAGCCGCCGGTTGATCGCCAATCCGCGCTTCGAGGAGTACGACGGGACGACCGCGGTGACCCACGCGCGGATCGAGAGCAACGAGGTCGAGTTCGCGCGCTGGAAGGCCGAGCGGTGGATGAAGCTGAAACACATGCCGGTCGCACTCGTGCACGATCCGGGATGGGTCGCGCGTCACGCCTGGCAGATGCTGGCACACACGTTCCGCGGCAGCTCGTGGCGATCAGCACTTGGTCTCGAGGACGCACGAGCCGTGTTCGAACGCTATCGTGCGATTCGTGCACGTGAGCGCGACTACGTCGACTGGCCAGATCCGCTTGGAGAGGTAGCTGGGCAGGTCAGTAGCTTGGTAGCTGGGTAGCTGAGTAAACGATGTGGCTCGTAGGGTTCGCCTTCAGGCGGACCTTCGCGGCAAGCAGTACGCGTGACCAAGACCCAGAAGCGAAGCGACCGAGCTACCTAACAACCCAGCTACCTATTCCCGAAGCGATCCAGCAATCCCTCGAGCCGCCGATTGATCTCGTTGCGCAAGCCTCGTTTGACTGCGGCTGCGGCATCGATTCCAAGTCGCGGTGACCCAAGTCGGCCGCCAATCGTCGCCGGCAGAACGACGCGGTTGCCCTCGCGCGTGTAGCGATAGAGGTCCGTTCCTGCCTGTTTCGACAGATCCTCGGAGAGCGAGATGTCCGCTCGGCCGTCGAGATTCTTGGAATCGAGCGACAGCGTTCCGTTGCCGACGATGTCCGCATCTGCTGAGTGGAGAGCCAGCGCATCGGCGCGGACGACCTGGTCTGCCAGTGAAAAGCGTGCATCCAGGCGATCGAAGTGATCGCTGACGGGCGTCTGGTTCGGCGCCGGACGGCCGAAGAACAGGATCACCGTTCGCACGAGATTCAGGCGCTGGATCGTCCCGTCGGTGAGGGCGGCCGTGCCCTCACCGCGAGCCGTGCGCATGACCGCTGCGAAGTCGGTTCCGCGTCCGGAGAAAGTTGCCGCGCCGGTCAGTCGTCCGGTGATGGCGCCCTCGACGCCGCCGAACGTCGCGAGCTGACTCACGTCGATATTCGTGGCCCGCGATCGCAGCGTGGTCGAGAGGACGTCTCCCAGCGTGGCGGCAAGCGCTCCCTCGTATTTCCCACCGAACACCTGAAACGACATCGGTGACAACGACACCTGCCCGCCGTCGACTTGCAGATCAGTGGCGAGATTCTGCATCGCGACACCGGCGACCGTCCCCTGCGCAGCGCTCACGCGGGCAACGATTCTCGCGGGAGGTCCGCTGGCGGACGTGGCCCGTCGTGCAGCGGGTGGAGGAGAGAAGGCATTGGCCAGCGCGAACAGTTCGTCGGCGTCGATGCGATCGGCCCGCACACGAAATTGCGCGTCGATCCGCGGTTGCAGTGTGACGAGGCCGGATGCGTCCAGACGGGTCGCCCCGCTCGAGGCGTCGAAGCGATTGAACGTCAGCTCGCTGCCCCGCAGGGCGGCCTCGGCGGAGATCGCGATGGCACGTCCGCGACTGACCAGCGTGACATCCCTGATCGAAATCGATCGAACGGAGACGAGTTGCACGGGGGCCGCAACAGGTGCACTCGCCGGAGTCGCCGTCGACCCCGGCATTGCGAACGGCAACGGCATGTCGACCCGACTCCGCGAGACGATGATTTCGGCGTCTTCGATCCGTCTGTTGAGCAGCGCCCGCACTGGTGCTCGAAGCTCGATATCCGCCAGCGTCAGTCGCGCCGGTTCGCCCACACGCACGTTCGAGAGATGGATCGCGAGAACGGGCACCAGCCTGCCGCTGACCGACTCGACGCGAACGGGTTGCCCAAGCCATGCGCTGGCCTGACGCTCGAGCGCGAGCCTGACACCGTCGCCCGAGAAAAACCAGTACGCGGCACCGGCCGCGGCGAGGACGACGACCAGCGCGATCGCGCTGAGCCAGAGCAGGACGCGTCGGAACACGTCTTCAGCGTATAACTCCCAACTCCCAACGCCCAACTTCCAAATTCCCAAGCCGACACAAGCGTTTGGGAGTTGGGAGTTGGCTCCAGCGTCAGAGAGTTGGGAGTTGATGCGATCCTAGAGATAGTGCCGGAACTCCCAGACATTCTCCTCTACCTCCACGCGCTGCGGTCGCGGGTGGTCGGCCACCACATCGAGCATGTGCGGCTGGCCTCGCCTTTCCTGCTGCGGTCCATCGACCCGCCGCTTGCCTCGATTGAAGGACGGGCCATCGTCGACCTCCACCGCCTCGGCAAGCGCATCGTCATGGAAGCGGAAGACGAGCTGTTCCTCGTTTTCCACCTGATGATCGCCGGCCGATTTCGGTGGAAACCGCGCGAGACGCGGATTCCCGGCAAGGTGGGGCTGATGGCGATCGACTTCGACCACGGGACCCTGTTGCTGACTGAAGCCGGGACCAAACGACAGGCATCGTTGTATGTCGTCCAGGGACGCACGGCGCTCGCGGATCACGATCCTGGTGGAATTCAGGTGCTCGATTCCGACCTTGCCGCGTTCGAGCGCGCGCTTCGATCCGACAATCACACGCTGAAACGCGCGCTGACCGATCCGCATCTGTTCAGCGGGATCGGTAACGCGTATTCGGACGAAATCCTCCACGCGGCGCGGCTCTCGCCATTCAAGCAGACGCAGTCGCTCACCGAGGACGAAGTCCGGCGCCTTTATGAATCCACACGGACGACACTCCTGCAGTGGATAGCCAGACTTCGCGATCAGGCGGGCGAGGAATTCCCCGAGAAGGTCACGGCGTTTCACGAGGAGATGGCGGTGCACGGCCGGTACGGCAAGCCGTGTCCCGACTGCGGGTCGCCCGTGCAGCGTGTGGTTTACGCAGCGAACGAAGCCAATTACTGCGCCACGTGCCAGACCGGCGGCCGACTGCTCGCCGACCGTGCCCTCTCGCGATTGCTCCGCGAAGACTGGCCGCGCACGCTCGAGGAACTCGAACGGCGGAAACGCGGATAGTCGTTCGGATCGTTCGAAACGTTCGGATCGTTCGACGTTCGACGTTCGACACGTTCGGAACGCCCAGAACGCCGGGAACGACCCGAACGACTCGAACGACTCGAACGACTCGAACGACCCGAACGACCCGAACGATCCGAACGACCCGAACGATCCGAACGATCCGAACGACGTCTGCGTATGATCTCACTCGAGCAAAATGCGACGTAGGAAGGTTTCTGCTGCGGTCGTCGCGTGGGCGCTCATGCTGTGGACGCGCGGGACAGTGTCTGCCCAGCAACCGCAGGAATTGCGCTGGGGCGGCGACGCTGAGGGCGGTGCGCCCTTCGTTGAAGCGGATCCGAGCGATCCATCGCGTGTCGTTGGCTTCGACGTCGATGTGGCGCAGTTGCTGGCCGAAGGTCTCGGTCGGGTACCACGGTTCGTGCAGATCGGATTCACCAGTCTCGATGCGGCGGCCGCGCGAGGCGACTTCGATATCGGCCTGAGCGGGATCGAGGACAGCGCCGCGCGGCGTTCCCGTCTTGCCGTGACGGTTCCGTACTACGAGTTCCGCGAGATCCTCACGGTGCGCGAGACTGACGGTGCGCGCGTTCGAACGCTGGCTGATCTCCGTGGGCGCCGGGTTGCCACGCTGGGCGCGACACTCGCGTACGACCTGCTGGTGAAAGCGCAAGCCCAGAACGGGCTTGCCCCGATCACGTACGAAGACGACGTGCATCCGTACAGCGATCTGGCGCTCGGCCGAGTGGATGCCGTGCTTCTCGATCAAGTGCTGGCGGAGCGTGGCGCTCGACGCAATCCCGGTCTGTTGAACCAGCCCGCACCGGTCGCGGTCGGACATTACGTCGGTGTCCTCTCTCCGTCGAACACCGCACTGCGCGACCGCATGAACGACATCCTTCGCGCGGCGATGCGCGACGGCCGCCTCGAGGCGATCTTCCGCAAGTGGCGCCTGTGGAACGACGATCAGCCGAAGCTCTACGCGCGCGTTCTCACCGAAGGAGGCGCTCCCGAAGCGCAGAGTCTCAGCGGCAGCGTCGATGCGTGGGACGCCACGCGGCGATACCTGCCGGCGCTGCTGAGGGCGGCGGTGATCACGCTCGCGCTCTCCTGCCTGTCGATGACGCTGGCGGTTTTCGCCGGCACGCTCATCGCGACCGGGCGCGTCTACGGCGCAACGCCTGCTCGCACGCTGCTCACGGCGTACGTGGAGATCGTGCGCGGCACTCCGCTGCTTCTGCAGTTGTTCGTCCTCTATTTCGGCCTTGCCGCCATCGTGCAGCTGCCGGCGTTCGTGGCGGCGCTGATCGGGCTTGGCCTCAACTACGCCGCCTACGAGAGCGAGATCTATCGCGGTGCGCTCGAGGCGGTGCCGGTCGGCCAGCTCGAAGCTGCACGCACGCTCGGCTTTTCCGACCTGCAGACACTGCGGCTCGTCCGCGGACCGCAAGCCTTTCGACTGGCGCTGGCGCCGATGACCAACGACTTCGTCGCGCTGTTGAAGGACAGCTCGCTCGTGTCGGTGATCACGGTCGTCGAGCTGACCAAGGAAACGTCCATCTTCGCGGCGAACATCGGCAGCTGGGTTCTGCCCGGTGCCTTGTGTGCCGCGCTCTACCTGGTCATGTCGCTGCCGTTAGCGCGTCTGGCGCGGCGGCTCGAGCGCGGCTGGCGCGTGGCATGAGCGTCCTCGACGTTGCCGGCCTGCAGGTGCATCGGGGCCAACGGCTGGTTGTCCGCGAAGTATCCTTCACCGCCAAACGCGGCGAGCTGCTGGCGCTGATGGGCGCATCGGGCAGCGGCAAGACGACGGTGCTGCGTGCAGTCGCCGGGCTCGATCCGATCTCGGGGGGCGAGATCACGGTGGACGATGTGACGCTTCGCGCTGGTGCGCGTCCACGGGGATCCCTGCTGCGCGACCTGCATCGTCGCGTCGGCATGGTCTTTCAGTTCCATCATCTGTTCGCCCACATGACGGCGCTCGACAATGTCACGCTGGCGCCCATGCACGTGCTGCATCAGTCGCGAGCCGAGGCGGAATCGCGAGCGCACACATTGCTCGCATCGCTTGGCGTCGCGCACCGCGCAGATGCCCGGCCGCACGAGCTGTCGGGCGGCGAAGCGCAGCGCGTGGCGATCGCCCGTGCGCTGGCCGTCGAGCCGCCGCTCCTGCTGATGGACGAGCCGACCGCATCGCTCGATCCCGCCCGCCGGGACGACCTTGCCGCAACGCTGACCGAGCTGGCATCGGCCGGCCGGACCATCGTCGTCGCCTCGCACGATGCCGATTTCGTCGAGGCGTGCGCGAGGCGCACCCTAGTGATGGATGAAGGGCGATTGCGTTCCTGACGCTGTCAAATCCCAAATCCCAAATCCCAAAGCCCAAAGCCCAAAGCCCAAAGCCCAAAGCCCAAAGGCCTATCCAGTCGCGAGCTTCAGTAAGATAGCGGCGAGCGCGCTAACAGAGACCATGACCACTCAGCCGACCGTCAGCACCGACGCGCGGTATATCGAGCTCGACACGGAGCGCAAGATCCGGCTCCACAACAAGCTCTATTACCGCTTCAATCACTGGCCGATCTGGGTCTTCGTCTTTTTCATCGCACCGGGACCCTGGACGTACACGGTCTTCGAGCACGGGTTCAACAGCAGGACTGCGGCGTGGCTGGCGCTGGTCATGGTCGCGACCGCGATCGCCGGTCTGCGAGGCCGGTTGCCGGGGTGTGAGCCGGCGCCCTACATCATCCGTTTCACGGAGGACCGGCCGAATCCGCTTTATCGCCGCATCTGTTACACGACCGCATGGGGCGAGGTCATTGCGTTCGCCCTGCTCAATGCCGCTGGACTTGCGTACGCCGTCGTCTCGGGCGCGTGGCGACTGAAGCAGATGTACGACGCCGCGTATTTTCCGATCGCCGGGACCGTGTGGCTCCTCGGTGCTCTGGGGCTGCTCCCGCGCGTAAAACGATCGACGGCCGGTGAGGGGCACGAGCGGCGGTACTTCTATGGCGCGGTGTGGGCGGTCACGCTCGCGCAGCCCGTGTTGTGGGTGTTGTGGAAAGTGCTTCCCGTCTCCAGGACCGCAGACACGATCAAGCTCCTGACCTTTCTCGGCATCCTCGCCGTCGTCGGCTACATGTCCCGCCTCGGCCTGCTGCCGCGCACGCGTCCCATCGTGCCCGGCGAATGGGCGGTTTCTGACTGACGTCTAATTCAAAATTCAAATGAAAAATGCAAACACTGCGTTCAGACGAAACAATGTGGGGAGGTCGCGGCGGCTTCTGCCCCTCGCTTCGAGCGGCGAAGTGTTTGCATTTTGAATTTTGCATTTTGAATTACGACAGCCATGCCTGAAGGCCACGAAGGCTGGGACGAGTACGCGCCGTTCTACGACTGGGAGAACGCGCGAACGCTCGGTCGTCGCGACGTGCCGTTCTGGCGGAATCTCGCGATCCATGCTGGCGGTCCGGTGCTCGAGCTCGGATGCGGCACCGGCCGCATTGCGTTGCCACTCGGTCGCGCGGGCGTCACACTGGTGGGCATCGATCGATCGGAAGCGATGCTGGCGCGAGCACGGGGGCGTGTGAAGCGATCGAGCATGGCGGGCCGCGTGCAGCTGGTACGCGGCGATATCAGACATCTCCCGTTCGTGTCGTTCTCGTCCCAGGGCCGCCTGAAGGCGGCCCCTACGAAATCACCCGAGGGCCGCCTGAAGGCGGCCCCTACGAAATCAGATGAACGCGCCGCGGCGAAATCAAATGTGAGGACCGCCTCCACAAAATCTGATGTAGGGCCCGCCTCCACAAAATCGAATGTAGGGGCCGCCTCAACAAAATCGGATGTAGGGGCCGCCTCCACAAAATTTGATGTAGGGCCCGCCTCCACAAAATTTGATGTAGGGGCCGCCTTCAGGCGGCCCGGAAACGGACCCTTCGCGATGGTGATGGCGCCGTATGGTGTGCTGCAGTCGCTCCTGCGTGAGAAGGATCTGGCAGCGACGCTGGCGTCGGTTCACGATGTCCTCGCGCCTGGCGGTCGCTTCGGTGTGGAGCTCGTCGCCGATCTGCCATCGTGGGAGGAGTATCGCAAGCGCGTGAGTCTGACTGGGTGGCGTCAGCGTCGCGGCGGCGCGCATGTCACGCTGGTGGAAACCGTGCGTCAGGATCGCGCGCGCAAGCTCACGATCTTCGACCAGGAATTCATCGAGCGTCGAGGTCGCACGCGCCGCTCGCGAACGTTCTCCCTCACGTTCCGCACGCTCACCGTACCGCAGATGGCGCGACGCCTCGAGAAGGCTGGATTCATCGTCGATGCGCTGCTCGGCGACTATCACGGAGCACCGTGGGACTCTCGCGCCGAAGTCTGGGTCATCCTGGCCCGGCGTATCTGACGTGGTAGAATCGCAGGTCGGAAATCGCGAGTTTTAGGGGAGTTTTTGCATGTCAGGCCATTCCAAGTGGCACACGATCAAGCACAAGAAAGGTGCCGCTGACGCCAAGCGCGGCAAGATCTTCACGCGCCTCATCAAAGAACTGACCGTCGCGGCGCGCAGCGGCGGCGGCGACCCGGACATGAATCCGCGCCTGCGCACGATCGTCGCGGAGGCCAAGGCGAACAATATGCCGCGCGAGAACATCGAGCGGGCGATTCGCCGTGGCACGGGCGAGGAGCCAGGTGTCTCGTACGAGGAAATCATGTACGAGGGCTATGGCCCCGGCGGTGTGGCGTTGATGATCCAGACGCTCACCGACAACAAGAACCGGACGGTCGGCGAGATCCGTCATCTGCTCGCGAAGTACAACGGCAACCTCGCGGCGGAGAACAGCGTGGCCTGGATGTTCAGCCGCAAGGGTCAGGTGGTCGTCGAGAAGAACAAGGCCGACGAGGAACAGCTCCTCAACGTCGCGCTCGAGGCGGGCGCCGACGACATGAACGACGACGGGAGCGTGTGGGAGATCGTCTGCGCCCCGGAGAGCTTCGAGGCGGTGCGCGACGCGGTGAAGGCGACGGGCGTCGAGCCGGCGAGCGCGGAAGTGGCGATGGTTCCGCAGAACTACGTGAAGCTGACCGGCAAGGACGCGCAGCAGATGTTGAAGTTGTTCGAGGCAGTCGACGACCACGACGACGTCCAGCACGTGTGGGCCAACTTCGATATCGAGGAGAAGGAGATCGAGGCGCTGGCGTGAGGATCTTCGGCATCGATCCCGGCTCCGAACGCACCGGCTATGGATGCGTGGAGACGGATGGGCGCCGCCATCATCTGATTGCCTGTGGCGCGATCGCCGCGCGCCCGGGCGATTCCTTTCCTGACCGCCTGGAGCGTATTCATCGCGAGCTGACCGGATTGCTCGAGGCCTGTCGCCCGACGTCGGTCGCGCTCGAGAATCTCTTTCACGCGAGCAACGCGCGCAGCGCCCTGAAGCTGGGCCACGCGCGCGGCGTCGCGATGCTCGCGGCCGTGCAGGCCGGTTGCCCGGTTGCCGAATACACGCCAGCGGAAGTGAAGCGCGCGATCGTCGGCTACGGTCGCGCGGAGAAGCGACAGGTGCAGCAGATGATCAAGCTGCTGCTCGGCCTCGACAAGGTCCCCGCGCCGCACGATGCCGCCGATGCGTTGGCGGTCGCGATCTGTCATCTACATTCGATGCCGATGAAGGGCCACCTGAAGGCGGCCCCTACACCTGCAGTCGTAGGGGCCGCCTTCAGGCGGCCCACTCTGGCGCAGCGATCCTGGCGCCACTATCGTCCGCCGACGGGATGATTGCATTCCTCCGTGGCCGTATCCTGGAGAAACAGCCGAACCGCGTGATCGTCGACGTGAACGGTGTCGGCTACGAAGTCGTGATTCCACTCTCGACCTACTACGACGTCGGCGACGAAGGCAGCGAGGTGGCGCTGCGCGTGCACACGCACGTACGCGAGGACGCGCTGCAGCTCTATGGCTTCATCACCGACTTCGAGCGCCAGGTGTTCGAGCGGTTGATCAGCATCAGCGGCATCGGTCCGAAGCTCGCGCTCGCGGTGCTCTCCGGCGTCGACTCACGCGATCTCGTGATTGCCGTGCAGCGCGGCGACGTCGCGCGATTGACGGCGATCCCCGGCATCGGCAAGAAGACCGCGGAACGGATCGTCCTCGAGCTGCGCGATCGGCTGGCCCAGCTCATCATGCCCGAAGCCGCCGCGACCGGCACGACGACGGTCGAAGCCGAGCGACTTCGTGCGGACTTGCTGTCGGCGCTGCAGAACCTCGGCTATCATCGACCCCAGGCCGACAAGGCGGTCGACAGCATCCTGACTACAGTCCCCGAGCCCACCTTCGAGCAGGCGCTGAAGAGCGCGCTTCGAGAGCTCATGCGATGAGCGACCCTTCGACCCTTCCACAAGGTCAGGGTCGCCCCGAGCAAGGTCGAGGGGCGACAGGCTCAGGGTCGCCCCCTGCGGAGTCGAAAGGCGACCGCCTCGTGACTGCCGGTCGTGTCGATGATGATGCGCAGTACGAAGCGGGACTGCGTCCGCGCGCGCTCGACGAATACATCGGGCAGGACCGAGTCCGCGACATCCTCCAGGTCTCGATCGCGGCGGCACGAGGACGCAAGGAAGCGCTCGACCATGTGCTCCTCTACGGTCCGCCCGGTCTCGGAAAGACCACGCTCGCCTATGTCATCGCCAACGAGCTGGGCGTGGCGGTGCGCGCGACGGCGGGACCGGTGATCGAGAAGCCTGGCGATCTCGCAGGCATGCTGACCGACCTGCAGCAGCACGACGTGCTGTTCATCGACGAGATTCATCGCCTGTCGCCGACCATCGAGGAAATCCTCTATCCGGCGATGGAGGACTACGAGCTGGATATCGTGATCGGACAAGGGCCGGGCGCGCGATCGGTCAAGGTGCCGCTGCAGAAGTTCACGCTCATCGGCGCGACCACGCGCGCCGGTCTGCTGTCGGCGCCGCTGCGTGCGCGATTCGGGATCGTGCACCGGCTCGATTTCTACACCGACGCGGACATCGAAGAGATCGTTCGTCGCTCGGCGCGCATCCTGAATCTGCCAATCGACGGCGACGCCGCGCGCGAGCTGGCGCGCCGCTCGCGAGGAACACCGCGCATCGCCAATCGGCTCCTGCGGCGTGTCCGCGATTACGCGCAGGTGCGTGCTGACGGTCACGTGACGGGTGAGGTGGCACGCGCGGCGCTGCGGTTGCTCGAAGTGGACGATTATGGGTTCGACGAAGTCGATCGCAAGCTGTTGCGAACGATCATCGACAAGTTCAGCGGCGGTCCGGTCGGCGTCAACAGCATTGCCGCCGCGATCAACGAGGAGAAAGACGCCATCGAAGACATCTACGAGCCGTTCCTCATTCAGGCCGGTTTTCTCGATCGCACGCCGCGTGGCCGCGTGGCCACGTCGCGCGCTTACGAATACTTCGGTCTGACGGCTCCAGGAAGGGATTCCCGCCTGTGGTAAACGCCTCGCCGCGCACGCTGCCGCGTGCGCGCATCGCCAGCCTCGCCACGTACGTGCCGCCGCGAGTGCTCACCAACGCCGACCTCGAAAGACTGGTCGAGACCAACGACGAATGGATCCTGCAGCGCACCGGCATCCGCGAACGGCATATCGTCGATCCGGGCGTCGCCACGTCGGACCTGGCGTTCGAAGCGTCGAAGCTGGCGATCGCGCGCGCCGGCCTGCAACCGGAGGACATCGACTTCGTCGTCGTCGGGACGACCACACCCGACATGCTGTTTCCCAGCACGGCGTGCCTGTTGCAGACCAAGCTTGGATTACCGCACGCGTGGGGCTTCGATCTGGCGGCGGCCTGTTCGGGATTCGTCTATTCCTTGACCACCGCTGCGCAGATGATCGCAACCGGGGCCAGTCGTCATGCGCTGGTTGTCGGTGCGGACGTGATGTCGAGCATCATCGACTACACCGACCGAACGACGTGCGTGCTCTTCGGCGACGGTGCCGGCGCATGCGTGGTCGACGCGAGCGATGAGGAGGGGATCGGCATTCTCGACTTCGAGAACTACGTCGACGGGAGCGGCGGACATGCGCTGTGCATGCCGGCCGGTGGCAGCCTTCGTCCGGCGACCCATGAGACCGTCGACGAACGGTTGCACTACGTGAAGCAGGAGGGCGGGGCCGTCTTCAAGTACGCGGTCCGCAACATGGAGGAAGTCTGCCGCCGCATCCTCGAGCGCAACAAGATCGAGCCGTGCAAGGTCGACCTGTTCGCCGCGCATCAGGCCAATCGCCGGATCATCCTGTCGACGGCGGAAAAGCTCGGGATGCCGCTGGAGAAAGTGCTGATCAATATCGACCGCTTCGGCAACACGACCGGCAGCACGATTCCGCTGGTCCTGAACGACGCGGTCGAGCAGAAGCGGGTCAAGCGCGGCGATCTCGTCCTGCTCGCCTCGGTTGGCGCGGGGTTCACCGTCGGTGCGATCCTGGTACGCTGGGGACTGAAAACCGCTCGTGATTCCTGACCATCGATCGCGGCTCGAGTGGCTGCGGCGCGTGTCGCGACTCCTCGATTCCGCGTTCGAGATTCCCGGCACGTCCTATCGTGTCGGGCTCGACCCGGTCATTGGTCTCGTGCCATGGGTCGGCGACCTCGTCAGCCCTCTGTTCACGATTGCGCTGCTGTGGCAGGCCCGCGAGATGGCGCTGCCTCGCGTGGTGCAGCTGCGGATGGTCATCAACGTCGCGATCGATGCGCTGGTCGGCGCGATTCCCGTCGCCGGCGACCTGTTCGACTTCGCGTGGAAAGCCAACGACATGAACATGGCGCTGCTCGAGCGTCATGCGCACACGGCGCGTCGCGGGTCGGTTGGCGACTGGTTGTTCGTCGCCGGTATCATCGTGGCGCTGCTCCTCATCGCCGCCGCGCCGTTCGTGATTCTCGTCTGGCTGGTGAACGCGCTTCGCGGTGTTTAAGCCGGTCCTATCGCTGCTCGTAGTGTCCGGCTCCAGTCCCCTGGAAACGTGAGGACTGGCCGGACCCTGACTGTCGTTGCCATGGCGAAGCGTCCGCGCAAGATTCCCGCTGAAGAGATCCGGCGGGTGTTCCTGCTGTCTCCTGCCAACTGCAACGGGAGACGTGCGCAGATGGTCATGTCCGAGCGCGCCCAGTTCGCGCTCGCTCGTCAGCTGCGCGCGCCCGAGGGCGCGCCGCTCGGTGATGTCTTCAGTTTTGTCAGCGGCCTCTACTTTCGAGGCAAGCTCGCCTATGCACGCCGCTTCGCGCGCCCACCGGATCCAACCGATGACGTGAGCGCGGGGGGCGTCCTCGTGATTACGCCCAACGCAGGAGTGCGGAGCGCTGATACGGCCGTGACACTCGAGTCGCTCCGCGCATTCGCAGATGTGGCCATCGATTTACGGAACGCCGCATATCGCGCACCTCTCGAACGCGGCGCTCGTGCGTTGCTCGACGCGATTGGTCCCGAGTGCGAGGTCGTACTGCTCGGCAGCATCGCATCGGGCAAGTACGTGGAGTTGTTGCAGCCGATCTTCGGCAACAAGCTGATGTTTCCGCCGGCATTCGTCGGTCGCGGCGATATGAGCCGCGGCGGTCTGATGCTGCGCTGCGTGACCGCAGGTCTGGAGCTCGATTACACGCCGATCGCCGGCGCGGTGAGACACGGGCAACGTCCGCCCCGGTTGGAGCCGTTGCGCCGCCGCTGACACGAGCGTCGTGTCTCTCGACTCGAACGATGGCAAGAACGCCGCGCGTGACGATTCCTACAGACGTGAGCGACGTGACACTCACCGTCGAGGGGCACGAGGTGCGTCTCACGAATCTGCAGAAGCCGTTCTGGCCCGAGCGCGGGATCACCAAGGGCAACCTGATTCAGTACTACGCTGACGTCGCGCCCGTGCTGCTGCCGCACATCGCGGACCGCGCGATGGTGATGAAGCGTTACCCGCACGGCGCCGCCGGCGAATTCTTCTTCATGAAGCGCGCGCCGGAGCCTCGTCCCGCATGGATCCGCATCTGTTCGATCGATCACGGATCCAAAGGGGTCATCCCGTTTCCCGTCATCGACGACGTGCCGTCGCTGCTGTGGGTCATCAATCTGGGCTGCATAGATTTGAACCAGTGGTATGCCCGCTGCGATGACATCGATCGGCCCGACTACATGCACTTCGATCTCGACCCTGGCGACGGCGTTCCCTTTGCGCAGGTGCTGGAGTGCGCGGTGATCGTGAAGGAAGCGCTCGAGACGCTTTCGATGAAGCCGCTCGCCAAGACGAGTGGATCGAAGGGTCTGCACGTGTATGTGCCGATTGTCCGCGGGCCCGAACAGGGACACGTCCGAGAGCTGGCCCAGAAGATCGCCGACGTCCTCGCGGCGGCGCGACCCAAGCTGATGACATCGGAGTATCGGCGCGCGAATCGTCCGAAAGGACGCGTGCTCGTCGACTACAACCAGAACCGGTGGGGCAGCACGCTCGCCAGCATCTATTCAGTGCGACCGACGCCCCTGGCCACTGTCTCGACGCCGATCACCTGGGACGAAGTGAAGGCCGGCGTACGTATCGAGGACTTCAGGCTCGATAACGTCCGCGCGCGCATCGCCAAGGTCGGTGATCTGTGGAAACCGTTGCTGGCCGGGCGAGGCCGCGCGAATCTCACGGCGCTCCTGGGGTCGAGCTAGGGCCGAGAGACCAAAGACCAAAGACGACGGGCGCAGCAGCTACTCGCCGAGCAACTCACCAACCGGTTTGAGATCCTCGATCCGATCGCAGCACGCCTTGACCGCCACGAGCATCGGGACGGCGAGCAGCGTGCCCCAGATGCCCCAGACGAAGCTCCAGAAGATCAGTCCGATGAAGATCGCGACCTCGTTGGTGCGCGCCGTGCGACTGGTGAGCCACGGCGTCAGCAGCCATCCTTCGAGGCTCGTGATGACCAGCGAGATTCCCGACACGTAGAGCGCCATGCCGATCGTGCCGAACTGCAGAAAGGCGACCAGCGCCGTGCCGGCGGCGACTATCAGCGGACCGAAATAAGGAATGCTGTTGAAGATACCGGCCGCCAACCCCCAGAACGCGGCCTGCTGCAATCCGATCAGCGAAAATGCAATCCAGGTCGCGACGCCGACCACGACGCTGGTGACGACGCGCACGAACAGAAACCGCGAAATCTGCGTGTCGATCTCGTCGAGGATCTGCACCGTGATCCGTTTCTTCTCGAGCGAAGGGCCCGCGATCTTCACGATCTTCCGTTTGAACAAATCGCCCGACGCGAGCAGGAAGAAGACGAAGAAGACGACGAGCACCGCCTGACCGGCAAACGCGAGGGCACTCGCCGAACCCCAGGTGACATACTCGCGTAGATCGAACGCCGGCTGCACGACCTGCACGCGCTGCACGCCGCGAAGCGCAGACGGAGGTCCCGTGGCTTCGTCGGCCGTCCGCTGCAGCTCCTGCGCTGCCTGCTGCACCTGCTGCAACGTTCCCGGTTCGCGCTGACCTTGCCGCACCATCTGCCGAAGCTTCTGTGCCGCCTCCGGGACTGATGCCACAATCTGCGCCGCATCGTCTGAGAGCGAGTACACGCCGTACGCCAGCGATCCGGCGAGCATCGCCACGACAACGCCCGATGCGATCAGCCGCGGCAGCCGCAGCCGCATCAACCACCCGACCGGTGGTTCGAGCGCGTAGCTGATGAGGACGCTCAGCACGATCGGGATGAACACTTCCTGTGCCCAGTAGAGGAGGTACATCGCTGCGGTCACGGCGATGATCGTCAGCGCGATGCTGCGGACGCTGACGTCGATGGGCGGCGCCTGTGGTCCCTCCGCCCGCGGCTCGCGTGAGACGACGTCGCGGGCGTGACGTGCGACGCTCATACCGTGACCCTCTCCGTTGCCAGGCCGGCGCGTGACTGCAGCATCTGATTGATCGCGACACCTGCCTTGGCGCCTTCGGCCGCCGCGACGACGACGAACTGCACGTCGCGCGAGGCATCGCCGACGACGTACACACCAGGGACGCAGGTATTTCCGAGACGATCCGTCTTCACGGTGCCGCGGCGCGTGAACTCGCAGCCGAGTCTTGACGCGAGCTCCGACTGCTGCCGCTGGGGGGCCGTGAAGAACACGGCGTCGCATGCCACCTGGGTCCCATCGGCAAGCGTCAGCCGCTCGATCCACCCGTCGCGGTGTTCCGCGGCCACGATGCGAGACGTGTGGAGCGGGATGCCATGCGAATCGAGCTGTCGTCGCTGTGCGGTGCTGACGTAGACGCGTCCGTTGGTGAACGCCAGGACCCGATCCGTCCACGTCTTGAGCGAGAGCGCCAGGCCGGCCGGTGATCGTGTCTCACCGAGGACCGCGATGATCTTGTCGCGTACTTCCCAGCCGTCACAGTACGGGCAATGGTGCATGCTGATGCCGTAGCACTCCTCGAGGCCGGGAATCGTGGGCAATGCGTCGCGCACACCGGTCGCCAGGAGAACCGTGCGCGCCTCGACGCGTGCTCCTGTCGCAAGGGTCACGGTGAACCCGTCGTCGTCGCGCGAGATGTCCGTGACGACCGCATGCCGCGGCTCGATGCCGTACTCGCGAAGCTCGTCGCGACCGATGCGAAGCAGCTCGACCGGTGGCGTGCCATCGCGGGTCAGATAGCCGTGCAGCGCGCGGGCGCGCGCGTTTCGCGGTTCTCCGGCATCACAGACGAGCACGCGCCGACGGCAGCGGCCGAGTATCAGTGCCGCGCTCAGGCCCGCAGGCCCGCCCCCGATAATCACGACGTCGAACACGAGAACTCACGGGCTGCAAGCACTCGGCCACAGGCTGGTTGGTGGATGGTGGATGGTGGATGGTGATGGGAGGGTGGATGGGTGGTAGTCACTCGTCATCCAGGGCGGAAGCTGGAGAGCCGAGCCCGCTCGGCAAATGCACGACAGGACTATCCTCAACCACCGACCATTAACAACAACCACGACCCACGACCCACCATCCACCACCCAGGCTGAGTTAACGTTACGGAGTGGACGTCGCGGACTTCGACTTCCCGCTCCCTGACGAGCTCATTGCACAGGAGCCGCCGCCTCACCGTGGAGACTCACGGCTGCTCGTGTTACACCGCGACAGCGGGGACGTCGAGCACACAGACTTTGCGCGGCTCAACGACTATCTGGTTGCCGGCGATCTGCTCGTGGTCAACGACACGCGCGTGTTCCCCGCGCGTCTGCTCGGCCGTCGTGTGCCGAGCGGTGGGGCTGTCGAATGTTTGTTGATCCGTCAAATCCCAAATCCCAAACCCCAAACCCCAAACCCCAAACCCCAAACCCCAAATCCCAACGACCAGGTCTGGGAGGCGCTGGTGCATCCCGGCCAGAAGCTGAAGCCTGGTGCGCGCGTCGCCTTCGAGAGTGACGATCTGTGCCTCCACGGCGAGGTCCTCGACCGGCACTTTTTCGGACGACGCACGGTTCGCCTGTGGACCGACAATCCCGCCGGCGTCTCGGCTGCCATCGATCGCCTCGGGCACATGCCGCTGCCGCCGTATATCAAGCGAGCTGATGGTCCATGCGACCGTGACCGCTATCAGACCGTCTACGCTCGGGAGCGCGGATCGATCGCGGCGCCGACCGCGGGTCTGCATTTCACGCAAGAGCTGCTAGCTCGCCTGGAGGCGCGTGGCGTGGAGCGCGCTGACGTCACGCTCCATGTGGGCTACGGGACGTTCAAGCCCGTGCGCGTCGATCGGGTCGAAGATCACACCGTCGATCCCGAACACGTCGAGGTGAGTCGTGAAACCGCGGAGGCGCTCACGACGACGCGCCGCGAACACCGGCGGGTGATCGCCGTGGGCACGACCACGGTCCGCGCCCTGGAGTCACTGGCCATCGATCCCGACGATGCCATTCAACCGGTGCAGGGCGAGACACGGATGTTCATTCATCCGGGCCATGTCTTTCGCGTGGTGAACGCGTTGATCACCAACTTCCATCTGCCCCGGTCGTCGTTGCTGATGCTGGTTGCCGCGTTTGCCGGCCGCGAACGAATCCTCGCCGCGTATCGCGAGGCTATCGACCGTCGCTATCGCTTCTACAGCTATGGGGACGCGATGCTCATTCTGTGAGGCTTGTAATGCCATTTCCGTACGAGGAGTTCGATCTTTCCGGCGTTCGCACGTATCCGTTGGCGTCGCGGCGAAGCAAGGCGCACGCGGACGACTTCGCGTCGCCGGTCGATCGAGGTGCCACGTTCACGAGATGGTTCGATTCCTTGCCGCGCATTCTCGGCGGTCGCGATCTTCGGCGCGTGGTTGCGGCGATCGCGGCAGCGCACCGGGATGGCCGTGGCATCGTGTGGGGCATCGGCGCGCATGTCATCAAGACCGGCGTCTCGCCCGTGCTGATCGATTTGATGGAGCGCGGTTACGTATCGGCGCTGGCGATGAACGGGGCCGGAATCATTCACGATTTCGAAATCGCATTGTCGGGTGCGACGTCAGAGGATGTCGACGAGGCGCTCGGTCCTGGGACGTTCGGCATGGCCGAGGAGACGGGTCGCGTCCTCAACGAGGTCATTCGAGAGGCCGAGCGAAAGGAGCAGGGCATTGGTCAGGCGGTCGGCGCCTACCTCGTCGCTCGTGGCGCGCCGCACGCCTCACGCAGCCTGATCGCGTCTGCCTGTCGTCTGCAGATACCGGTCAGCGTTCATGTGGCGCTGGGGACCGACATCATTCACATGCACCCCGACGCGTCGGGTGCCGCGATTGGCGCGACCAGTCTCCGGGACTTCCGCTACTTCACGTCGTCTGTGGCCCGCCTTGGCGGCGGTGTTTACATGAACTGCGGATCGGCGGTCATCCTGCCCGAAGTGTTTCTGAAAGCCGTCGCGCTCGTTCGCAACCAGGGCGTCTCGCTCGACGGACTCACCACCGTCAACATCGACTTCATGCGCATGTATCGTCCACAGACCAACGTCGTCGAACGACCAGTCGCGGGCACCAGCGGTCTCGGGATTTCGCTCATCGGCCACCACGAAATCCTGATACCTCTCATCGCCGCGGCGGTCATTGACGCGGCCTGAGGCTGGGTGGTGGATGGTGGGTGGTGGATGGTGGGTGGGTTTGTCGTTGGTTGGTAGTTGGCAGTTCGGTCGTCGTCGGCACGAACCACTACCTACCATGCACGACCCACCACCCTGTATGATCGAAGTTTGTGCCGGAGTAGCTCAGCCGGTTAGAGCACGCGTCTCATAAGCGCGGGGTCGGCGGTTCGAGTCCGCCCTCCGGCACCATTCGATTCGGCCTCGGAGAGCGCCGAAATCGAATGGTGAACTCCCAACTCCCAATCTCCAATTCCCAAACGGAACCGACGTTGATGCCACCGGCAAAATCCTCGGGTTGGGTCGTTTTGGAAGTTGGGAGTTGGAAGTTGGGAGTTGGGATTTGACGACCTCCGCCCTCCACCAGCAAGTCCGTCGTTTGATTCGCAAACACGGCCTCTGCCCGCCCGGGAGCCGTGTGCTCGTTGGACTCTCTGGCGGTTCCGACTCGGTCGCGCTGACCCTCCTCCTGAGCGACCTCGCAGAAACGGGCGGGTTTGCGATTGCCGGGCTCGCTCACCTGAATCATCGTCTCCGGGACGCTGCCTGTCGCGACGAGCAGTTCTGTCGCGATTTCGCCATCCGCCATGCGTTGCCGTTTCTGACCGAGTCGGTTGACATCCGCGGATATTCGGCTGCGCAGCGACTTTCAGTGGAGGCTGCCGCGCGCCGCGTTCGATACGACTTTCTCGAGCGCGCCGCTGCGAAACTCGGCGCCGGCCGCATCGCCGTTGGCCATACCCAGGATGACCAGGCGGAGACGTTCCTTCTCAAACTAATCCGGGGCGCAGGACTGACTGGCCTTGCCGGCATCTATCCCCGGCGCGATTCGATCGTGCGTCCGCTGCTCGAAACCGCGCGAGACGACCTTCGTCAATTTCTCCAGGAGCGGGGGGAACCGTGGATGGAGGATGAGACCAACGCGGACGAGGACAATCCGCGCAACCGCCTGCGGCACCGCATTATTCCTGAGCTCGATCGCACGTCTGGGGGGCGGACCAGTCCCGCCCTGGCCCGGGCCGCAGCCCTCATTCGGGAAGATGCGGTGTGGCTCGACCAGCAGGCCGATGCGAAATTTTCGGATCTGGCCGTAATTCGAGACGGCAGATTGACCGACATTGCACAGTACAGCGGATCGGATCCGCCGAGTCGAACCGTGGAGTTCGAGGTGGCCGGCCTGGTGGCCCTCCCGCCGCCGCTTCGCCATCGAGTCCTTCTTCGGGCGCTCCGCATCTGCGCGGAACCGCGCGAAGTTGGATTACCGCACGTCGAGGCAGTTCAGGATGTGCTGGAGGGGACGCGGGGCGGTGCCGACATTCCAGGTGGGCGCGTGGAACTTCGGCGCGGAATGCTGGTCTTATTAAAGCAAGGGACCTTTTGAAATGATACTCTTGTCCGTGCCCGTGTGTCGTGGGAGGGTAGGTTGAATTCAACCCTGAAGAGCCTTGTTTTCTGGATGGTCCTCGTGGTGGTCGGGGTCCTGGTGTGGAATGTCTCCACCCGCTTCCAGCCCAACCAGAAGCCACAGCGATTCAGCGAATTCATGGCGAATGTCGACGCCGGCCAGGTGGCCCGCGTCACGATCACCGGCAACGAAATCATCGGCACCTCCAAGTCGAACGAGAACTTCCGGACCTACGCGCCGGCACAATACGAAGGACTTGCCAACAAGCTGATCGAGCGCGGCGTCGACGTGTCGGCGCGCGAACCAAGCGCGAGTCCGTGGTCTGCCATCCTTTTTTCGTACGCGCCGATCCTCCTCATGATCGGCTTCTGGATCTTCTTCATGCGCCAGATGCAGAGCGGCGGCAACAAGGCGCTCTCGTTCGGCAAGAGCAAGGCGAAGCTCTCGTCGAGCGCACAGAAGAAGGTGACGTTCAAAGACGTCGCGGGCGTCGACGAGGCGAAAGAGGAACTGCAGGAGATTATCGACTTCCTGCGCGAACCGCAGAAATTCCAGAAGCTTGGCGGGCGCATCCCGAAGGGCGTGCTGCTGATGGGACCGCCCGGAACGGGTAAAACGCTGCTCGCGCGCGCGGTCGCTGGCGAAGCCAACGTACCGTTCTTCTCGATCAGCGGCTCCGACTTCGTCGAGATGTTCGTTGGCGTCGGCGCCTCACGGGTGCGCGACCTCTTCGAGCAGGGCAAGAAGAACGCGCCGTGCATCGTGTTCATCGACGAGATCGACGCGGTGGGCCGTCATCGTGGCGCCGGCCTCGGCGGCGGACACGACGAACGCGAACAGACGCTCAACCAGTTGCTCGTGGAGATGGACGGTTTCGAGTCGAACGAAGGCGTGATCCTCGTCGCCGCGACGAACCGTCCCGACGTGCTCGATCCGGCGCTGCTCCGTCCCGGCCGCTTCGACCGCCGCATCGTCGTCAATCGACCGGACGTCAAGGGCCGCGAGGGTATTCTCGCCGTTCATACGAAGAAGATCCCGCTCTCCGACGACGTCGACATCGCGATTCTCGCGCGCGGTTCGTCGGGGTTCTCCGGCGCCGACCTGGCCAACCTGGTGAACGAGGCGGCGCTCAACGCCGCGCGCTACAACCAGAAGGTCGTTCGCATGCTCGATTTCGAGTTTGCGAAGGACAAAGTGCTGATGGGTGCCGAGCGCCGCTCGATGATCATCAGCGAGAACGAGAAACGCATCACGGCGATCCACGAGGCGGGACACGCCATCCTGACCGTGATGCTGCCGCACGCCGATCCGATCCACAAGGTCACGATCATTCCTCGTGGCATGGCGCTCGGGTTGACGATGCAGCTGCCGATCGACGAGAAGCACAACTACAACCGCGAGTACCTGGAAGACCAGATTGCGATCCTGCTCGGCGGGCGTATCGCCGAAGAGATCACGCTCGGCAGCATTACGACCGGCGCCGGCAACGATCTCGAGCGCGCAACCGATCTGGCGCGCAAGATGGTGTGCGAGTGGGGGATGAGCGATGCGATGGGTCCGCTCACCTTCGGCAAGAAGGAAGAGCAGATCTTCCTCGGCCGCGAGATCGCCCAGCATCAGGACTACAGCGAGGACACCGCGCTCCGCATCGATCAGGAAGTGAAGCGGTTCGTCACCGACAACTACGCACGTGCGCGCACCATCATCGTCGAAAACAAGCAGCACCTTCTCGACATGGCCGACGCGCTGCTCCTTCGCGAGACTCTCGATGCCGAGCAGGTGAAGCGACTCGCCGCCGGTCTGCCGCTCGATGAGCCCGCGGCCGCTCCGGCGCAGTCACTGCCGCCGCGCGAGGCGCGCCCGCCGGCCAAGGAACGGCCTGCGGCGTCGATCGTGCCGCCACTGCCGCCGCGACCCGTCACACAGGAATAGGCCGGGAAGTGGAAAAGTAGAGAAGTGGACAAAGTGGAATAAGTAAGTGGAAAGTGGGCTCGCCTCGGCGGGCCCTTTTGGCATAAGGTCGGTACCGCTTCCAACTTTCAACTTACTTTTTCCACTTTTCCACCTTTTGATCTTTCCACTTCGATAGCGTTTCCCCGTGCATTCTCATCGTCGATTCAGTCTGCCGCTCGCCGACGGCCGGATCCTCGAATTGGGCGAACGCACGCTGGTGATGGGGATCGTCAACGTCACCCCCGACTCATTCTCCGACGGCGGACTCTTGCTGGATCCGCAGCGTGCGGTCGATGCCGCGCTGCGGATGATTGACGAGGGCGCCGATCTCCTCGACGTTGGCGGAGAGTCGACGCGTCCCGGCGCGGAGCCGCTCGACGAGGCCGTGGAACGGCATCGCATCGTGCCGGTCATACAGGCGCTGGCCTCGCAGACACGCGTGCCGATTTCCGTCGATACCTACAAAGCCACCGTGGCCGCTGCGGCGCTGGACGCCGGCGCCGTCATGGTCAACGACATCAGCGGTCTTCGCTACGAGCCGCCGCTTGGCGTGGTCGTGGCGCGACGTCAGGCCCCTATCGTGCTGATGCACACGCGAGGTCGCTCGCGCGAGATGTATCAGCAGGCGACCTATCACGACGTGGTCGACGAAGTCCTCGACGAGCTCAGGGAAAGCGTCGCATTTGCGACGACGCATGGGATCAGGCGCGACCGCATCATCGTCGATCCGGGGCTCGGATTCGCGAAGCATCCCGCACACAGCTTCGAAGTGCTCGCCCGCATCGACCAGGTCGTCGCCCTTGGCTATCCGGTCCTCGTCGGCGCGTCGCGCAAGGGGTTCCTGACGCGGCCGCTGGGCCGCGATGTTCCGGCCGCCGAGCGTGACTGGCCGACGGCGGCTGCCGTCACGGCGTCCGTGCTGTCCGGTGCCCACATGATCCGCGTGCATGCGGTCCGGGAAATGGCGCAGGTGGCGCGCATCGCCGATGAAATTCGGAAGTATCATCGGCCCGCATCCGAATGATCGAGTTCCTCACGCAGCTGCTCCGGCGTCCCGCCGTCGGATGGTGGGACCTGCTGGATATAGCGCTCGTCTCGATTCTCATCTACGAGCTGCTGCTGTTGATCCGCGGCACGCGGGCGGCGCAGATGGCGTTCAGCGCCGTCTTCCTGATCGGGCTGTATTTCCTCTCGCAGTGGCTGCAGCTCGAAACCGTGAACTGGGTGATCCGCAACCTCGCGGCGTACGTGGTGTTCGCGATCATCGTGCTGTTCCAGGCCGACATCCGTCGCGCGCTGGCGCACTTCGGGAAGGCGCCGTTCTTCCGCTACCTGGAACGCGCATCGAGCGCCGACGAGACGGTCGAAGAAGTGGTGTACGCCGCGACGACCTTGTCCGCGAAACGTGTCGGGGCGATCATCGTCTTCGAACGCCAGATCGGGCTTCGGAATTACATCGAGGGGGGCATTCCCATCGATGCCACGGTGACCTACGACCTGCTCGCCACCATCTTTCATCCCGGTTCGCCGCTGCACGACGGCGCCGTCATCGTCCAGGGAGACCGCATTGCCGCGGCCGCGTGCTTTCTTCCGCTGTCGGTCAATCCGGGGGTGAGCCGCGATCTCGGGACACGGCATCGCGCCGCGCTCGGCATCACGGAGGAGAACGATGCGGTGGCCATCGTGGTGTCGGAGGAAACCGGGAACATCTCGCTCGTGCTCGATGGGAAACTGGAACGCGGACTGGCCGGTGAAGCGCTCCGCCTGCGCCTGCGGTCGCTGCTCGGCATCCGGCGGCAACGCGTGCGAGCCGAATCGCGGAGCTCGATGGCCTGATGGCGGTGGCTGGGTTCCGACACATCGGGCTCAAGATCGTTTCGATCGCGCTCGCGGCGGCGCTGTGGATGATCGTCTCGGGCGAGCAGATCGTCGAACGCGCCCTGCGGATACCGCTCGAATTCACCAATCTGCCGACGCAGCTGGAGCTGGTGGGTGATCCGCCGACGGTCGCGGACGTGCGTATTCGCGGATCGTCGGGCACGTTGAGCCGAGTCGCCGCGGGCGAGCTGGTCGCGGTCGTCGACCTGCGAACCGCGCGCGCCGGGGACCGCCTGTTTCACCTCACGCCGGCGGATGTCCGCTCGCCGTTCGGCATCGACGTGGTCCAGATCACTCCGTCGATCGTGTCGATCCGATTCGAGCCATCGGCGTCGAAGCTGGTGCCGATCGTGCCTGGCGTCGAAGGCGAGCCGTCGCCAGGATATGTGGTCGGAACCGTGGCTGCCGATCCGGCGACGGTTGAAGTCATTGGACCCGCCGGCGCGCTGGCACGACTGACCGAGGCGATCACCGAACCAGTGAGCGTCGCAGGCGCCTCGAAGACCGTCACCGAGAGCGTCACCGTCGGATCCCCTGATCCGCTCGTCCGGCTACGTGAGGCGGTGACGACGCGTGTCACGGTGTCGATTACGGCCGCGCCCGTCGAATGGGATGTTCACGACGTGTCAGTGCAGGTGCGCAACGCTGCGCGACCGGTGCTGGTGATGCCGAAACAGGTGAACGTGCGCGTGCGCGGACCTGCGGAGTCACGCAACCAGGACGCCGGAGACTTCGACGCCTCGGTTGACGTCATGGATCTCGGGCCCGGTCAATACGAGCTTCCCGTCCGCATCGTCCCGCCCTCTCGGATCGGCGTGATCAGTGTTGAGCCCGCGATGGTGAAGGTCAGGGTGAGATAGTTCGATAAGTAAGAAGGCAAAAGCCAGAAGTCGAAAGTAAGTAGGCAACACACCGCACTTTGACACTTACTTTTGACTTCCGACTTTTGAATTTTGACTTTCGCGCGAAAGGGGTCCATGGCTCGACTCTTCGGTACTGACGGTGTGCGCGGGAAAGCAGGCGAGTATCCGCTCGATATTGCAACGATTCGACGGCTCGGCGGCGCCCTCGTCCGCGCGCTGCGGCAGGACCACGCATCCGCGGCTGGCGCGCAAATCCGCCTCCTCTCCGGGCGGGATACCCGTGAGTCCGGCTCGTGGATCGAGCGTGAGCTGGCATCCGGGATTCGCAGCCAGGGAGCCACGCTGACGAGTGCGGGAATCATTCCCACACCAGCGGTCGCGTATCTCACGCCGCGCATGGGTTACACGGCGGGGGTGGTCATCTCGGCATCGCACAATCCGTTCGGGGACAACGGCATCAAGGTCTTTTCCGGGGCTGGCGAGAAGTTCACCGAGACGCTCGAGCAGTACGTCGAATCGATCATGGGCGACGGATCATGGTCGACCCCGGCTGGCAACGCGGAATCGGTCGAGCAAGTCGACTATCGCAACGACTACATCACGCACCTGCAAGGCATTTTGCCGGAGCCGGCGCGCTTCCGAGGCATGCGCATCGCGGTCGACTGTGCCAATGGAGCGACGACGACCGTCGCGCCGCGGTTGTTTCAGGACCTCGGGTTCGACGTTCGCTGCATCGGCTGCGAGCCCGACGGCCGGAACATCAACCTGCACTGCGGATCGACGGCCCCCCAGCATCTCGCCTCGCTCGTGACCGAGGGACAGTATCGCCTGGGCATCGCGTACGACGGTGACGGCGATCGCGCCATCCTCGTCGACTCGAGTGGCCGCGTCATCGACGGCGACGCCGTGATGCTGATGTGCGCGAAGCAGATGAAGGCCGAAGGCCGGCTGAAGGGAAACGCGGTGGTCGCGACCGTCATGAGCAACATCGGCCTGGAGCTGGCGCTTCGCGATGCCGGCATCGACATCGTGCGCTGCGCCGTGGGCGACAAGTATGTGATGGAGGAGATGATCCGCCGCGATCTATCGCTTGGCGGCGAGCAGTCAGGTCATGTGATCTTCTCCGACTATCTCTTCACCGGTGACGGACTGGCCACGTCGCTGAACGTGCTGCGGACGATGATGGCGACGGGTCGAGAGCTGGACGATCTGGCATCAGAGCTGACAGCGTATCCGCAGGTGCTGCTGAATCTGCGCGTGCAGCAGAAGGTCGATCTCAAAACCGTCCCCGAAGTGGCTGATGTCATGGCGTCCGTGGAATCACGGCTGTCGGGTCATGGACGGCTGCTCGTCAGGTATTCCGGAACCGAGCCGCTGCTGCGCGTGATGCTCGAAGGCAAGGACGAGGCGGAGATTCGCCGCTGGGGCCAGGAGATCATCGACGCCGTCAAGGAGCATGTAGGAGCGGCGGTGTAAACTCCCAAAAAGACCAACTCCCAACTCCCAAACGCGTGGAAGTTGGAGGTTGGGAGCTGGAAGTTTGCGTGGTTCACCTGTCAGTCAACATCAACAAAGTCGCGACCGTCCGCAACTCGCGAGGCGGGAGCATCCCGTCGGTCGTCGAGGCGGCTCGGGTCTGCATCGAAGCCGGCGCGCCTGGTCTTACCGTCCACCCCCGCGCGGATGCGCGACACATCACGGCTGCGGACGTGCGTGAGCTCTCGGCGCTGGTCGCGCCGCTGCGCGGACGCGTCGAGTTCAATATCGAAGGCGATCCGCGACCGGATCTGCTGGCGCTCGTGCACGAGGTCACACCGGATCAGTGCACGCTCGTTCCCGTTCGACGCGGTGAGATCACGAGCCAGGCGGGCTGGTCGCCAGACACGCCGGGCGACGAGATGACTGCCATCGTGAGCGACCTTCGTGCCGCTGGTGTTCGCGTGAGCCTGTTCGTCGATCCTGAAGAGGCGCCGATTCGATGGGCGAAGACGATGGGTGCCGACCGCGTCGAGCTGTACACCGAGCCGTTCGCCCGGGCGTTCGAGCGTGGGACCGCTGCCGCGCGTGAGTCGTTCGCGATGTTCGCTCGTGCCTCCGAGCTGGCACATTCCCTTGGTCTGGGCATCAACGCTGGACACGACCTCGATCTCGACAACCTGGTGCTGTTCCGGACCTTGCCGCACCTGGCGGAGGTGTCGATCGGGCACGCGCTCATCAGCCATGCGATCTTCGTCGGGCTCGCGACCAGCGTGAAGGAATATCTGGATGTGCTCGCGGGGTAGCGTGTCAACTCCCAACTCTCTTACGGGGAGCCAGCTCCCAACACCCAATGTCCGGTTCCGTGGGGTGGGAGTTGGTTCGAGCGCGAGCGGGTTGGGAGTTGGGAGTTTGCGATGCCGGTTGCTCAGCGTGGGAGTCATATCGGCCACGTTCGCATTGCTCGTGGCGAACCTCCACGGCGCGAGCGCGCGCGCCGTGAGCTTCCGTGCGGAGGGCGGTCGCACGGTGAATGCGATTCTGACGGACGCAGACCAGCGGCCGGCGCCCGCCGTGATTCTGCTGCCGATGCTCGGTCGCACGAAGGACGACTGGCAGGCGGTTGCACAGAAGCTGGCAGACGCGAACATTTCAACGCTCGCGATCGATCTGCCCGCGCAGACGCTTCCCGCCGACGCCAGGGAGCTTGCGAGCTGGCCGGACGATGTCCGGGCCTCGGTCAGCTTCCTGGCGATCCGGCCCGAGGTCAGGCCCGGTGCCATCGGCATTGCGGGGGCGTCGCTCGGGGCCAATCTGGGCGCACAGGGGGCGGCCTCGGATCCTCGCGTGCGCGCGCTCATCCTTGTGTCTCCGTCGCTGGAATATCGCGGCGTCCGAATCGAGATGGCGATGCGGCAATACGGCTCCCGTCCCGCCCTGCTGATCTCGAGCCTGCACGATCCCTATGCCGCGCGCTCGACGCGCGAGCTGGCGAAAGACGCACCCGGTCCGCGCGAGCTCCGATGGTCCGAGACCACCGCCCATGGCACGCAGCTGCTCGCACAGGATGCGGACCTCGTCCGCGCGTTGGTCGAGTGGTTCCAGCGAACATTGGGCTGATGAAGCAGCCATGGCCGGAGATGAATACCTATCCTGGCCGTTATGCGGTTGAGGCATCCGGCTCGAGGGCGATCGGCTTCGCCCGCATAACGGGCTAAGATTGATTGTCAGCCCCGCATGAAATCAGACGCCATTGCGTACACGGTCGCCGGAATGTGTTTCGGCATCATCCTGGGCTGGGTGATCGGAACCCAGCAGGCCAACCGGGCGGCGGCGCCACAAGTGGCGCAGAATGCGGCCGGTCAGGCGGAACAGGCCGCTGCTCCGGCGAACGGCCAGCGACAGCCGCCTCCGCTCGATGAGGCTCGCGTCCAATCGCTGACGACCATTCTCAACAGCGATCCGAACAATGCCTCGGCGACGGTGCAGCTCGCCAATGTTTACTTCGACGCCGAGCGCTACCCTGACGCGATCACGTGGTACGAGAAGGCGCTCAAGCTCGAACCCAATAACCCGGACGCCAGCACCGATCTGGGCGTCTCGTACTACTACTCTGGTCGTCCCGACGATGCGCTGCGGCAGTTCGATCAGTCGCTGAAGGTGAATCCAAAACACGTCAAGACGCTGTTGAATCAGGGCATCGTCCTCGCGTTCGGCAAACAGGATCTGCAGGGCGCCGAGAACGCGTGGAAGAAGGTCGTCGAGATTGCGCCGACGAGCGACGAGGGACGGGCGGCGCAGCGGGGACTGGAAGGCATCGCCAGCTCGCGGCGAGGGAGCACGGCGCCCGCTACCAATCAGCCAAGTGGCTCTACCCCTTGATGCCCGTAGAGCTCCTTGGCTGGTTGCCTATATTCTGCCGCGCTCCGCGCGGCTAGGACCGCTATGCGAATCGCAATGAGAACAAGATTCGCGCAACGAGCCGCATAGCGGTCCAATGATCAGAGTTCTTCTCATCGCGGTGCTGATGTTCCTGATCGCGCGCGCGTTCTGGCGCGTCGTGGATGGAATCATGGACGGGGTCAGCGGCGCGAGGACGGGCGGAGGCCGGACACAGGCGCGAGCGGTGAAGCTGGCGCGCGACCCGGTGTGCGGCACGCACGTGCCGATCGATGCGTCGGTCGCGCTGACGGTTCACGGCACGACGCACTACTTCTGTTCCGAGGCGTGCCGGGATCGGTTTCGCAAAGCATCGTAACGACCGACAGATATACATTCTGTTGCGGGGCGGGCCTTTATCGCCCGCCGCGCGGACCGTTAAGGTCCGCGCCGCATTCCGAGTGAACAGAGTTTCTGTTTGATGAGCCGCCTCGAAGAACAGCTCCGCGCCGACATCGTCGAAGCCGGGCGCCGGTTGTACGCGCGCGCGTACGTCGCGTCCAACGACGGCAACATCAGCGCGCGCCTCGACGATCATCGCCTCGTCACGACGCCGAAGAGCGTCTCCAAGGGGTTCATGACCCCGGACATGATGGTGATCGTCGATCTCGAGGGGAAGAAAGTCGCCGGCGATCGCGATCCGTCCACGGAACTGCCGATGCATCTGGAGGTCTATCGGAATCGACCCGATGTGAACGCGGTCGTGCATGCGCATCCTCCGCTGGCGACCGGCTTCGCCGTCGCGGGCATCCCGCTGACGCGCGCCGTGCTCGCCGAAGTGATCACGACGCTGGGCAGCATCCCGATCGCGGCCTATGGCACGCCGTCGACGGCGGAGTTGCCGGAGGCGGTCCGCAAGTACATCAAGGCGCACGACGGCATGCTGCTCGCCAACCATGGGGCAGTGACGTGCGGACCGAACGTGATGGCCGCGTACTACAAGATGGAAACGATCGAGCACTTCGCGAAGATCAGCCTGGTGGCGCGGCTGCTCGGTCGCGAGCATCTGATCTCGCGCGAGGAAGTCGAACGGCTGCAGAACCTGCGCGGGTTCTACGGAATCCCCGCCCCCGCGCCTCTGTGCACCGATCCGGAAACCGCCGAGACCGATCAGGCCACCTGCCAGATTCTCGAAGCACCGGAATCGTCCGAGCGGCTGGTTCCCGACGTCGCCAGCGCCCTCCGGCACGCGAGCAGGGAGGGAGAAATTCGGCTAACATACGGCGAATTGACGGCATTGATCGCCGACGCCGTGAAAAATTTGAGAGATTAGTACGCTCTCCTTCCCATTTCAATCCCGGCCAACCGACCACACAGGGTTGGGAATTGGGATTTGGGATTTGGGATTTGACGAGCGAAGTGAGGACACATGGGTGAGGCGTTGGGAATGGTCGAGACCAAGGGGCTGGTCGCCATGATCGAGGCGGCCGACGCCATGGTCAAGGCCGCCAAGGTCACGCTGGTCGGGTGGGAGAAGATTGGCGCGGGTTACGTCACCGCCATTGTCCGTGGCGACGTGGCCGCGGTGAAGGCGGCGACCGACGCCGGTGCGGCGGCTGCGCGACGCGTCGGTGAGCTCGTGTCGGTGCACGTGATCCCACGGCCGCATGCGAACCTCGAAGACGCCCTGCCGATCGGCAAGGCCAACGCCGGCGCCAAGGCGTAGTTTCGCCCGCCGCTTATGATCCTCGCCCGCATCGTCGGGACGGTGGTCGCTACCCGCAAGGATCCGCGTCTGGTCAGCAACAAGCTGCTCGTGGCCCGTCCCATGGATCCCCACGGCAAAGCCGAAGGTTCCTATCTGGTCGCCGTCGATACGGTCGACGCCGGCGTGGGGGAGACGGTGCTCATCGTCAGCGGGAGTTCCGCGCGCATGGCGTCGGGCATGAAGGACTGTCCCGTCGACGCCGCGATCGTCGGCATCGTCGACACCGTCGAAGTCGCCGCGGGAGACTGATGCAGCTGGCGAAAGTGATCGGCGACGTCGTGGTGACGCGCAAGGACGAGAACCTCTCGGGAATCACGCTGCTCGTCATTCAGCCGATCGCCGCGGATGGCACGGCGTTCGGTCGAATGCTTGTTGCCGTCGATTCGGTTGGCGCCGGTGTTGGTGAGACAGTGTTCTTCGTTCGCGGCAAGGAAGCCAGCTTTCCGTTTCACCCGATTGAAGTCCCGACGGACGCAGGCATCGTGGGGATCGTGGATCATTGGGATGTTGAGTAGCTGGGTAGCTGAGTAGCTAGGTAGCTGGGTAAAAGCTCTTGCCCAGAAGTCGTAGGGGCCGCCTTTAGGCGGCCCGAACTCATGCAAATCGCGCGCGTCGTTGGCACCGTCGTCTCGACCCAGAAGCATCGCAAGTTCGAGGGTGCGAAGCTGCTGCTCGTGCAGCCGCTCACGCTCGACGACCAGCCACGCGGGACGACGCTGCTCGCGGTCGATTCGGTGGGTGCAGGGGTGCACGAGAAAGTGTTGGTCGTGATTGAGGGGCGCGCGGCGAACGAGGCGCTGGGACGCAAAGGAGCGCCCGTCGATGCCGCAGTCATCGGCATCATCGATCAAGTGGATCTCGAGCAGTAGGCAGTAAGCAGCGGGCAGTAAGCAGCGGGCAGTAGGCAGTAGGCAGTAGGCAGTAGGCAGTAGGCAGAACAAGAGGTATGACAGAGCAGGAACTGCGGACGCTCGTGCGCGAGGCGATTGCCCGTCATGCGACCAGTCGGGGATCCGCGCACGACACCGGCACGGCCATGAGCCAGGCGGTGGCACAAGTCCTGTCGCCGCTCCGCCACGCGAGTCATTCCATGTTCGTCCTGCCGACCGGCGTCGACGCCGACGGCCCGTGTCTCATCGAGCCCGCCGTGACCTGCAACCACTGCGGCTATTGCAAGTCCTTCGGCCACTGATCTTGAAGTCAAAAGGCGAAAGTAAGAAGGTTCTGACTTCTGACTTTTGACTTCCGTCGCACATGGCGAAACCAACCGTCCTTCTGACAAAGCGTATCCCGCGGTCTGCGTTCACGCGACTCGAGTCCGCCTGCGATGTCGACCTGAACGATCGCGAAACTGATCTCACGCCCGACGAGCTCATCGAGCGCGTTCGTGGCAAACAGGGGCTGATTGCGCTGCTGACCAACGCGGTCAACAAAGACGTGATCGCCGCAGGCAGCGACCTGAAGGTGATTGCCAACATCGCCGTTGGCTACAACAACATCGACGTCCCGTCAGCACGCGCCCGCGGAATCATCGTCACCAACACTCCCGACGTGCTCACCGAATCGTCGGCGGATCTGACGTGGGCGTTGATCCTTGGCATCACGCGACGGGTGGTCGAAGGCGATCGGCTGGTACGCGCGAACCAGTGGAAGGGCTGGGCGCTCGACTTCATGCTCGGAACCGAGCTTGGCGGCAAGCAGCTCGGGATCATCGGCATGGGCCGGATCGGTCGCGCCGTCGCGACACGGGCGCAGGCGTTCGGGATGCGCGTTGCCTATACGTCGCGGACACCTCAGGACATCGCGAACGCGGAACAGATGCCTTTCGATCGTCTGCTGTCGACCTCCGACGTCGTTTCGCTGCATTGCCCGCTGACGCCCGACACGAAGCATCTGATCAATCAGCCGGCATTCGCGCGCATGAAGCGGAGCGCTTACCTGATCAACACGTCGCGGGGTCCGGTGGTCGACGAAGCAGCGCTCGCGTGGGCGCTGAAGAATCATCTGATTGCAGGCGCCGCACTCGATGTGTACGAGGAAGAGCCGAAGGTCCACCCCGACTTGCTGTCGCTGGAGAACGTTCTGCTCGCCCCTCACCTGGGGAGCGCGACGACGGAGACGCGGACGGCGATGGCGGATCTGGCGGTTCGAAACGCGATCGCCGTGCTCACTGGTCAACCGCCGCTGACGCCCGTTGGCTGACGGGGATTCGTCCGTTGCTGATGGGGATTCGTAGTGTCCGTCCCCAGGATTCGTCGTGTCCCGCTTCAGGATTCGTAGTGTCCGGCTTCAGCCGGGCCAGGAGGACCAATGCGCCTGTTGCCTGCTGTCGTCGCCTGCGCCCTCGCGATCTGGCCCGCCACACTGAACAGTGCCGAGACGAATCCGGTCGTGGCGGGCGAGTTCCTGATCGATCCGCCGACGCTCATCAATCTCGGATTCGAGTGGTTCATCGACGGCGACGCCAACCGCAACGCGGTCGTCGAGGTCTCGTATCGCAAAACCGGGGAATCGCGCTGGCACGACGCGCTGCCGTTGCTGCGACTCAATGGCGAACATATCAAGCAGGGCCAGCAGCTCGACGTGGTGGTGCCGAACATGTTCGCGGGCAGCATCCTCGATCTCGAGCCGGACACGAGCTACGAAGCGCGATTCGTCATGAAGGATCCTGACGGGGTGCGCGGCGAGAGTCGCAAGACGGTGACGGTTCTGACACGGCCCGAGCCGATGCCGGCGACAGGCGGTCGGACGTTTCATGTGTATCCGCCGGGCTTCAAGGGGCAGAAGGCGGAGCCGTCGTTCGAGGGGCTGATGTGCGCCTACAACCTGACGTGCGCCGGAACGGATTGGGCCACGGCCGGCCGGCCTCGGGTCAAGCCCGGCGACACGATCCTGGTGCACGCCGGCGTCTACAAGTACAACCGTCTCGAATACACGAACGATGCGGCAGTGAATCGCACAGTGCCGCTCGACGGCACCTACTACCTCACCGCTGACGGTACGGCCGAGCGTCCGATCGTGATCAAGGCGGCGGGAGACGGCGATGTCGTGTTCGACGGCGCCGGCAATTTCACGCTGTTCGACGTACGCGCCGCCGACTACACCTACTTCGAAGGGATCACCTTCCGCAACGCGGACTACGGCATTCTCGCCGGCACGCAGTTCATCGCCGGATCGACGGGGCTTACCGTCAAGCACAGTCGTTTCGAAAACGTGGGGTCGGCGATCTTCACCAACTACGCGGGCTCCAGCAACTACTACATCGCCGACAACGTCTTCATCGGGCGCGACGACCCGAATCACGTCATCGGCTGGAACGGCGATTTCTGGGTCCCGTTCAATGGCGTCGACGGCCAGAAGTTTCCGCCGGTGATGGCGTCGTACGTGGCGGTGAAGGTGTACGGGCCCGGTCACGTGATCGCGTACAACTACGTTGCCAACTTCCACGACGGGATCGACATCGAGACCTACGGCAATCCGGATGGCTCGGCAGCCGAAGGCGGTCCGCCATATCCGCCGAAGGAGTTCCGCCATCTGCGGCCGGTGTCGATCGACTTCTACAACAACGTCATGACCAACTTTCATGACAACCCGTTCGAGACCGATGGCGGCATGCACAACGTACGCGTCATGCGGAATCTGATGATCAATTCCGCGTCGCACGCGCTGTGCAACCAGCCGTCGCTCGGCGGGCCGGTGTACTGGGTGCGCAACATCGCGTATCACCTGCCAGGCGGTTCGACGCGATTGACGGGTGGTTCCGCGGGCGTGCTCTTCTACAACAACACCATCCTGTCCGAGACCGCCGCGCAGGGATCGTCCAACGTGCACTGGCGCAACAATCTGTTCCTCGGCGAGAACTCGGCGCCGGCGATCTTCTCGGTCAACACGTTCACCAACTATTCCTCGTCGGACTACAACGGCTTTCGTGTGAATCCCGGTGCCGCGGTGTCGTTTGCGTGGAACTCGCCGCCGATGCGCGTGGCGGCCGATTTCAGCGGCTTGCTTGCGACCGGGCCTGGCGCCGGCGCCAACGCGCTCGAAATGCGGCAGTTCCCGACGCTTGACGCGTACAGCGCAGCAACCGGTCAGGACCGCCACAGCGTGCTCGTCGACTACGACATCTTCGTGAAGGTGCCGAAGCTCGACGCGCAGGATCGCGCGACCGTGCAGAAGGTGTACGACCCGAAGGACTTCGACTTCAGCCTGAGGGCCGGCGCCGCGGCGATCGATCGCGGCCTCAATCTGCCCAACGTGACCGAGGGCTTCAGCGGCACTGCGCCGGATCTCGGCGCCTTCGAATACGGCGTCGCGCCGCCGCACGTGGGACCACGGCCGTATCGACCCTGAGCACGAGACGCCGCGGCGGTCCTGGCAGGCAACGCGGGCGGTGCCAGTCACGTCCAAGAACCGGAGGTGGGACGTGCGCCGACGCTATTTCCGACTGATGGCGATCCTGATCATTGCGATCGGCATCGCAACGACGACGACGATCTTCGCGGTGGTCGATGCGGTGGTGCTGCGACCACTCCCGTATCCGGACGCCGACCGCCTCGTCTCGATTCGCGAGATGCGCCGGCGTGAGTTCGCGGGGCGTACATCACCGGGACGGCTCGAGGACTGGCGGCAGCGCACGCGGACCCTCGAAGCCGTCGCGGGTCTCTACATCGATAACTTCAGCGCCGAGATCGCCGGCGCGCCTGCCCGGCTGTCCGGGGCGGTGGTGTCGCCCGGATTCTTTCAGGTCATCGGCTCCGCGCCTGTCGCCGGTCGCACGTTCCTTCCGCAGGAAGAGCGCGCGGATGGACCACGCGCGGCCCTCATCAGCGACAGACTGTCCAAACGCCTCCGTGTCGGCCCCGGAGCCGTCATGCGACTTGGCTCCGACGTGTATGCGGTTGTAGGCGTGATGCCTGCGTCGCTCGCCATTCCGCTGCCGACAACCGACGTGTGGATTGCAAAGCAGGCGCGCCCGGCGCTCCTTCGGATCCGTCAGGCGCGCAACTACAACGTGATCGGACGCGCCCGTCCGGATGCGTTGCCGGCCCAGGTGGCGGCTGACCTGGACGCCATTCAGATCGAGTTAGGGCGGCTCTACCCCTCCACAGACCAGGGAATCCGGATCGACGTCTCTCCCTTCAAGGTCCGCGTCATCGGTGGCTCGCCCGCAACACTGTGGCCCCTCTTCGGTGCAGCGCTGGTGATCCTGCTGGTGACCTGTGCGAACACGACTTGTCTGATGGTCGCCGCAATGCCTGGGCGGGAGGCCGAGATGCGGACGCGAGTGGCGCTCGGCGCGACCTGGCGCGATGTGCATCGCCTTCTGGTCGGCGAGTCGCTCACGCTGGCCGCGGCGGGTGGGCTCATCAGCGCTATCGTCGCCGCCTTTCTCCTGCCGCTGCTGCGGCGCCAGCTCACAGACTTTCCGCGCATCACGGAGTTGGCCTGGCATGTCGAGACCACCGCCGTTCTCGTTCTTCAAACAGCGCTGATGTGGGCCATCTTCGCGGCGATACCTGCCGTGTGGATGCGGCGTCGATTGTCACGCATCGTCGCGCCAGCTCGCGCGGTCTCCGGTGCGGAGGCATCGTCGCGGACGCTGGTCGTACTGCAGCTCGCGCTCGCGACGCTGCTCGTGATGTCGTCGGCGGCGCTGATGCAGACGCTGCTGCGCCTGCAACGCGTTCCACTTGGTCTGGACGTCACCAATGTCATGTCGCTGCGCGTCAGCGCCAGCTCCAACGACGGCAGTCCCGTGCAAGTCGGCGGGCGCCAGATTCGAATTGCGGGTGCGCTCGCGAGAGTGCCCGGCGTCGAGCACGTGGCCGCGAGCGCCGACATGCCCGGTGTCGATGCCGCAACCGCGCAGCCGTTTCGACTTCTGGCGACCGACGTCTCCGGCACCGCCCTTGTCCGACCTGTCACCGGATCCTACTTTCGTACTCTGCGCATTCCCGTGGAAAAGGGCACGTCGTGCGCGGAAGGCGAAGATCCATCCGCGGCCGCGGCCGCCGTTGTCAATCAGAGCTTCGTTCGTCGATTTCTCTCGGGACGCGATCCGATCGGCATGGCGGTGGACGTGATGGGTTACAGCGGCAGCCAGAAGGGGCTGCCGATCCTCGGTATCGCGGCGAACGTGCGCGAACAGGGATACGCGTCCGATATCGAGCCCGTCGTCTACATTTGTGGCCCGATGCGTTTCTGGGCGGAGCCTTACTACCTCGTACGCTCGTCTGTCCCTGCCGAATCGATCATCACGGCGCTGCGCGCGGCGGCCGAAGCGATGGAACCCTCGCGTGCCGTCTTCGGCGTCGCACCCGCTGCCGACGTGCTCTCGGACACACTCGCGCGTCCGCGCTTCCAGGCAGGTTTGATGGGTACGTTCGCTATGATGGCGCTGATCCTTGCCGCCACTGGTTTATACGGCGTGCTTGCCTACCTCGTCGCGTTACGCCGCGCTGACATCGGCATCCGGCTGGCCGTGGGCGCGCGTGGAGTCGACGTCGCTGCGCACGTGATCGGCCGCGCCCTCCAGTGGGCTGGTGCCGGCATCGCCGTCGGTTACGCACTTCTTGTCGCGACCGCGCCGCTTCTGTCGTATGTGGTCGACGACGCCATGTGGACGAACGCGACATCGTTCGTTCTGACGGCTCTCGTGCTGCTGCTGGCGGCCGTGGGAGCATCATCTCTCCCAGCATGGCGGGCCAGTCAGGTCAGTCCAGCAGAACTCATGCGCGAATCAGGCCGCTGACTTTCTCACGTTGACTGCTTTGTGCTAAATCGTTCTTCGTGCTCATCGCCGGGAAGTCTCCCAAGCATCGAGTCACGCAGATCATGCGATCGCTGGGCAAGGCGATCGATGGGCTCGAGCTGCCGGCGGTCGAGAAGATCTCCGAAGAGCAGGCCGAGAACCCTTTCCAGATCCTGATCGCGACGCTGCTGTCAGCACGCACGCAGGATGCGACGACGCACGCGGCATCGACGCGGCTGTTCAAACGGGCGCGGACGCCGGCGGCGATGGCGCGGCTGTCCGTCTCGACGATCGAACAGCTGATCTACCCGGTCAGCTTCTATCGCAACAAGGCGCGTCACGTGAAAGCCTGCTGCGAGATGCTCGTCTCGCGGTTCGGCGGTCGCGTTCCGTCCACCCTCGACGAGCTCGTCATGCTGCCGGGTGTCGGTCGGAAGACCGCGAACCTGGTGTTGATTCTCGGGTTCAAGAGCGGGCGCAATATCTGCGTCGACACGCACGTGCATCGCATCTCGAACCGGCTCGGCTGGGTACAGACCGAGACGCCGGAAGAGACCGAGCAGGCACTGTACCGGTCGACGCAGCGTCGCTGGTGGCCCTACATCAATCTCTACATGGTCACCTGGGGCCAGAACGTGTGCCGTCCCGTGTATCCGCGCTGCGGGGATTGCGTCATCGCCGACGCTTGTCCAAGAATTGGGGTCGAACGGATTGGGAGGCGACGATGAGCATTCCGGGGCGCGGTGTCGCGATCACAGCGACGGTGCTGATGATGGGTGTGGCGGTCGCAGAGGCACAGACGACTCAGCGCGGTCGTGCCCAGTCGCTCCCTGCGTCATCGGCGACGTCCGGACCCGTCATCGTTTTCGAGACGATGAAGGGTAACTTCGAGATCGAGACCTATCCCACCGAAGCGCCGAAGTCGGTGGCACACATTCTCGAGCTCGTGAAACGCAATTTCTACAACGGCCAGCGCGTGCACCGCATCGTCCCCGGTCAGCTCGTGCAATTCGGAGACCCGCTGTCGCGCGACATGACCAAGAAGGAGTTCTGGGGGACCGGTGGGAGCAACCGCGCGATTGGCGTTGCGGAACCAAGTCCGAAGCATCGGCACGTCCTCGGAGCGGTGTCACTCGCGCATCCGGGCGACCCGAAACAGGCCGACAGTCAGATGTTCGTCATGTTCGCCGCGCAGCCGAAATACGATGGCCAGTTCACCGTGTTCGGCCATGTGACGACGGGGATGGACGTGGTGCGGAAGCTGGGAGTGAACGACATCATCCGTCGCGCAAGAGTGAAATAAATTCTCGACCTGCTCCCTTACCCACGCGCACCAGTCCCTCGATCTCCGGATACCGCTCGACGAGCTCGGGCGGATACTCGCCCTCGATCGGCTGGCCGAGCTGCGCCTTCAGCATGATCGCGTTGACCACCGACTTCGACGCGAAGTGGTTGTTCATGTACATGTACGACTTCCGCACCAGCTCCTTCGCCGCGCCGGCGACGTCGGCGAACTCCTGCAGCTCTTTCGCTGAATACAGATAGTTGTAGCGATCCTCCGTCTTGTCGTGGCGCCACCACTGCGCGACGTTCCGGCCATGCAGGCGCATGTAGTAGAACGTCTGCACGTTGGGCAGATAGTTCTGCCGGATCGAGAAGCGGAACTTCGGCTCGTCGATCTGCACCCACGCCGCGCCAAACGCGTTGAGCATCGCGACAGTGTCCGCCACGGCGTCGCTCCACGTGCGATGGCGAAGCTCCACGGCCACCGGGTAGTCGCGGAACGCGTGCAGAACGTGAGCGAGGTACTCGCGCGACGCGGGCGTGTCCTTGAAGCTCGGTGGAAACTGCGCGAGCAGCGCGCCGAGTTTGCCGGCGATCACGAGCGGATCGATGCCGGCGCGGAAATCATCGATGTCGCTCTGCGTGACCTGCGACAGCGCGTCGAGCAGCGACCCGTCGGCTCCTCCCTTTCGACTTTGCTCAGGGCGCCCCGAGCGCGAGTCGAGGGGCGGCGCGGACTCGAGCGCCGCCTCCCGAAACATTCGGGGATGCGTGAACTTCTGATACAACTTGACCGAGAACTCGAATCCCTTCGGCGTTCGCTCCGCCCAGGTGCTGGTGACCTCCGGTCGCAGTTGCCCGTAAAAGCTCGAATTGACCTCGACCGTGTCGAAGTGCTCGGCATAGAAGCGGAGCTCATCGAAGGTGTCCGTCCCGCGTTTGCGTGACCGCGTAGCGGGATAGAAGAGCCCGTTCCATTTCCCCTTGCCCGAGGGGTAGTTCCAGCCGGACGTCCCGATATGCAGGCTCATGGTTCGGGTGGGCCGCCTAAAGGCGGCCCCTACGTACCTGATAATAAGGGGATTGATCACCGTCAACGAGATCTTCTATTCCGTTCAGGGCGAGTCGAGCTACGCAGGTCGGCCGTGTGTGTTCGTGCGTTTGACTGCCTGCGACCTCCGCTGTTCCTGGTGCGACACGCCGTATGCGTTTCACGAAGGCGCGAAGCGACCGCTGTCCTCGGTCCTCGATTCCGTGGACGAGTACGAGTGTGGTCTGGTCGAGGTCACGGGCGGCGAACCGTTACTGCAGGAGGATGTGTATCCGTTGATGCAGGAACTCCTTGCGCGTGGAAAGACGGTCCTGCTGGAGACCGGCGGGCATCGAGACACCACGCGAGTACCGCATCAGGTCGTGACGATCCTCGACGTCAAGTGTCCAGGTAGTGGCGAAGCCGAACACATGGACTGGACGAACCTCGACCGGCTGCGCCCGCACGACGAGGTGAAATTCGTGGTCAAGGACCGCGCCGATTACGACTACGCGCGCGACGTGATCGCCCGTTACAATCTCTCGACTCGCGCGGCGGCGATACATCTCTCCCCCGTGCACGGCGTGCTCGATCCGCGCACGTTGTCGGAATGGGTGCTGGCTGACAACCTCCCCGTTCGTGTCCAGCTCCAGCTACACAAGTACATTTGGGACCCTCACACGCGCGGCGTGTGAATGCGCATATGGACTGCGTCGTTCTGCTCAGTGGCGGTCTCGATTCGTTCACGACCGCCGCGATGGCGCGTGCCGAGGGATTCAGACTGAACGCGTTGACGATTCGATACGGGCAGCGTCATGTCGCCGAACTGGATGCCGCATGTCGTGTCGCGCGCGTACTGGAAGTGGAACGTCACGTGGAATTGGATGTGAACTTGTCCGCGTTCGGCGGGTCCTCGCTGACGAGCGACGCGCCGGTGCCGAAGGACAGACCGATCGGCGCGGCCGATATCCCGTCGACCTATGTCCCCGCGCGGAACACGGTCTTTCTCGCGCTTGCGCTCGGGTGGGCGGAGGTGCTGCAGGCGCGCGACATCTTCATCGGGGTCAACGCGCTGGATTACTCGGGATACCCGGACTGCCGCCCTGAATTCATCGCCGCCTTCGAGCGTCTGGCGGCGCTGGCGACCGCCGACGGCGTTCGCGGTGGACATTTTCGTATCCATGCCCCGCTGCAGATGATGACCAAAGCGGACATCATCCGACAGGGACTGGCATTAGGACTGGATTACAGCATTACTCATAGTTGCTACGATCCGGACGTGGATGGGCGGCCGTGCGGGCGGTGCGACAGCTGCACGCTGCGGGCGGCCGGTTTTGCAGAGGTCGGTATTGCCGACCCTGTCATCCACCGATAAGACAGGTATATTCGCCCTTCATGCGCAGGTTCTGGGCCCAGTCGCTTCGGCGGCAGCTGCTGATCGCCATCGTCCTGCTGCTCGTGCCCGTCATCGCCGCCGCTGTCTGGTCTGGCTGGGCGACCTATCGCGAGCGCAGTGACGATCTGCGAGGGCAGGCACGCGCGTTCGCGCTGACGACGGCGGCGTGGGTCAATCGCGATCTCGACGTCATCGACCGGATGGCCAAGACCATCAGCGCGCTGACGTTCGTGCAGCGTCTTGATCCGGTGCTGAGCGCCGACGTCCTGCGCCGGACCGCGTCCAGTCGCCGCAGCGCGATCGACATTCTGCTGGCACGCCCCGATGGCTCGCTCGTCGCACGGTCCCAGGACAGTTCGAATACCGTGGATCCCGGCAACACATGGGTGGCGCGTGTGCTGCACGAGGGCGGCCGCGTCATCGTCCCGATCAAAACACCGCACCACGCTCCGCAGCATCTGCTCATCGGCTATCCGGTGAAAGATGAATCGGGCCGCACGGTTGGCGCCCTCGGCTGCGTCGTCAGCCTGCAGGGACTGCAGGAAGCGCTCGCGGTGCTGCCGCTGCCCGAAGGATCGATCGTCCTGGTGAGCGATCAGGCTGGCCGCATCCTCGCGAGCACCGTCGATCCGGCACACACGGTCGGACAGCCGATGCCTGGACGCTCGTCGGCGGACGCCGATCTGGTCGAGGAACGCGGCGGGATCGACGGTGTGCGGCGGATGTACGCCGACGTCGTCGCCGACGGCGGTCCATGGGTGGTCAGCGTCGGCCTTCCGATGTCGGTCGCGCTGGGGAAGGCGATGTCGCTCTGGGCGCGCAGTTTCGCCGTGCTGACGCTCGGTCTCGCCGGCTGGCTGACTGTCGTGATCGTGCTCTCTCGCCGGCTGACTGACGCCGTCGGTCATCTCGATGCGACGGCACAGCGCATCGCCAAGGGCGACTTCAGTCCGATGACGCATCGCCCGATGCTGTCGGAGGAATTCACCGAGCTGCAGACGGCGTTCGATGCGATGCTGCAGCGGTTCAATGAAACACGTGGCGCACTCGACGCGCAGATGGGCGAAGAGCGACGGATCCGCCAGGAGCTCGAGTCGCTGCAGGGCCAGGTGATTCGCCAGGAGCGACTCGCCGCGGTCGGCCAGCTCGTGTCCGGCGTGGCGCACGAGATCAACAACCCGCTGCAGGCGATCCTCGGCTTCGCAGAGCTGCTGCAGATGCAATCCGACGTGCCCGATTCGGTGAAAGGCGATCTGCGACTCATTCAGAAGGAGAGTGCGCGCGCCTGCGGGATCATCCGCAACCTCGCGCTGTTCGCGCGCCAGCAGCCCGGCGCCGCGGCAACCGTCAGGCTGAAGGACGTCATCACATCGGTCGCGGAGCTGCGTCTGCGCCGGTTGCAGTCGGAAGATATCGAGCTTCGCATTGACGATCGGTCGGGACAACCCGTGATGGCGGTCGTCACCGAGCTCCAGCAGGTGGTGCTGAACTTCGTCGTCAATGCGGAGCAGGCGATCGTCACGTCGGGACGCCTGCCGGGTCGCATCACGGTGCGAACCTACGATCGCGACGACAACGTGATGCTCGAGGTCGAGGACACCGGACCCGGAATTCCGCTCGAGAACGAGGCGAAACTGTTTCAGCCGTTCTTCACGACCAAGCCGGTGGGGCAGGGAACGGGACTGGGGCTGTCCGTGAGCTACGGGATCGTCGACTCGTTGGGCGGCCGCATCGGATATCGGCGTGCGTCTGCCGGCGGTGCCATCTTTTACTTCGAGTTGCCCGCTGCCGCCGTTACGCACGCATGACGCGGCGGATTTACTACACCGACCCTGCCTGCCGCACGTTCCACGCCACCATCGTCCGCTCTTGTGAATACGAGGGGCGGCCTGCGGTCACTCTCGATCAAACCGCGTTCTATCCCACATCTGGCGGACAGCCGTTCGATGTCGGCAGCCTGGGTGACGTGAACGTTTTCGACACGATTGATGTCGACGACGACGTGGTGCACGTCTTGACGGGCCGGCTGGCGGAAGGAAGCTCCGTCCATGGCGAGATCGATTGGCAACGCCGGTTCGATCACATGCAGCAGCACACCGGCCAGCACGTGCTGTCGGCGGCGTTCGATCGGCTGTTCGACAGCCGGACGGTGAGCTTTCACATGGGCGCGGACGCGTCGACGATCGATCTGGCCCGTGAGGCTGCCGCGGACGAGATCGAACGGGCTGTCGACGAGTCCAATCGCGTCGTGTGGGACGACCGCTCCATCGCGATTCGATTCGTGTCGGCGGCGGAGGCGAGTCGGCTGCCGTTGCGGAAGGATCCGACTCGAGGCGGGACACTGCGCCTGATCGAGATTCCCGATTTCGATCTGTCGGCGTGCGGCGGCACGCATGTGTCGCGCACGGGCGAGATCGGCCTGATCGCTGTTCTTGGGAGCGAGCGCTTCAAGGGAGGCTCGCGCGTCACGTTCGTCTGCGGTCACCGCGCCTTGCGGGCTCTGCGCGACTATCGCGACGCGGTCAGCGGGACCATCCGCGTGCTGTCGGTACTGCCGACGGAGCTTCCGAGTGCTGTCGAACGGTTGCAGGCCGAAGGGAAGGACCTGCGCAAGACGATCGGCCGTCTGCACGAGTCGCTTGCCGCGCATGAGGCCGTGCGCCTGCTGAATGCGGCTGCCACGAGCGGAGGTCTTCGGTTCGTGATCGAAATCATCGACGGCTGGGACGCGCAGGGACTGAAGGTGATTGCATCCGCGCTGGTCGTCAATCCCAACGTTGCCGCGGTTCTCGTGTCCGCCGCGGCGCCACCGTTCGTTGTCGTTGCGCGCTCGAGCGATGTCTCCATCGATGCGAACAAGATCCTGCGGCAGCTGATCGACCGATTCGGCGGTCGTGGCGGCGGAAGACCCGATCTCGCGCAGGGAGGCGGCTTGAATGCGCCGCCGGCGGAGATCGCAACGGCGGCCCGGGAATTGTTCTCGAAACACGAAGCGCTGTGAAATGCTTCAACAACTAATCTAATTCCTCGAAAAATTTGCCAGCCTGACGGCCATCGCGTCGATCGCCTGGATCGCCTGGGCTCCGGTACCCTCGAAGTTGTTCACCATCACGACGATCGCCACGCGCTCGTTATCGCGTGTCGTGACGTAGCCAGCCAGCGAGCGGATGTTCGACATCGTCCCCGTCTTCGCGCGCAGATTGCCTTCCGCGAGCGTGCCCTTCATGCGGTTGTTCAGCGTCCCGTCGACCCCGGCGACCGGCAATGCTCGCATCCACGGCGAGGCTCCGGTCGAGTCGTACATGTGCCGCAGCACGATCAGCAGCGCCTCGGGCGTAATCACATCGCGCCGCGACAGGCCGGAACCATCGACGAGTTGTTGTCCATCTGACGGAACGCCCCATTTTGAGAGTCGCTGGCGCAATCCATCCAGTGCTGCGTCGTTGGTGGGAAACGTCCCCGGCGCCGCGTTCAAGCGAAGAAAGGCTTCACCATACAGGTTGATACTCTCCTTCAGTGCCGGCACCGCGATGTCCGAGAGTGGCGGCGATCGATACGTGAAGAGTGTTCGCGCCGACGCCCGATCCGGCTTCGGCATCACATCGTCCACGTCCCACGCATCGTCGTTCACCTCGATGCCGGCGCGAATCAGACGCTGCCGAAACATTCCGGCGAACCAGAACGTGGGATTGCCGGCGGCGATCGCCAGCGTCACGGGTCGCGCTCCGACGGGAATCGAACCGGCGATGGTAAGAAAGGGTTCGCCGGGACGCTGCTCGGGCCAGAGGAGCTGCATCGATCCGGCGGCGCCGGTGACCGAGCGATTGGTGAGTGGGATCGCCGCAGCGTATCGTTCGCTGCTGAGCGTCGTCGGTGCAGCCGCGGTCGTGCCCGGTGCGATCGTGACCGATGTCCGGTTCTCGGCGAAGTTCAGCGCGCCGAACAACGCACCGGTCGGATACCCGAGATCATCCCAGGTCCACGCGAGCTGCGGCCGCGGCTCCTCGATCGCATCGTCGTCGCCGATGATCCGCCCCTCGATTCGTGTGATGCCTTGCGCCTTGAGCGCCTCGATCCAGGCGGTGACGTCGTTGCCTCCTCGACCCGCAATGGATGGATCGCCGGACCCGACGACGATCAGATCGCCGTGGAGCACGCCGTCACTGATGGTCCCGGTCGTCTGCAGCGTGGTCTGAAACCGGTAATCCCAACCGACGGCGTCGACGGCAGACGCGACGCTGACCATCTTCGCAGACGACGCCGGAACGAGCAGGGTGCGCGGATTCAGCTCGAACAGCCGCTCATCGCGATCGAGCGAGTGAATGACGATGCCCCATGCGGCGTGTTGAACGCCAGGGAGATGGGTCGCCGCGAGGAGATCAGTTCGAAGGGTCTGGGTGGCGTCGGGCTTTGCGGGTGCGGCCAGCGACGGCGCTGATTTGGCGCACCCAGCCGCGGCGATGGTCAATGCAAAATTCAAAATGCAAAATGCAAACACGACGCGGTTGGTCGCAACAGCAGCGTTGGCGCCATGCCAAACACTCTGTCGCCACCGGTTACCGTAGGGGCCGCCTTCAGGCGGCCCTTTCAGTGTTTGCATTTTTCATCTTGAATTTTGAATTACACGCTCGAGCGACGCGAGCTACTTCACTGCATCCACTGCTTTCATCGCGTCATCGAACGGCATCGTGTCGAGTTTCGCGCTGCCGGCTTCGTCGCCCCTGACGCCGAACACGTCGTTTCCGGCCTTGGCGAACGTGACCGTCTCCATCTTCGTCTTGTCGAAGGTCAGCGTCACGACCAGGGCAGGCGACTTCAGCGCCGCGTTGCTGGTCGATTCGAACGACTGTGCGCGCAACGCGGTCAGCTTACCCAGCAGATCCTCGACCTTGGACGTGTCCGCGTCCTTGCCGTCGGCCTTCTTCCACGTGTCCTTGCCGTCCTTGGTCGTCTTTTCGAGCGTGACCGTGTCGGCGCCGCGGTGGATCTCCACCTTGTTCGCGTTGAACGAACGGCCGTCGAACATGTCCTTGCGGCGATAGTCGGACAGCGTCTTGATGACATCCGTCTTGATCGTCGGTGCCACGGTGAAGATCGCCGGTCGCGTCGAGTCCTTCGCGAACACGACCGCATTCTCGGTCTTTCCGAGCGTGAGCGTGGTTTTCATCCCGCCCAGGCTGAGGGTCATCGTCGCCGTCGGCTTGTCGAGGCCGTATTTCTTCAGATCGTCGGTCGAGTCCGCGGTCAGTGCCTGCATCTGCGCTGTGGAGAGGCGCTCGACGATCCCCTCGATCTGACCGAACTCGGCTCGCGCCATGACCGGTTTGACGATCCGCCAATCCGTCCCGCTCTTCGCGAACTGGAAGCTGTTGGTCCCGTCGGACACTTCCAGTCCATCGACTTTCTCGCGATCGATCTTCAGGATCTTCTTCTCGCGCAGCGCGAAGGTGTTCTTGTTGAACGTGCTGTCGTTGAACGAGTTGATCAGGAACACGCGCTTCTGGTCGGGAAGCTGCGCGTAGAGATCGTTGCCGGTCGGTGTGCGCTCTCCGACCAGCAGTTTCTTGAAGTCCTTCTGACCCTTGGCGCGGAACGAGACCTCGATGCGTGGGGGATCGAGCCCGTAGTCCTTGAGGTTCGACGGGTTCTCGTCGACCACACGGTTGATGTCCAGCGACGCGAGGCTGGTTGCGACGGAGCTGACCTCGTTGCTGTCGGCGTCGGCGTTCACCGGATCGGCGAGCTTCCACTGATCGCCGCTCTTCTGGACACGTGACGTTTCACCGTCCGCCGCTTTGATCTGCAGCTCCTCGATCGCGTCGGCGGTGACGCCGCTGAATGCCTTCTGTTTGGTATCGGTGCTGGCAGCCGGCTTCTTCGAGTCGTAGTAGATGTAGCCGACCAGCCCCGCGAGAACGACGAGCAGGATGAGGGTGGAGCGGAGTCTGCGCATCGGCTACCGCCTCCGCCACCATGTGTAGGCGCCTGTCAGGAACACAAGCGCCGGGATGACGATGATCGACGTCCATGCGACGACGTTCGATTGCACCGCCGTCATGGTGATGCGCCGATCCGAGGCTTCCTTCGGTCGGATCGCGATCAGGTTCTCCTGCTGCGCCAGCCAGTTCACGGTGTTCATGAACAGGTCCTTGTTGCCGCCGAAACCGATGTAGGCGTCGGAGGCAAAGTCGGAATCGCCGAACGCGACCAGGCGTGTTTCAGGCTTCTCCTCCGCACTCTTGTTGTCGCCGTTCGATGCCGGCTTGGCGTCAGGTGCGTTTGGTGCCGGCATGCTGACGGCCACGGCCACCGACACCGGACCGGCAACGTCGCCCTTGTCGGGTTCGGGCGCGAGCGTATCGGGCGTCTGCAACGAGCCAAGGTTGGTTTCCGCCCAGCTGCGCTGCGCCGTCTGCACGAACGACTGCGCCGGCTTGCTGGTGTTCTCCGTGATCGGCGTCATCGCTCGGGCGAGCGGAAAGATCGTCGTGAACTGGAAGCGGTCGGTGATCGGATGCGATGGATACGGCGGGCCGGCAACGGGCAGTGTCGCGACCTGCGTGCGCCCGCTGACGTCGACGATGACGGAGTTGGTTGCGGTCACGCCCCAATCCTTCAGCAGGCCGGTGATGTTGGGTGTCGGCGCCGGCTGCTTCAGGTCGTCGGGCGGGTCGAGCATGACGAACAGCTTGCCGCCTTTGTTCAAGTACTCCTTCAACAGGGTGGTTTCCTGATCGGTGAGATCTCTGCGCGGCCCGGCGACGACGATCTCCGAGGCGTCCATCGGAATCTCGTTGGTCTGCGCGAGGATCAGCTTGTCGATCTGGTAGTTGTCCTTCTTCAGCGCGTCGGCGATCGCGCTGTAGCCGCCGCGATCCGAGCCCGCCGTGTCCTTCTCACCGTGGCCGGCGAGGAAATAGACCTTGTGCGTCTGCGGATTCAGGACCTTGATCAAGCCATTGGTCAGGTCCTGCTCCGCGTCCGACGTGACCAGCTCGTTTCGGCCCTTGTAGTTGATGGCGACCGTGCCATACCGCTCGACGCTGTATTGCTTGGCCTCGACCGGCTTCTGGTCGGGATCGACGTACTCGACGCTGACCCGGTTCGACTGGGCGGCGTACTCGGTCAACCTCGCGCGGAAGCGATCGAATTGTGTCTGCTGGTCGAACACGACGAACTTGACCGGCGCGTCCAACCCTTTGAGAAGTTTCGTTGTCTGCTCCGACAGCGTGTACTGCCTGTTCGCCGTCAGATCCCAACGCTTGTTCTGTCGCGTCGACAGGTAATTGGCGGCGACCAGAATGCCGAGCACGATGAGCACGCTGGCACTGGCAATCGCGCCGTACCGCGCGTTGCGGCTACGGAAATACTCCGCGATCTCACGCCACTGACTCGCCGTGTAGAGCACGACCAGCACGATGCCGGCCCAGAACGGGTAGTTCGCGTACTGCGCCCATTCCGGTTTGACGATTTCCAAGCGCAGGACCACGGCTGCCAGCAGCAGCAGGATCCCGACCCAACTCAAGATGGAGAAGATTCGTGTCATGACTGCGAGCTAGCCTTTCCAGCGCTCGGTATCCACCGATCGCATCGTCAGGAACAGGCCAAACAGGATGAAACTCAGGTAATAGACCAGGTGTTTCGTGTCGATGATGCCCTTGGTGAAATCATCGAGATGGTCGGTGATCGACAGGTAATTCAAGACCGCCTGCGTGGTGGGACCAGCAAACGATCCAAGCCAGTTGATGACCCACAGCATCAGGAACACCGCAAAGGTGACCATCCCCGCCACGATCTGGTTCTTCGTCGTGCTCGAGATGAACAGGCCGACCGAGATGAAGCAGCCGCCCATCAGCAGCATGCCGAGATAGCCGGTCAGGATCGGCAGCCACTCCGGTTTGCCGAAGACGAAGAGCAGGCCCATGTGAATGAACGTCACCGCGAGCATGGCGGCATAGAGTCCCAGCGCGCCGATGAACTTTCCCATGATGATCTGGAAGTCCGTCAGCGGCGCCGTCAGCAGCAACTCGATCGTGCCCGAGCGCTTTTCCTCCGCGTAGGTGCGCATCGTGACCAGAGGCAGCACGAACAGGAGGATGACGCTCGCGTTGAGGAATACGGGACGGATCATCTGCTCGTTGACGTTGGCGGAGCCGCCGCCCAGACTCTGGCGCGCGAAATACAACAGCAGCGCCTCGAAGAAGTATCCGAACGTCAGGGCGAAGAAGCCGATCACGATGTAGGCAATCGGCGACGCGAAGTACGATTTCAGCTCCTTGTGCGCGACCGCAAGAATGTTATTCATGCGCCACCTCCGCCGCAGCCGGCGCGGCAGCGGTGTCCTCGGTTGTCAGGTGGAGGAAGATCTCTTCCAGGCTCATCCGCATCGGCCGCAATTCGAGCAGTCCCCATCCGCGGTTGACGACGGCCGCGGCGAGCTGGCGGCGTACGTCGTGACCGGATTCACTCTCGATTTCCAGGCCCTGGATGGAGCCACGCGCATCGGAAACCGAGACGCGTGTGACGCCGGGAATGGCGCTCAGCACCTGGCTCACGCCATCGTTCGCAGCATCGACCTGCAGATACATCGTCTCCGATCCGCGCAACCGTGCGGTCAGGTTGTCAGGCGTGTCGACCGCTACGACGCGCCCCTTGTTGATGATGACGACGCGCTGACAGGTCTGGCTGACCTCGGGCAGGATGTGCGTGCTGAGAATGATGGTGTGATTTCCGGCCAGCGCCTTGATCAGCTGACGGGTCTCGATAATCTGCTTCGGGTCGAGCCCGGCCGTGGGCTCGTCGAGGATGAGCACGTCGGGGTTGTGCAGCAACGCCTGGGCAAGGCCGACGCGCTGGCGATAGCCCTTTGACAACTTTCCGCAGTGACGGTCGGCGACGTCCGCCACGCGCGTGCGCTCCATCGACGTCTGCACACGCGACTTCCGCTCGGCGCGCGACACGCCTTTGATCTTCGAGCAGAAGGTCAGGTAGTCGCGAACGGTCATCTCCGGGTAGAGCGGTGGCGTCTCCGGGAGGTATCCGATGCGGCGCTTTGCCTCGACCGGCTGCTCGAGCACGTCATACCCGGCCACGACGGCACGTCCATCGGTCGGTGGCATGTACCCGGTCAGGATCCGCATCGTCGTCGTCTTGCCTGCGCCGTTTGGCCCAAGAAAGCCCAGGATTTCCCCCGGTTCGACTTTGAAGCTGACATCGTCCACGGCCGTGAACGGGCCGTAGCGCTTGGTGAGGTTCTGGACCTCGATCACGCTGTTCCTCCGCTTGCTTGTGCTTGTAAGCCTTAGACGGGCAGATGTTTACGGCTGCCCAACCCAAAATCCTATATTCGGACGGCTGGCCGGTGCAAACAGTTGTTAATATATGAGCAAGTATTCATGCGTTCCGGATGGTGGGTGGTTGATGGTGGATAGTGGCTAGTTCGTCGCCAGCCATGCGAACCACTACCTACCACCGACCATCCACCAACTAGCTCACATGGACCCGCGCGAAGTCACCGACCTGACTGAAATCTTCCGCGTGCTTGGCGATCCGACGCGCGTGCGCATTCTCGACGCGCTCTCGCGCGGGGAGTTGTGCGTCCGCGACCTTGCGCGTCAGCTCGGTGCGACGGAATCGGCCGTCTCTCATCAGCTGCGGCTGCTCCGCAACACGCGCGTCGTTCGCGCGCGGCGCGAAGGCCGGCAGATCTATTACGCGCTCGACGACAAGCACGTACTGGCCTTGTTCCGGCAGGGACTGCGCCACGTCCAGGAGGGCGGCAGGCAGGCCGCGCGGTGATGGCCAGACCCGCCGTTGCCACCTGTGACGTGTGCGAGCTCCATGCGGAAGCCGTGTTCCGCGTCGAGGGGATGGACTGCAACGAGGAGGTCGTGATTCTCGAGCGGCGGTTGAAGCCGCTGCCCGGGCTCGAGGCGTTGTCGGCCGACGTCATCGGCCAACGTCTGCACGTCAAGTACGACGCGGCGAAGCTGACGACGTCGGCGATGGTCGACGCGGTCGGCCAGGCCGGCATGCGCATGTGGCTCGAACACGAGGAGCCGCGTGTCGACAGCGTCGATGTTCGATGGCGCCTGTATCTGATGGCCGGTTCGGGCGCGGTGATCGTCGCTGGCACCGTCGCGTCGGAAGCCGGCCTCCCCGTCGTCTCCGCCGCCTTGCACATCACTGCCGCGGTACTCGGCGGCGTGTATCCGACGCGCCGGGCCATCACCGCGCTGCGAACGCGAACCGTCGACATCAACGTCCTGATGGTGATCGCCGTTGCCGGGGCACTGGCACTGCGCGATTGGGTGGAGGCTTCGACCGTCGTCTTCTTGTTCGCGCTCGCCCAGTGGCTCGAGGTCCGGACGCTCGAACGTGCCCGACAGGCCATTCGCGCGCTGCTCGATCTGTCGCCGCGACAGGCCGTCGTCAAGCGCGGCGGCATCGAGGAGCAGGTCGATGTCGAGCGGATCGACATCGGCGAGCTAGTGATCGTGCGACCAGGCGACAAGGTCGCGGTCGACGGGATCGTCGAGAGCGGAGCGAGTGACGTCAACGAAGCGCCGATCACGGGTGAGTCGTTGCCGATTGACAAACAGCCGAGCGATCCCGTGTACGCGGGGACGATCAACGGCCGCGGTGCGCTCGAGGTGCGGGTGACGCGCGTTGGCCGCGATACGCGCGTCGCGCGCATCATTCACCTCGTCGAGGTCGCGCAGTCGCAACGGGCACCGGTCCAGACGTTCGTCGACAGGTTTGCCCGCGTCTATACACCGGCCGTGATCGCGCTCGCGCTGATCGTGGCGCTCGTGCCTCCGGCCGTGACCGGTGCGCCGCTCGACATGTGGGTCTATCGCGCTCTCGTGCTGCTGGTCATCTCGTGCCCGTGTGCGTTGGTCATCTCCACGCCGGTGTCGATTGTCGCCGCGCTGTCCGCCGCCGCGCGGAGTGGGGTGCTCATCAAAGGGGGCGCCCACCTCGAGCAACTGGCGTCGGTGCGGGTGATTGCATTCGACAAGACGGGTACGCTGACTCGTGGCGAGCTCCAGGTCGTCAACGTCGCTCCCGTCGGTGGCGCCGCGTCTGGCGATGTCGTGCGGTACGCGGCGGCAGTCGAGGCGAGATCCGAACATCCCGTGGCACGTGCCATTCTCGAGTACGCGCGCCATACAGCACTGGACATTCCGGCCGCCATGGCGTTCACGTCGCTTCCCGGACGAGGTGCGGAAGCGCAGGTGACCGGACGCTCGGTGATTGTCGGCAACGCGGCGCTACTCGAATCGCGTGGCATCGCAGTGCCGCCGGCACCTGACGACGCAGGCATGGCGTCGGCTCGTGTGTATGTCGCCGCGGATGGGGCAGTCCTGGGCGCCATCGTTCTCAGCGACCGCCTGCGTGACACGGCGGGTGAGGCCATCGACCTGTTGCGGTCGCATGGCGTGCGAAAGATGGTGATGCTGACTGGCGACCGGCAGGCATCGGCGCAGCGCATCGCCGAGGCCGTCGGTCTCGACGAGTTCCACGCCGGTTTGCTGCCCGATCACAAACACGCGGTCGTGCGTGGCCTGCGCGGGCGCGGCGGTGCGGTGCTGATGGTGGGCGACGGCGTCAACGACGCACCAGCGCTTGCGGCCGCCGACGTCGGTGTCGCGATGGGTGCGGCCGGCTCCGACGTCGCGCTCGAAACGGCCGACGTCGCGCTGATGTCCGACGAGCTGTTGAAGTTGCCCTATGCGATCCGACTTGCGCGCGCGACGGTGCGCAACGTGAAGACGAACGTCACGGTCTCGCTCTTGCTCAAAGCCGCATTCCTCGTTCTTGCGGTGACCGGCGCTGCCACGCTCTGGATGGCCGTCCTCGCCGACACGGGTGCGTCCGTCATCGTCGTTGCGAACGCGCTGCGGCTGTTGCGCGCACGGTGAGGTTCGGCGGAAGCCGGACACTACATTGCCGGGCCGATTCGGTTCTCGTTATAATCCGACCTTTGACGGTCTGCGCTGCCCCGTGCGTGCAGTGCACGCCGGTCTTCGAGCGCGGCGCGGTCCGTGCATGGAGCCCCGTATGGCCACGTGCCCTGAGTGCGAGTACGATGAGATCGACACTGAGGACTACGAAGAAGGAGACACCGTGAGCTGTCCAGAATGTGGGAAGAACCTCGTCCTGGTAGGTGCCGACGAGCTCGAGCTCGCCGATGACGACGATCTCGACGACGACGACGATGAGCTCGAGGACGAGGACGACGAAGACGGGGACGACGAAGACGAAGACGACGACGAGGACGAGGAAGCCGAGGATTTCGACGAGTGACGTCGGAGGTGGCGGAGCATGCCGCTGACCTCCATCGGAAAGAAGGTCATCTCCGCGCGCTGCTGGCTACCTTCGATTCGCTGATTGTTGCGTTCAGTGGCGGCGTCGACAGTGCCTATCTGGCCTGGACGGCGACCCAAGTACTCGGCCCCGCCGCCCTTTGCGTTACCGCAGACAGTCCCAGCTATCCCGACCGTCATCGCCAGCTCGCCTATCGCCTCGCGCGCGGGCACGGGTTGCGTCACGAGGTGATTCAGACAACAGAATTGTCGCGCCCCGAGTATCGTGCGAATCCCTCGAACCGCTGCTACTACTGCAAGCACGAGCTCTATTCCGTGTTGTCAGCGCTTGCGCAGACGCGCGGCTTCGATGCGATCGCCGACGGCAGCAACGCCGATGACCGCGCGGACTATCGTCCGGGCCGACAAGCGGCGCGCGAGTTCGGCGTCCGCAGTCCGCTCGACGAAGCGGATCTCACGAAGTCGGACATTCGCGAACTGTCGCGCCGCGCCGGGTTGTCCACGTGGGATGAACCCGCGTCGGCGTGCCTCTCGTCGCGCATTCCGTACAACTCCGAGGTCACCGACCGCAAGCTCCGCATGATCGAGCGCGCCGAGGAGGCCGTTCACGCGCTTGGGTTCCGCGTGTGCCGCGTCAGGCATCACGACACCGGCGACGGAGCCGACGGGCCGCACTGGATGGCGCGTGTGGAAATCGGCGTCGACGAACTGCCGCGGGCCGCCAATCCCGATGTGGCGACGCGTCTGGTGACCGAGCTGCGTGCGATCGGCTATGCGGACGTCACGGTCGACCCGCGGGGATACCGGATGGGGAGCCTGAATGAAGGTCTCCGACTCCGCCCCGTCTGAGGCGCCGCGTCTGAACACGCGTCGCGCGGTTCCCTACGCGATCTCGCTCGCGTATCTGCTCGCGCACCTGCCGTTCCTCGCGCCATCGCTCGAGGACATCGACTCGATCAACTTCGCGCTCGGTCTCCATCACTTCGATCCCGCGCTGCATCAGCCGCACCCGCCCGGGTATCCGGTTTACATCGCCCTGGGCCGAATGTCGCTCGCGGCCATTCACGTCGTCGCGCCGTCGCTCGATCCGGTGCGCGCCGACGCCGTCGCGCTCGCGATCTGGTCGGCCATCGGCGGCGCGCTTGCGCTGTTGGCAGCGATGTCGTTCTTTCGCGCCATCTCTCGCGACACCGACGATTCGATACCGTACTGGGCGACCGCGCTCACCGCTGCGTCGCCGCTGTTCTGGATGACTGGCCTGCGACCCATGAGCGACATGATCGGGTTGGCAGGCGCGCTGTGTGCGCAGGCACTGCTCGTTCGTTCAAGTCGCAGTGTCCGGCTTCAGGCGGACCCTGGCGGTCGCCGGGCGGCAACTGCTGGTGCGTTGGTCGCGGGACTGGCGGCGGGTATCAGGTCGCAGACGTTGTGGCTGACGATCCCGCTCTTGATCTACTCGCTCGTGCGGCAACAAAGGGCCGGCGTCAGGTGGCTGTGGCAGCCGATCGCCGCGCTGCTGGCCGGAGTCATCGTGTGGGCGGTGCCGCTCCTCATGGCAAGCGGTGGCGTCGACGCCTACCTGAAAGCGTTGGGCTCGCAGGCGGAGGAGGACATCACCAATGTCACGATGGTGTGGACCAATCCATCGCTGCGCCGGATTGCGTTGGCGCTGTACGACACATTCGTGAGGCCGTGGAATTCAATCGATCTTGCGCGCACGATGGGTGCGGCCGCGCTCATTGGTGCCGCCGTGATGCTCGTCCGCAATCGCCGGGCGCTGGCGATCCTCGCCATCGCGTTTGCTCCGTATGCGCTCTTTCACCTGGTCTATCAGGAGACGGTGACCGTCCGCTATGCGCTGCCGCTGACGGTTCCGCTCGCCTATGCGGCCATCTGCATGGCGGCGCCGTTCACACGATTGGCGCCGGCCGTCGCAACGGCGCTTGTCCTGTTTGGGTTGATCCGGGCGGTGCCCGGAGGAGTCGCGTACGCGCGTGAATCGCATCCGGCGTTCCGTGCGATCACCGACATGCGGAGCGCCGCGGCCGCTGAGCACCCGGCCGCCATCTACGCGCACTATGCGCTGCGTCGTCCGCTGCAGACTGACGGAGCCAAGGGACTCCCGTTCGTCGAACCGCGCCGCACCTACGAATGGCTCGGCCCGGTGACACAGTGGTTGAAAGCGGGGACCGGTCCCGTCTGGTTTCTTGCCGATCCACGACGCAGCGACCTCGACTTGATCGATCCGGCGGCTCGCCGGTCGGTCCAGCATTACACCTGGTCGGTCGCGCGAAACGGAACGCTGAGCGGGACCCGTCCCACCGACGTCGACTGGTATCGACTCGAGAATCCCGGCTGGTTTGTCGGCGAGGGATGGTCGTTGACACCCGAGACCAGCGGCATCGCCGCGGCCACAGGCACACGCATCGAACATCGACCCATCACCGGTTACATCAGACGACGGGACGAGGCGGCGGTGCTGATGATTGGCGGCCGGCATTTCGGAACCGCCCAGGATTCACCAGCCGTGTTCGATCTCGCGGTGGATGGACGCGTACTCGATCGCTGGACCGTCGATCCAGCCAAGGACATTCATTACGTTCGCGTGCTGGACCTGCCAGCCGGATCGCTTGTCGGTGAGGGTCGCTATGCGGCCGTGCAGGTCACGGCGCGCTCGGCGCGCGAGGGCGAAGCGACCCCGCCTGCTGCCGTCGAACAATTCGACGTGCAGCCGGCCACTGGCTTGGTGCGTGCGTTCGATACTGGCTGGTACGAGGACGAATACGACCCCGCGACGGGCCTCCGCTGGCGATGGACCAGCGATCGCGCCGAGGTGCGTATCGTCCCGCCGCAGGATGTCCGGCTGAGGATTCGGGCCGAATCGCCGGTGAAGTACTTCCACGCCGTGCCGACCCTTCGCCTTCGCGCCGGTGAGCATGTGGTGAGCGAGCTCCATCCGTCCGATAACTTCACCTGGAACGTCACGGTGCCGCGGGAAGACCTCGTGCGGTCGAACGGGATCGTCGTGATTGAAAGCGATCGCGTCTATCTTCCGGGCCCGGCCGAGGGGACTGCCGACGCTCGTCGCCTGGGACTCCGGGTGTTCGAGCTGCAGATCGATCCGCTTCCTGCTCCGGCGCAGTGACATTCAGTGCGCATATTCAGTGCGCACTTGATTGACACGAGACGATCACACGTTTAAGCTCGGTCCGGCTTTACTACTCTGCACACACTTGCAGGAGAATTCGCTGATGCCTGTGCGCCGCCGTCTGTCTTACACAGCCATCGTGCTCGTGATGGTGATTGCCGTGTCGGGATGCGCCAAGAAGAAGGCCGCGCCCGCGCCGCCACCGCCCGCACCTCCTCCGCCCGCTGCGGCGCCGCCTCCGCCGCCTCCGCCACCACCACCGCCGCCCCCGCCGCAGCCGGCACCCGCGCCGCCGCGGCCGCTGACCGAGGACGAGGTCTTCGCGCGCAAGACGGTCGACGATCTGAATCGCGAGATGCCGCTGGCCGAAGTGCACTTCGACTACGACCAGACGACGATTCGCGACCAGGATCGCGCCATCCTGCAGAAGAACGCGGATTACCTGCGGCGCTGGATGTCAGTGCGGGTGTCGGTCGAGGGTCACGCCGACGCGCGCGGGACCAACGAATACAATCTCGCGCTCGGCGATCGCCGGGCCAACGCGATCAAGATGTACCTCACCGGTCTCGGCATCGGGGCCGATCGGATGACCGTGGTGAGCAAGGGCGAGGAGGATCCGCTCTGCCGCGAGATGACGGACGACTGCTACGAGCGCAACCGCCGCGGGCACTTCGTCATCACCGCGAAATAGGAAAGGGCCGCCTAAAGGCGGCCCCCACAATCCGAGGACGTGTAGGGGCCGCCTTCAGGCGGCCCTCGTGCTACTCGGCCCGCAACTCCTCGACGATCGCCTCCGCCGCGGATCGCGGATCCGCGGCGGCGATGATCGGGCGTCCCACCACGATATAGCTCGCCCCTGCCCGCACCGCCTCCGCCGGTCCCATCGTCCGCGCTTGATCGTGTTTCTCGGCGCCTGCGGCCGCGCCGCGGATGCCCGGCGTCACGATGACGAATTCCGATCCGCAGGCCTGGCGAATTGCCGCCGTCTCCTGCGGAGATGCGACGACGCCATCGAGTCCGGCTTCCTTCGCCAGCGCCGCGAGCGCAATGACTTGATCGAGCAGGCGACGTTCAATCCCAATCGTGCGCAACGCCGGTTCATCCATGCTGGTCAGTACCGTGACGCCGATCAGGGTTGGCTTCGCGACGTTGTGCTGCGACGCCGCTGTCGCCGCCGCCCGCGCCGCCCCTTGCATCATCGCGGCTCCGCCTGACGTGTGCACGTTGATCATCCAGGCGCCGGTCTGTACCGCGGCCTCGATGGTCTGCGCCACCTGGTTCGGAATGTCGTGGAACTTGAGGTCGAGGAAGACCCGTGTGCCGAGATCCACGATGCGGCGGACGATCGACGGTCCCTCGAGGGTGAAGAGCCGACTGCCGACTTTGAAGCCACCGGCGACCGGACGCAGGCGCTGCGCCAGCTCCAGTGCACGATCGCCGCTGTCCACGTCGAGCGCGACGAGCAGTTGGTTCCGTCCGTTGCTATCTGACATCGACGCCAATCGCCTCCGAGATGTGGGCGAACCCGTCGTGTTCCAGCAGGTCCAGCAGACCGCGGACCATTTTCGGCACGACGCCGGGCCCTTCGTAAACCAGCGCCGTATAGAGCTGCACGAGCGATGCTCCGGCGCGAATGCGTTCGTACGCGTCCCCGGCCGTGAAGATGCCGCCGACGCCGATGATCGGTACTCTGTGTCCGAGTTGTTCGAACAAGACACGGCACGCGTGAGTGGCGACCGCCCGCAGCGGCGCCCCGCTCAAGCCTCCCGCTTCACGTGAGACGGAGCCATTCGCGCGAAGCCTGTCTCGCGCGATGGTCGTGTTGGTCGCGATGATCCCGGCGACACCGGCCTCGACCGCCGCCGTCGCGGACTCGACCAGGTCGGCATCGCTCATGTCAGGGGAAACCTTGACCAGCACGGGAATCTCGGTGAGTGCGACGCGACGCACGTGGGCGACGACGGTTGTCACCAGTTCGCGCAGGTCGCGACTCTGCTGCAGGTCGCGGAGCCCTGTCGTGTTCGGCGAACTGACGTTGATCACGAAGTAGTCGGCGAACGGGTGCAGCACATCGACGAGGGCCGTGTAATCGGCGGCCGCGCGGTCGTTGGGCGTGTCCTTGTTCTTGCCGAGATTGATTCCCAGAGGAATCGACGCCACAGTGCCGTCGCCGTCGTCCACCTTCGCTGAAGCGACGGCGCACACGGCGAGGTTGCGTGCGACGTCTTCGGCGCCCGCGCTGTTGAACCCGAAGCGATTGATGATGGCGCGGTCGTCTCGCAGCCGAAACAGCCGCGGGCGCGGATTGCCAGGCTGCGGGCGAGGTGTGACCGTGCCGATCTCCGCAAAGGCAAACCCGAGCCCCGCCCAGGCCGCCGCTGCCGTGCCCTGCTTGTCGAGTCCCGCCGCCAGGCCGACCGGATGGTTGAAGGACAGACCGAATACGCGCTGCCGCAGTCGCGGATCGTGAGCCTGCTGCCGTCGCGTCGACAGCGTGCGACTCGCGACCGGATGCGCCAGCGTCGTGAGCACCAGTTCATGCGCGCGCTCGGCATCGAGCGCAAAGAGCGCCGGCCGAAGGAAGCGCGCGTAGAGGTTCACGAGCTTGCAGTATACCCGCGCGCTGGGTGGTGGATGGTGGGTGGTGGATAGTGGACGCGTGCTGGGTGGTGGGTGGTGGGTGGTGGATCGTGGTTGCGTGCACTATGCCCAATCGTCATCGCGGGGTTGCAACGACGCGATCAGGCCGTTCAGCATGCGACCAACTCGCTCCACGCGCTCGTTGATCCGTTTGTATTCGGCTTCATCGCAGTATTTCAGCCGCTTGGCGATTTCGAGTTGCACCTCCACCTCCGCCTGCGATCCAAGTGAGATGTCCAGATGGTGGAGGTACGCCTTCCGCCGTTTTCGACGAGCGCCCTCGCCGATGTTGGATGGCACGGACACAGCTGCTTTTCGAATCTGAATCGTCAGCCCGAAGCGCTCGTCGGGTGGAAATCGCGTCGACACCGCGTAGATCTCCTCGACGAGTGCCATCGCTTCCTGCCAAACCTGAAGATCGCGAAACGAATTCGTTGCGGCCATGCCACAAGACGTGTGCACAGCTCGAGCCGAATGGATTTGCGCCGAGACTCAGAGCGTGCGGCAGGCAAGTGCGAGGTTCTTCCAGCATCCGGAGCAACGCCAGTACGTAAGACGTGCCGATTCACGATCCAGCACCACCGTCCACTAACCACCACCGACCACCCCAGCTCGCGACCACTATCCACCACCCACCACCCACCATCCGGGCGCCGCGAGAGTGCTATACTCCGAGCGTCTCTTTAAGTGTCGGTCCTGCGAGGCCGCGAAGAGGTACTGATGCCAGTCGTCATGGATGCGGACCGGATCGGCCGCACCCTTACCCGCATCGCCCACGAAATCCTCGAACGCAACAAAGGTGTTGACGAGCTCGCGCTCGTCGGCGTGCGTACGCGCGGTGTGCCGATTGCGCGGCGGATCGCGCGCAGCCTGAAGGAGATCGTCGGCCAGGAGATCCCCACGGGTGCGCTCGACATCACGCTCTATCGCGACGACCTGATGCGCCAGCAGGTCGGGCCGCAACCGCTGGTTCGCCGCACCGAGATTCCGTTCTCCATCGACAACCGCAAGATCCTGCTCGTCGACGACGTGCTCTACACGGGCCGCACGACGCGCGCGGCGCTCGATGCGCTGATTGATTTCGGCCGGCCGAAGAACATTCAACTGATCGTGCTGGTGGATCGCGGCCATCGCGAGCTGCCGATCAAGGCGGATTACGTCGGCAAGAATCTGCCGACGTCGCCCGAGGAGAGCGTGCAGGTCAGGCTGCAGGAATCGGATGGCTGCGACGAAGTGGTGCTACAGGGAGGTGCCGCATGAGCGTGGAACAGATGGAGTCGACCTCGGCTCTGACGGCGCTGCGACACAAGCACCTGTTGAGCACGGCGGACCTCTCGCCCGAGGAAATCACCCTCGTGCTCGACACGGCCGAAGCGATGAAGGAAGTCGGCGCACGGTCGATCAAGAAGGTCCCCGCGCTGCGCGGCAAGACGGTGGTCAATCTGTTCTTCGAGCCGAGCACGCGCACGCGCACGTCGTTCGAGATCGCCGAGAAACGTCTCAGCGCCGATACGCTCAACATCGCCGTCGCCAGCTCCAGCGTGGTCAAAGGCGAGACGCTGGCGGACACGGCACTCACGCTCGAGGCCATGTCCCCCGACATGATCGTGATCCGCCACTCGTCGTCGGGCGCTCCGTACCTGCTCTCGCGAATCTGCCGGTCGGCGATTATCAACGCCGGCGACGGGACGCACGAGCATCCGACGCAGGCGCTGCTCGACGCGTTCACGATCCGCGAGCGCAAGAAGCGACTGTCGGGCCTGAAGGTCGCGATCATCGGTGACCTCCTTCACAGTCGCGTGCTGCGGTCCAACGTTCATCTGCTGACGACGATGGGCGCCGATGTGTGGGTGTGTGGACCACCGACGCTGGTGCCGACCGATGTCAGGCGGCTCGGTGTAAGGGTCACGCACTCCATCGAAGATGCCGTGCGCGAGGCCGACGTCGTCATGCTCCTTCGTATTCAGCTGGAGCGGATGGAGGGCGCGTTCTTCCCCTCGCTGCGCGAATACTTCGCGGTCTTCGGGATGACCGAGGAGAGGCTGCGGCTCGCGAAACCCGACGTGATGATCATGCATCCAGGGCCGATGAATCGAGGCGTCGAGATCGCATCGGAGGTCGCCGACGGACCGTACTCGGTGATCCTCGATCAGGTGGCCAACGGCGTCGCCGTGAGGATGGCGGTGCTGTATTTGCTCGCGGGCGGAGCCGCCGATGAAGACGCTGCTTAAGGGCGGGCGCGTGGTCGACCCGGTAAACGGAATTGACGGCGTCTGCGACGTGTTGATCGACGGCGAGCGCATCGCGCAGGTCGGCCGCGATCTGCCGGCGGATGGGGCGACCGTCATTGAGATCCCGCACGATCTCGTCGTGTGCCCCGGTTTCATCGACATGCACGTGCACCTGCGCGAGCCCGGGCAGGAACACAAGGAAACGGTCGCAACCGGAACGGCGGCGGCAGTGGCGGGCGGATTCACGGCTGTGGCCTGCATGCCGAACACGAGCCCGGTCAACGACAGCGCCAATGTCACGTCGCTCATCCTGGCCAAGGCGGCGGTGGCGAACCTGGCGCGCGTGTATCCCATCGGCGCGGTGTCAAAGGGATCGAAAGGCGAGCTGCTGGCCGACATCGCCGAGCTCAAGTCGGCAGGATGCGTCGCCATCACCGACGACGGCCATCCGGTCGCGACGGCGATGCTGATGCGCCGGGCAATGGAATATGCGGGGATGTTCGATATGCCGCTGATCGAACATTGCGAGGACCCGTCGCTCAAGGCGGATGGTGTCGCGCACGAAGGATATCGTGCCTCCACGCTCGGGTTGCGCGGGATTCCGGGCGCCGCGGAGGCGCTCGGCGTCGAGCGTGGCATCCTGCTGTCGGAGCTGACCGGGTCGGCCTTCCACGTCGCGCACATGAGCGCACGACAGTCGATCCGCGCCGTGCGCAAGGGCAAGGAGGCCGGGGTGAGGGTGACGTGTGAAGTGGCGCCACATCACTTCACGCTGACCGACGACGTGCTGGCGGCTCCGATCGCGTACGACACCAACGCGAAGATGAACCCCCCGTTGCGCGAGGCGGCGGATCGCGACGCGATGCTTGCGGGGATCGTCGATGGAACGGTGGACGTCGTCGCCACCGATCACGCACCGCATCACTACGACGAGAAGAAGGTCGAGTTCGACCGCGCCCCGTTCGGGATCATCGGTCTCGAGACGGCGATCCCGCTGGCGCTCGATCGTCTCGTACATACCGGACTGATCCGTCTGCCTCGACTCGTCGAGCTGATGTCGGTGAACCCAGCGCGGATTCTGCGTGTCCCCGGTGGTTCGCTGGCGGCGGGCTCACATGCGGACGTGACCATCCTCGCCCCCGACCTGAAGGTGCGCGTCGACGCACAGAAGATGCGCTCGCGCTCGAAGAACACGCCGTTCGACGGATGGGAACTGCGCGGTGGCGTCGCGGCGACGATCGTCGGCGGGAGAGTGCTGTACGCCAACCAGTCGTTCGAATCGTTCGGATCGTTCGGGACGTTCGGATCGTTCGTCGGTTCGTAACGTTCGAACGTTCTCCTCGAGCCAACACGGATTCGAATGAAGAACGATTCGAACGTCCCGAACGAAGAACGACGCGAACGATTCGAACGCCCGAACGATCCGAACGACAGCGAAGGAAGCCCATGACTCGCCGCGACGAAATCCGTGAAAAAGCCCTGCGCGACCTGCAGCAGTACGAGGTCCTGATGCTCAACGGGCACTTCGACTTCGGCAACGGCTATCACGGCAGCATGTATCTGAACCCGCACCGGTTGTTCCGCTATCCCTCGACCATCTGGCGCTTCGCGCAGGATCTGATCGACGTCCTGCCCGGCTCCGTTCTCGACGCGACCGAAGTGGTGGCGGGACCGGCGACAGGAGGGGCGCTCCTGGCGCACACGATCGCGGGACTGCTCGACAGCCGCCGGCCGATGTCGCGCGCGCCGATGATGTTCGCGCCGCTGACAGTGGACCCCGAACGCGGGCACATGCTGAGCCGCTTCTATCAGGCGCAGGTTCGCGACCGGAAAGTGCTGCTGGTCGATGACGTCCGGAACACGGGCCAGACGTTCGTGCGGTGCGCGGCCTCGATCCGCGAAGCCGGTGGCGAGGTCGTCGCCACCGCGGAGATCTACGATCGCATGGAAGCGATGGTCGATGCGGGGGCGCCGAACGTCGCGCTGGCCGAATACAAAGCGCCGGAGAACTACACCGCGCACTCGTGCCCGCTGTGTGCCGCCGGCACGCCAGTGACGTCGTTCTGACCGCCGTGACCGACAGCATCCGCATCGTGCCGGGCCGGGTCGAAGACGTCCCTGTGATCCTGTCGCTGATCAAGGCGCTGGCGGACTATGAAAAGCTGTCGCATCAGGCCGTCGCCACTGAGGACGATCTCGAGCGATGGCTGTTCGGTCCGCGGCCGGCGGCGGAGGTGGTCATCGCCTGGGACAATGACGGCGCTGTCGGGTTCGCGCTGTTCTTCCACAACTTCTCCACCTTCCTCGGCCGGCCCGGGCTCTACCTGGAGGATCTCTTCGTCAAACCCGAATGGCGCGGTCGCGGCGTCGGTCGCAGACTCCTGTCACATCTCGCCGCTCTCGCGCGCGACCGCGGCTGCGGCCGCTTCGAATGGGCGGTGCTCGACTGGAACGAACCGGCGATTGCGTTCTACCGTCGTATGGGCGCCGAGTTGCTGGACGACTGGCGGATCTGCCGGGTCACGGGAGAGGCGCTTGCCACGCTCGCTTCCGGCGACTGATCCCTCGTTCCGCGACCGGCTCGAGTCGCTCTACACCACATTCGATCACGCCGACTCCGCCACCGACCCGGTGCACGTCGTCCGGCGGTATCGCTCACGCGAGGATCGCGAAGTCGTCGGGTTCTGTGCGGCGGCGCTCGCCTTTGGCCGCGTGGCGAGCGTGCTGCAGTCGATCGAGGCGCTGCTCGAGGTGATGGGACCGCATCCCGCAGAGTTCGTGCGCGCGTTCGAGCCGGTCCGCCACAGCGCCCGCATCGAGCCGCTGGTGCACCGATGGATTCGGGGTCGCGATCTCGTCGCGCTCCTGCTGATTCTGCAGCGCATGCTGCAAGAGGCGAAGACGATCGAGGCCTTCTTCGTCGCCGGCGACGATCCGTCGACTCCCGACATCGGTCCGGCGCTCGATGCATTCGCCACGCGCGCGATGAACGTGGATCTCTCCGAAGCATACGGCCGCGTTCCGAAGCGCCCGGGCGTCTGCTATTTCTTTCCGCGTCCGACGGCCGGCAGTGCGTGCAAACGGTTGAACCTGTTTCTCCGCTGGATGGTTCGCAAGGACGAGATCGACCTTGGCGTGTGGACGCGTGTGTCGCCGTCTCGCCTGATCGTCCCGCTCGACACGCACGTGATCCGCCTCGGTCGCTGCCTGCGTCTGACCCGCTACACGAGCCCGGGCTGGAAGATGGCAGCCGAGATCACTGCGTCGCTGCGCGCGATCAATCCTGACGATCCCGTACGGTTCGACTTTTCACTGTGCCACGTCGGGATGATGAATGCGTGTGGGTATGGTCGTCCCCAGGGAGACAAGCAGTGTCCGCTCCGCGGCAGTTGTCATCCCCGCGTGCGGAGACGCGCGTAGACCGCCGCGGTTCCTTCGACCATGCGCTCCACGGTGAACTTCTTGCGCGCACGACCGAGCGCGGCGTCGCCCATGCGGCGGCGGAGCGGTTCGTCGCGGAGCAGTTGCACGATCCGTGCGGCCATCGCGTGATGATCGCGCGGCGGCACGAGGAAGCCGGTCTCGCCGTCGACCAGCACGTCGGGGATTCCGCCGGCGCTGGTGGCGACCGCCGCCTTCGAAGCGGCCATCGCGTCGACCAGCGCGGTGCACATCCCCTCGCTGACTGAGCTCATCGCGAACAGATCGAATCCTTTCGTCAGCTCCAATGCATCGACGCGGAAGCCAGCGAGAAAGACATGCCGCTCGAGGTGGTGACGATGAATCTGCTGCTCGAGCGACGAGCGCAGTTCGCCGTCGCCGACGATGACGAAGCGCGCGTCGGGAACGTCGCGAACGACGAGCGTCGCAGCGTCGACCAAATGTTGCTGGCCCTTGTGCGGCACGAGCGCGGCGACGTTGCCGACGATGGGCGCGTGGGTCGGCAGGAAGAACTCAGCGTGGACGTTGGCAGGCTGCATCCGCGCAATGCGGTCGACGTCAACGCCTTCGTTGACGATTGTGGTCTTGTCCCGCGGAATGCCGTCGGCCACCAGGCGGTCACGAATCGGACCGCTGTTGGCGATGAAGCAATCGACCTCGCTGTATTTCCAGCGCGAGAAGGAGTTCCCGGCCAGTCTGAACTCGACGCGACGGGATGCGACGAGCAGCGGACGCGGAGTCGGCGAGGCGATCGAGAGTGCCGTTGCCGCCATCGCCACCGCGTGCGGATCGTGCGCGTGCACGACCTCCGGCAACATCGACTTGATCACACGAGACAACCGCCAGGCGGCGGCGAGGTCGATCTCGTTGCGCGGTGCCAGCGGGATCAGGTCGAGTCCCTCCGACATCCGTCGATACAACTCCCCTCTCGGATGGGCAACGAGCGCCGCCCGCTCGCCCATCGCGCGCAGACCCATGACGGTGTACATCACCTGACTCTGCCCGCCCCGCCATGACTGAGCGGTGTCTATGTGGAGGGAGAACACACGTCAGATCCCAAATCCCAAATCCCAAACCCCAAAACCCCCAACCCCCAACCCCCAAACCCCAAACCCCCACCCCCCACCCCCCACCCCCCACCCCCAACCCCAAAACCCAAACCCAACCAGGCCCAAACCCAAAAGAATTT
>Ga0081539_10000133_pt1 | contig 173855 bp, 136 predicted proteins | sample TabmetS4T2R2_FD_71023 | JGI IMG/M metagenome (GOLD analysis project Ga0081539, IMG submission 71023) | Tabebuia heterophylla rhizosphere microbial communities from the University of Puerto Rico - S4T2R2 | ecosystem: Host-associated > Plants > Roots > Rhizosphere ... | reverse complement strand
ATTCGCGAGTATCTCGCGATCACCAACAACGCGCCGAAGCCCTTCGTTTGGACGAAAACAGCTGACGAGATCCTCACGAAGGTCGCGAGATTTTGTCAGCGAACTTCTAACCCGGGACACTAGAAGAGCTTAAGCCCCAGGACACACCGAGTCAAAGAAGCAACCGGGAATGCTTCAGCTGAGACCGACCAGCGCAGCCTGCGCGCATTCGTCCACGACCGTCAGATAACGCCGCACGGCGTCAGTACCAACGACGTAGGGATTTGGCTCCCCGGGCTTGCGCGCTTTCACCGCCTGCAGCTTCATCTTGCTGCCATCGTATTCGGTGTGATTCGAGAGCATCACGTCCGCGCCAGCGCGCACGGCGATATCGCGGAACCGTTCGGCCGCCTTGTGGTAGGCATCTATACGCGCGCGGTTGGGACCGAAGTTGAAGAGCGTGCCGCCCCACGCGGCCGCCACATGACGGTCGCGGCCCTCGCGCAGCGGGATGATTGTGGAGATGGTTCCTTCGGTGTGACCGGGAGTGATGTAGAGCGTCAACGTTTCGTCGCCGAGCGTCAGCTTCATCCCGTCGGTCGCCACCATGTCGCGCTTCGGCTTCCATGACGGGTTCTGCTGATCGAGTAGGTCGTAATCGGCGGCCGACATGATCAGCCGCGCGTTGTATTTCTCCTGGAGGTACTTCGCGCCGCCGGCGTGATCCAGATGGCCGTGGCTGACGATCACGTACTTGATATCGGCCGGATTGAGCCCCAGCCTCTTCAAACCGTCATCGACTTCGTCCTGAATCGAGTAGTCATAGATCGCATCGAGGAGGATGATGCCCTGTGAGGTTGTAATCGCCCACGCGGAATACTCCGTCATGCCGACGAAATACAGGTTGTCGAACACCTTGACCGGTTCGGCATGCCAGGTCTCGCGTGCAGGAGCCGCTGGCGGACCGCCGCCGCGGCGACCAGCACCACCGCCACGCGGAGCGGGTGGATTCAGCAGCGAGAGCGCCGTGTTGCAGACAGCTGTGTGCAGCCCTGGCCACTCCGTACCCGCGGCCGCTTTCGAGGCATCGACGTGCTTCTGCACGTCGCGAGGAACCGCTGACGGCGAAGTTGGCGCTTGTGCCAATGCCGTGGCTGCGCACACCGCAACGATGAGAGCGGTAATCAGTCGAATCACTGGACCTCCAACTTGATTTGAAGCCATTCACCGCCACCAACCACGGAGACGCGGAGACACGGAGTCCTTTGATTCAATTTCTCCGTGCCTTCGTGACTCCGTGGTTCGTGATCCCTGAATGGCCTAACGAAGCGGCACTGAGCCGGTATACGAGAGGATGTACAACCCTCCGCCAACGCGATCCGCCGCGTAAATCAGACCCCTTTCGTCGACATACACGTCATTGATGAGCGCGCCGCCGCTCGCACCGGGCGGCGCGGCTGGAACAAAGTAGCCGATCTCTTCAGGCTTGGCAGGATTGGCGATCGAGTAGACACGCACGCCGGCGTTCTGAAAGGCGGCGACGACGGTCTGCGTCAGGTGCGCGGCCGTCTTCTTCGGCCGGTTCATGTGGATGTTGTGTGCGCCGAAGCGGCCGGCCTTGCAGAATTCCGCGAGGCCGGCCGGATACGGGAACTGCGTGATCTCTTTGGGATTCGTCTCGTCGTGAATGTCGACCGTCCAGATCGGTTTGGGCCAGTCGGCACAATTTTCCTGGTTTGCCTCCTGCGTCACGACCGCGATACCGCGCTCGAAGATCGGCAGAAACGAATGACCGATGTATCCAGGCGTAACTGGAAACCACGAGCGCTGACCCACCAGCTTCGGTGTGCTCTTGTCTGCGATGTCGAGAATGACGATGCCCCCATCGATCCAGCCGGCGTAGAGACGATTGGGTCGCTCCGGCGAGACGAAGGCGCTGTGCATGCGCACACCGTCCCGGGTTTTGGTGCGCGGCAACGGTGCTCCCGGTTCTCCCTTGCGCATGCCCTGCATCCACCAGCGCCCCACTTCCTTCGGTGCGCGTGGGTTCTGCAGGTCGACGACCATCAGGAACTGATCGTCGCCGCGCGGCGGCACGGCGGGCACGAAATCAGGTGCGCCGGTGGAGAGGTACGCGTAGCGGCCGTCCGCGAACCAGACGTAGTGCGCGCCGCGCGAGGGTCCGCCCGAGGTGTCGAACGTCGCGATCTGCCGCGGCTTTGCCGGATCGGACACGTCGAACACCAGTGCCCCGCCATCAGGCTGACCAGGTTGATCGGTGTTCTGCGCGACGACCATCTTCGTGCCGGAAACACCGAGACTGTTGCAGCGGATGTGCGGGGCGATGGTGGGGAGCTGCGCGAGGACGCGCGGCCGCGATGGGTCCGTGACGTCGACCGTCGTCAGGCAGGTGGGAGGCGCCGTGTGTGCGTAGAAGAGCACACGCCGTCCATCGGGATACTGCTCGAGGTCGAGCCCTTCCCCGCCGTTGCCCTTGCCATTCAGATCGGAATGGCCGATCAACCGCAGGTTCCGCGCGTCCACGGCGCGAACCCACGACGCTGGCGCGGGCGTTTGCGCGCACAGAAGAGCGACCAGCAGTACGGTCGCGAATGCGATCAGCAGTGGCTTCATCGGACTCGTGCAGGGGGTCGCCTGGAGGCGATCCCAACGGAACTCTGAATCGTGAACGGAGAACGCGGAACTCGGAACCCGGAACTTGGAACCTGGAACGACGTTTTACTTCCGTTTCGGCTTGTAGACGTGCGTGCTCTGGCCGAAGAACACCTCCGCGCTCTCCATCAGCGACTCGGAGAGCGTCGGGTGCGGATGGATGACCAGCTTGAGATCTTCGGCCGTCGCGCCCATCTCGATCGCCAGTGCACCTTCCGCGATCAGTTCGCCCGCTCCTGACCCCGCAATACCGACGCCAAGGATGCGACCGGTGCCCTTCTCCACCATCAGCTTCGTCAGTCCTTCAGGACGATCGACGGTGATCGCGCGGCTCAGCGCGCCCCATGGAAACTTGGCGACCTCGAACTCCACCCCTTCGGCCTGCGCCTGCACCTCGGTCATGCCGCACCAGGCGATCTCCGGATCCGTGAAGACGACCGCGGGAATCGCTTGCGGCTCGAACACCGCCTTGTGGCCGGCGATGGCTTCCACGGCGACGCGCGCTTCGTGCGAAGCCTTATGGGCCAGCATCGGCTCACCTGCCACGTCGCCAATCGCGAAGATCGACGGCTCGGCGGTGCGCCGCTGGCCATCGGTCTCGATGAATCCTTTCGCGTCGACCTTGACCTTGGTCGTGTCGAGGCCGGGCACGTTCGAGTTGGGCCGGCGGCCGACTGCGACCAGCACGCGGTCGAACACCTGCTCCGAGGGACCTGAGGCGCCATCGCTGCCATCGGGCCGCTCGAATGTGACGCGAATGCCGGCGCCATCCTCGATGACCTTCACCACCTTGGTTTTCAGCATGATGTTGGCGAACAACCCCTTCAGCCGTTTCTCCAGCACTGCGACGAGATCACGGTCCGCGCCGGGCAGCAGCCCCGGCGTCATCTCGACGACCGACACCTTGCTGCCCAGCGTCGCGTAGACCGTCCCGAGCTCGAGACCGATGTATCCGCCGCCGACGACGAGCAACGACTGCGGCACGTCGGGCAGATCGAGCGCGGTCGTCGAATCCATCATCCGCGGAGTGTCGAGCGACAGCGACGGGATCTGGGTCGGATGCGAACCGGTGGCGAGAATCAGGTGCTCGAACTGAAGATCGGTGTTGCCGTTCGCGCCGGCAACCGTCAGCGAGCGCGCTCCCGTCAGCGTGGCGCGCCCCTGAATGAACTTCACCTTGCGCAATTTGCCGACGCTGCCGACGCCGGCGGTGAGCTTGTCGACCACGCCCTGCTTGAAGGCGCGGAGCTTGTCGACGTCGATTCGCGGCTCCTCGAAGGCGACGCCCCAGTGATCGGCGTGCTTCGCCTCGTCTATGACCTTCGCGACATGCAGCAATGCCTTCGACGGGATGCAGCCGCGATACAGGCACACGCCGCCAGGGTTCTTTTCGACGTCGATGAGCGCCACCTGCATCCCGAGGTCCGCGGCGTAGAACGCCGCCGCGTAGCCGCCCGGACCGGCGCCAAGCACGGCGAGCTGGATCGATTCAGTGGCCATTAGATGACTCGACGGCGGGTCTACAAGGCAAGACCCGCCCTACACTTCGTAGGGCGCGTCCTGTTCTTTGGACGCGCCGGGAGCGCGACACGTGCCATTACCCAATCAGCGAAAGAAGGAAGGGCTGCTCGACAGCGTCGACAACCCAGCGCAGGAAGCGCATCGCATCAGCGCCGTCGATGACGCGGTGATCGTAGGACAGCGACAGCGGGAGCATCATCCGCGGCTCGAAATGTCCTTCGGGAGCACCTGAAGGTCCGGCGCCAGGACGCCACACCGGCTCGAGCGCGCCGCGCGATACGCCGAGAATGGCGACCTCGGGCCAGTTCACGATCGGCGTGAAATAGGTGCCGCCAATCCCGCCCAGGTTCGAGATGCTGATGCCGCCGCCACTCATCTCCTCGAGCGAGAGCTTGCGGTCGCGCGCCTTGGCGGCCAGCTGATTCAGCTCGACGGAAATCTGCGTGATGTTCTTCTGGTCCGCGTTGCGAATCACCGGCACCAGCAGCCCGCGGTCGGTGTCGACCGCGACCCCGACGTTGACGTATTTCTTGAACACCAACTCACCGCGGTCGGTGTCGATGGACGCGTTGAACTGCGGGAACTGCTTCACCGCGGTGGCCAGGATGCGGACGAACATCGCGGTGACGGTGAGGTTGCCGCCCGCGTTGGCGACCCGCTCTTTGTATTTCCTGCGCAGCTCCTCGACGGCGGTGATGTCCGCCTTGTCGCACTGCGTGACGTGCGGAATCGCGTTCCAGGCATAACTGAGGTGCTCGGCGGTCGAGCGACGGATGTTGCTCAGCGGCTGCCGCTCGACCTCCCCCCACTTCTGAAAGTCGGGGAGCGGACGAACGGCACGAGCCGCCCCGCCCGCGGCCGACACACCGGCTGCGCCAACGCTGCTCAGGATCCGGCGGGCGTGCTCCTTGACGTCTTCCTGCGAGATGCGACCTTCGGCGCCGGTACCCTGCACGTCGTGGATGTCCACGCCGATTTCACGCGCGAGCCGTCGCACCGACGGCGAGGCGGGAGCCGCAGGGCCACGATCGCGCGCCGCAGCCGTGGGCCCCGCCGACGGCGACGACTGGGCCGGTGCCTCCTGTGCCCTTCGACTCTCGCTCAGCGCCTCCCGACCAGAGTCGAGGGACGCCGCCGCACGTTGCGGCATCGAGATCACTTTCGAGTCGCGCGACTCCTGCGCTGGCGGTTTCTCGGCTTCGGCAGGCGGAGCGGCCTGCGCCGCCTGCGCGGGCTTCTGCTCCGCAGGTTTCTGACGCGGCTGTTGTTCCTTGGGCTGTTCCGCGGCAGGCGCCGCTGCGGCCGCGCGCCCGCCATTGCCCGCAGCGCCGTCGTCTACGGTCAACACGACGGCGCCGACGTTCACCTTGTCGCCGGTCTTGACCTTGACTTCCTTGACCACACCCGCCACCGAGGACGGCACTTCAATGGTCGCCTTGTCGGTTTCGAGCTCGAGGACAGGCTGATCGCGCGCGATGGTATCGCCCACGGTCACGAGGACACGGGTGACGTCGCCGGTAGTGACGTTCTCTCCGAGTTCGGGAACTTTGAATTCCGTCAAAAATGTGCTCCGGGCGTCGGTCACTCCCACAAACCACGGAGATACGGAGACACGGAGATCATTCGGTCAAGAAACTCCGTGCCTCCGTGCCTCCGTGGTCCGTCATGGGTGAATGTCGCCACGACTTTAGGAGATAGCGGGATTCGGCTTCTCCGGGTTGATCCCCAGCTCTTTAATCGCGCCCTGCGCGACGCCGAGGTCGATCGTCCCCTCCCGCGCCAAGTCGCTCAGCGTCGCCGCCGCAATCGACTTCGCGTCGACCTCGAAGAAGTCGCGCAACGACGCGCGCCCTTCGCTGCGGCCGAAGCCGTCGGTCCCCAGCGACGTCAGACGCCTCGGCATCCAGCGATCGATCGAATCGGGCAGCGCCTTGACGTAATCGGAAGCCGCAACGATCACGCCCTCGGTCTTGCCGAGGCATTGCGCCACCCATGCCGCGCGCGGCTTCTCGGCCGGATGCAGACGATTCCATCGCTCCGCGGCATGCCCGTCGCGATACAGCTCCTGATAACTGGTGACGCTCCACACGTCGGTCGCGACGTCGTACTTCTCTTCGAGCAGCTGCGCCGCCTTGACGACCTCGTTGAGGATGGCGCCGCTGCCGAGCAGCTGCGCACGCGCTCTGGGCTTCTTCTTCTCCGATGCGCGGAAGCGATACATCCCCTTGAGGATGCCCTCCCTGGCCTCCTCGGGCATCGCCGGCATCTCGTAGTTCTCGTTCATCAGCGTCAGGTAGTAGAAGACGCTCTCGCCGTCTTTGTACATCCGACGGATGCCGTCCTCGATGATGACCGCAATCTCGTAGGCATAGGCCGGGTCATATGAGATCAGGTTGGGTACCGCCAGCGACAACAGGTGGCTGTGACCGTCCTGATGCTGCAGCCCTTCGCCGGCCAACGTGGTGCGACCGGCAGTGCCACCGAGGAGGAACCCGCGCGTGCGCGTGTCGGCGGCGGCCCACACCAGATCGCCTACGCGCTGCATGCCGAACATCGAGTAGTAGATGAAGAACGGGATCGTGTTGATGCCGTGCGTCGCATAGGCACTGCCGGCGGCGATGAAGGAGGAGATCGAACCGGCCTCGGTGATCCCTTCCTCGAGGATCTGTCCTTCCTTCGCCTCCTTGTAGTAGAGCAGCGTGTCCATGTCGACCGGCTCATAGAGCTGTCCGGAGTGCGAGTAGATCCCGACCTGACGGAACAGCGCCTCCATACCGAACGTGCGCGCCTCGTCCGGGACGATCGGCACGATCAGCTCGCCAATGTCCTTGTCGCGCAGCATCTTTGCCAGCATCCGGACGAACACCATCGTCGTCGAGGCCTTGCGACCGTCGCTGCCGTTGTGGAATTCGGAGAGGACTTCGGGGAGGGTGTCGGTCTTGAGCGGCTCGACCTGGACGCGCCGGGCGGGAACGAACCCGCCGAGCTGTTTACGCCGATCCATCATGTAGCCCATCTCGGGGCTGTTGTCGGTGGGGCGATAGAACGGCGCTTTGGCGACTTCGTCATCGCCGATCGGAATCCCGAACCGCGTGCGGAAGGCCTTCAGCTCCTCTTCGTTCAGCTTCTTCTGCTGATGCGTGATGTTCTTGCCTTCGCCCGCCTCGCCGATGCCGTAACCCTTGATCGTCCTCGCCAGGATGACGGTCGGCTGGCCCGTGTGCTCGACGGCCGCCTTGTAGGCCGCGTAGACCTTCACGGGATCGTGTCCGCCGAGCGTGAGCTTCTTCAGCTGTTCGTCGGACAGGTGCTTCACCATCTCGAGCAGCTGCGGATACTTGCCCCAGAAATGCTTGCGGACGTAATCGCCCGACTCGACGGCGTACTTCTGATACTCGCCGTCGACGACCTCGCCCATCCGCTTGACGAGCAGGCCCTCCTTGTCCTTCTCGAGCAGCGCATCCCACTCGCTGCCCCACAGCACCTTGACGACGTTCCAGCCCGCGCCGCGGAAGATCGCTTCCAGCTCCTGGATGATCTGGCCGTTGCCGCGCACAGGGCCGTCGAGCCGCTGCAGGTTGCAGTTGATGACGAAGATCAGGTTATCGAGCTTCTCGCGCGAGGCGAGCGTGATGGCGCCAAGCGTTTCCGGCTCGTCGGTCTCGCCATCGCCGAGAAACGCCCACACCTTCGAGTTCGATCGCTTCTTCAGTCCGCGATCCTCGAGATAGCGCATGAAGCGCGCCTGATAGATCGAGCAGATCGGACCAAGGCCCATCGAGACGGTCGGGAACTCCCAGAACTCCGGCATCAGCCACGGGTGCGGGTATGACGACAAGCCGCCGCCCGGCTTCAGCTCGCGACGGAAGTTCTCCAGCTTCTCGGCGCTGAGACGTCCCTCGAGGAACGCGCGCGCGTAGATTCCGGGCGCTGCGTGCCCCTGGAAGTAGATCACGTCACCGTCGTGATCGGCCCCCTTGCCCTTGAAAAAGTGATTGAACCCCACTTCGTACAACGTGGCCGCCGACGCGAACGTGGAGATGTGACCGCCAATTCCTTCTTCGAGCTTGTTCGCCTTGACGACCATCGCCAGCGCGTTCCACCGCACCAGGCTCTTGATGCGACGTTCGACTTCGCGGCTTCCCGGGAATGGCGGCTGTTCGGAGGCGGGGATGGTATTGACGTAAGGGGTGTTGGCGGTGAAGGCCTGGCGGACGCCGCTGCGGCGGGCGTGATCGGTGAGGTCACGCAGCAGGCGATTGACGCGCGCTGGGCCGCCGGACTGGAGCACGTAGTCGAGCGAATCGAGCCACTCTCGAGTTTCGAGCGCCTCGAGCTCCGCTGCGTCCTTCGGTGCGGTATTGCGCATGAGTACGGTGATCCTCTCCGGCTAAGATGATGATGCCAAACCTAATCATTCTATTACCCGATCGATCTGGATGAAACCCGACTTGCTGCTGACTCGCCTTGCTGATGTTCACCATGCAATCGTGTCATGCGAGCGCTGTCCGCGCCTGCGCTCGTACTGCTCGCGCGTCGCAGTCGAGAAGAAGCGCGCGTATCGCGATCACTCGTACTGGGGTCGCCCGGTGCCAGGCTTCGGTGATCCGCGCGCGCGACTGTTGCTCGTCGGTCTTGCACCGGCGGCGCACGGCGCGAATCGCACGGGACGCGTCTTCACCGGCGACGGCAGCGGAGGATCAGGCGACTTCCTGATGTCGGCGCTCCATCGCGGCGGCTTCGCGAACATCGCCACGTCGAACGATGCGAACGACGGGTTGCAGCTGCGCGACGCGTTCATCTCGATGGCGGTCCGGTGCGCACCACCCGACAACAAACCACTGCCCGAAGAGATCTCACGCTGCCTCGATCATCTCGACAACGAAGTGCAGCAGTTGTCTCGCGTTCGTGTGGTCGTCGCGCTTGGCAAGATCGGCTTCGACGCGTGGCTGCAGCTGCTGCAGCGTCACAACATCCGGATGACCCCGCGGCCGGCGTTCGGCCACGGCGCGACGGTCCGCGTTGACAGAGGCAACAGCCGCTTACCCGAGTGGCTCCTGGGCTGCTATCACCCGAGCCGACAGAACACGAATACCGGCAAACTGACGGCGGCGATGATGGAGGACGTGATCGGGACGGCAAAGAGGCTGCTCAATCGAGATCACCAAAATCGATGACACAGCAGCCGTCGTTCCCGGTTCCGGGTTCCTGGTTCCGCGTTCCCGAAGTTCCGGGTTCAGGTTCCAGTTCGTCTTTCTTGGTTCACGTTCAGGGTTCGGATTCGAACGTCGAACGCGGAACTTGAACAACGAACCTGAAACCCGGAACCTAGAACAGACCGGAACGGGAACCGGGAACCCAGAACTCCTGGAACATGGAACCTGGAACTCGGAACCCGGAACCCGGATCGTCTACGAAACAGTTCCCGGCTTGATGATGAAGTTGTTGTTGTCGTCGGTCGAGCGGTATACGCGATGGCAGGTGGCGCATGCCGTGCCGACCTGGCGATAGGCGGTCGTGATCGCCATCGGGTCGGGTGTCTTGGCGTCGAGGAGCTTCTTCAGACCGTCGATTTTTGTCAACGTCTCCTGCGTGAACTTGGTCGCGTCCTCGCGCTTCTTGACCACCCAGAAATTCTGCGCGTCCTTGAGCTCGGTCTCGATCAGATCGAGCTGTTTCTTCGCATCGGCATAGGCCATGGCCTGGATCGCCTTGTTGACCGCCTGCTGGGCGGGGCCGATCTTCTTCATCGTCTTGTCGAGCTCTTCAGCGGTCTGCACCTTGTCCGCCGCTTTCAGCCCGACCGAGGCGGTCAACGCGAGCATCGACACATATGTAACAAAACGCCGCATCCAGAGGACCTCCTGAGACCCGGTTATAAGGAGACCTCCATGATGGCGTGAAAAAGGGCCGCACGCAATCCCTGCCAATCGGGTGCTGCCTAACAACCCAGCAACCCGGCGAGCGTCCGCAGATCGGCATTCCCTCCGCTCATGACGCAGACCACGGTTCGACCGGCGAGCGCCGGGCTGAACCGGCGTGCCGCGGCGATTGAGGCGGCACCCGCTCCCTCCACCAGGTTGTGTGTCCGCTGCAGCGCCTCCCGCATGGCCGTGCGGAGCTCGTCTTCCTCGAGGGTCACGACATCATCGAGCTCAGCTTTGAGGATCCCGTAGGTCAGGTCATAGGTGGTGCGTGTCGCCACTCCCTCGGCAAAGGTGTCTGCGCGTTCCGTACTGACGCGCTCGGGTCCGCGCCAGGAGCGCGTGAACGCGTCCGCCCGCGCCGCCTGCACGCCGATCACCTTTGCCGGTGAACCGCGCGCGGTGCGAACGATGCAGCAGCCGCACGCGCCGCTGCCGCCGCCGATCGGCGCGAAGATGTAATCAACGTTCGGCAACTCGTCGAAGATTTCCGCCGCATAGGTGCCGACGCCGGCAATCAAGTGCGGCTCGTTCGCCGAATGCACGTATCTGCAGCTTTCGCGGTCGGCGATCGATTCCACGTATTCGCGTGCATCGTCGAAATCGCGTCCGTGCTCGACGACGTCGGCGCCGAGCGCCCGCATCGCTGCGTTCTTGTCAGGATTGTTGTTCACCGGAACAACGACGCGACAGGCAACGCCGAAGGCGCGGCACGCGAACGCAATCGACTGACCGTGATTGCCCGTGCTGGCGGTGATCACACCCCGCCGTCGTTCATCCGGTGAGAGTTGCGAGACCAGGTTCAGGCCGCCGCGAATCTTGAACGCACCGGTCGGATTGTGATTCTCGTGCTTGACCCAGACGGGCGCGCCGATCCACGCGTCGAGCAGCGGATGCCGCAGCAGCGGCGACGGCCGCATGTGGGCGTAGACGCGGGGCCGGGCGTCAAGAATGTCCTGGAAAGTTGGAGGCTGCACTCGCTCAACTCCCAACTTCCAACCCTCTGACGCTGGGGCCAACTCCCAAAGCTTCCCGACCACGCGTTGGGAGTTGGAAGTTGGTGCACGCGTAAGTGAGTTGGGAGTTATGGAGGAAAGGATCTACCGAATTGCCCCTGCGGTTGTCCCCCTGACAAACGCGTCCCGAACCGCCACTGCCACGTCGGGGCGGTTGGAGATGAGCGCGTCCACGCCCCAGGAGAGCAATCGCTCCATGTCCGGCTGTTCATCGATCGTCCAGACCTGCACGAGCAAGCCGGCCCGATGCGCGTGGCGAACGAATCGCGGCGAGACGATGCGCAGGCGGCCGACCCGTTCCGGAACCTGGTAGGCCTGATACCGCGGCCGCCGAACGGGACATGCCGCCCACGAGCGGTAGAGGGCCAGCCGCGCCTCCGGCAGGCAGGCGCTCGTTGCCATCTCCGGCAGGGCCCGCCGTGCGGCGAGCATGCAGCGCGCGCCGTATCCCGCCGCGCAGACGTATTCGGCCGCCCCGGCGCGCCGCACGGCCGCAGCCACTGCCTCCCCCATCGTTGCCGTGTCTACTTTCATCTCGACGATGACCGGGACGCCGCGATAGCGATCGAGCACGTCGGCCAGCCTCGGAACGCCGATTCCCCGGCCTTTCAGCGGATACGAACCGCTCGCGTCGACGAAACGGGCCGCGGCATCGATCCTCGCGAGCTCAGCTGCCGTTCGCACCGCCACCAGTCCACGGGCATCCGTCGTCCTATCTAATGTGTCATCGTGATGAACGACGGGCACACCATCGGAAGACAGGTGAACGTCGAACTCGAGGCCGTCGGCGCCACTTGCCATCCCGATGTCGAACGCGGCAATCGTGTTCTCCGGGCCGAGGGCGCAGCCGCCGCGATGGGCAAAGACACGGGGCCGCGAGCGATCGACGAAACTCACGTGCGCTTCATCTTATAGAATCCACCTATGCTGAAAGCGGGGGCCATTTCCACGTTGGGCGACCTTCGGCGCGCCGTCGCGGGCGGCACGGTGCCGCGCCGCAGCGTGCACCAGGAAGTTCGCGACAATCTCATACGCAAGCTGCGCGCGGGCGGACCGCTGTTCCAGGGCATCGTCGGCTACGACGACACCGTCATCCCGCAGCTTGTCAACGCACTCTTATCGCAGCACAATTTCATCCTGCTCGGCCTGCGCGGACAGGCAAAGACCCGGCTGCTGCGGGCGCTCGTCACGCTGCTCGACGAGCAGATCCCGGTGGTTCGTGGCTGCGAGATCAACGACGACCCACTCGATCCGATCTGCGGCGCGTGCCGCGCGCGGATCGCCGCCGAGGGCGATGACACGCCGGTCGCCTGGCTCGGACGCGATTCGCGCTACGTCGAGAAGCTGGCCACGCCCGACGTGACGATCGCCGACATGGTCGGTGACATCGATCCAATCAAGGCGGCCAAGTCGGGTCTGCAGCTCTCGAACGAGCTGACGATGCATTACGGGCTTCTGCCGAGGGCCAACCGCGGCATCTTCGCCATCAACGAACTGCCCGATCTCGCCGGCAAGATCCAGGTCGGCCTGTTCAACATCCTGCAGGAAGGGGACGTGCAGATTAAGGGCTATCCTGTGCGTCTGCCGCTCGATCTGCTGATCGCGTTCACCGCCAATCCGGAGGACTACACCGCTCGCGGCAAGATCATCACGCCGCTGAAGGACCGCATCGGCTCGGAGATTCGCACGCATTATCCCGCTGGCCGAGCCGACGCGATGGTCATCACGGCGCAGGAAGCGTGGCTGAGACGCAACGGCTCGGCACCGGCCGCTGAGATCCCGAATTTCGTGGCCGAGATTGTCGAGGAGATCGCATTTCAGGCGCGGCAGGATCGTCGGGTCGACAAGCGGTCCGGCGTCAGTCAGCGTCTGCCGATCTCGGCGATGGAAAACGTCGTCTCCAACGCGGAGCGCCGGGCGCTGATGACCGGGGAGGAGACGGCGGTCGCACGCGTGACCGACATCTATGCCGCGCTGCCCTCGATCACCGGCAAGTTCGAGATGGAGTACGAAGGCGAGCTGAAAGGCGCGGAAACAGTGGCGCGCGAGCTGATTCGGGCGGCCGTGGCCAACGTCGCGGACGCGTACTTGTCGCACCTGGAGACGCGACAGGTGATCGAGTGGTTCGATCTCGGCGGGTCGCTGCAGCTGAGCGACACGATGAGTGCGAAAGACGTCCTCTCGCATGCGCGGGAGGTGCAGGGATTGATCGAGCTCGCACATGCGGCCGGAATCGCGAAGCACGCGCCGGCGCCGCTGCTGGCGGCGGGCATCGATTTCGTGCTCGAAGGGTTGTACGCGACCAAGAAGATCAGCCGCAGCGAAGAGCGCGGCTATCACGGCGCGGATACGCCGGTGCGACGGCCGTCGCGGGACGCGACCTTCGACGAGGACACGCCGGCACCGCGCATCCCGCAAGGGAAGAAGAAGTATTACAACTAGGAAATCCCAAATCCCAAACTCCGACTCCCAACGGCGCTGCAGACCCCCGACGGAATGTGGGGCTTGGGATTTGGGATTTGGGATTTGGGATTTGACGAAGCTGCTGTGAAATACCGCTACACCAAGTACACCGGCGACCTGCTCGATCAGATCGATCTCGAGGATCTGGTTTCGAAGCTCTCCGATCTGCTCCTGTCGAGCGGGTTCAGCAATCCATGGATGGATCCGTCCGGCGGCGACGAGGACCGGACGATGCAGGCGTTGCACGACGCGATCCTGGAGGCGCTGTTCAGCGGAGGCGTGCTGTCGGACGAAGCGCTGCAGCAGCTGCTCGGCGAACCGGCCGACGGCGACCAGGAAGGCGCCCGACAGCAGCTCGAAGATCTGATTCAGCAAATCATCGAGAAGATGATGGAGCAGGGCTTCGTCACCGGGGCGCCGGATCTGGAAGGCGAGCGGCAGCACCGACGTGGCACGGGCGGTGGCTTAGGTGAAGACGCCGGGCCGGTGAAGTTCGAAGTGACCGACAAGGCGCTCGACTTTCTCGGCTACCGTGCGCTGCGCGATTTGCTCGGCTCCATCGGTCGCAGCAGTGCCGGTCGGCACGACACGCGGCATCTCAGCACCGGCGTCGAGGCCATCGCGGCGCCGAAGCGGTACGAGTTCGGCGATACGCTCAACATCGATCCGAGCAGCACGATCCTGAACGCCGTGCAGCGGATCAACGCGGACGAGGGCCGCCTAACGGCGCCTGCGCCCGCCACCTTCTCGATCGACGTCGAGTACGAGGACCTGATGGTGGCGCAGAGCGAGTATCAGAGCTCCTGTGCCACGGTCATCATGCTCGACTGCAGCCACAGCATGATCCTCTACGGCGAGGATCGCTTCACGCCGGCTAAGCGCGTGGCGCTGGCGCTCGCGCACCTGATTCGCACGCAGTATCCCGGCGACTCGCTGCACGCGGTGCTGTTTCACGACTCGGCGGAAGAGATCCCGCTCAAGCAGCTTGGTCGCGTGCGCGTGGGGCCGTACTACACGAACACCCGCGAGGGTCTGCGACTCGCCCGCCGCATCCTGGAACGGCAGAAAAAGGACATGCGGCAGATCGTCATGATCACCGACGGCAAGCCATCGGCGCTGACGCGCCCCGACGGCCAGATCTACAAGAACGCCTTCGGCCTCGATCCGTTCATCGTCTCGGAGACATTCGCGGAAGTGAACGCGTGCCAGAAGGCGGGCATCATGATCAATACCTTCATGCTCGCCCGCGACCACGATCTGGTCGCCTTCGTCCGCCGCGTCGCCGCGATCTGCCGCGGCAAGGCGTACTTCACGACGCCGTACACGCTGGGTCAGTATGTGCTGATGGACTACATGGACAGGAAGACGAAGACGATCCACTGACGCTGAATTTTCAATCTTCGATTTTCAATTTGAGGATTGATTTGAACAGGTTCGATTTGGAGATTGGCAAATCGGATTTGTAGATTTGCAAATCGAGATGTGCAAATTTGCAAATCGGCAGATGCGCAAATCACATTCTCAAATCGAAAATTGAAAATTCTCAAATGCTGCCTCCGATCATTCCGCTCTTTCCGCTCCCCAACGCCGTCCTCTTTCCCAACGTCTATCTGCCGCTGCACATCTTCGAGATGCGCTACCGCGCGATGGTGGCAGATGCGTTGAAAGGGGATCGCATCATCGGGATGGTCCTGCTGCAACCGGGCTACGAGGCAAATTACGAAGGACGGCCGCCGGTGTATCCGACGGGGTGCGCGGGGCTGGTCACACATTCTGAACCGCTCCCCGATGGCCGCTACAACATTGTCCTGCGAGGCATCGAGAAGTTCCGGATCACCGCCGAGGACCACAGCAAACCGTACCGGCTGGCGCACATCGACGCGATCCCGGAACTCGTTCCCGAGGCGGATCGCCAGGCCATTGGTCAGCAGCGGCAGCGACTCGAGGCGCTGCTGGCCGCGCTGATCGAACGCAGCGGCGCGGATCCGAAATTCCCGCCTGCCGTTCCTGATGAGGACCTCGTCAACGCGCTCGCCCAGTACGTGCAGCTGGATCCGATCGAACGACAGGCGCTGCTCGAACGCGATGGTGTGCTCGAACGCTGTCGCGCGCTCATCGAGCTGCTGGAAATGAAGACGCTGACGCCGCGCGGAACTTCCTGGAAGACACGATCACTGCACTGATGCACGCCCTGAACCACGGAGTCAACATGAACACGGAGAACACGGAGACCATTGGATGTCTCCGTGCCCTCCGTGTGAGGCATCTCCGTGGTAAAGACGTCGCGTCCTTGAATCAAGGATGAACCACGAATCAGGAATGCCTGCGTTCAGGCGCATTGCCGCTGAAGAAGCCTTCGCCACGCCGGATCTGCTCGCCGAGTACCGGCGGCTGCTCGAGCGACCTCCTGCCGACCTCGATCCCGGATTCCGCAACCTGGTTGGCTACTATCTGACCAATCCGCATCCTCGCGCCCTGCTGATGTCGACACGCATTCAGGACATCGGCGAGCGCCGGCTGGCGGACATGGACGCGTCGGGGATCGACATGCAGATTCTCGGGATTACCGCGCCCGGCGTGCAGATCTTCGACGCGGCCACCGGCACCGCCCTGGCGCGGTCTGCCAACGATCAGCTCGCCGACGCGGTCCGTCGTCATCCGGATCGATTTGCCGGTCTGGCTGCAATCGCTCCGCAGGATCCGGCCGCCGCCGCGAAGGAGCTCGAGCGCGCGGTCGACTCGCTCGGCTTGCGCGGCGCGATCATCAACTCACATACCCATGGAGAGTACCTGGATGATGCGAAGTTCTGGGCGATCTTCGAGGCGGCCGAGGCGCTCGACGTACCGGTCTACATCCATCCCACGACTCCGCCGCGCGAATGGATCGCGCCATTCATGGAGCGGGGACTCGACGGCGCAATCTTCGGGTTCGCCGTCGAAACGGGACTTCACGTCCTGCGGCTGATCGTCGCCGGGGTGTTCGATCGGTTCCCGCGCCTCCGGCTCGTCATCGGCCACCTCGGTGAAGCGATTCCGTACTGGCTGTTCCGGATCGATTTCATGCACGCGCCAATGGCGGCAGCCAACCGGTATCCGGGAGTGAAACCGATCAAGCGGAAACCAAGCGAGTACTTCCGCGAGAACGTCTACGTGACGACCAGCGGGATGGCATGGGAACCGGTGATTCTGTTTGCGCAGCAGGTGCTCGGAGTCGATCGCGTGCTCTATGCCATGGACTACCCGTATCAGTTCGTGCCCGAGGAAGTGCAGGTCACCGACAACCTGCCAATCTCGGACGAGGGCAAGAAGAAGCTGTATCAAACCAACGCCGAGCGCGTATTCCGCTTGGGCCGTGGATAGTGGAACCAACGAGGCGTTTAGCGGAAAGCCCGCCGCGACGATCTCGTCCGTCGTGATTTGGAGACAGCAGGGAGATCTCCGCAACGTGGTGGTTCAGTCGGGCGGCTGCGGCGTATCCACGGGAACCGCGGCGCGCACCGCGTTCAGGATGTGACGCGCGTTGTCGACCGCTTCCGCGGCTTGCTCCCTCGAGACACGGACTTCTGTTCCGTAGTCACCGACGCCCCGGAGATTCACGCAGAAGTCGAAGGCACGGCCCAGATGTTCCTGCCACCGACCCGTCTTGACGAGATCGCGATGAACCGCCGCCCTCACCTGCCCGTGTCGTGTAAAGCAGCGGCCTTCGTGTGCGAACAGTGCGCTCACCGCGTGGAATGCCGCGTAGTAGGCGCGTGACGCTGCGCCGTCGAAATCGTCAATCGCGAGCAGTTGTTCAGCCCCACGCAGTGAGTCGGCCGCACGGTCCCACTCCGTCCGGCGGTATTCGGGCGTCAAGCAACCAGCCCCTCGGCCTGCGCGATGCGGTAAAGCGGATACCGCGCCGCTCGATACGCCACGACATCGACCGGTCTCGCGTCAATCGGGCGCTCGAGCGCCAGCGTGAGGTCGTACAGCGCCGCGATCGTCGCTTTCAGGTCGTCCCCATAATCCACAGGGCCGTCGAGCAGCACGAGGACGTCGATGTCGCTGTCGGGTCGCGCCTCGCCACGAGCCTCGGATCCGTACAGCACGATCCCGCGCAAGCGTGCCCCGTAGGTGTGCGTCAGGCGCTGCTTGATCTCGGCGAGAAGCTGTGCCCGATCCATGTCTGCAGCAGTATAGGACGGCCACGCCGCGTACATCACCGAGTAGACGGTCGCCGCGGTTGCTGTTTCTGGCCAGAGCCCCTCAACCAGAGCACAGTGCCGTGTACCTCGCGTCGCTCGACCGCAGTACTGCCGACTGTCGACGTGAATGTCATGAGGGTCTCAATACGCAGCGGTGTCGAAAGGGTTGACGGAGGAAATCAGCTCAGTCGACGGCGTGGGAACCGAAACGCTCGGCGAGCACCGCGATGATCTTCTCGCCGTGGAAGCGGCCGTTCTCGATGAAAATCGAGCCCGTATTCCGGCCGGCGACGCAGCCACCTGCCAGGAACAGGTTCGGGACGTTCGTCTCGAACGTGTCGGGATTCAGGTCCGGCACCAGCGTCTCGGCGTGACACCGCACCCCGGCTTCGGTCATCAGCTTCACGTCCGGGTGATAGCCGGTCAGCAGCAGTACTCCGTCGCAGGGAATCTCCTCGCGCGCATCGCCTCGCTCGATCACCACCTCCGTCGGACGGATTTCAACGACCCGTGACTGAAACCGTGCGGCGATCGACCCCTCTTTGATCCGGTTCTCGATATCGGGCCGAACCCAGTACTTGATCGATTCGCCAAGTGTGGCGTGCCGATGCACGAGCGTCACGTGCGCGCCGGCGCGATAGAGCTCGAGCGCCGCCTCCGCGGCTGAATTCTTTCCTCCGACCACGACCACACGCTGGCGATAGAAGGGATGCGGATCGACGAAGTAGTGCGACACATGAGGAAGGTCCTCGCCCGGGACGCCGAGACAGTTCGGCCGGTCGTAGTAGCCGATGGCCATCACCACCGCGCGCGCGTGCCGCACCCGGCGCACACCACGGTTGCTTCGAGTCGTCACCGCGAACAGAGGTGCGCGACCCTCCTCCTCTTCGCGTTCGATCGAGAGCACTTGTTCGTGATAGCTGATCTGCAGTTCGTAGGTGTCGACGACGCGCCGGTAGTAACGCAACGCTTCGAGTCGCGTCGGCTTGTCGTACGGCGTGACCAGTGGCAGGCGGCCAATCTCGAGAAGCTCCGGCGTGGTGAAGAACACCATGTGCACCGGAAAGTTGTAGACGGAATTGACCAGCAACCCCTTCTCGACCACCACGTAATCAAGACCGTGCTGCTTGGCGGCGATGGCGGTCGCCAGGCCGGACGGCCCGGCACCAACGATCAGAACGTCACGAACGGGCATAGGGTCATTCTACGATTCGTGATTTGTGATTCGTGATTCGTGATTTATGAGTCGTGTGCGGCGACCACGAAGAATTCTTCGCCTTGGTGGTTGAACAGCGGAAGTGAACTTCGGTCCAAATCGCGGATCACGGTCACGAATCGCTGCGATCGAGCCGGAATGCCCGATGCACGGCTTGTACAGCGAGCGTGGCGTCGTGCTCGCCTACGACGAACGAGATGTTCCGTTCCGATGATCCTTGCGAGATCGCGATCACGTTGATGTTGGCGCTTCCGAGCGCGCCGAACACAGTGGCCGCAATGCCGGGGGTCCCGCGCATGAGGTCGCCGACGGCGGCGACAACCGCCACGCGCTGATCGCTGATTTCGTCGATGTGCCCGCGCAGCAACTCGACTTCGAGTGATTGGCGCAGCGTCCTGACCACGCGCGGCGCATCGGCCGCGCTGACGACGAAGCAGATGTTGTTCTCCGACGACGCCTGCGAAATCATCAGCACGTTCGCCTGCTGCTCGGCCACTGCGTCGAATGCCTTGGCGACTATGCCCGGAATTCCCTGCATGCCGGTTCCGCTGATCGCGATCAGGCTGACGTTCCTGATCGAGGTCACCGCCTTCACACCCGGCTTCGTCGTATCGCCCTGAACGCTGACCCGCGTGCCCGACTGTGCCGGCTCGAAGCTGTTGAGGATTCGGACCGGGATGCGCTTGCGAAATGCCGGCAGGATGGTCTTGTAGTGCAGAACCTTCGCCCCGTAATACGCGAGTTCCGAGGCTTCGCTGTAGGAGATTTCGGCCAGCGTTCGCGCTTCGGGCACCTCCGTGGGATTGGCGGTCATCACGCCATTGACGTCCGTCCAGATCCAGACCTCGTCGGCGTCGAGCGCCGCACCGAGGATCGAGGCTGAATAGTCGGACCCGCCACGGCCGAGCGTGGTCAGCACACCATCGGCCGTCGCCCCGATGAAACCGGTGACGACAGGAATCTCACCGCGATCCAGCATCGGCTTCAGCACCGCCGTCGCCTGGGCACGCGTCTCGTCGTCGAGCGGCTCGGCGCTGCCGAACTGATCCGTTGTCACGATCACGTCGGTGGCATCGATTGCCGATGAGTGATGTCCCCGTGCCTCGATGGCGGCCGCCACCAGCGGCGCCGCCAGCATCTCGCCAGTGCCCGAGATCGCGTCGAGCAAGCGTGGCGTCAGTTCGTGAACCATCGACAAGCCGAAGCACAGCTTCTCGAGTCGATCGAGTCTGGTGTTGAGCTCGTCGAGCAACGCGTGACGACGGTCGCCATCGTCCCCGGTGATGAGGTCGACGACAGCTTGATGTTTGGCGAGCAGCTGCTGCCGGATCGCGGGCGTCACGCGTCCGTGCTCCGCTTCGTGCGCGGCGGCGATGAGCGCGTTGGTCACGCCGCTCATCGCCGAGGTCACGACCACGACCCGATCGCCCTTCTTCACGCGCTCGGTCGCCAGCTGTGCGGCCTGTGCAATGCGCCCGGCGGACCCGACGGAGGTGCCGCCAAATTTCATCACAATCAACATAATCGTTCGGGACGTTCGGACCGTTCGGTTCGTTCGGGCCGTTCTCGTTTGGATAGTTCAGGCGTGCTGGGTGGTTCGAACGATCCGAACGACCCGAACCCGAACGACCCGAACGATTCGAACGACACGAACGATCCGAACGAATTATTGGAGGGGCGCCGGCAGTTGTGATCCGCCCATCAAGTACTGGTCGATCGCGCGCGCCGCGCTGCGACCTTCCGCGATCGCCCAGACGATAAGCGATTGACCGCGCTGCATGTCGCCAGCAGTGAAGACGCCGGGCACGTTGGTCATCCAGTGCTCGTCGCGCGCCACGTTGCCGCGGTCGGTCAGCTTCACTCCAAGGTCGTTGACGAGCGGTCCCTTTTCAGGACCGACGAAGCCCATCGCGAGCAGGACCAGGTCCGCGGCGATCTCGAACTCGGTCCCCGGCAACGGCACGAACTGCATGCGGCCGTCCGTCTTGACCATCTCCACCTTGATGGCATGCAGCGCTCGCACGTGACCGCTGGCATCGCCAGTGAAGCGCTGCGTCGAGACGGAATACAACCGTTCGCCGCCCTCTTCGTGGGCAGTCGAGACACGGAAGATCTGCGGCCACTGCGGCCATGGGTTGTCCGGGGCGCGTTCCTCCGGTGGGAGGGGCATCAGTTCCAGCTGATGCACCGAGCGTGCCCCTTGACGATGGACGGTTCCGAGACAGTCTGCGCCCGTATCACCACCACCGATGATGATGACGTGCTTGTCGTGCGCGGTGATGAACGTGGCGTCGGGGATCTGATCACCCTCGCAACGCCGGTTCTGCAGCGTGAGGTACTCCATCGCGAAGTGAATGCCCGCGAGCTGGCGTCCAGGCACAGGCAGATCGCGCGGAGCGCCGGCGCCAGCGGCGAGGAGGATCGCGTGGTAGTCGCTGCGCAGGCGGCCGATCGGCACGTCGACCCCGACGTTCACGCCGGGGCGGAAGATGACGCCTTCCGACTCCATCAGCTCGAGGCGGCGCTGCAGGAACCGCTTCTCCATCTTGAACTCTGGAATGCCGTAGCGCAGCAGACCACCGATGCGATCGGATTTCTCGAAGACGGTGACGGAGTGGCCGGCACGGTTCAACTGATCGGCCGCCGCCAGTCCCGCCGGCCCTGAACCGACAATCGCCACTTTCTTCCACGTACGCGTGGCCGGCGGCCTGGGCGTGACCCAGCCTTCATTCCATGCGCGGTCGATGATCGCCGCCTCGATCGACTTGATGGTGACCGGATAGTCGTTGATGCCGAGCACGCATGCGCCCTCGCATGGCGCTGGACAGAGCTTGCCGGTGAACTCGGGGAAGTTGTTCGTCGTGTGCAGCCGCTCGATCGCGTTGTGCCAGCGATCGCGGTAAACGAGGTCGTTCCAGTCGGGAATCAGATTGCCGAGCGGGCAGCCCTGGTGACAGAACGGAATGCCGCAGTCCATGCAACGCGCGCCCTGCGACTCGAGCTCGCCGGTGCCGTACGGCAGATACACCTCGTGCCAGTCATGGATGCGCTCCTCGACCGGCCGTGTCGGCTGCTTCTTCCGTTGGATTTCGATGAAACCTGTCGGCTTACCCATGAACTCAAAACTCTAAACTCGAAACTCAAAAGTAAGTCAAAAGTCCAAAGTACTTTCGCAGCTACTTGTGCGTTTTGCGTTTCGATTTTTGACTTGTGGCGCGCGCTAGTGCGCCGCGACGTGCGCGCGCGCGACCTTCGCCGCGACGCCAGTGACCACCAGCGTCGCCACCTCTTCGCGCCGGCTCTCGATGCGGCGCTTGACCTGTTCGGCGAGCGCGCGTTTGTACTCACGCGGCATCACCTTGACGATGCGCCGCTGCAGATCGTGCCAGTCCGCCAGCAGCGCCTCCGCATACAGGCTGCCGGTGTAGGTCATGTGCTTGATGATCGCGACATGGACGAACTCGATCTCTTCTGGTTCAACCAGCGTCTCCAGATCGACCATCTCGCGATTGCAGCGGCGTGAGAACTGGGCGTCGACATCAACCACATACGCGATGCCGCCGCTCATCCCCGCGGCGAAGTTGCGTCCGGTCCGGCCGAGCACGATCACCCGGCCGCCGGTCATGTACTCGCACCCGTGATCGCCAACGCCTTCGACCACCACCGTCGCGCCGCTGTTGCGCACGCAGAAGCGCTCGCCGGCGACGCCGCGGATGTAGCCCTCGCCGCTCGTCGCGCCATAGAACGCCACGTTGCCGATGATGATGTTGTCCTCGGACTTGAAGGTCGACAGCTTCGGCGGCATCACGATCAGCCTGCCGCCGGAAAGCCCCTTGCCGAACCCATCGTTGGCGTCACCGACAAGCGTCATCGTCATGCCGCGGGGCACGAATGCGCCGAAGCTCTGACCGGCGGACCCGGTGAACGCGATCCGAATCGTGTCATCCGGGAGGCCGGTGCCGCCGTATCGCTTCGTCACCTCGTACCCGAGCATCGTCCCGACGGTACGGTCGGCGTTGCGGATATACGCGCGCAACTCGACCGGGGAAGCATCCTCGAGCGCGGGTGCGGCCGCCTTGATCAGGTCGTTGTCGAGCGCCAGCTCGATCCCGTGATCCTGCTCGCGCACACGTCGTCGGGCGACCGAGGGCGGCAGATTCGGCTGCAGCAGCAGCGGCGTCAGATCGACGCCCTTGGCCTTCCAATGATCGACGGCCGGCGTGACGTCAAGACAGTCGGCGCGACCGATCATCTCGTCGATCTTCCGGAAGCCGAGCTCCGCCATCAGCTCGCGCACTTCCTGCGCGACGAAGCGGAAGAAGTTCTCGACGAACTCCGGTGTGCCGGTGAATTTCTTGCGCAGTTCCGGGTCCTGCGTCGCGACGCCGACCGGGCACGTGTTCAGGTGACAGACGCGCATCATCACGCAGCCCAGGACGACCAGCGGTGCCGTTGCGAACCCGTACTCCTCCGCGCCGAGCAGCGCCGCGATCACCACGTCGCGGCCGGTCTTCATCTGACCGTCCGTCTGGACGACGATGCGATCGCGCAGCTTGTTGAGGACGAGCACCTGCTGCGTTTCGGCGAGACCGAGCTCCCACGGCAGCCCGGCGTGCTTCAAACTCGTGAGCGGTGACGCACCCGTTCCACCGTCATGACCGGAGATCAGCACCACGTCGGAATGCGCCTTTGCCACACCGGCGGCAACCGTTCCCACGCCTCCTTCCGCAACCAGCTTCACGGAGATGCGCGCACGGGGGTTCGAGTTCTTCAGGTCGTAAATGAGCTGTGCCAGGTCCTCGATCGAATAGATGTCGTGGTGGGGCGGCGGCGAGATCAGGCCGACGCCGGGCGTGGAATGTCGCGTCTTCGCGATCCACGGATATACCTTGTGCCCCGGCAGCTGCCCGCCTTCGCCGGGCTTGGCGCCCTGCGCCATCTTGATCTGCAGCTCGTCGGCGCTGACCAGATACTCGCTCGTCACACCGAAGCGACCGGATGCAACCTGCTTGATCGCGCTGCGCTTGGAGTCGCCATTCGGCAGCGGGATGAACCGCTCCGGATCTTCGCCGCCCTCTCCCGTGTTCGACTTCCCGCCGAGGCGGTTCATCGCAATCGCGAGCGTCTCGTGCGCCTCGGCACTGATCGAGCCATAGGACATGGCCCCGGTCGCGAACCGCTTGACGATCGATTCGATCGATTCCACTTCGTCAATCGACACCGGCCGCCCCGCGGGCTTCAAGCGGAACAAGCCGCGCAGCGTGGCGCGCTGTTCGTTCTGCCTGTCCACCAGCTGCGTGTACTCCTTGAAAATCCGGTACTGACCGGACCGCGTCGCGTGCTGCAGCTTGAAGACCGTTTCCGGGTTGAACAGGTGGTACTCGCCATCGCGGCGCCACTGGTATTCGCCACCCGGCTCGAGCTCCTGCGGTCGCACCGGCTGCCGTCCGAACGCGCGCTCGTGACGCAGCCGCACCTCCTCGGCGATCACGGCGATGCCGATACCGCCGATGCGCGACGTCGTGTGCGTGAAGTACTTGTCGATGAAGTCCTGCCGCAGGCCGACCGCCTCGAAGATCTGTGCGCCGCAATAGCTTTGCAGCGTCGAGATCCCCATCTTCGACATCACCTTCAGCACGCCCTTGTTGAGCGCCTTGATGTAGTGCTGAATGGCCTTGTCGCGATCGATGCCCGGCAGCATGCCGCTGCGGATCAGGTCGTCGATCGTTTCGAACGCCACGTACGGGTTGACCACGCCGGCGCCGTAGCCAAGCAGCAGCGAGACGTGATGGACCTCGCGCGCATCGCCCGACTCGACCACCAGCGCACAACGCGTGCGTGTGCCTTCGCGCACCAGGTGATGGTGCACGCCTGCCGTGGCCAGCAAGCTGGGAATCGGCGCCGTCCGCGGACCAACGCCACGGTCCGACAGGATCAGGACATTGAAACCGGCAGCAACCGCTTCACTCGCGCTGCGGCACAACTCCGCCATCGCCTGCTCGAGCCCGGCACCGTTGGTCGCCGGATCGAACAGCATCGACAGCGTCGTCGATCGGAACGGCGACTGCGGCGGCAGGTGGCGCAGCTTCGCCACATGCTCGTTGTGGATGATCGGGTACTTGATGTTGATCTGCAGGCACGACTCGGGCTCGGGCTTCAGCAGGTTCCGCTCCGGGCCGATCGTCGAGCCCATGTCGGTCACCAGTTCCTCGCGAATGGCATCGAGCGGCGGATTGGTGACCTGCGCGAAGAGCTGCTTGAAGTAGTCGTAGAGGAGACGCGGCTTGTTCGAGAGCACCGCCAGCGCCGTATCGGTTCCCATCGACCCGACCGGCTCTTCGCCGGCGAGCGCCATCGGCCCGATGAGGACACGCAGATCTTCCTGCGTATACCCGAACGCCTGCTGCCGTTTGAACACCGTCTCGTGCTCCGGCTGCTCGGCGCGCGCCGGCGGCAGGTCGTTGATGTCGACGAGGTGCTGCTGCAGCCAATCGCGATAGGGATGCTGCGACGCCAGCTCGCGCTTGATCTCCTCGTCATCAACGATGCGACCCTTGGCAGTATCGACCAGGAAGATCCTGCCGGGATGCAGCCGCTCCTTGACGAGCACGTTCTCCGGCGGCACGTCGAGTACGCCGACTTCCGATGCCATGACGACGAGGTCGTCTTTCGTGACGTAATAGCGTGACGGACGCAGGCCGTTGCGATCGAGAACCGCGCCGATGACGCGGCCGTCGGTGAACGCGATCGACGCCGGACCGTCCCACGGCTCCATCAGTGACGCGTGGTACTGATAGAACGCGCGGCGATCCGGATCCATCGACTCGTGGTTCTGCCACGGCTCGGGAATCATCATCAGGATCGCATGCGGGAGCGAGCGACCCGCCATCACCAACAGCTCGAGCACGTTGTCGAACGTCGCCGTGTCGCTGCCGCCTTCGCGAATGATCGGCAGGATCCTACCCAGGTCGTCACCGAACAGGTCGCTCTGCAGCAGCCCTTCGCGCGCCCGCATCCAGTTGATGTTGCCGCGCAGCGTGTTGATCTCGCCGTTGTGCGCGATGAACCGGTACGGATGCGCCAGCGGCCACGAGGGAAACGTGTTCGTGCTGAAACGCTGATGCACCAGCGCGAGCGCCGACTGCAGATCCGGATCGGACAGGTCCGGAAACATCGGCTCGAGCTGCCGCGCCGTCAGCATGCCTTTGTAAATCAGCGTGTTCGCCGACAGGCTGACGATGTAGAAGAAGCGGCGGGAGAGTGCGTTGACCTTGACCCTGTCGACCGCGTGCTCGATCCGCTTGCGGATCACGTACAGCGTGCGTTCGGCCTTCGCGCGGCGCGCTTCCGCCCGGGCGCGCTGCACTTCGGCGGATATGTCGTCAGACGAATCGGCGGCCGCGACCGCGGCCGACAGATCGATGAACACCTGCTCGAAAACCGGCTGCGTGGCGCGCGCGCTGTCGCCGACCAGGTGATTGTCGGTCGGCACCTCACGCCAGCCAAGCAGCCGTTGTCCTTCCTCTTCGGTGATGCGTGCAATCAGCGCTCTGATCGCGTCGCGGTCGCGCTCGTCATGCGGAAGAAAGACGAGCCCGGCCCCATAGGACCCCCCCGGCGGCAATGTGAAGGGAAGAACCTTGCGGAAAAACGTGTCGGGGGTCTGAATCAGAATGCCGGCGCCATCGCCGGTGTTCGCCTCGCAGCCGCACGCACCGCGGTGCTCGAGATTGATTAGGACCTGCAGCGCCTTGCGAACAATATCGTGCGAGCGCCGCCCCTTCATGTGCACGACGAAGCCGACACCACAGGCGTCGTGCTCCATCTGCGGGTCGTACAGACCCTCTTTGGCGGGAGTACAGAGGTCTTCCGGCGCTGGCATCGTCGGGTCATTTTGCCGCCCGGCGCCCTATAAGGGAAATACAATGATCTGAGAGGTTTAATCTGCTTTCGGAATAGCTACCACTCAAGAACGATCTGCCGCGATCAGGGCAGTTTTTTCAGCTCATCGACCTCGCAGGTCAGCGTCGGCCGATCGGGATCGGCGAGATCGACCTGATCCCACGTGGCGCGATAGCCGTAGACCCGTCCCGGCCACGTGATTCCGAGGTGGCGGGCCGCGAGTCGCTCGAGCACCGCTGTCGGCCCGATGTCGTATTCGGCGACGACCCAGTAGTTGCCTTCGCGGCGAGCGCGGAATTCCTCGAGCCGACCAACGACGCGCCCATTCCGGTCACGGACGCGTCGACCGAGCAGATGCGCCAAGTGCAGCTCACGCTCCCTTTTCGCCACTGCCCTTGCCTCCGGGTAGCCGCTCGACGACCGTCTTCTTCAGCCACGTCTCCCACGCGAATGCGTTCGTCTTCTTGGCGTCGATGTCGACGTTCACGTCGATCCCGGTCTTGACGACATGCTCGAAAAGAATTCTCGTGGGTCCGGCGATGCCCGGTGCGACCCACTGCTGCAGCCGGTCGAGCCAGTCGCCCACACGCCGCGACAATCGGCGCCACGCGGTCGGCAGGTCCGATTCAATCGCGAGCACGCGCAGTGGTCGGCCGTGCCGAGGCAGCAGGACCACGCTGTCGACCTTGCCGACACGCAGCTCGTTCACGTCGTAAATCTGCTTGTCGAGGACGTCTCGCACCAGCGGCAACGGTTCAACCACCGAGCACCTCGAGCGGAATCGCGACAACGGCGACCGCGAATGCGACCAAAATCACCAACGAGATCAGGATGTTGCCGATTGGGCCGTTGGTTCTGTCGCGGAGATACGCCTTGTCGTTCATGAGAATGAGCAGCGGGAACACGATCAGCGGAGCAATGACCGCGTTCAACGCCATCGTCAACATCGTCAGCCGCAGCGGGTCGGCAAACATGACCAGGGCGGCTGCGAGGACGATTCCGACCGTGTACACGACGGCAAAGCGCGCGTCCTCGTGCGGCTTCAGGTTTTCGCTCCAGTTCCAGCCGAGCCCCTGAGCGACGAGGTAGGCGAGATTGAGCGCGAGGTCAGCCGCGGCGCCGAGGGCCGCGATCCCGAGTGATGCGGCAAACAACGAGAGACCCCACTCACCATAAGGACCGACCAGCGTCAATACGGCTTGTTCGAAGCTGTCGACGTGAACGCCGCGCTGCCCCAACATCAGAGCAGCGAGTATCACGATTGCCACGCCGATGACGCTGCCGAACGACATCCCGAGCACGGCGACCGTTCGGTTCAGCCACAGATCCTTCACGCTCCACTTCTCCTCCACCGCGCCGGAGGCATAGAAGTTCAGCAGAAACGGTTGCAGAACGGAGCCGAGAATGCTGATCGCGATAAACCAGTACCTCGCTTCGTCGCGGGTGGGCAGCGACGGGATGGCGGCAAGCGCCACCTGCCGCCAGTCGGGATGCATCTTGAAGGCACCAAAGACGAACGACAGCGTGACCAGTCCGATAAAAGCGACGCCATTCTCGATGGCCGTGAAATTACCGAACCACAACAGGGCCCACAGCAGCACCGCGACCGGCGCGACGAAGAGGCGGTAGTCGAATCCTGTCGCCAGGTGCAGCGCAACGGCGATGCCGCCGATTTCAGCCGCCAGCACCATCGTGTCAACGATCAATTCCGCGACGAGCGGTACGGCGAAATAGGGAAAGCCGATGCGCTCGCGAACGGCGTCGGCCACCGTGTGGTGGCTCACCGCGGCGAGACGGCCCGACATCTCGGTGAGCAGGATTACGCACAACGTGCCGAGGAGCACCGCCCAGATCAGCTGATAGCTGAATACGGCGCCGGCCAGCGCGCTGGTGGCGATCGCACCCACATCAAGGAAGCCACCAATGGCCGTCAGGATGCCGAGAGCAAGTTGCAGAATCATTGCGGACGGGCGGCTGGTGGTGTCGGTGCGGGCGCAACGATCGACGGCAACAGCGCGGCGGCATCACGCGCCCGGTCTGGCTCGTTGAGCGCGACCGCGTCCATGATCGGATCGATCGCGTTCTTCACGCGGTCGATACGCGCCGCGGCGGACGGATCGAGCGATCGGATGGCTTCGGCGTCACGATACAGATTCTGGATGGCGGTGTTCAGCGTGGTGCGGGTGAACCGCAGGCTGACGCGGGATTGCGCCCACTGCTCCGCCACCGCTTTCACCGTGGCCGACCACGACGCCGCACGGTCCGTCGCCTCCTCGACCTTTTGTGACGCCGGCTTGCACCCCGCCACGGCCAGCGCGAGAAGCACGAAACCGATGAGCCTCGACACATTCGAGTAACTAGCAAGCGTTGCGCCCCTCCCCCGTCGCTGCGCTCTATCGCCGACCCGTTACCCCCTTTCCTTGCCCACTCCCCCCTTTGTCCTGCCATTTCACTGAAATTGGCGGAAAAAGCAGGATATTCCCGCTACTATTGGGTCGAATCGTGCTGGGCCGGAGGCGTGGCTCAGCTATCAAACCGCGTTTAATTTCCGGCAGCTCGGAAGGAAATTAGACCAGCTACGAAACCGGGTTTAATTTTCCCGTTGCAAGGGAAGGAAATTAAACCCGGTTTCTTTCGTGTGAGGAGAGAGACGAATGCACGCTCCGATGAAGTACGTGGAGAAGGGGCTGTCGGTTGCCGCCAATGGCATCTGGCATGTGTTCTCCGCCGCAAACCGGATCCATCAGAACCCTTCGTTTACCCCACGTTGGTCGGACAAACCGCTGCAGAAGTCGTATCAGAAGAGCAAGCCGCCGCTCGGGTGGCCACGGCAGACCGATTCCCTGTGCCCTACGTGCGTGCGCGAAGCACGCCAGGCGATCCTCGACGGCAAAAAGGACGTATCGGTACTCCTCAACGAGAAAGTCGGCGAGATCAAGGCGACGATTCTGGAGAAGAACGGCAAGATTGTCATGGAGAAGGACTGTCCCATTCACGGCCACTTCGAGGACGTGATGGCGATCGATCCCGCCTTCTTCAAGCACCTCGAGGAAGTATTCCCCGGTCGTGACATCCGCGCGCACAACGACGAGAAGCTCCACAACCACGGCAGCTCGACCATCCTGCACGGCCGCGGGTCGGTGCTCACGATCGATCTCACCAACCGCTGCAACATGATGTGCGACCCCTGCTTCATGGACGCGAATCAGGTCGGCTTCGTCCACGAGCTGAGCTGGGAAGACATCAAGCAGGTGCTCGACAACGCCATCAGCATCAAGCCGCGGCGCCAGATGTCGGTGCAGTTCTCCGGCGGCGAGCCGACGATGTCGCCGTTTTTCCTCGATGCGGTGCGCTACGCGCGCAAGGTCGGCTACAACTCCGTGCAAGCGGCGACCAACGGCATCGAGTTCGCCAAGAGTCCGGAATTCGCCAAGGCGGCTGCTGAAGCGGGGCTTCGCTACGCCTATCTGCAGTTCGACGGTATCGGCAACGCCGCCAACTCACACCGCCGCGTCGGCAACCTGTTCGACGTCAAGCTGCGCGCCATTGAAAACCTGCACAACGCCGGCGTGGACATCGTTCCGGTCATCACGATCGTCAACGGCGTCAACAACGAACAGGTCGGTCGGGTCATCGAGTTCGCGCTCGACAACCCGAAACGGATCAACTTCCTGTCGTTTCAGCCAGTCTCCTTCACCGGCCGCGACGAGGAGATCACGCCCGAACGGCGCGCGGCGCAGCGCTACACGCTGTCGCACCTGGCGCACGACGTCAAGAACCAGGTCGGCATCGGCGAGCCAACGCGTGATTGGTTTCCGATCTCCTTTATGTCGACCTTCACCGACTGGGCCGACGTCGTCCATGGTCCGGATCGCGAGTGGGGTCAGCTGACGTGCGGCTGTCACCCAAACTGCGGTATCGGCATGGCGGTAATGATCGACAAGGAAACGAAGGAGGCGGTCCCCGTGACTGCGTTCCTCCACGCCGATCAGTTGGCCAAGGACGTGGCGCAGGTCAACGACGCGGCGCGCGGCAAATTCCTGTCGGTGGCGGGCATGGCGCTGGCGCTGATGCGGAACTACGACCCGTTCAAGGCGCCGACGCATTTCCGCCTGGCCGATCTGATGAAGAAGTTCGACAAGACGTTCGGCGCAACCGGCAAAAGCTATGGCAAGGTCACCGGCGACCGGACGATGGCGGACATCGAGCAGCGGCGCGCCGATCGCTGGAACTTCCTGTTCATCGCCGGCATGTGGTTCCAGGATCTGTTCAACTACGACTTCCGGCGCACCGAGATGTGCATCATCCCGTATGCGACGCAGCAGGGCGAGATTTCCTTCTGCGCCTACAACACCGGCATCGGCTGGCGGAACATCATCGAGAAGATGCACATGACGGCGACGCTCACGAAGTGGTACGAGGAGCACGGCCGCCACGAGATCTTCGCGGGCAACAAGCACGTGCCGCTGGCGAGCAAGGACCACTCGCTGGTGCTGAACGCCGAGGCCGTGGCCGCCGGCGCGCAGCACGACCTCGACGATCTCGGCATCGCCAAGAACGCACGCGAGGAGAAGCTGAAGGCGCGCAAGCAGGCGCAGATGACACCGGAAGAGATCCGCCATCATCTCGAGATGGAGCGGCTGTATCGGCAGCAGGTCCTGAAGGAGCAGCCGACGATCCAGATCCAAGGCCTGGCCGCGCGTCAGAAACAGAACGTCCAGCCGGTCGTCCACAAGGACATCGTCTAGAAGGAATCAGGACTCAGGAATCAGGATTCAGGGCTGGGCCTGGTATCAGGGTCCAGGGTTCAGGTCCGGGGGGCCGCCCTTGTAGGCGGCCCTTTTTTTGTTTCGCCAGACCCTTGTCCAACCTTGGATCTGAGTCTGACGATCGAGGGCCATACCGACAACACTGGTAACGCGCAGGCGAACAAGGAGCTCTCCCAGCGCCGTGCCGCTGCCGTCGCCGCGTTTCTGACGAGCACGTACCAGATCGACGGGTCGCGGTTGTCACCGGTCGGCATGGGCGACACCAAACCGGCCGCCGCGAACACGACTCCAGAAGGGCGCCAGCAGAATCGACGCGTCGAACTTGTGAAGAAGTAGTTGACCCGCCCACGTCGCGCCCTAGCGTGTCGAAGGAGGTCTCGCAGCGTGTTCACTCGTCTTATCGCGAATCGAAGGCGGACACCGGACGGCGTTTTTCGTAACATAGGCCTCGAGGTGCACGGATGCGCTATACACGTTCCGCAACCCTGCTTGCGTTTACCGTCGGAATCGCTATGAGCTCGATTGGGCGCGCCGCCGATGACGGCGGATTCGGACTGGCCAGCGGCGCATGCGCGGCCGTCAAAGATTTCTCGATTCCGGCGTCGGCGATCGGGCTGCCCACAGGTGGTGCGGTGGTTCAGACGGCCGAGATGGTTGCGGCCACCGCGGAGAAGAACGTCAACGGCGACTTCTGCAAGGTCACCGGCGTCATCAAGAACGCGACGGCGTCGATGGCGGTATTCGAGTTCGAGGTGAACCTGCCGAACACTTGGAACGGACGCGCATTGCAGTTCGGCGGAGGCGGCTACGACGGGTCTCTTGTCACCGGGCTGACCGTGTACTCGAATCAGCCGCCGAACGCCGAGACGCCGCTCAAGCAGGGATACGTCACTCTCGGCAGCAACGGCGGGCACAAGGGCGGTCCAGGCTTCGACGGCCGCTTCGGCCTGGATGACGAAGCGCTGATCAATTACGGCAAGCAGTCCGTGAAGAAGACACACGACGTAGCCGTGGCGATCATCAAGAAAGCGTACGGCCGCGCGCCGTCACGCTTTTACTTCGTCGGCGGCTCGCAGGGCGGACACGAAGCGCTCGATGCCGCCGCTCGTTACCCACAGGACTACGACGGCGTGGTGGCGCACTACCCCGCCTACAACGTGACGATGCTGCATCTCGGCTCGTTCAACGTCGGCCGGGCGCTGTACGAGAACGGCGGCGCCGGCTGGATGGACGCCAGACATGTGAAGCTGCTCACCGACGCGGTCTACGCGAAGTGCGACGACCTCGACGGCGCCAAGGACGGCATCATCAGCAACGTGGCTGCATGCAACGGCGCATTCGACGTGAAGACACTGCGCTGTGCGAATGGAGCAGCCGGAGATGCGTGTCTGTCCGATGCGCAAGTGAAGGCGATTGCGACGATCACGTCGGACTACAGGCCGGGCGTGACGGTGGCCGGCATGGACACCTTCCCGAGGTGGGCACTCCTCGAGGGTGCGACCTTCTCCGGCCCGTCGAACTTCGGCCAGGTCTCACAGCCGTCGAACCCGCTGTCGGGCAAGGAGCCGCTGCTGTACTCGGCCGGCGATCAGACGATCAAGTTCATCATCACCCGCGATCCGATGTTCGACCCGATGACGTTCGATCCGAAGAAGTACGAGAAGGACGTCGCCCGAGCGGCGTCGATCATGGACGTGACCAATGTCAGCCTCGAGAAGTTCCGCGCCCGCGGCGGAAAGATCATCATGACCCACGGCACGGCCGACGATTTCATCACGCCCCACAACTCGATCGCGTACTACAAAAGGCAGGTCGCGCAGTTCGGCCAGCCCCGGCTGGACAGCTTCATGCGCTTCTACCTGATTCCGGGATTCGGGCACGGATTCGGGACGTTCAACGCGAAGTTCGAAGCGCTGCAGGCTTTGGAGGCGTGGGTCGAGAAGGGACAAGCGCCGTCCGGTCTGACCGCGATGGACGCAAACCCGAACGCAAACCGCACGCGTCCGCTGTGCGAATATCCGAAGTGGCCGAAGTTCACTGGTGCTCCGGGCAGCGAAAATTCGGCGGCGAGCTTCACTTGCGCGAACTGATCCTTGAAGGAATCAGGTATCAGGTATCAGGATCATGAACCGCGCCGCCGCGAATATGCGACTGATTGGCATCGCAACAGCTCTCTACGCGCTCACCATCGTGCAGGCTGGCTCCCCTGTCGCCGCCAGCGCGCGGCAATTGGTTTCGCGCAGCGTCTGGGAAGGCGCGTTCTCTATCGCGCAGGCCGATCGCGGACGGGTGCAATACGCCGCGCACTGTGCCTCCTGCCATGGCAACGATCTGCAGGGTGGAGAGGGCAAGGCGCTGACAGGCAAACAGTTTTGGGCCGACTGGGGAGATCGAACTGTTGGGGATCTCGTTGTCTACGTCAGCAAGAACATGCCGTCGTCCGTCGATGGAACGCTCGCGGGAACGCTCCCGCCGAACACCTATCTGGACATCGTCGCGCACATCCTCCGCACGAATGGATTTCCCGCAGGGATGCAGGAGCTCACGTCGACTTCGGGTACTGACGTGCGCATCGTCAACAAGGAAGGGCCGGGCGAGCTGCCAGCCTCGGCACTTGCCCGTGTCGTAGGGTGCCTCGGAGCAAAAGGCGCCGACGGGAACTGGCGTCTGACGAAGGGGTCTCGTCCCGAGCGTACGACACCGGCACCGGCGACAGCCGCGCGTGACGTCCCACCTGGCGACCGCGAGTACGTATTGAAATTCGTCCTGCGCAACCTGACGACGATGGTCGGTCATAAGGTCGCCGTCACGGGCCTTCTGCTCGGAGAAGGCGGCGTCGATGGTCTCAACGTCAACACCGTGGAGTCGGTCGCGGACAGCTGCAACTGACCGCTCGCCACGTCAAACGGTGTGTGTCGACGCGTGCGCGACGCCCGTCGGCTCGACCGATTTCGAAAAGACGATGTGCAGCCAGCCTATATGCAGCTTCTGCAGTCGCGCCTGCAGACCGTTCAAACGAACCGCGATCGCCCCGCAGATCTTTTTCCACACCGACTGATGGTTGGGACCGACCAGCACGGCGCCGCAATAGATGCACGGTTCGTCCTGGTCGTACGTCCCCCAGGGATTCCCCGCCCAATCCATCAACAGCGCGGACACAACGTTGGTGTACGGGGGACTCACGCCGACCAACGACTTGTCGACGACCTTCGTGCCTGAAAACAGGTCGACCAGTCGCTGTTCGGTAAAGCGGTTGATATGTCCCCACGGCGGATTCGGCTTGCCACACCGCGCGCACGTTGTGCGTCCGACACGGGTGTCCTGACGATAGGGAACACCGATCACGATCTCGTGGCGGGCGACGCGAACGATCTCGCTGCAGGCCCGCCGAAGATCGGGCACGTGTTCGAGCACTTCGGCGCAGAGCACGCAGTCGAACGAGTCGGACTGGAAGGGAAGGCGCGTGACGTCGCCGGCGAGCGCCGTCACTCTCGGAAAGCGGAACCGCGGAATCTGGATGTCGAGCGCGGTGACCCTCTCGAAGTGGTCGGTCATCAGCCGCGCGAAATGGCCCTCGCGCGCACCGATGTCGAGCACCGTACGTCGGTCTCTGGGCAGCAGGCGGAGCAGATCGGCGGTACGCGCTCTCTCGTTATCGCTGCCGCGGTACTCATCGAGGCGCATGCCGCGTCGGGTGTCCGGCAGCGACTATAGCATGCGTGCGCGCGCGGCCTCGTCTCTCGTCGAGCGTAACATACAAGGAATGGAAGTCCGATTGCTGCCGAACTCGAGGCGTCCCGGCGTGGGACTGAAACCCAAGCGCGAGGGCACGCGGCCGCTGCTGCCGCAGCACGCGCGTCACTGCCCGGTGCTCGAAGCGGGCAGCTCGCTCGGGTTCATGGTCTACGCGCCGCTCGAGCCGCGCGAGACGCTGTACGTCGAATACGAAGGCGAGGGGCGCTACAAGTTCGGGTACTACCTGCAGACGCAGGACGGCAAGCCGACGCCACTGTTCTCGGTGACGATGGCGCTGTCAGTGGGCGGCGTGGGAATGGTGAAGGAAGAAGTGACGTTCGCGGGACCGCCGATGTTATCGCGTGAGGCGGCGATTGCGGTGATGCGCGTCTTCCTGGTGCCCGAGGACATGGGCACACCACCCGGCGCGGTCGCCCTGCGCGGCGCCACGAATTTTCAGACGTCGCCTGGATGGGACACCGTCTACACACCCATCTTCAACATGATCGAGCGGCCGCAGGCGCCGATGCTGGTGGTGCGCGTGGAAACCGACTGGTACGCGCACGAGACCGAATTCCGCTACGTGCTGCAGGCCGGCGAGGGGCTCACGATCGCGCACGCGATTCCGATCGGCCAGGTGTTCTTCGTCCCGCGCGAAGAGATCACGCTGCGTGACGGCACCGCGGAGGAGATGGAGACGTTCACGCACGCGCGCGACGAATTCAACAAACACAAAGCGGCGGCCGCGCAGACGACGTCCTTCGGTCTCACCTATAGCCCGCACTACCTCCGCCAGAGCCGCGCCCAGCGGGAGTCGCAGAACGACTGAGCCGCGACTTGTCCACTCGTCGTTGCTACGCCGGGGCCTTCTTGAGCAGAGAGATCTGTCCGGCGTGATAGGCGTGATGCTGAATCAGCCCGTGCAGCGTCACGTAGCGCGACACGCCGCTCCCGAGTGCCCGATCGCGCACGTCACCGATCCGTTCATCGAGTTCACGATCGTCCAGTGACGCGATGGCGTTCACGAGCTCGGCGTTCGCCGCGTCGAACGCTCGGACAATGGCTGCCCATTCGTCGTCATCGACCGGGACACGTGCAGGCCAGTCGCCCATCTCCGGATCGCGGGCGATACCTTCACCCAGGCGGCGAGTGACCTCGCTCGTCCACGCGGTCATATGCAACACGATCTCGGAGATCGTGTGCGCGCCAGGCGCCGCACGCGTGGTCGCTATGCGCGCGTCGACGCCGCTCAACGCGTCGCGAACGGACGGCCCGTACCAAGCGTCACCGCTGACGGCGCACTGCAGCTGGTCGACAATGCGGTCGATCTCACGCATGTTGTCAGCGCTTCCGACTCCGCTGTGGCTTTCGTCGTGCAGATCGGGCAATCTCGATCCACTTGCTCATCGGCATGGCGGCGATGATGTCGCCGATCGCATCAAGTGCGAGATCGTCTGCTCTCCTGAAGCGGATGCACGCCTTGCCCATGTCCAGCCTCTTGCCTGCCGCCGCGAACCGTTCTTGAAGGCGCGCCGCCAGCGCTGTGTTGCCGTAGACCGGCATCAGATGCAAGGAGAAGTACGACTTCTCGGACGCGAGCGCGACGTACCACAGAGGATGGCCATTGTACGTGTCCTCGTAGTCGCGCAGCGGAACCTGGTACACCAGCATGTTCTTGCTGACGACTTCTTCGTAGCCCTTCGGCAGGTGATCCCGAATCACACGCCGCACATGCTCGACCTCGCGGCGGCGCGATTCCTCGACACTCGCAAGGAAGGCTGAAACGTTGGGAGCCGCCACGACGGCGAGATCCTACAACTGAAAAACAAAAGAGGCACGAAGAACGAGGCGATCAAAAGCCTCCGTGTCTCCGTGGTTGGTGAAGGGTGTACGACGCGCCCTACAAATCGAGTCGTCCCGTACTTGCCCCGAGCTTGTCGATCTCCACACCACCCAGGTGCGCCATCGCCAGCAGCAGGTTCGCTGTGGGCTCCTCTTCCTTGGCGACGACGTGGCGGTTGCCCTTCAGATTGCCGTTGGCGCCGCCGACCAGAACCGCCGGCGGGTTCTTGCGATCGTGCTGGTTGCCGTTGCTCATACCGCTGCCCCAATACAGAAGCGAGTGATCGAGCAGGGTGCCATCCCCTTCCTTCGTGTTCTTCAGCTTGTCGAGGAACTCGGCAAACTTCGCAATCTGATAGGTGCCGATCTTCGCGTACTTGGCGAGCTTCTCGGCGTCATTGCCGTGGTGCGAGATGCTGTGATGCGTTTCGGGTATGCCGATGTGCGCGTAGCTGCGGTCGCTGGCCTCATGGCCGACGAGGAACGTGAACACGCGGCTGATGTCGCCCTGATAGGCGAGGTGCATCAGGTCGTAGGTGATCGTCATGTGATCATCGAACGCCTCGGGCAGACCCACCGGCGCTTCCGGCGTGCCGGTGATCGTGCCCATGCGCGCTTCCATGCGATCGAGCTGCTGCTCTACCTGGCGGATGTTGCTCAGGTACTCGTCGAGAATCGCGCGGTCCGGCGCGCCGAGCGTCTTCTTCAGTTTCGCGGTTTCGTGCGTGACTGAATCGAGCAGACTCTGCTTCTCCTTGAGCCGCGCCGCGCGCTGCTCGGTCGATCCGGTCTCGCCGAACATGCGCTCGAAGGTGATGCGCGGATTGATCCCGACCGGCAGCGGGCTCACATCGTCGCGCCACGACAGCGTGTTGAAGAACGTACACGGGAAGCCGTCGCACGCGCCGGCGGCGGTGCCCATGTCCTCGGTGCCGACTTCGATTGACCGCAGCGGCGTGTCGTCGGCCACCTTGTCGGCGATGTACTGGTCGACCGTCTTCTTCGACTGTATCTTGCCGAAGGCGTCGCCGGTTTCCTCGCGCGAGCCCACCGGCCCGGTCCCGTTGAGGAAGGCGGCGCTGGCGCCGACGTGGATCGATTCGCCCCACGGCGCCCGCATCTTGCTGATCGTGACCAGCTGATCGCGGAACGGCTCGAGCGGCTGCATCACCGGCTTGAAGGTGAAGTTGGCGCCGACCTCTGTCGGGTGCCACGTCTCGGGGAAGACCCCGTTCGGCATGTAGATCGCGCCGAATCGGAAGGGCGCATTCGCCACCGTCCGCGACTGCGCCGTGAGCGCGGGCACCATGGCATCCAGGAAGGGCAGCGCGACGGCGGCCCCGAACGTACCGCGAAGAAACGTGCGGCGGGACAGGTGCTTCTTCGTGATGATCATGGCTACTGTACCCTCGCTTCAGCGATTCTGGTGTTGGTGTCGGCCGGCTCCAGCCGCGTGCGCATCTGGAACGGTGCGCTCTCGACGATGCCGGTGATGATGGATCCCAGCCGGTAGTTGTTTTGCGCAGCCTTCTTCACGATGCTGCGGATGACGGGCATATCGGACGGTTCGATTCCACGGCCAAGCGCGTAGGTCATCAGACGTTCGGTGAGCGTCGTGACGAACGCGTCGGGTCTGCTCGAGATCACTTCGCGCAACGCGACCGGGCCGTCGACTTTCGAGCCGTCGGCGAGCACGCCACCGGTGTCGATCGGCGCTCCGTCGGCCGTGGTCGATCGCCACTGCCCCACCGAATCGAAGTTCTCGAGCGCGAACCCGACCGGATCGATGATGCGGTGGCACGACGCACATGTGGGATTGCTGCGGTGCAGCTGCAGCTGCTCACGCACGGTCTTGGGCGCGCCTGTCGCGTTCTTGTTGCTCTCCTCGAGCGTCGGCACATTCGGCGGTGGTGGCGGCGGCGGCGTGTTGAGGAACGTCGTCAGGATGTACTTGCCGCGGAACACCGGCGACGTCCTGGTCGCGACCGCCGTCAGCGACAGGATGCTGCCCTGACCGAGCAGCCCGCGACGATTCGGATCGGCGACCTTCACCAGGCGGAAGCGCTCGCCGTACACGCCGGGGATGCCGTAGTGCTTCGCGAGCCGTTCGTTGACGAACGTGTAGTCGGCGTTCAGCAGATCGAGCACGCTGCGGTTCTCGCGCACGATGTAGGCGAAGAAGAGCTCGGTCTCCTTGCGGAAGGCCTTGCGGAGGTTGTCGTCGAAGTCCGAGAACATCAGCAGGTCGGGATTGACCTTCGCCTCGAGATTGCGCAGCTGCAGCCACTGCCCGACGAAGTTGCTGGCGAGGGCGTCGGCGCGCTTGTCGGCGAGCATCCGCTGGACTTGCGCCGCCAGTACGCCAGGGGCGCGCAGCGTTCCCGCTTCGGCGATGTTCAGCAGCTTCTGATCGGGAATACTGCTCCACAGGAAGAACGACAGGCGCGACGCCAGCTCGATATCGCTGACCGGGTGCGCCGTGCCCGGCTTGAGACCGGCTGGATCGCGCTCAATCCGATAGAGGAACCACGGGCTGGTCAGCATGCGCGCCAGACCGACGCGAATACCCGAGTCGAAATTGCCGCCTTTGTCGCGCGTCTGGCGATACAACTCCAGGGACGGCTCGATGTCCGCGTTGGTGACCGGACGGCGATAGGCGCGACGCGCCAGGTTCAGGAAAATGCGTTCGGCGCACGGCGCTTCCGACACTGCTGTCGTCGGACGACAGAGGAAGATGCGCTCGCGGCTGGGCGTCGTGCTGACGCCCTTGACGTTGTAGGGGCCTTCGATATTGACCGTCTTCAAGCGCGGCAGCCCGCCGATCATGTGCACTTCCTGGCTATCGCGCTGCGAGACCTCCCACACGTCCTGCTTCTGATACGGACGCTCGCGCCACGTGAAGCCGACGTCGTGCGGACCGGCGGTCACAAAGGCGCGACCGGTCATGCGCGCGTCGATCACCCAGCGCGCGAGGTTCATGTCCTTGGCCTGCGATTCGTGGTCGGTGGGACCACCGATGGGTGCGGTGTAGACCTCCTCACCGTCAACGGTGATGACGAAGGTATCCGGCGTTTCCTCCTCGACACCCGCGTACCCTTCCTCGACGCCGCGGACCAGTCGACCGGAGAGCTTGTATTCGCCGTCGGCCGGGAAGATATGCCGCACCAGTGTGCCGCCGCGCGTTCCGAGCGGAAGACCATCGATGTGCGCGTTCTGACTGAACTCGCGGCTGATCGAATACTCCGTCGTTCCGGGGCGCACGTCGGGATCGCCAATGGCCAGCGTGCTGATTCGCTGGGCAGCAGTCAGATACCGCTCGAGCAGGAAGGGCGAGGTCTTGAGCGCCGCGGCGATGTTGTCGAAACCGAAGTTGGCGCCGTCGCTCGGCAGCAGATCCGACACGTCGACGTCGAGCGCCAGCAGATCGCGAATGGCGTTGCCGTATTCGGTCCGGTTCAGTCGATGGACCACGTAGACGCCCGGCGTGCTCTTGCCGGCCCACGCGCGATCGAGCGAGTTGGCCAGCCACGTGGTGAAGCCGACGTAATCGGCCTCGGTCGGGTGCGGCATTCCCTGCGGCGGCATCGCGCGCACGGCCAGCTTGCGCAGCACGCGTTCCCACGTCGCGGCATGCGGCAGCAAGTCGTCGAGACTTGCCGCCTCGAGATTCACCGGATCGTTGGTCGGCTGCGCGGTCTTGCTGTTGTGGCAGGAGACGCAATACTGGTTGAGCCACGCGCGATGCTTCTTCGCGTCTTCAGGTAATGGAGCCGTTGCCGCTGGCGCGTCTTGCACGCGCGATGCGGCCACCCGACGCGCAGTCGTCGCCGGCGCCGAAGCGGCAGCAGTCGAGCCGGACTGGGCATACACGCGCGTCCGGCTAACGCCGGACACGACGAGGAATACGCCAATCCAGACGACCGCCGCACTCACCAGTACCTTCTTCATTGCGCCCCCGCGTCGTCGTCCTTTTTGTCGTCCTTCTTGTCGTTCGTCTTGGTCGGGTCGGGCGGCGGCACGGGCGCCGGATCGTTCGGGCCGAGCCCCATCAGCTCGCGCAGAGCCGCGATCACGTCCTCCCGAGAGTCGCGATGCGGTTGATAGCGGTTCGGATCGGTATTGGCGGCCTGGTTGTCCTTGTTGTTTTCAGGCTTCTCGGCCAACAGCAGCGGCGTCAGATTGTCCTTGTTGGTCGCATCGAGCTTGGCGCCGCCGGCGACGAGCGCGCGAATGATCGCCACCTGCCGCGCCTGCACGGCCTGGTGGAGCGGTGTCGAGCCGTCGGGCGCCTTGACATTCGGGTTGGCGCCGGCAGCCAGCAGAATCTTTGTCGCCTCGAGCGCATCGCGGTTGCCGGGCTCGCGCCACGGCGGCGCCGTCAAGCGTTCGAAGCCGGGGCCGCCGCCAAACGGCGCTCCGCGACCACCAACCATCGTCATCATCACCGGCGTCTTGCCGACATTGGCGTTCATGCCGCGGCCGGCGCCACCACCGCCACCGCCGGCCGCTTCTTTCTTGACTTCGCTCGGCGTCCACTCCACCTTGGCGCCCTTCGCCAGCAGGAGCTTCAGGACATCGACGTCGCTGGCAATGGCGGCACGATAGAAGGGGGACGCATTAATCTCGTCGCTGCAGCACAGCGTGTAGTTGTGCAATTGGCCGACGAAGGCCTTGTTGGGATCGGCGCCGCGATCGAGCAGCAGCTTGATCAGATCCATCGACGTGAGCTTGTTCGGATGATCCGCACGCAGCCGCGAGCCGTCGCGCGCGCGCATGTCGATCGTCGCGTCGTGCATGTCGACCGCGAAATACAAGGAGCCGTCGTTCGGATCGGCGCCAAGATCGATCAAGGTCTTCGCCAGATCGAAGCGGTCGTTGACGATAGCGACGATCGTGGCGGTGATGTCGTCGCCGTTGGTCAACTTCGGATCGGCGCCGCCGGCAATCAACGCTCTGGCGACCGCTTCATGACCATTGCGCACCGCAAACATCAGCGCCGTGAAGCCGCCGGTCGGATGATCGGCGTGCTTCCGTTCCTGCTGCGTGGTGATATGCGCACGGCGATTCGGATCGGCACCGGCCTTGAGCAGCGTGTCGACGACATCGAGATGACCTTCGGCCGCGGCCCACATCAGCGCCGTTTCTTCCTGCCACGTGTCGGCCGCGTTGACGGCCGCGCCTGCCTCGAGCAGCAGCTTGACCGCATCGGCACGTCCGGCGCGTGAGGCCGCCATCAGCGCCGTCTCGCCATCGGGATGCGTCACCGTGAGGGTGGCACCCGCCTTCAGCAACGCGCCCACCAGGCCGGCGTCACCGGATCGCGCCGCCTGCAGCAACGGCGAGATGCCATAGCGGTTGGCGATGTTCGCGTTCGCACCCGCCGCGATCAGCGCCTTCGCCATGTCGAGATTGGCGTGATAGGCGGCCCATAACAACGCCGTCGATCCGTCGCGCGCCGGCTCGTTGACGTTCACGCGTCTGGCGAGCAGCGCGCGAACAGTCTGCAGATCGCCGTCTCTGGCCGCAGCGACGACCGCCGGATCGCCGGCGGCCTGTCCGCGAGCCACCGCCAGCGCGGTGACGATCGACAGCACCGCCAGCAGCAACAAGCCGGTGGTGCGAGCGTGAGTTGTTCCGTGGGAAGAGGGTCCGGTAAGCCGTGGCGTGCGCATCGTGGCCCTGCCTCGTGAACAGAAAAGATTTCGCCGCGCCGCTGCCGCGAGTGCCGTCGCTGGTACACCGACGCGCGACCTGATCGGCGTAAGTCAAGAATATTACACCTTTTAGCGGCTCTCGTCGGGTCGAACTCTCGGCCGAGAATGATCAAAGCTTTATCAAATTTCCCGAGGCGCCCTGCCCGGCTGAAGCGAAGAACAACCGAAAATCGTCCGAGCGGGCGGACCTCCCCGAGGTCCGCCCTACCTGCAACCCTCCGCAACACGATTGACGGTGGTGACATTGATGCCGTCGCGGCCGCCCGGTCCGATCAGGATGCCGCTGACCGACATCCGTTGTCCCATATAGGAATCCAGGCGCGTCAGCACGAACTTCAGGGTGAGCGTGCGGTCGCCCAGCGCCCGCGTCGCATCCTCGGGTCCCACTCCGGTCTTGTCGATCCGTTCCGGCGTCGTCGCGGTCGTCAGGACCCAGTCGTTGCCGTTCTTCGCCAGGCAGCCGACGACCCGCACGAGCGTATTGCCGGGCAGCTCGCCGGGACCATCCTTCGGGATGATCTCCACGCCGACGATCGACTCCGCCGCCAGGTCGGTGGTCCCGGCTGGGAAGCCGTTGGACTTGAGAATGAACGCGACGAGATCGCGATAGGTGGGCGCCGGCAGGGAGCCGCCGTTCCCGTTCGGCATGTTCGTGCTGACCCAGGTCAGAAGAGCGTCCGCGGTTTTTTGCGTCCACGCCTCCCAGAACTTGTCTCCTGTGACCGGACGCCGATTACCGCTCGCATCCACGGTGTGGCAGTTGCTGCAGCTCTGATTGAACGCCAGCTGCCCGCGCTCCGCCTGTGCGTCCGTGTAGATGCCGTCCCAGACCGTGCGCGGCTTCGGCGTTTGCGCGGCGAGGATCACGGATCCGGTCGAGACCAGGAACGCGAGGACGAGCGTCAGCGTCGCACGGACGAACATGTCGGCCTCCTCCAGGGAAAGATCGTCGGCGTTCTGCGCGCGAATTGTAACGCCGAGCAGGAATCAGGAATCTGGATTCAGGGCTGATTCCTGATTCCTTGGTCCCCTACCAACCCGTTACACAACCGCGCTACGACTGGATCGGTCGGAGTGCCCGATCCAGATGATCGCCACTGCCGCGGCAGCCGACAGCACCACCAGCGGCGCCAGTGACAGCGAGAAGCGGCCGGTCGCGTCCTTGATCGCTCCCATGGCGTAGGTGGTGCCGAACCCCGCGAGGTTGCTGATGGCGTTGATCTGCGCGAGGCCGGGTGGCGCGGCACTCGCCGATAGCCATTCTGTCGAGACCGCCCACGCGGGTCCCTTGCCCGCATAGATGCCGATCACGGCCAGACACAAAATGACGATCGTCGACGCGAGTGAGTCGAAGACGGTCGCGGCGGCCAGGCTGGCGGCCGCGAGGATCAGCGGGATTGCTGCGTGCCAGATGCGCTCGCCCGTCAGATCGGAACGCCGTCCCCAGGCGATCATCACGATCGACGCCAGCGCAAACGGAATCGAGTTCAGCAGCCCCGTCTGCATATTCGTCAGGCCATACGACTTGATGATCTGCGGCTGCCACAGTTGAAGGCCGCTGCTCACCGCGGTGCTGCCGGCGAGCACGAGGCTGAGGATCAGTACGTCGCGATGCCACAGCACCCGCCAGAGATTCTCCTCTCGCAGACGCGTCTGCCGCTCACCGTCTGCGCTCAGACGCTGCTGCAACCATGCACGCTCCTCGGTCGACAACCATCGCGCGTCTGCGGGACGGTCGCGCAACACGAACAGGCACAGAACGCCGAGCACGACGGCCGGAGCCCCTTCGATGATGAACATCCACTGCCAGCCATGCAGGCCGAGCCATCCCTCGGCAGCGAGGAGTGCGACCGAGATGGGCGAGCCGAGAAAACCAGAGATCGGAATGGCCACCGTGAAGAGCGAGATGATGCGCGCGCGGTAGGTGCGTGGAAACCAGTACGTCAGATAGAGCATCACGCCGGGAAAGAACCCGGCTTCCGCAGCACCGAGCAGAAATCGCATCGCGTACAGCGACCGTGGCCCGCTGACGAGTGCCATTGCTGCCGCCAGCACGCCCCACGTGATCATGATCCGCGCAATCCACAGTCGGGCGCCGACGCGCGCCAGCAGTAGATTGCTCGGCACCTCGAACAGGAAATACGACAAGAAGAAGACGCCACCGCCAAGGCCGAACACGGTCGCCGACAAACGCAGGTCGCGCACCATCTGCAGGGCTGCGAATCCCAAATTGACGCGGTCGAGAAACGACACGAAATAGCAGACCATCAGAAACGGCACGAGACGCAGCGTGACCCGGCGCATGGTCGCGATCTCGAGATCGCTTGCTCGATCTGGCGCGATCAGAATTTCAGGCGTGGTCACGCGCGAAATCTTATACTTGCCAATCGATAGGCGAAGGAATCAGGTATCAGGAATCGGGAATCAGGGCTGGAGCAGGAATCAGAAAACCGCGAAGGAATCACCTGAATCCTCAGCGCTGATGCCTGGCCCAGCCCTGAATCCTGATACCGGATTCCTGATTCCTGGAGGAATGCCGTGAAGACTCTCAGTTCGACCCGGTTCGTTCGTGCCGCCATCGCCACACTCGCCGCCATCGTGATCGCCCTCACGCTCGGATCGCAGCGCGGCTCCGGCCAGCAGTCGGTGCCGTTTCAGAACGGCATCCCTGTCGCGCCAACGGGACTGGCCAATCGGCCGCTGCCGAAACTGCCGATGGAGTTCGACACGGGCGAGGGCATGCGCATCCGCGTGACCGCCGTCGCCAACGGCCTGGCCTATCCGTTCGGCGCGACATTTCTGCCCGACGGCAACATGCTCGTCACCGAACGTGAAGGTCACCTCCGCATCATTCGCAACGGCGTCCTCGACCCGCAGCCGGTTGCCGGGACACCCGCGTCGTACTGGTCCGGCGAATCAGGCCTTCCCGGCGCCATCCATGGCTACATGGATGTCGTCCTCCATCCACGCTTCAACGAAAACAAGTCGATCTACCTTTCGTACACGAAACCGCTCGACGAGAAGCGCCGCACGGTCGCGGTCGCGCGCGGCACGTGGGACGGCCGCGGCATCACGGACATGAAGGACATCTTCGTGGCGAAGGGCCTTCCCACGGTGTCGCGCATCGCCTTCGATCGCAACAACCTGCTTTACATCACGACCGCCGCCGCCGGGCCCGGGAACACGTCTCAGGATCCGAAAGCGCAGGGCGGCAAGGTGCTGCGGCTCACAGACGATGGCGGCATCCCTCCGGACAATCCATTTGTCGGCAAGGACGGCTATCTGCCGGAGATCTTCACGCTCGGTCATCGCAGTTCACTCGGTCTGGCGATGCATCCAGGGACCGGTCAGATGTGGCTCAACGAGAACGGCCCCAATGGAGGCGACGAGATCAACATCCTGGTTGCCGGCAAGAATTACGGGTGGCCGCTCGTCAGTTACGGCCGTTCGTATCAGGGGCCGTGGCAATCGGAGATTCCCGGCCACGCGGGATACGAGCCGCCGCTCGTGTATTGGGTACCGGCGATCGCCGTCTCCGGGATGGCGTTCTATACAGGTGATCGCCTGCCGAAGTGGAAAGGGGATGTATTCGTCGGCTCGCTGCGCACCGGCGAGATTCCCGGCACCGGACACCTGGAGCGGATCCTCTTCAACGACAAGATGGAAGAACTTCGTCGCGAGTCGTTGTTGACTGAATTGCGGCAACGTATCCGTGACGTGCGTCAAGGTCCGGATGGGTTGTTGTACGTGCTGACCGACGCGAAGCCCGGAGCTGTGCTGCGCATTGAACCGGCAACGGCACCCGGAACGAAGTAGAATAGGCCCCTCGTCGGTCCGTTCCTCGCTCGGCACGCAGTCAGGCTCTCCGCCTGAAGGAGGTTTCACGATGCGATGCCTGTTCGCTTCTCGAGGATTGGTCCTTTTTGCAGCGTTCACACTCCTGGCTGCGTGCTCCCTGGCAGGCTGTTCGTCAAGTAGTCGAGCCGAGGCGGGTGCCGTCGGCACCGATGGGGCCAGCTCCGCGATTGGAGTCGCCTTCGCGCCCACGTACGTCACCATCGAAAATCACAGCGGTGTGCCGCTGGTCGAGGGTGAAGTCACGATCGTGCCAAGCGGCTTGATGCCGCCTTTCCACGCGCCGCTACCCCGCATCGAGTCCAACGGCAAGCAGGACATGCTGCTCAACACCTTCCGAGGCAACGACGGCACGTCCTTCCGGCGCGGTGTGATCCGTGCGCGCCGTGTCCGGGTTACCGCCACAGACTTCAACGGCAAGAAGTATCAGCAGGAGGTGCCGTTCAACTAGGCAGCCGTTCTGTCAACGCCGAGACGAACAATCGAATGCGCCGCGCGTTGGCGCCGAGATCGCCGACGCCAACGCGCGATTTGGAGCGCATGTCCAGCCGCGCGCCTGTGTTCTCAGGGCGCAGCCGAATCACCACGTCATCCTTGAACCCGAACCAGAAGGTCGAATCGATGGCTTCGATCCGTCCCGCGTCGCGATCGGCGTCGACGATCTGCCACCCTCGCTCGCGTGCGAGCTCCAGCGCCGCGTCGAAGACGCGACTCGGGGACGCCCGGAAGATGACTGGCTGGATATCGGCGTACGCGCGCCGCTGCTGCGTCGCCGCGTCAGCGCCGTCATAGCTCCCAGGACTGTCGGAAGCGGAACGCAACCGCAGCAACGTCTGAAACAGCGGCGGATCGTCGGGATCGGTCGTGATGTCGTGAATCGGCGGCGACCCGAACGCCGGCATCACGATCGACAGCGGGATGGCAATGGCGGCAGCGGCGGCGCCGATGGCAGCAAGGGCAACGCCCCATCGATGCGTGCGCATTCCGGCCGTGATGCCGACGATGATCGCGGCAAGCGCGTCCACAATCGCGCCGGCCATCAGGGCGAACCCGACGAGGAATGGCCAGACGCCCAGACGGGCGCCGAGCGGTCCGGCAACGAGCATCAGCACACTGAGAGCGGCAAGGACACAGGCAGCGACAAGCATGCGCGTCCGCCCTTCGCTGAAGCGACCGGCGGGCAGGCAGAGTCTACAATCGTTCGATGCGACTGGAAGGACGAACCGTGCTCGTCACGGGGGGCGCATCGGGCCTGGGTGGCGCCACGGTGGACATGGTGGTCGCCGCGCACGGCCGCGCCGTGATCGTCGACGTCAACGAGGCGGCCGGCCGTGCGAAAGCAGACGCCTTGGGCACTGTCGTGCGGTTCGTCAAAGCCGATGTGACTAGCGATGCGGACGTGCAGCGAGCGGTCGCGACGGCGGTGCGCGATCTCGGCGGACTGCACGGCGTCGTCAACGCCGCCGGGATCGCGGTTGCCGAGCGCGTGCTCCCGAAAGAGGGTGTGCAGCCGCTCGATCACTTCACGCGTGTGATTCAGATCAATCTGATCGGGACGTTCAACACGATACGGCTCGCGGCCGCGGCGATGACAAGGAACGAGCCGAACGAGGCCGGCGAACGCGGCGTCATCGTCAACACCGCGTCGGTCGCCGCGTTCGACGGTCAGATCGGACAGGCCGCCTATTCCGCATCGAAAGGGGGCATCGTCGGCATGACGCTGCCCATTGCTCGCGAGTTCGCGCGTCTCGGCATTCGCGTCATGACGATCGCGCCCGGCACCTTCGACACGCCGCTGCTCGCCGGCCTTCCTGAAGCCGCGCGTCAATCGCTCGCGCAGCAGGTCCCGTTTCCCTCACGGCTCGGGCGGCCGGAGGAATATGCCGCGCTCGTCCGCCACATCTTCGAGAACGAGATGCTGAATGGCGAGGTCATTCGCCTGGATGGCGCGATTAGAATGGCGCCCAAATAGATGTGATGGTGCGGATGCCAATCAATTCTCAAATCGAAAACCGAAGAGTGAAATTCTCAACGTACATATTCCGTGCTGATACGCTCGCCCGCCAGATACCTGCGACGATCGTCAGGATCGTAGAGCCGCACGCGTGATTGGATCTCGGCGACCGGCGGCCAGTCCACCGCGCCGACCTCACTGGCCGCCGCGAAGCGAGCTCTGAAGTTTCCTTCCTCGGCACCCTCGAACAGCAGATACGGTCGCCACCCTCGCGAGCGCAGATACTGGAGTGCGCGATCGAGCCACTCGGGATCGAGCTGATCCCACACGAGCGTGTTGCGGTGACCATAATGGCGAACGCTGCCGCTCTCCCACAGCGTCACCACGATCGCATTGGCAGGAAGACGCTCACCGACGTACCGTCCGGCGCGCTCGAACCGCGCCTCCATCTGCTGTAAACGAAACGTGCTGCCGTCGCGTGCGTGGCGCACAAAGACGGTCGCCAGGACGATCGACATGACGGCGAGCAACGGCGTCGTGCGGGTCACCCGCGACCTTCGGAGCACCGCATCGACGACCGCGACCACGAGCACGAGGAGAAGCGGAATCGTCGGCAGCAGAAAGCGGAGGTATGTCCAGTCGTCGAAGACGAGATACGGCAGGTACAACGCCACGTTGACGAGCACGAGGCCGACACAGAGCAGCGTCAGCGCGCCGGGCAGCAGCAGCGGCGCGAGTGCCGCGAGCGCCACGAGCGGCGTATACATGTCCGACAGCCATCGAACGTAGCGGGTCAGATTCGTCGGGACGCGCTCCGCTCGGAACAGCACTTCGTTTGGGCCATATCCGGAGGAGAGCGGCGATCCATACAAGGTCCACTGGATCGAGGCCACCGCGAGACACCCTGGAAGACACCACGCGGCGTAGGTCAGCGTCGCACGCACCCGCTGTCGCCAGCTGCGCTCCGGCCGAAACAGGAGAAACGCGCCAATGACCAATGCCAGCGGCACGAGGTTGGGACGCACGAGGATCGCGCCGCTCGATGCGGCTCCCGCCCAGGCGACGCGCCGCGGGCTCGTGCCTGTCGCGCACGCGACCGCCAGCATCCACAGCGCGGCGGCCGGCACGTCACTCATCGGCTGCACGAGCTGATACAGGAAGGCGGGACTGGACGCGACGAGCAGTGCCGCCGCCAGCCCGATGCGCGCGCCGTATCGACCGCCGGTGACGGCCGTCGCCAGCACCAGGACAACGCCACACACAGGCACGACGGCGAAGACTGCCGCCGGTGCACCAATCAGGCGAAACAGCGCCATGGCAATCGACACTCCCGCCGGGCACATCGGAACGGCCGCACCGCGAACGGTCGGCGATGGAATGTGACCGGTGGGTGCAAAGGCCGCCGGCGCCCGCGGCCATGGCGCGTCGAGCGCGAGCGGCTCGATCTCCTGCAGGCGCGCCGCGAACGGATGGCGCAGCACCGCGGCCCATCGCTCCGATTGATGGACATAGCAGTACGAGTCGGATCCGCCGGCAACGTACGACCCGTATCGCGCAGCGACGATGAGCACCGCAAGGGCGATGGCGGCGAGCGCGAGGCCACGCATGGTCAGCAGGCCGCGGGAACCTTCACCACGGCCTCCTAGGCCCCGTCGGGACCACGGAGTCCGAGCTCCGTGATTTGCTCGAGACGGCTGACATCGCTTTACACGCGGAAGCGCTCGGACACGAGCACCTGCAGCGCGTGCACGCCGTCGCGCCACCTGATTTTCTTCCCCTGCGCGCGCGATCGCGCATCGAACCTGACGGGCAGCTCGCGGATACGATAGCCGCGACGCAGCAGACGGGCGGTGATCTCTGGTTCGATCTCGAAGCGATTGGCGGTCAGGGCTAGCGAGCGGGCGACGTCGGTACGCATCACCTTGTAGCAGGTCTCCATGTCCGTCAGCGACGAGCCATAGAGCACGTTGGTCACGCCGGTGAGCAGACGGTTCGCCGCTACCGTCATCCACGGCGCAGCGGATGCACCGTTCAGGAAGCGCGAGCCATACACGACCTCGGTTTCTCCGGCGACGATCGGCTCGATGAGCCGCACAAGCTGCTGCGGATCGAGCTCGAGGTCGGCATCCTGGATCGCGACGATCGTCCCGCGCACGTGCGAGAGGCCGAGGCGGATCGCGCTTCCCTTCCCTGCATTCCGCACCGCCTCGATGATGGTAATCGGCGCCCCCTCGCGTTTCGCCGCCGTCAGCGCGGCTCGTGTGCCATCGGTCGATCCGTCGTCAACGATGACGATCTCGCGATCGATCGGCAGCGCGATCGACGCCAGGCGTTCGATGACGGCGCCTACGGTGCCGACTTCGTTGAAGACCGGAACGATGATCGAGAGGAGCTCGGCGCCGGGCTGTGGCGAGGCGCTCGATGCGCTCACCGGCGTCGCGTCGGCGCGCGCCGCACGGGGGCGGGACGCGGCGGCAGATAACGCACCATCACATTGCTGATGAGAGCCATTGGCCGGCCGGAGACGATGAACGTGTCGACGCGCTCCGGCGTGAGGATGGTCAGCTTCTCGCCAAGAATGCTGACGCGGTCGGCCTCCTCAGGAATGGCCATCGACACCGGTTCGGTTCCGGTCGGCGCGACGGCTTTCACCCCGCCGGGCCCGGTGCCGCCGGAGATGCGGTCGACCAGATCCGCGGGGCCACGATACTCGTTCTGCAGGATGGCGCGCGAGATCAACGTGTTGTCCAGCGTCAGGACACCGACGGTCGCCGTCAAGCGACGGTACGCACGATGCGCCTTGACCTCCTCTTCCGAGTAGGTGGCGCGATTGTGGAGATCGAACGTCAGGGTCACCGGCCCCATGTGCGGCGGCAGCGTGATGATGATCCCGGAGGCCGGGTCGCGTCCAATCAGCACGTCGCAGAAGGTGCGTTTGGTTTGCACGCCCTGACCGAGCACTTCGGGACAGGTCATCATCGCCGCCTCGGTCTTCGGCGTCGGCGGCGCGGGAGCCGGCGCAGGTGCGCGACGCTGCGGCGTTCGTCGTGCCTGGGCGGCCACGGAGGTCATTGCCAGCAGGACGATCAACAGCACACAGCAGTGACCCCGGGGGACACGGAGACAACGAGAGTTCTCCGTGCGTTTCGTGTGGGCGATTGTCTCCGTGGTTTCCACGCGCAAACGAGCTTGCACCATCACTCGTCGATGCACGCCAGGCTCGCCGCCGTCGGAAGGGGCGTGGAGATGCCGGGTCGCTTGATCAGATCGAGGAACTCCAGCCGCGTGCGCGCGTTGTCGCGGAAGATGCCGATCATCGCGCTCGTCACCGCGAACGAATTCTGCTTCTCGACGCCGCGCATCGACATGCACAGATGCGTGCCCTCGCAGACGACCGCGACACCCATCGGATCGATCTTCTCGCGGATCGTCTCGGCGATCTGATTGGTCATCCGCTCCTGAATCTGCAGCCGGCGCGCGAACACATCGACCAGGCGCGGAATCTTGCTCAGCCCGATGACCCGTCGCCGCGGGATGTAGGCCACATGGCACTTGCCGAAAAACGGCAACAGATGGTGCTCGCACAGACTGTAAAAGTCGATGTCCTTGACGATCACCATCTCGCTATAATCGACAGTGAACAAGGCATCGTTCAGCACCCGATCGATGTCCGCGGCATACCCGCTCGTGAGAAATTTCATCGCCTTCTCGACACGGAGCGGCGTGCGCGTCAGCCCTTCCCGATCCGGGTTCTCCCCGATCTCCACCAGCAGGCGCCGGATGAGATCCTGCATTTGTCTATTCTACATCGCGGGCTTTTTCGTTCCGGGCGCGCTTGCGCAGAACGATCCCGACGCGCTCTATCGACAGCGCGCCACGCTCGCGCGCGCGCGCGACGCGGCCATGATCTGGGAGGCGCGCCTGCAGGCGAACCCGCGCGACTTCGAGTCGGCGTGGAAGATCTCGCGCGCGATGTACTTCCTCGGCGAACATGACGAGCCGACTGCGCGGCGCAAGGCGCTCGAACGCGGCGTCGACACAGGGCGACTTGCGTCGATGCTCGAGCCGCAGCGTCCCGAGGGTTACTTCTGGATGGCCGCCAACATGGGCACGCTGGCCGAATCCTTCGGCATGCGGCAAGGATTGAAGTATCGCGGCGCGATCAAGGACGCGCTCGAAACGGTGCTCCGTCTCGATCCCGCATTTCAACAGGGGTCGGCCGATCGTGCACTCGGGCGCTGGTACTACAAAGTGCCCGGGCTTTTTGGCGGCAGCAAGAAGAAATCGGAAGAGCACCTGCGCAAATCGCTGACCTATAACCCGAACAGCACCGCCTCGCGTTTCTTCCTTGCAGAAACGCTGTTCGAGCTCAATCGCAAGAGCGAGGCGATCGACGAGCTGAAGAGGGTGGTGGCGGCGCCGCTCGATCCCGAGTGGGAGCCCGAGGACCGCGACTTCAAGCGGAAAGCGGAGGAGCGGCTCGCGCAGGTAAAATCGTGAGAGGGTGCCAACTACCGATCGCGTCGGTTCCGACGACGAACGTCTTCGCTCTGCGCTTGCGGCGGCCGAAGAAGCCAACCGGCTCAAAGACGAATTTCTCGCGGTCCTCTCCCATGAACTGCGCACGCCGCTGAACGCGATCCTCGGATGGGCGCGTATCCTTCGCGCCGGCACGCTCGACGCCGACGACGTCCCGCGCGCCATTGAAACGATCGAGCGCAACGCGCAGGCGCAGGCACAGCTCATCGAAGATCTCCTCGACGTCTCGCGCATCGTCTCCGGCAAGCTGCGCGTCGAGATGCGTCCCGTGGACGTTGGCGAGGTCATCTCCGAAGCGATGGATACTGTGCGGCCCACGGCCGACGCGCGCGGCGTGACGCTGACGGCCGCGATCTCGCACACCGGACCCGTCTCCGGTGACGCGCAGCGATTGCGCCAGGTCATTTGGAACCTGCTGTCCAACTCGATCAAGTTCACGCCGCGTGGAGGCAGTGTCCACGTGCGTGCGGAGCAGACCGGCGCGACCGTCCGCATCGCGGTTGCCGATAGCGGCCAGGGCATCGATCCGGAGTTCCTGCCGCATGTGTTCGATCGCTTCCGACAGGGCACGGCGACCGGGGGCGTCGCGCGACGCACCGGTCTCGGGTTGGGCCTCGCGATCGTGCGACATCTCGTGGAAGCGCATGGCGGCAGCGTCCAGGCGGCGAGCGAGGGTCCGGGCAAGGGTGCCACATTCACGGTCGAACTGCCGGTGATGGTCGGGCGCGCGGTGCAGACCACGGATTCCGGAGACGCCTACGCGCATCGGTTCGAAACATCGCTCTCGCTGTCCGGACTGCGCGTGCTGGTCGTCGATGACGACCGCGACGCGCGCGAGCTGCTGCAGGTTGCGCTGCAGCAATACGGCGCCGAGGTTCGCACCGCGTCATCGGCTGACGAAGCGATGGATCATCTCGCCGCCGAAACCCCCGACGTCCTCGTCAGCGACATCGAGATGCCGGACGTCAGCGGCTACGAGCTGATTCGTCGTCTGCGTCAGAGCGAGCGCCCCGAGCTGCGGCGATTGCCGGCCGTGGCGCTCACCGCGTATGCGCGAACGGAAGATCGCCTCAAAGCGCTCCTCGCCGGATTCCAGACGCACGTGCCCAAACCGGTCGAGCCCGCCGAGCTGGTGACCGTGATCGCCTCTCTCGGCCAGCGGACGTGAGACAACCGGCTGATTCTTCGTGTTTGCCGCAAGCGCTTCCGTGGTTAACCCGTCGACGTACACTCCGCGCCGCGCCACGTGCGTCAATCCTTCATAGCTCTCCGCCATCGTAATTTCCGGCTGCTCTGGGTCGGCCTGCTCTTTTCTTTCACCGGCTCCTTCATGCAGGCCGCGGCCATCCTGTGGCACGTGTCGCTGCTCGTGCCGCCCGATCGCAAAGGGCTGGCGCTTGGGCTCGTCGGGCTCGTTCGCGTCATCCCGATTGTCGTCTTCTCGATGATCAGCGGCGTCGTCGCCGACGCCTGGGATCGACGGCGGTTGATGCTCTTCACCCAAACGGCCGCCGCGCTCGTGGCGTTGACGCTGGCGACGCTGACCACTCGCGGCCTGCATTCCGTGTGGGTGCTTTATGCGTTGTCAGCGCTCGGGGCATCGGTCGGAGCATTCGATCTGCCCGCGCGCCAGGCGCTGCTGCCGATGCTCGTTCCGCGCGACCATCTGCCGAACGCGATCAGCCTCAACACGATCATGGTGCAGGCCGCATCGATCGTCGGACCAGGACTCGGCGGCCTGCTCATCGGGTCGGCGGGATTGGCGTGGGTCTACTTCCTCAATGCCGTCTCGTTTGGCTGCGTGATGCTCGCGCTGCTGATGATGAAGGGCACGCAGACCAGCGGCGGCATGCGATCGGGCGATCCGGAGCGCGATGCGCGTGAGCCGCGCGACGACGTGTCGTGGCGCTCGGCGGTGGAGGGCCTGCGCTTCGTCTTCCGGTCGCCGCTGATTCGATCGACGATGCTGCTCGATTTCTTCGCGACGTTCTTCTCGTCGGCCGTGGCGCTGCTGCCGATCTACGCGCAGGACATCCTGTTCGTCGGGCCGGAGGGATACGGCTGGTTGTACGCCGCGCCAGCAGCCGGCGCCGTCGTCATGAGCGCGGGGATGGTGTTCCTGACCGATCGCATTCAGCGTCGCGGTCCGGTGCTGCTGTGGTCGGTCGCTGCCTACGGGCTGGCGACGGTCGGCTTCGGGCTGTCGCGCACGTTCTGGCTCTCATTCGCCTGTCTGGCGCTGACGGGCGTCGCCGATACCATCAGCATGGTGATCCGCAGCGTCGTCCGCCAGCTGGAGACTCCCGATCGATTGCGAGGCCGGATGACCGGGATCAACATGGTGTTCTTCATGGGCGGCCCGCAATTGGGCGAGCTCGAGGCAGGCGCCGTCGCGCAGTGGCTCGGCGCCACCTTCTCCGTCGTCAGCGGCGGCGTCGGTTGTCTGATCGTGACGGCGTGGGTCGCGGCGACGACGCCGCAGCTGCGCAGATACCGTACCTCGCAGGAATCAGGAAGGACTCAGGATTCAGGGCTGGGCCAGGCATCAGCGGCCGCGGTGAGTCCCGAGCGGTTGCCGGCTACTGAATCCTTGCCTAACCCGTAAGACCTGAATCCTTGCCCAGCCCTGATTCCTGATTCCTGATTCCTGATTCCTGATCTCGCATATGCCTCACCTGTTCGACCCGCTCACTCTTCGTGATTTCACGCTCCCCCATCGCCTGGTCGTCTCGCCCATGTGTCAATACTCGAGCCTCGACGGCTTTGCCAACGACTGGCATGTCGTTCACCTTGGCTCGCGGGCAGTCGGTGGGGCATCGCTCGTCTTCACCGAGGCGACTGCGGTGACCGAAGAGGGACGCATCAGCCCGCAGGATCTCGGCATCTGGGACGACGCGCACATCGAGGGGCTGCGGCGCATCACCGCCGTTCTCCACTCGCAGGGAAGTGCCGCGGGCATTCAGCTCGCGCACGCGGGACGCAAGGGCAGCACGATGGCGCCGTGGTTCGGCGATGGCGCAGTGCCGCCGGGGCAAGGCGAGTGGCAGCCCGTTGCGCCAACCGGTGTGCCGTTTGCGGAGAACTACCCTGTGCCGCGCGCGCTGACCGTGCCGGAGATCAGAGACATCGTCAACGCGTTCGAGTTCGCCGCCATTCGCGCCCGGGACGCGGAGTTCGACGTCGTCGAGATCCACGCGGCACATGGCTACCTGCTGCACCAGTTCCTCTCGCCGCTGGTCAACACACGGACGGATGAGTATGGCGGATCGTTCGACAATCGCGCGCGCCTCTGTCTCGATGTCGCCGATGCGGTGCGACACGTCTGGCCCGCTCGTCTGCCGGTGTTCGTGCGCATCTCGTCGACCGACTGGATCGAGGGCGGCTGGGACATCGAGCAATCGGTGGAACTGGCACGACGGCTGCGCGATCGCAGCATCGATCTGATCGACTGCTCGTCGGGAGGAGCGGTGAAGGCGAGCATCCCGCTGGCGCCCGGGTACCAGGTGCCGTTCGCGGAACGCATCCGGCGCGATGCCGGTATTGCAACCGGCGCGGTCGGCCTGATCACGTCGGCACGTCAGGCCGACGAGATCGTGACGACCGGCCAGGCTGATTGCGTGCTGATCGCACGTGAGTTCCTGCGCGACCCATACCTTGCCGCGCATGCGGCCGGGGAGCTCGGCGTGACGTTCCCGTGGCCCATTCAATATCGGCGCGCCGCACCCGACGGGTCACCGCCACGATCCGCGCGATAGCCCGCGCTGCAGATTCTGCCGTGCGCCCTTGCTGACGACGCTGCGATTCCTGCCGATTCGTCGACCCCCACGATGCGATTCCCCAGGAAATCGACCCACGACGACCTCGGAACGCCGCGTACAGTGTCGATGCGACGATGCTACGCTTGAACCGCAAGCAACGCACCGCAATCAGCGAAACGTTGCGTCAGGTTGGCAATCTGACACTCGGTGTCCTGGCGCTCGGACAGCTTGTTAGTGGTCGACCGGTTCTATGGTCGTTCCTGACATTGGGCGTGGCGCCGTGGTCGTTGTTCCTCGTCTACGCGATGATTCTGCTGCGAGGAGAAGAGTAATGTCGGGCGCAGAAGGCGCGATGCTCACGTTCGCCCTGGCCGCCGCAGTGGCGTCGCTCTTCGTTCTGTACGACTGGTTGACGCACCGGAAAGACCGAGGCGCGTCGCCACGGCGTTAGGAACGTCCGCGCGGCATCCCTTCCTACTTGGTTGCGGGCTTCCTGGCCTTCGGCGCCTGCGCGGCGAACAGGTTGCCGAAGTAGTCACCCGCGTACCACTGCGCGCGCGCATCGGCGTCGGCCAGCCGTCGAACCGCGCGGTAATTGAGCTCGGCAAACCGCGCCGCCGACTCGTCGCGAACGACCCAGACGATTCGACCAATCCGAACAATTCGAGCGTCTCGAACGATCCGAACGATTCGAACGATCCGAACGGATCAAGATGCGCTGCACGCGGTCGGCTTCCAGGTGCGGTCGTCGACCTTCTTGAAATGCGTGCTGGTGATCCAGCGCTGCTGCAGATATTGCGGATCCTCGACGACGGTCGTGATGACCAGGTAGGACTGATTGTCCACAGGATCGCTGACGCGGTTGTAGTACTCCGTCAGCCTGGCATTCGCGCTGTACGGCACGCCATTCTTGCGGAGATAACCAGGCCGCAGGTTGGTGGTAATCACTCGCAGGGATCCACCGCGCGGCGGTGCCCCACCGCCGCGCCGACCACCACCGCCACCCGCCGGTTGCCAATTGGCGATCGACAAGCCTTGCCAACTCGGTTGGCCTGCTTGCGCCGGACGCGAGAAGTTGAACTGCCGCGTCTGGGTACCTGCCTCGGTCTCGACCTTCAGCGTCGCGTCATCCTGCCAACTGATGCGCACACGTCCCGGAATCCGCATGAGCGCCGGCGCGCCGTAGGCGCGACATTGTTCGCCGGCCGCCGTATCCTTCGCCGGATCCCACGCGTTGACCACCTCGATGCCGGACGGCGTCAGGGGAATGCTGGCGTAATCGCCCTTCGGCGGCGTCATCATTCGCCAGCGCCAATCCTCGGTGACCAGCGCGACCCACGTGCCGGTGAGATCGACTGGCGCCGCCGCGCGCGGTGTGGCTGGTCCGCCTTGCCGCGGGCCATCTTGTCGCCCACCCTGCGCCGCGAGCGTCAGCGAGCACGCCACGATCATCGCGGCCACACATGAATCACGGCGCAAACCCATATGTTCTCGGTGCCTCGCTGCCTCGGTGTGTCGTCTCTCGAGGGCGTGACGCTGCGGTTTCATCTTCGATTGCGTCGATCGCGCGTCACCGATGAGGCCGGTTTCTGACCTCCACCAAGCGTCGTGAACATCGCCTCGAGGAACTTGTCGGTGGTCCAGAAGCCGGAGGTCGCGCCGTAGCGCGGCTCGTAATCACCCGTGATCTTCGCGGTCCTGATCTGCTCGAGGGTCATGCCCTTCTTGATCATGTCCTGCACGCGATCGCGAAGGATGACCGTCATGTCGCGATAGAAAGTGACGTCGGCCGTGTCGCTGATGCGGCCGTGGCCGGCGACGACGAGCGTCCCTCCCTCCGTCCTGAACTCGGGCTGCGACAGATCGATGATGCGATTGAGCGCGTCGATGATGCCGTTGATTGTGCCGCCGCGCTCGACGTCGATGACCGGATAGCTCTCGGTGAGATACACGTCACCTGCCGCAATGACATCGGAGCCGCGAAACACCACGATCGAGTCGCCGTCGCTGTGCGCCTTCGGCACGTGGACGAGCTGCACTCCTTCGCCGTTGAAGAAATGGCTCATCTTCATCACGTCGGTGTAGTAAGTGTCGGTCGGCTGCGCATCGGCGGGGGCGGGCTGTTGCCCCTCGCCGGCTTGCGTCATTCGCACCAGGACGTTTTCGTGCGCGAGGATCGCCGCGCCTTCCGGGGCATCGCGGATGTCGTTGGCCACGTTGCCGCCAGTGAACGTCCGCCCGGCCAGACGGAATCTTTCGTTGCCGCCGGTGTGATCCGGATGCACGTGGGTGTTGAGGATGTACCGGATCGGCTTGAGTGCGGGCGCGATATGCCGATCGGCGACGGAGGAACGCGTCTCGGCCCCTGCGCGCGTCGCGGTGCGTTCTTCGTAAATCGCCTGCGTGCGCTGGAGATCGCGCTGCAAGTCGCCGATCGCTGCCAGTACGCGATCGGCGTTCTGCGCCAGGCCGGTGTCCACCATCAGAATGCCGTCGTTTCCCACCGAAAGCGTGATGTTCCCGCCCGCCCCCGCAATCAGATACAAGTTCCCGCGGATTGGGATCACACGTGGACCAGCCGCCGGCTGCGGCTGTTGCGCCTGCAGATGCGCGCCCAACACGATCGAGGCGGCGAGCAGCGAGGCACCGAGAACGAGAGTGCGGGTCGTCATCGCTGCCTCCTATTGACCGCGTCGTGGCTGCTCGGGCGCCGTCCCGGCACGCTGCGGCGCCGGCAGCGGCGGAGGCACGGGCATCGCGCGCAGCTTCTCGACGTAGTCGGGGTACATCGTCTCGGCGCCACCACGCGTCGCTTCAACCGGAATCCGATGTCGCTGCGCGAACTCGGTCGCGAACGGGTTCGTGCCGGGCAGATAGTGCGGCACCTGGTGTTTCTGCCGATCCACTTCCTGCACGACGCCGCACGGATACGGTGGAATCTGCTGATTGAGCGCAAGCTCGTAATCCGTCGTTCTGACGAACGGCTCCGTCAGATAGACCGGGTCGTGGACGATCGTCACTACGGTGAGGATGTCGCCGTTCCGGATCCAGTGCTCGGTCACGGTTGCCTTGTCGCTACGCGGAAGGCCATTCCGCCTCGTATACCCTTCCTTCAGGTGCGTCAGCTGCACGGTAAGAATGTCGCCGTCCCACTTCGCTTTCGCGAAACCGCCCCACGTGTGAAGCGCTTCCTCCGGCGGACGAGGGCGATCGTCGAGATAGATGGCGTTGTCTACCGATCGGAGCCACTCGGCATGAAACGCGGTGACCTCGCGAGAGTCGGGATCGATTTCCTTCGCGATGCGAAGCTGCGATGGACCGCGCCAGATGTAGTCGGCCGAGTGAGGACGGCACTGCCATTCGGGCAGCGTCTGAATCGAGGCCTCCCAGGCAGACGCGCGCAAACGCGCCGCCTCGCTCACAGGAATGCCCGTGTAGTCGAACAACTCGGGACCGGGGACGCGCTCCGGCTGGTCCTCGTAGAACCGAGGCGCCCATTCGCCGGAGAAGTCGATCTGGGCGTAAGCCGTCCGGGCGGTGAGCCCGACCAGTAACGTCAGCCCCGCGATGACGAGGCGTTTGCGGTGCATATGACCTCGGGAGGTGGTGGATCGTGGATGGACTGGCCGGAGTATACCCACGGCTCCAGTGCGATTCAACACTCTGATATAGCAAACCTGGGGCAGAGCTGCACGACCGCAGTGCGATACGACAGAGCACGGAGTTGGCCGCGAAGGCGACGAACGCCAGCGGCGTAACGCGGTCGTCACCCGGCTTAGTACTGTCCCGAAAGCAACGCACCGGCGTTGGGCGCGTAGGTGCGCAGCCCCAGCTTCTGCAGCATCTGATAGGTCGTGCACACGGCGGCCGAGATCACCGGCAGCCCGCATTCCTGTTCGACCACCGGAATCGCCGCCAGCGACGGCATCTGGACGCACGAGGAGAGGACGAGCACGTCGACACCGGCAAGATTGAGACGCGTGTAGATCTCGACCAGCGCCATCGGATCACGGCGTCCGACCTCGACGTTGTCGGGAATCTCGAGTGCCACGCGATCGACGACGGCAAAGCCCTCGTGCTCGATGTAGTCGGCAACCATCGTGCACAGCGACTGCACGTACGGCGCAACCATCGCGATCCTTTTGGCGCGCAGCGTCCGCAGCCCGTGCACGAGCGCACCGGCACTGGTCACGATCGGCGCCGGCGCACCCTCGCGAATCGTCACGTCATGGAGCCGCGTCTCGGACTGGCAGTGATACCCCTTGCCCATGCTCATGATCGCGACCAGACAGGCGTAGCCGATCACATCCATGCGCGCATCGGAGAGCTCGGCGGCGCACCGATCCGAGTCCGCATCCATCGCCGCGAGCTCCTCTTTGGTCACCTTCTTCATCCGCATGCGGCTGGAGTGGAAGGTAAAGCGCTCTTCGGGGATGACGGCTTCGCGACCGCGCAGGATCGCGGGGATCTCCGTCTCCATCGTCACGTTGGAGCTGGGAACGATCTGGCCGATGCGGTAGGTCGTCATTGGTAATTCGTGATTAGTGATTCGTGATCACCAACCCAATCAAACATCACGGGTCACGAATCACCATTGATGATTTGTTCGCGCCATAGGCCGAGCGCGAGCTGGGCCGGGCGATCGGAGAAGCTGAAGAGCACCGACTCCGTGCTGGCGGAGTGCCGCACCGGCACCCATGACGGAACGGCGAAGATGTCGCGCGGCCGCCAATCGAATCTCGCGTTGCCCGCGGTCGTGGTCCCCTCCCCCTCGACCACGCTGTAGATGGTCGCGTCGGTCGACCGATAGGCCTCGCCAGCGAATCCCTTCCGCAGCAGTTGCATGAACGCGCCGATCGTCGGCATTGGATAGCCGCCGGTGGCTGGGTTGATAAAGCGCATCTTCACCCCATGACACGGATGGAGCGGACCGTTCCGGCGCATCGCGTCCAACGTCTCGCGAGTACGACTGTACGGGTAAACGAAGAGAGGAGACGAGAGACGCGGCGGAGTGAAATCCACCGGCAGCATGTTCGACCCATAGCGGGCGAACGCGTCGCCTTCAGGAACGCGGTCGACTTGTCCCTCTTCCTCCGGCCGCTCCAGAAAGCTGGTGTCGAACAGATTGACGATCGGAATGTCGAGACCGTCCATCCAGACGGTCGGCTCGTCGCCGGGGTTGCCGTGATCATGGAACGTCCACGACGGCGTCAGAATGAAATCGCCCGGACTCATCGTCGTGCGTTCGCCCTCGACCGCCGTGTAGGCGCCATGACCTTCGAGCACGAACCGAAGCGCCGAAGCCGCGTGTCGATGAACGGGGGCTGTTTCGCCGGGGAGAATGAGCTGCAGGCCCGCATACAGGCTCTGGGTCAGCCGCGACTGTCCGCGCAATCCGGGATTTTCCAGGATCAGCACGCGCCGCTCCGCTTCCTGCGGCGTCAACAGGCGCCCGGCTTCCATGAGGAACGGCCGCAGATCGTCGTAGCGGAAGAGAACCGGGATCGCTTCGGGCGTTGGCTGCGCGGGAATGATGCGGCCCAGCACTTCCCACAGCGGCGCCACGCTCATCGTATGAAGGCGGTTGTAGAACTCCTGACGTTCGGGCGTGATCGCCGGCTTGGTGAAGACGGCTGCAGTCTCCATCGCGAGCTTACCTTTCGGCCGTGCTCGCGGCGCTCATCGCCGCGACGGCAACACCCTCAGCCGCGCGCACGCGCACCGCCATCGTCCCGATCTTCCCCACGGTGGCGACAATATGATCGCCCGGCTCGATCGGAGCAACCCCTTCCGGCGTGCCTGTGAAGATGACATCGCCGGGCTCGAGCGTGTAGAAGGAGGAAGCAAGTTCCACGAGCTCGGGCACGCCGAGAATCATGTATCGCGTGTTCGAACGCTGCCGCGTCTGGCCATTGACGCTGATCTCGAGATCGAGCGCGCTTGGATCGGGAATCTCGTCGGTCGTCACCAGCCACGGGCCGAGCACGCTGTAGCTGTCGGGTGACTTGCGCAGGCTGCGATCCTCGGACCCGCGGATCGTGATGTCGAGGCCGATGGCGTAGCCGGCGACGTGGGCGAGGGCGTCCTTCCGTGAGACATTGCTCGCGCGCTTGCCGATGACACACGCGACCTCCACCTCGTGATCGGTACGCCGATCCGGTTTGCGGACGGCGATGCCCTCGCCAGGTCCGACCAGCGAGCTGTTGGCCTTCAGGAACACCCCGGCGGTGTGGATCGTGACGGTCAGGGCGGGGTTGTTATTGTGAATGGCGACGTCGCCGCGCACTTCATCGAGGTGCCTCTCGTAATTGACGGGCGCCGCGATCAATTTCCCCGGGTTCGCGACCGGACTGAGCAGCGTCACGTCGGCCAGCGTCCGCGTCGGCGCATCGCCTGAGATCGCGCGCACCCGCGACACCACCTGTGGCAGGTTGGCGATCAGGACGTCGTGTCTCGGCAGCGGATAGCGGTACGCGGGCAACACGTCGAGCGCGGCGGTGACGTCACGAACAACATCACCGTCGATGACGCCGAGGCGATTCTGATCAAACCGGCACAGTTTCATAGGTCACCATCTTTGATCTTTGATCTGTGATTTTTGATTTCGTCCCATGAGCGGAATTCACGCTCAAACTCAAAGATCAAAAATCAAAGATCGAAAATCATTTTGCGGAGCACGGCGTCGGGTTCCAGCCGGATGCGTCGTTCTGCTTCTTGAACTGCACCGTGCGGTAGTAGCCACCCTGGATGTACTGCGGATCCTCGAGCAGCTTGGTGACCAGCAGGTACGTATCGCCGGTCGGCTCGCTCAGCGTGGTGAACCATTCGGTCATCCTGGCGTTGGCGCTGTAGGGAACGCCGTTCTTCTGCCAGTACCCCGGTCGCATACGCGTAGTGACGACCTTCATCGACGCGCCTGGACGCGGACCGGCAGGCGCCGCGGTGCCCCCTCGCCGTCCGAAACCCGCGGCGCCGCCGCCCGCCGTACCTGGCAGCTCCCAGCTCGCGACCGAAAAACCCTGCCAGTCCGGCTCACCTGTCGGCGGCGGCATGTTGCCGAAATGGAATGTGCGTGTCTGGGTTCCGGTGTCGATCTCCATCTTCAGTGTGTTGTCGTCCTGCCAGGTGATGTGCAGTCGCTCGGGCAGGCGCATGATTCCGCCGGCGCCGTATCCCTTGCATGCTTCGCCGGCGGCTTCGTCTTTCGCCGGGTCCCAGTTCTGCGCGGCCTGCCGCGCGGCATCGGTCACCGGCAGATAGAGGACATCGCCTTTCGGCGGCGTTACGGCACGCCAGCGCCAGTCGTCGGTGACCAACGAAACCCAGTACCCGGTCAGATCGACTGCGGCCGCGGCGCGGGGTGAAACCGGCGCTTGCGCGGCCCCGGCACGGCCACCCTGCTGCGCGGCTATCCGGCCCGAGGCCACCAGCAGCATCCAACCGATCAACGCCACAACAGCGGCGAACCTCGAGAGCCCCCTCATACCACTCCCGCCCATGCCCGACCTCACTGGGTCCCCTTCGCTCGTGGCGCCGGCACCGGCGCCGCATTTGGCAGCGTCTTGTAGATCGCTTCGACAAACTTCTCGGTCGTCCAACCGCCCTTGGCGTCGCCGTACTCGATCTCGTAATCGCCGAACGCTTTGGCGGCCTTCACCTGCTCGAGCGTCATTCCCTTCTTTTTCATCGCCTGGACGCGATCGCGAACGATCGTGACCATGTCGCGGTAATAGGCAACGTCGCCGGTATCGACCAGACGACCGTGACCGGGCACCATCATCGTCCCGCCCTCTGTTCGGAACTCCGCGATGGCCAGGTCGAGCACGTGATTCAATGCGGCGATCACACCGTTGATAGTGCCGCCGCGCTCGACGTCGATAACCGGAAAGCGGTCGGTATCCATCAGATCGCCAAGCGCAATCACATCCGAACCGCGGAACCAGACAATCGAGTCGCCATCGGTGTGCGCATTCGGAGCGTGGAACAACTGCACGCCCTCGCCATTCACGAACTGACTGAGTTTGTAGTACTCGACGTAATAGGTGTCGGTCGGATACGCGGCCGCAGCAACCGCCGGCTGCCCTTCCGCCGCCGACGACATGCGATTGAGGACTTTCTCGTGCGCGAAAATCGCCGCGCCCTCCCCCGCATCACGGATATCGCCAGCGACATTGCCGCCGGTGTAGGTCAACCCGGCTTCACGGAGCTTCTGATTGCCGCCGACATGGTCCGCGTCGACGCTGGTGTTGACGATGTAGCGGATTGGCTTTGGCGCGGCGACGATATGCCGGTCGACGATGGACGAGCGACCTTCCGCGCCCCACCCGGGCGGTTTCGGTCCGGTGTGCAGCGCGAAATCGATCTGCAGGCGTTCGATCGCCGCCAGCAGTTTGTCGGACATCTCCGCGCGACCGGTATCGACCACCAGCGCGCCATCTTTCCCGATCGAGACCGTCACGTTGCCGCCCGCGCCGAACAGCACGTAGATGTTCCCGCGCAGCGGCATGACTTCGATTTCGCCGGCGGGGACCGGCTGGATCATAGGGATCTTGAGGAGGCCGGTCGGCTTCACGTTCGGATAGAGCGCGTCGACCAGACGTCTCTCGGCGCTCCCCTGAGCATGCACCGCAGCGGCGCCTGCACCGGCGAGGACGATGCCGAGCAACAGAATTCTCGAATTCATGGCTGTTCGTTCCTCCCGTCGCTACTGTTGCTGTCCGCGTCGCGGCGGCGGCTGCGGTGACGGGCGCGGCCGCTCTTCGGCGACCTCGGGCCCAAAGCCACCCATCGACCGAGGAATCTTGTTCCGGATCTCCGGGTACATCGTCGCGGCACCCGCCGTCACCACGTCCATCGGAATGTGGTACTTCTTCGAGTAGTAAGTGATGTCGGGGTTGCCTTCCGGCAGCAGATGACTGGGGATCACGCCCTTGGGCCGATCGATCTCCGTCACCGCAGTACACGGATACGGCGGCAGGTGATAGTTCGGCCCGAGCTGGTATTCAGTACTGCGAATCAGCGGCTCGGTGAGATAAATCGGATCGTACTCGACCAGCACGTAAGTCAGGCGGTTGTCGCGACGAATCAGGTACTGCGTCAGCTCCGCTTTGTCGCTGTGGAACACGCCGTTGCGCTTCAGGTACTCCTTCTTCAGGTGCGTCACGCGAATCCGCAGGATGTCGCCGACCCACTCACCGGTCGAGAACCCGGCCCACGTGTGCGGCGCATTGGGTGACGGGTGCGGCCGGCCGTCCATGTAGACGGGACGATCCACCGACCGGAGCCACTCGAGATGCCACGCCGTAACATTTCGAGAGGCGGCGTCGACCTCCTTCCAAATTTTGAGCTGCGACGGTCCACGAGAAATGTATCCGCTCCCGTGCGGCCGGCACTGCCACTCCGAGAGCGTCCAGATCTCCGGGTCGTAGGCCGTCGCGTACTGCCGCGACGCCTCGCTCATCGGAATGCCCACCCAGTCGCCCAGCTCGGTATTCCCGGTGTTGTCTTCCTCACGAATCGGCAGCCAGTCGCCGGAGAGATCGATCTCGGCAAAGGCCGTGCGCTGGATGCCCAGCAGCATCGCAACGAGGAGACAGCCTCTCATCGTGATGCGTAAAGCCTTGGTCATTGACACCCTCATAAATGGTGCAAAGAAAACACGATCGCGGTCGCAGGCGATGGACTCGGGCACTGCGGCGATCGCTGTATGGCGCAGTCGAAAGGCCAACGATGGGTCGGCTCGCGAGTATACTTCGCAGGTTCGGAACGTTCAACTGATATGGCACCTGGAAAGGGCGGATTCTTGCCGGTGCAATGCCTTCTGACGCGTGTCGGTGCAATGCTCCGTGGCGGGCGTCGGTGCGATGCCCGCGTCGCCGTCGGTGCGCGGGCGCGGGCGCGAGTTCGTGGCCGCTAGTCTCATTCCTGGAGTCCCGATGACCACGCCTGCCCGCGTCGCCGCCGTGAGGATCAACCCGGCGGACATTCTCGAGAATAGCCCGATCGGGTCGCTGCAGATCCGCGTGTTCGTGCTCTGCATGATCTGTCTGATCATGGACGGCTTCGATGTGCAGGCGCTGGGCTACGCCGCGCCGCCGATCGTCCGCGAGTTCGGGTTGCCGCCGTCGGCGCTCGGGTCGGTGTTCAGCGCAGCCAATTTCGGCGTCCTCATCGGCTCGCTCGTCTTCAGCGCGCTCGCCGACCGCGTCGGACGGCGTCCCGTCATCATCGCGATGACGCTCTTCTTCTCGGCGATGACGATCCTCACCGCGCAGTCGCAGAACCTGACGCAGTTGTTCTGGCTGCGTCTGATCTCCGGCATCGGCCTGGGCTCGATCATGCCGAACGCGACGGCGCTCATCGGCGAATACAGCCCGACGGCCCGGCGCGTGACGCTGATGATGTGCATTACCGTCGGCTTTACCGCGGGCGCGGCAATCGGCGGTTTCATCGCCGCGGCGCTGATCCCCGCATTCGGCTGGCGCTCGGTGTTCTACTTCGGCGGGGTGGTTCCGCTGGTGATTGGCGTCCTGATGCTGGTCGCGCTGCCCGAGTCGATCCAGTTTCTCGTGGTCCGCCGGCGGAATCTCGACAAGGTGGGTCGCTGGTTGAAACAGATCGATCCGTCACTGCGAATCGACGACAGCACCGAGTACGTCGCCAATGAAGAGCGCCGCGGCGGCGCCCCGTTCGTTCATCTGTTCCGCGAGCGGCGCGGCGTCGTCACCGTGCTGCTGTGGATCGTGAACTTCATGAACCTGCTCAATCTCTACGCGCTCGCCAACTGGCTGACCATCGTGGTCACCGGCATGGGGTACCCGACGCAGACGGCCGTTCTCGTGAGCACGACGCTGCAGGTCGGCGGGACGATCGGAACTTTCGGCCTGGCGTGGCTGATCGCCAGGGGTGGCTTCGTCCGCACGCTGATTGCGACCTTCGCGATTGCGACGCTGACGATTGCGACCATCGGTCAGCCGGGCCTGTCGCTCTCGATCCTGTTCGTGATCGTGTTCATCGCCGGCTGGTGCATCGTCGGCGGCCAGCCCGGGTTGAACGCGCTGGCGGCCACGTACTATCCGACCGATCTGCGGTCGACCGGCGTCGGCTGGGGCCTCGGCATCGGCCGGATGGGCGCGATCCTCGGCCCCTATGTCGGCGGCATCCTCCTGGCGCGGCAATGGGGCCCGCAGCAGCTGTTTCTCGCCGCCGCGGTACCGGCGCTCATCTCCACGATCACGATGGTCGTGCTGCGGTTCACCATTACGCTTCCCGAGACTCGCCGCGCGGCCGTTGGACACTAGCGGCGGCGGGACCGGTGACGCGGGTCGGTGCCATGCACCCTGACGCTGGTCGGTGCAAGGCCCACTTCGCTGTCGGTGCAATGTTCGCTGACGCGTGTTGGTGCAATGCCCGCTTCGCTGGTCGGTGCAATGGCCGCTTCGCCGCGTCGGTGCAATGCACCCTGACGCTGGTCGGTGCAAGGCCCACTTCGCTGTCGGTGCAATGTTCGCTGACGCGTGTTGGTGCAATGCCCGCTTCGCTGGTCGGTGCAATGGCCGCTTCGCCGCGTCGGTGCGATGCACCCTGACGCTTGTCCGTGCAAGGCCCACTTCGCTGTCGGTGCGATGATTCCCTGACGCGTGTTCGTGCGATACCCCTTCGCCTCGTCGGTGCGAGGGCAGCTGGCGCGGGCTGGCGCGATATCGGCTTCGCCTCGCGGGTGCAATCCTCTCTGACGCTTACCGGGCTCGGACGTGATCGCAAAATGTGCCAGCCCGGCTCGGCGTAGTTTCGGCAAAAACTGCTGTCTGTTCGCTGGCGCGTTCTGTTTTCGCAGGAACTCGCACCGGCACGCCGTGTGCTCCGGCAGTGTCGCGTGGCGAGGCACGTTTCCGAATTGGTCGTCTGGCAACTCGGCGGCGAAATACGCCGACAGGTGTTCGCGTGGACCACCCGCCGCCGTTTGCGAGCGACGTCAAGGCGAGGAGTCAGATCGATGATGCGGTGAATTCCGTCTGTCGAATATTTCGGAAGCCGCGGAAAGTCTATCGCCTCGCGCGTCGTCTGTTTGCGGCATTGAAGCGGATGATCGCGTATCTGTACGACACACCTGATCCCGCGCCGCATTGACAACAAACCAACGGCTCACCGTCGCACACTCGTAACGGCGGTTCGAGAACCGCTACCCACCAGCGCGCGGGACCGGGCCAGTCAACCGTACCGACCGATGTGACTCGTCCCATTCGAATTGGAGCCGTGGGAGGCGTCTGGTCGTTCCAGCATGCGGCAGCAGCGACTGCCGATCACGCGGCAGTCGCGGCGGGCGTTTCGTTCTTCCGTGCCAAGCTACTTGGCGGGAACAGGCGCAGGAGTTTCAGCGAACGTATCGTAGGCAATCCTCCATTGATTATCGACTCTGCGCCATACCAACAGGAAATTGCCGGTGCGGGTCTTCTGAGGACTATTGGAGGGATAAGCAAAAGTGCCGAATGTGAGACCAAGGTCGCCCGAACTTCTCGCCTCCATGAGCGTGGTGGACATGGTAGCGAACCCCTTCAGCGCCTCAGGTCGGAAGTAGGCGATGACAGCCGAGCGTCCTTTGTGAACACCAGTCCGGTCGAAGATAACGGCATCATCCGCATAGAAGTCCGCCACCTTGCCTGAATCTTGCCCTTTCGTCGCTGCAACGAACTCATTGAACCGCGTTTGGAGGGCCGCGGCCACGGTCTGGGCTGAAGCGGTCGAAGTAACGGTTGTCGCCAGAAGCGCGAAGAAGCAGACGAACCGCATCAGGAACCTCCTTGGCGGGATCGTATAGCAGTTCGCAGGCGATCACCGCACGGCGGTCGCCTCTCGCCAGAGACGCCCTTGCACCGACGTCAGACGTCCTTGCACCGACCAGCGTCAGACGTCCTTGCACTGAACAGCGTCAGACGTCCTTGCACCGAACAGCGTAAGGAGGCATTGCACCGCCAAGCGTAAGAGGGCCTTGCACCGACTCGCGAAGGCAGCATTGCACCGATAATCGAAGGAAGCCTTGCACCGACCAGCGTCAGGAAGCATTGCACCGGCAACCGAAGGAAGCCTTGCACCGATAATCGAAGGGAGCCTTGCATCCGCCGCGCGACGCGTGCGCGTCGAGCGGCGGTGACAAGGAGCGCGTTGTCTAGAAGCTGTACTTCAGCGCCAGCTGCATGATGCGCGGGTCGTCGGCGGCGAGAATGCGGCCGAACGTCGTGCTGATCAGGCTCCTGACCGGGGCGTTGTTGCTCCCTGCCGCCGGACGGAACCAGTTGAAGGCGTTGAACGCCTCGGCGCGCAGTTCGATGCGGTGCGTCTGGTTGAAGCGGAACGCCCGCACCAGCGAGAGGTCGACCACTTTCTGGCCCGGACCGTAATACGCGTTGCGCCCGGAGGTGCCGAACGTGCCGCTCGCCGGCTGCGCGAACGCCGCCGGATTCAGCCACTGACTGTGATCCTTCGCGCCATAGGGATTGTCCAGCACCTGGTTGACCCGCTGCACCGTCGGATTGCCGGTTAACGCAACGTCCTGACCGGTGGTGACGCTGAACGGTGAGCCAGAGTACGCGCGCAGGATGCCCGACAACCTCCAGCCACCACCGAAGGCGCCCCACGATTCCGGAGACTGGATCGTCGCCGTGGCGTTGAAGATGTGGCGACGATCCCAGTCGCACGGACCCTTGTCGCGATCGAGCAGCTCGCCGGCGTTGGCCGGCGGATTGAGCAGCGACACCGGCGTCATGTAGCCGCTCGCCACGTTCGGCGTCGACCCGCCCTGCGACGGAAATCCGGTGCACTTCGAGACGGTGTAGTTCACGTTTGTGGAGAATCCGGCACCGGCACGATGCTGCCACGAGAGCAGCAGGCCGTTGTACCTCGACGTTCCGTGGTCGGTGAAGTAGTCGAGGAAACCGATGTACTGACCCTTGAGCGGATCGGCGAGCGTGAGCTCGCGCCGCAGATCGAGCGTGGCGTTGGTCGAGCAGACGGGAAACGAGCGCGGGCCGGATGCCGAGTTGAGCGTGCACGGCCCGGTGCCGAGGAACACGCCCGGATTTCCCGTGACGACGTCCCACAGATTGGTCGTGTAGTTGCCGATGTAGCTGGCCGACAGCGCGTCGTTGCCGCCGAACTGCCGCTGATAGCTCGCGTTCCACGCGTGCACCTTCGTGTTGTCCAGATTCGATGGCGGCACCAGGAACGGCCCGTTGGGCGAGAAGGCGGCGTTCTTGTCGAACGTCACCGGGAAGATATTGGTGACGCCGCTGCCGGCGAACGGATTGTCGAGACCTCCCGGCGGCGCCGTCAGACGTACTTCGGAGCCCCAGGGCGGCGCATTGGCGGTGTTGATGAAGAACTGGCCGTTGACGAACTCGTTGCCGAGCGAGTAGCCGACGCGCACCGACTCGCGCCCGTCACCCCGCGGATCCCACGCCAGGCCCACCCGCGGCGCCAGCGCCGTCCAGTCCTTGTTCATGCCCGCCTTGCCGTTCGGAAACCCGTTGTCTCCGGGGAACAGGAATCCCGGAGGCGCATTGGGGAACTCGGTACTGCGTGTACCGGCTACGTAACGCTGCGGGTCGAAGTTGTAAATCGCGCCGTTGCGCTGCTGCTGCGGGAACCACGGCTCCCAGCGCAGGCCGTAATTGAGCGTCATGGTGTTACTCAGCTTCCACGTGTCCTGCGCGTAGATGCCGAAATACCACTGCTGCATGTCGAGGGTGTTCGGGGCCGACTGGATGAACGTCGTCAGGCGACCGGTCAGGAAATCCGCCAGGGCGAGGCCGGTGGCGGATCCGTCGAACGAGAAAGTACCCGGGGAGCGGACGTTCGCCTTCGACAGCGAGTTCCAGTAAGAGAGCATCGTCCCGACGCCCCACTGGTGATTGCCGCGGATCATCGTCAGGTCGTCACCGATCGACGTCATGTTCGTCTTGAACCGCGCGTCGCTCTCGGTGCCGCCGCCGAGGCTGAACGCGTTGGTCACGTTGAGGAGCATGTAGTTCGGCGTGTAGCTGTAGGTGTTGATGCCCACGTCCTTCACGCCGAAGAAATCCTGACCGGTGCGATGAATCGCGGTGCGGTTGAACGAGAACCGGATGTTGTTCACGGTGCTGTTGCTCAGCACGCGGGTGTCGCCGGCGGCGAAGGACTGCGCCAGGTTGTCGCGCCCGCCTAGGACCGTGCTCAGGACGTTGCCGTCGGTCTTGCCGAATGGCGGCTCATAGAAGTACGTCGTGGCCATATAACGGCCGAACACGGAATGATTCGGTCCGAAGTTGTAATCGACCTTGCCGATCGCCTGCTTCTCGTCGATGTCGCGCGGCGTCGCGAAGAAGGTGCGGCCGCAGGCATCGACGGCGGCCGGAAGCCGCTTGGCGATGGCGACCGCCGCCGGACTGAGCTGCGACACCTCGACGCGATTGTTCACGAACGGTCCGCGCAGTTGAACCGCGCCGCGCGTGTTGCACGCCGCGGAGGCAACCTGCGTGAAGTCGCCCGCCAGCATCGCCGCCGTCGGCACGAACGTGATCCGGTCCGAGGGACGATCGTTGGTGATCGTCCCCTGGTAGGCGCCGAAGAAGAACACCTTGTCGGTCCTGATCGGGCCACCGAGCGTGCCGCCGAACTGGTTGCGCTTCAACCCGTCGTCGCGGCGCTTGCCGGTGGCTGGATCGACCGCGTTGAACGGATTGGTCGCGTTGAGGTTGTGGTTGCGCAGGAACTCGAACAGGTCGGCGTGATAGAGATTGGTGCCCGACTTGGTGGCGACGTTGACCGACGCTCCCGAATGGAACCCGTTCTGCGCGTTCTGCGCGCTCGTTTCGACCCGGAATTCCTGCATCGCGTCGGGGAACGGCAACGGCAGGTTCAGGTTGTCGTACGCCATGTTGTGGTTGGCGCCGTCGAGTGTGTAGGCAATGCCGAACGAGGGGCTGCCGGCCACCGCGATCGCCTGGCCGCCTGAGGTGCCCTGCATACTGCGACTCGAGGCATTGAGGTTTGGCTGCGGAACCGCGGCGCCGGCCAGCTGAATCAATTCAACCGGGTTGCGGCCGTTCAGCGGCAGCTCCTCGACCTTTTCGTTATCGATCACCGTGCCGATGCTCGGGCTGCGTGTTTCGACCAGCGGCGTCGCCGCTTCCACCGAAACGGTCTCCGTCAATTCACCAAGCGCCATCTCGACGTTGATAACCGGATTCGCGTTCACCGTCAGTGTGATCCCGGTCTGCACGTAGGTCCGGAACCCGGACAACTTCGCTTCGAGGCGATAGGGGCCAATCGGCAGGTTCGTCAGCGTGTAGTTCCCGCTCTCGTCCGACACAGCACTGCGAGTGAACCCGGTCGCCGTCTGCGTCACAGTGACGTCCACGCCGGGCAGGACGCCGCCACTGGTGTCCTTGACGGTGCCGCTGATCTGGGCGACCGCCCCTGCCTGGGCATAGGCGACCGCCGTCGCGAACAGAACGAGGACTCCTGCGTGCAAGAAAACCCGGAGTACGCGTGTCATTTACTCAGTCTCCTCCTGGATCGGGGTCGTACCGTGAGGTTCTATCAGGCCGTGAATGAGTATCCAGAGCCGCGCGCGAGTATATCTAGCGGTCTCCGGGAATTCAAAGATCTGATATCTCAGGTGTCGACCGGCTGAGGGCGGAGAGCAGAAGGCGTGCCGGCCGAATTCGGCAGGAATTGCTCGAAATCTGACGCGATGCGCGAGCGTGGGCGTTCACGACTCCAACCCGCCGTCTATCGGCTTACGGAGCTTTGGAGTGTCATTCGCGCATGAGTTCGGCCGCAGGGAAATCGAACTCTCTCTGACGGTCCAGAGCGTCGCACCAACACGCGTCAGCGAGTCTTGCAACCGACAGGCGCAGCGGTGCCTTGCACCGACCTTGGCGTAGCGAGCATTGCACCGACCGGCGAAGAGGGGCATCGCACCGACTAGCGAAGCGGGCATCGCACCGACTGCGAAGCCCGCATTGCACGCTTCAGAAGCTGTACTTGACCGCGAACTGCATGATCCGGGGGTCGTCGGCCGAGGTGATGCGCCCGAACTGGACGTTGTCGCGGTTCACCACCGGGGCATTGTTCAGCCCGGGATTGAACCAGTTGAACGCATTGAACGCCTCCACGCGCGCCTCGATGCGGTGCGTCGCCGCAAAGCGGAACGCGCGGACCAGCGCGAGGTCGACGCGCTTTTCCATCGGCCCGACGAACGCGTTCCGCTCCAGGGTGCCCAGCGTCCCCACCGCCGGCACCGCGAAGTCAGCGGGATTCAGATAGTTGTTGTACGACTTGTCGCCGTAGCCGTCGCCGATCAGGTTCGCGCGCTGACCTGAAATGCCGGTGCGCGCCGGATCGGATGCCACCGTCACGTTCAGCGGCCGGCCCGAGAACAGTCGGAGAATGCCCGACAGTCGCCAGTTCGACGCCACTACCCTGAGCGCCGCATTGCCGAACTCCGGCGACAGGACGCCGGCAGTGAGGTTGAACAGATGCCGCCGGTCGATATCGCAGGCGCCATAGTCGTAGTCGATATCGTCAGGATTGACGTAGCCGGTTCCAACATTGGGGGTCCCGCCGCCGGCCGTCGGATGGCCCATGCACTTGGACAGCGTGTAGTTGGCATTCAGGGTGATGCCGTTCGCGCTGCGTCGCTGGATGCCGACCAGCAGTCCGTTGTAGTTCTGCCTCCCGAGCGCCGTGTGCTCGTCGACGACCCCGAGATACTTGCCGGTGTCGAAGTTCGCCATCGTCAGCCTGCGGCGGTTATTCAGGTTGGCGGTGGTCGAACAGGTTGGATAGAACTGTGGACCCGTCGGCGTCTGCAGCGTGCACGAGCCAGGGATGTACACGCCGGGGTTGAGCGAGAGCACCTGCCACAGTCGATCCGAGTGGCTCCCCAGATAGCTGGCTGAGACCGCGACGTTCTCGCCGACCTGCCGTTGCCAGCTCACGTTCCAGGATTGCTGGCGCGGCGGCAGGATATCGGGAGGAATCGAGATGTACGGACCGGTCAGCGGGAACGGCGAATCCTTGCCGGTGACGAACGGGAAGAACGTCTCGTTGCCGGTGCCGAGCCACGGATTGTCGAACAGCCCAATCGGCTGATCGACGCGCGCTTCCGCGTTGAACGGCGGCGCCACCGAAGTATTCAGGTGGAACTGCGCGTTCACGAAGTCGTAGCCGAGCGAATATCCGGCACGAATCGAGGAACGGCCGTCGCCCTTCGGATCCCAGGCGAATCCCACACGCGGCGACAGCTGCAGCAGGTGATTGTTCATCCCCGACTTGCCGTTGGCGAACCCCGGGTCACCTGGATACAGGAACCCGGGCGGGGCGTTGGTGTACTGCGTCGTCTTCTCGCCCTTCAGGAAGCGATCGACGCTGAAGTTGTAGATCGCGCCGTTGCGCAGGGTCTGCGCGAAGCCCGGCTCCCACCGCAGTCCGTAATTCAGCGTCGCCTTCGGCGACAGCTTCCAGGTGTCCTGGCCGTAGATGCCGAGATACCACTGCTGCATGTCGAGCGAGTTCGGCGTCGCCTGAATCAGCTGGAACAATCGTCCGCTGAGAAAGTCGGCCAGCGGCAGACCGGTGATCGTTCCGTTGAAGGTGAACTGACCCGGCGAGCGCACGTTGGCGCGCGACAACGATCGCCAGACCGCGACGTTGGCGCCCACGCCGTACTGGTGATTCCCCCTCACCATCGTCACGTCGTCGCCCACCTGGATGGTCGGCGTGCGGAAGCGCGCCTCGCTTTCCGTGCCGCCTCCGATCTGAAAGCCGCCGTTCTGGACGTTGAGCAGCATGTACTTGTCCAGGTAGCTATACGTCTTGATGCCCAGATCGGGGGCGGAGAATCCGACCGGCTCGTGGGTTCGGTGTATGTCGGTGAAGTTGAACGCTGCACGGAGCGAGTTGACGGTGGCATTACTGAGGACCATCGTGTCGCCGATCGTGAACGAGTGCGCGATATTGTCGCGACCGCCGAGACTCGACACCAGCACGTTGTCCGGCTGCAGTGCAAACGGCGGTGTCACCTTGAACGTCGTCAGGATGTAGCGGCCGAAGATCGTGTGATTCTGATTCAACTGCACGTCGACCTTGCCGATGTACTGCGCCTCGTCCTGCGGCCGGCTGCGCGAGTATTCGATGCGGCCGCACGGATCGGTCGTTGGTGGCAGTTTTTCGGCGAGCTTCAACGCCGCCGGGCTGAAGAAGGATCGATCGAGGCGGTTATTGACGAACGGCGCCCGCAGCGTGACGGCGCCGGCCGGATTGCATGCTGCCGACGCGTACTGGGTGAAGTCGCCGGCGAGCATGGCGGCTGTGGGCACGAAGGCAAAGAGATCTGCTGGCGTCTCGCGCAGCCGCGTGCCCTGATAGGCGCCGAAGAAGAAGATCCGATCCGTCCGGACCGGCCCGCCGATCGTCCCGCCGTACTGATTGCGCTTCAGACCATCGTCGGCACGCTCGCGCGTCACCGGGTTGATCGTGTTGAACCGGTTCGTCGCGTTGAACCGGTGATCGCGCACGAACTCGAACAGATCGCCGTGAAACAGGTTGGTGCCGGACTTAGTGACGGCGTTGACCGACGCCCCCGAGTGCATCCCGTTGTTCGCGGTCGTCGAGCTCGTCTCGACGCGGAACTCCTGCAACGCGTCGGGGAACGGGAGCGGCAGATTGAGGTTGTCGTAGGGATTGTTGTGCGTTGCGCCGTCGAGCATGTAGGCGACCCCGAACCCTTGGCCACCGGCGACGGCGAACGCCTGGCCCCCGGCGCTCCCCTGCATGCTCCGGCTCGTCGCATTCCCCGACGGTTGCGGCACGGCGGCGCCGGCCAGCGTGATCAGATCCGTCGGATTGCGTCCGTTGAGCGGCAACTCCTCGATGCGCTCGTTCTCGATCACCGCGCCAATCGACGGACTGCGCGTTTCAACGAGGGGCGTGGCGGCTTCGACCGATACCGTCTCGGTCAGGTCGCCGAGCGGCAGCGTCACGTTGATCACCGGGTTCGCGTTGACCTGCAGGACGATGCCGGTCTGTGAATAGGAGCGGAATCCCGACAGCGTCACGTCGAGTTTGTACGGTCCGATCGGAAGGTTGGGCAGCGTGTACGAGCCGGAGGCATCGGTCACAGTGGAGCGTTTGAACCCGGTGTCGGTTTGGGTGGCGGTGACGTCGGCGCCAGGCAGCACGCCGCCGCTTGCATCTCTGACCGTGCCCGTGATCTGGGCAGTGGATCCGACCTGCGCGGCCGCATTCACCGCGCACATCAGAAGTAACAGACCGACGAGGAATCCACCGAGCGGACGCGTCATGCCGAGGCCCTCTCTTGGATGGTGTTGGTGGATGGTGGATGGTGGATGGTCAAACGTGAGTCGTGGCGAGCGTGTGCACCACGAACCACCACCGACCATCCACCAACCAGCTGTCCGAATGGCGCGAAGTATACTCCCGGGCAGATGCGATACGCGACGTTTTCGCTCTCCAATGATCCCGCGCCCCGCCTCGGTGTCGTGCACGACGACAGGATTCTCGATGTGAGAGATGCCTTCACCGGCCGCTGGCCCGGTGAGGTCCCGGACACTCTTCTCGCGCTCGTCGAACAGGGACCAGACGCGTGGCATCGGCTGCGCGAGCTCTGTGCGGAGCCGCAGTCGGGTCGCGCCAGTCACGCGCTCACCGCGATTCGCTGGCACGCACCAATTCCGCGGCCGCCGAAAAACGTGGTCTGTCTTGGGATGAATTACGTGGCGCACATCAAGGAGGGCGCCGCCGCACGCGGCCGCGAAGCGCGCATCCCGAAGGTACCCGTCTTCTTTACCAAGGCACCGACGAGCGTCACCGGACCATACGACGATATCCCGGTGGATGAAACGGTGATGCGCGAGGTGGACTGGGAAGTGGAGCTCGGCGTCATCATCGGCATCGGCGGCCGCAACATCTCCAAGCCGGACGCGCTGCGACACATCTTCGGATACACGGTCATCAACGACGTGAGCGCTCGTGAGCTGCAGGCGCAGCATCTGCAGTTTTTCAAGGGGAAGAGCCTCGATGCTTTTTGTCCGATGGGCCCGACTGTCGTGACCGCCGACGAGTTCGGCGACCCGCACGAGAAGCGGCTCTGGACCCGTGTGAATGGCGTCGTGAAGCAGGACGGGACGACGGCGGACATGCTGTTCACCATCGACGCGATCATCGAGTCGCTGTCGAAGGGGCTCACGGTCGAAGCCGGTGACGTCATTGCGACGGGCACGCCCGAAGGTGTCGGCTTCAGCCGCACGCCACCTGAATATCTTCGTCCTGGCGACGTCATGGAAAGCGAGGTCGAAGGGATCGGCGTCATGCGAAACCGGATCACTCCGATCGTGCCGACGCCGATCGGTGACTAACGATTCGTGATTCGTGATTCGTGATTTCATTTTCGATCTTTGATTTTTGATCTTCGATTTGGGAGCAGCGGTTGAAACGAGATGGCCATCACGAATCATGATTCACGAATCACGAATGACGAGCTGGCGATTCGCCAGGTCGTCGAGAACTGGGCGCTGTGGCGCGACGCGGGCGACTGGGACCGTTTCGCCAGCGTGTGGCATGACGATGGGTGGATGACGGCGACGTGGTTTCAAGGTCCGGCGACCAGGTTCATCGAAGTCAGCCGCGAAGGTTTCAATCGCGGCGTCAGCATTCTCCACTTCCTCGGTGGCTTCACCTGCGACATCGCCGGCGCGCGTGCGATCGCCCAGACCAAGATGACGATCAACCAGCGCGCCACCGTCGATGGCGTGCTCGTCGACGTCGTCTGTACCGGCCGGTTCTACGATTTCCTCGAGCGTCGCGATCGCTGGGCCATCGTGCGGCGGCAGCCCGTCTACGAGAAGGATCGGATGGATCCGGTCGATCCGTCAGCGAAGTTGACGCTCGATCAGGAACGACTCGCGATGTTCCCCGAGGGCTATCGCCACCTCGGATATCTGCAGTCGAAGAATGGGTTCGACGTGAAGATCGGGCTCCCCGGATTGCGTGGACCCGCGATCGAGACGTTGTATCGCGAGGGGCGCGAATGGCTCGCAGGATCCGAGCGCCCGGGCGTTCCCCTGTGATCATCTCGAACGATCGCGAGCTCACGCAGAACGTCGTGGACGTGATGGCGCGTACTGACGATCCCCGTCTCCGCGAGATCATGATCGCCCTCGTCCGTCATCTCCACGACTTCGTACGCGAGGTCGGGCTTACCGAGGAGGAGTTTCGCGCCGCGACCGCAATCATCGCGCGCCTCGGTCAACTCACGAACGACACGCACAACGAAGTCGTACTGATGGCTGGGTCGCTGGGCATCTCGCCGCTGGTCGTGCTGTTGAATAACGGCAACGACGGCACGACCGAAACGGCCGCATCGATGCTCGGGCCGTTCTGGCGGATGCACGCCCCTCGCGTCGAAAACGGCGCCTCGCTGATTCGCTCGCCAACGGCCGGTCCTCCGTTCTTCTTCACAGGCCACGTCGTGGATCGCCACGGTCGCCCGGTCGACGGCGCCGAGGTCGACGTCTGGCACTCATCGCCCGCCGGTCTCTACGAGCAGCAGGATCCCGAGCAGGCGGAAATGAACCTGCGCGGCAAGCTGACGACCGACGACAACGGCACCTTCAGCTTCCGCAGCGTGAAACCGGCCGGCTATCCAATTCCCACCGAGGGGAACGTCGTCGGCGAGCTGCTGCGCGCACAGAACCGGCATCCGTTCCGTCCCGCGCACGTCCACGTCCTGATCGTCAAACCAGGATTCAAGACGCTGATCTCGCAAATCTACATGCCCGACGATCCGCGGCTGGAGAGCGACGTCCAGTTCGGCGTCACACGTCACCTGATCGCGAACCTGGTGAAGCACGACGAGCCGCGGCCGGACGATCCACACGTGCAGGTACCCTGGTACTCGGTCGACTACACGTTCGTCATGCAGCCGGGCGAATCGAAGCTGCCGCAGCCGCCAATCAAATAGCATTCGGATCGTTCGAGTCGTCCGGATCGTTCCAGTCGTTCGGCTCGGTGACGGCGTGCGACTACGTCCCCGACCGCCCCTTCTCGAGGATGTTGGACCAGCGCTCCGACCGCTGCTCTTCGGTTGTGGTTTCGACGCGCGTCGCGATCGTCCACACATGACCAGCCGGGTCCATGATCCAGGCCGTGCGGTCTCCCCAGAACTGGTCCTTCGCCGGGTCGAGCACCTGTGCGCCGCGCGCGACCGCTCGCTCCACGGCGGCATCGACGTCCGGCACGTACACGAAGATGACTACGGGCGAGCTCCCATCGGTCTGAGGTGCCCGACTCGAAACATTCGGCCACTCGGATTCGATCATGAGCATCGCCGGCCCAATCGTCAGCAGCGCGTGCGCGACCTTGCCATCCGGACCTGGGCGCTGATTGATGGCGACTGCTGCGAACGTGCTCACGCAAAAATCGATCTCCGCGGCTGGATCCCGACAGAACAACCGCGGGATGACGACCGCCGAATTCTCGGGAACACCCTTCGCCATTGCGACAGCCTCCGTGTGCGTCAATGTCGCACCCGTTGCCGAGCCGGTCTTGTAAGAATTTGACCTCAGTCGGCAACGGCGACGTGGTTCGGGTGTGCGGTGCGTCCCGCCAGATAGGCAGTGGGCGTGATGCCACCGATCGCACGGAACTCATGAGAGAAGTGGGCTTGATCGGCGTAGCCGAGCGACAACGCGAGATCTGCGAAGTCGATGCCGGAACGCGCGTGCATCAGGCCGACTGCCGCCTGGAATCGGCGGACGCGACTGAACGTCTTGGGTGTGAGCCCGACTTCGCTGGCGAAGCGGTCGATGAACCAGCGGGAGCTGCGTCCGATGCGGGCAGCAATATCGTGCATGCGAACGTTCGGCCGCCGTTCGATCATCCGCACCGCCCACGCAATCGCCTGGTCGCGGTGCCGCCGTCGCAACAATCGCTGCATCAACCAGCGCTCCAAAACGTCGAGGCGAGCCTCCGGCGAGCCACCTACCATCAGCCGCTCGCGAAGAATCGCGGCACCTGGATCGGCGGCGTATCGAAGCGGCACGTGGGTGTCGACCAGCTCGGAAACCGGAATATCGAGAAACGGGCCGGCGCCGCCGCTCCGGAAGTGAACGCCAATCATCGTTCGCCGCGCGGATGCACCGATAAACGACGACGATCGCGGACCTGTGACTATCGCGCAATCGTCCGAATTGCCGCACGCGAAATCGTCGAGCACGATGAGGATGGCCGCCCTGCCATCCGGCATGTAACGCTCTCGCCCGCTCGCCGGTTGCCATCCCTCCGCGTACCAGAGTACACGGATGAACGGTGTCAGCCCGGGTGCCGGCACACGCCACCACAGCATGCGCGCCAGGATATCCCAACTGCGACGCCCGCAGCGGATCAGAGCTGCCTCCCTCCGTCGCTGGCCTCTGTTCCTCGTACCGTCGACCCTCGCGACAGCGCAGCACTGGCCTGACGTTCGTCATGCGTCCAGAACTCGAGCGGCTCGTCGTCGGCAATCGATGGCGCGGAACGTTTCGATCTCGACCAGGTGTGAAGAAACGAGCCGTTCGTCCGACGTCAGCGGCACGCTGTCGCAACCTGTCCTCTTTAAATGACTCCCGACCCCATTTACTTTACGTACCCGCCGCCGGCCTCGGTGCGTCTGCCGTCGGACCGTAAATCGAGGGCACCTTCGCCCCCGCAAGGCGCAGATACACGGAGAACTGACCGCGGTGGTGGATGTGATCGAGCAGCTCGATCAAGATCGCGTCGGCGAGCGGAATCGTTCTGCCATAGAAGTCGATCGGCTTCTGCAATTCTTCCGGCGACAGCTTCTCGATGATCGCATCGTTCTCGGCGACCCCCGTCTGCCATAACGTGATGATGTCTGCCATCGACGGCGGGCGTTCGAACTTCCACAGATTCGGACTCACGGGAATTCCAGCCAGCAGGCTGCCGATCACCCGTTCCTCGAGGGCGAGGGTGGTCGCCAGTTCGGCTGCTGTTCTCGATTTCGCCGCCGGCCTCATCTCGCACCGATCCTCAGGGTAGGCTCGAAGAACATTGAGCGTGGTAGCGAACTCGCGGCGGCGAAGGCTGAGAACATCCATGGGCAATCACCTGATCTGGGCGACCACGTCTTTGCGGATCTTGGCGACGACGTGGACAAACGGATCGACGACTTCGGCAATGTCGTAACGCATTGCGGTCCCGAGAACAACTGCAGCCTCATTCGGTTCCAGCATGTACTCGCGTTGCAGCCAGTTGACCAGCTGCGTCGTCGCAAGCTGCAGCGCGTCGGTCAGTGAGTTGCCGATCCCCGACGACATCAGATACTCGTCGTTTTCTGCGCGCGGTGCTGCCGTCGCCTGGCCGCGAATCAGATCGACGGCGAACTCCACGTCCATCGACGTCTCCAGCGCGTTGCCGGTCAGTTCGCCATCGCCCTGCGCCGCGTGACCGTCGCCAACGAATAACAGCGCGCCCGGCGCGAACACCGGCAGATACAGCGTCGTGCCCTCGCGCATCTGGTTGTAATCCATGTTGCCGCCGAATGAGCCTGGGTATCCGGTTCGGAAGCTCTGATGCGCGGGAGGCGCGACCGCGATGCAGCCGAGCATCGGCTGCAGGCGCACGGTGTAGTTCTTCAGATGCGCGCTCGGGGTCTTCAGCCGGCCGACGCCGTTCACTCGATCGAGCACCCAGTCGCTGTCGAAATTCTCCTGATATTTCGTCCGCTCGACATAGCCTGGCGTCAGTGCCGTCGCTGCGATCCGACCGCTGCTGATTGCCGAATCCCTGTTCAGACGAACACGGTTCAACCTGACGACCAGCGTGTCACCCGGCATCGCGCCTTCGATATAGAACGGGCCGGTCTCGGGATTGCCGCCTTGCGACCGCCGGACACCTTTGCTGTCCACCCCGCCCGCATCGACGGTCCACGTTTTCACCGTGTCGCCCGGGAAGATGCGCAGCACCGGCGGGATTGCGTCGGAGAACACGCGGTGGAACTCGGTCGGCTCAAAGTCGTGGACGCGCGGTTTGTCGGGCGGCTTGGCCGCGCGCTTTGCGCTCCACGTCGTCTCGCCCAGGCCGGGCAGCGAGGCGGTGCCTTTCAATTCACCACCAACCAGTCGCCCCTTGTATTCCCCGCCCGGCTGTCCGGCTGGACGTGTCACCGTAAACGTCAGCGTCTCTCCGTTCGTCGTGCCGGCGATCTTGTTGTCGCCAATGTTGCCCGACAGTTTCTCGCCGCCGGTTTTCCAGACACCTCGCTGGTAACTGACGTCATCGAGGATCCTCAGCGCAAACTCCCACTCGCCGGCGAGATCCGCCGCAGACGCGGGAACCGACGCGATCAGCATCAAAAGCGCGCTCAGTAGTTTCATTTGACGTTCTCGCCTGGGCCGTCATGATACCTTCGAAGTGAGGCGCCGCAACGCGGCCGGTACTTTTCCACTTTTTAGTTTTTAGTTTTTACTTTTGACTTGATCCGATGTCCTTCCACATAACCCCAGGCTGGTTGTGCTTTCATGCAGACCCTTCCGTCCCGCGGTTCAAGGTGCCGCCCGGTTCCGTTGACGCGCACTGCCATGTGTTCGGTCCCCGCGATGTGTTCCCGTATGCACCGGAGCGCAAGTACACGCCGTGTGACGCGTCGAAGGAACAACTGTTCGCGTTACGCGATCTGCTCGGCTTCGACAAGAACGTGATCGTTCAGGCCACGTGTCACGGGACCGACAATCGCGCGCTCGTCGATGCCCTGCGCGCGTCGAACGGCAAGGCGCGTGGCGTGGCGACAGTCGATCGCAACATCGCCGATGCAGAACTGCGGGATCTGCATGCGGCTGGTGTGCGCGGCACCCGCTTCAATTTCGTCCGCCGGCTCGTCGACTTCACGCCGCGCGAGGTGCTGACCGAGATCGCCGGCCGCATCGCGCCGCTCGGCTGGCACGTCGTCGTGTACTTCGAGGCTGCCGATCTTCCGGAGCTGTGGGACTTCTTCACGTCGCTGCCGACAACGGTGGTCGTGGACCACATGGGCCGTCCCGACGTGCGCAAGCCGGTCGACGGTCCCGAGTTCGAGCTGTTCGTGCGCTTGATGCGCGAGCACGAGAACGTCTGGTCCAAGGTCAGTTGTCCGGAGCGTCTCTCGGTCTCTGGCCCTCCCGCGCTGAACGGCGAGCGCCACCCGTATCGCGACGTCGTGCCGTTCGCAAAGCGCCTTGTCGAGACGTTCCCGGATCGCGTGCTGTGGGGGACCGACTGGCCGCATCCCAATCTCAAGGACCACATGCCGGACGATGGGCTGCTGGTCGATTACATTCCGCACATCGCTGCCACACCAGAGCTCCAACGCAAGCTGTTAGTGGACAATCCCTTGCGCTTGTACTGGGCGTGAAGGAATCAGGATTCAGGTATCAGGATTCAGGGTTGGGCTAGGGATCAGGTCGTTCCTGATTCCTGCCGATCGGAGTACAGTTTGGAGAACTGTCGAATCAACGAAGATCGTCGGAGATTGGTTGATGAAAATCTGTCTGGCCGGCACCGGGGCGATGGGCGAGATCCACGCCAAGGCGCTGGCGAAGATTGAAGGCGTCGAGATCGTTGCCATCGCCGGACGCACGCAGCAGAGCGCCGCCGATTTCGCCTCGACGTGGAAGATCCCGTTCGCGTCGGACAATCTGGAACAATCCGTCGATCGTCCTGGCGTCGACGCGGTCATTCTGACGACACCCAGCGATCAGCATTGCGCGCAGACGCTGATGGCGCTGTCGAAGGGCAAGCACGTTCAGGTCGAAATTCCGATGGCGCTCAATCTCGCCGACTCACAGCAGATGCTCGATGCCGCCAAGCGCGCCGGCAAGACCTTGATGGTGACCCATACGCGGCGCTTCGCCAGCCCGCATCGCGAAATCCGCCGCCGGATCCAGGAGGGAACGTTCCGCCTGTATCACATGGTGGTGGAGACGTATTTTTTCCGTCGGACGAATCTGAACATGCACGGCCAGCCGCGCTCGTGGGTGGATAACCTGCTCTGGCATCACGGCTGCCATTCGGTCGATCTCGCGCAGTGGCTGTTGAGCGATCCGAACTGGGACGCGTGGGGTCAGAAAGGGCCCGACCATCGCGAGCTGAAGATCCCGATGGACATCAGCGTGGCGATGAAGTCGAGCACCGGCGTCCTCTTCACGATGGCGATGTCGTTCAACAACAAGGGACCGTTCGGCGGGTTCTATCGCTACATCGGCAAAGAGGACACCTACAAGGTGTATCGCGACTCGATCACCGACAGCGAGGGCAAGGAGGTGCAGCTCGATCCGCTCCCCGCCTTCGACCGTCAGGACATCGAGTTCATCTCCGCGCTGCGCGAGGGGCGACAGCCGGAGTCCAACGCCGCGAGCGTCGTTCCGGCGATGGCGTTGTTGGACAAGATTGATAGGGCTATGAATAAGTGAAACTCCCAATTACCAACTTCCAAACTTCCAAACGACTCGGCCCCAGCATCCAGAGGTGGCAACGGTTTTTTTTGAAGTTGGGCGTTGGGCGTTGAAGTTCGGTTTCAGCGTGTCGTTTGGGAGTTGGTAGTTGGAAGTTGGGAGTTGAAGCCTTTAGAGGAGCATCCCATGGGTGAGATCGTTGCAGCCGTCGGCACGTGCCATACCCCGTACATGTTCACGCGTCCGCCCGACGAGGATCCCAAGCAGCTCGATCAGGCCGGCCGCGCGATGAATGAGCTCGGCAAGGCGCTCGACGAAGCGAAGCCGGACGCGATCCTGATTTTCGGCGCCGACCATGTCGAGACCTTTTCCGTCAGCTGCATCCCCACGTTCGCCATCGTCGCTGGCAACCGCGCGATCGCCAAGTTTGCCGGGCGCGAGCACAACCTGCCGATCCACCGCGAGATGGCCGAAGACATTCTCAACAGGCTCGTCGTCGAGAAGAACTTCGACATGGCGTACTCGGAGGACGCGGAGCTCGGACACGCGTTCTCGATCCCGTTCGAGTACGTGATTGGCACGCGCGACATTCCGGTCATCCCGTTCTTCACCAACACCTACGTTCCGCCGCTGGCCACGCCGAAGCGGTGCGCGGCGCTCGGACAGGCAATCGCGGAAATCGTGAAGGGTCGCAAGGAGCGGGTCGCCATCATCGCCAGCGGCGGCATGTCGCACTTCCCCGGCACGAGCAAATACCTGCAGCCCGAGTTCGACTTCGATCGCTGGCTCGTGTCGCAGTTCGAGGTCGGCAACACCGACGCGCTGCTGGACATGACCGGGACGCAACTCGACGAAGTGGGCAACACGGAGCTGCTCAACTGGGCGGTGATGTTCGGCGCGATCGGCAAGCAGTCCGGCGAACTCATCGACTACATCCCGACGTGGCATCACGGTCTGGCAATGATGCGGTTCCTCCCCGCGCGGCACGCCGAGCGGAAGATGCACGTCGACAAGGACTTCGGCGGTTTCCAGTTCCGCAATCAGGGCTTCCAGTTCTACAAGCACCCGCCGGCCGAGGCCTACGGCCTCAACAAGCTGATGTTCGAGTCGCGCCATAACGCGGATCTGCGAGAGCGGATCGTCACCAACTTCGATGCGGTGGCCGATGAATACGGTTTGACCGGCCAGCAGCGTGAAGCGGCAAGAGAGTTGATCAACGTCGGGCGTGGCGGTCTGGTCAGCGAACACGTCGGCCCGCTCGCCGAGGCGGGCGCGCACCCGCTGCAGGCACTGATGTCGCTGCACGTGATCTTCTCAACCACCCATCAGAGCGGGAAACGCTGGTCGATGGCAGAGACGCGGCACTAGAAAGCCGGGGCCGCTTACGCGGAACCCGGCCTACGTTCCCAATCCGTGTAGGACGGGTCCCGCGCCTTTCGACTGGCGCTCAGGGCGTCCCGAGCTAGTCGAGGGACGAAGCGGACCCGCCTCATCCCATCCGTCGCAAGACAAAATTCCCCGCCAGGAACTGTCCCGTCGTCATCGACGCCTGCACGCCGATGTAGCCTCCCTTGGTGACGAGAACGCTGAAGGTTCCGTAGATCCCCGAAATCTCGTACTGCCCGGTCGTGCCGGTGACCGCCGACTTGCCGGCAGGAGGTCCGGATATGATTTCGACCGTAGCCCCCGCCAGCGGCGTTCCGGTTTCATCGGTCACCAGGCCGCGCAGCGCGGCCGTGGTCGGAGTCATCCGCACGTTGAACAGTAACGAGCGATCGCCGCACAGAGGGATGTCCTTCAGCGTCTCGGTCACGAAGCCTGGGGCCGAAACACGGAGATCGAGAGAGCCCGCGTGAAGATCGCGGAACTGAAAAATACCGTTCCCCACGCCTCCGCTGCCTGTCAGCATCGACCGGCCCGCATTGGGCCCGCCGGTAATCTCGACCAGCGCGCCGTTGATCTGACCCGCCTCGATCAGGCGATTGGTCACCTCTCCTCGCATCGTCCAAAGGCCGACCTGCGCCGGCAGCTCGAAATCCTGACGGACCGTGAATCCGGCCACCGGCTCTGGCGCCGCAACCGACACCATCGCGTCTGCCGTCGCGTAGCCAGCCTTTGTCGCGCGCACTCTGAACGTGCCCCACGCGACACCGTCGATGCGGTACTGGAGTCCGGATCGATCGGTGAGACCCGCTTTTCCAGCATCGGGACCATCGAGAATCTCGACGCGCGCGTTCTCGATCGTCGTGGTCGCGCATCGCAGCGATTCGGTCGCTATTCCGAACAGCGTCACGCGATTGCGATCCATCAATAGATCAAGACGCGTGTCCGCGTTGATCGACACCTCCCGAGTCGGCGCGTTGTACCCGGTTCGGATGGTGCGCACTGAATATTCTTGGGCTGGCAAGCCGATGATCCGGTAGCCGCCCGACGTGTCGCTTACCGCGGATTGAACGACCTGACCGTCGTGAAGCGCCTCGACCCGTGCGCCGCTGACAGGCTCATTGAGCGGTGTCGCCGTGATTGTCCCAGCGAGGACGAAGCCGGCGGGCGCTGGAGACGAGGGCTGCGTGCTCGGTGACGTGGGTGCTTTCGGTTCGTCGCATCCGATCGCGAGCACGACGACGGTGATCAGGGGAACGGTCCTGGACGCGGCGCGAATCATGGCCAACCACTGAGGGGGCGCTCCGTGTGTCGGCAAACATTGCCAACGCGAGCAACGGTCGTGCCACGCTCGAGGGATGACAACACCCGAAGAGGGCGTCGTGCATCACGGCGCACGACGTGGTTCGTGCGCCACGGATCGATGAACGGGGACCACACCGGCGTTGTTTAGAGATTCTTTTCAAGTGTGGCCACATCGCGGGCGGCCTGATCGCGCTGCGCCGTTGCCTCGGCGATCGCCCGCTCGTGGCCGGCGATTGCGCGCGCCTTGCCGGCTTCGGATCCGCCGCCGGCGCGGATGTCGTCGATCATCTTGCGTCGCAATCCGATCGACAGGTCGTAGCACTGCACCGCCTGCTTGAAGGCCGCCAGCGACTCCGGCCGCTCCTTGCGCTCGAAGCGCACCGCGCCCAGGTAGAGCGCCGCGTCGCATTGTCCGAAGTCGATCGTCAGCGCCTGCTGAAACTCGTCTTCGGCAGGCGGCAGGTGCCGCTGCCCCCATTCGATCAACCCGGAGAGGACGTAGAGTGCCGGGCTCGACATCAGCGTCTTCGCGCGATCGCGATCGGCCGCGGCCGCCTCCAGCTGCCGCAACTGAAACTTGTTCCACGCGCGCCAGTAATAGGCCTCGCCCATGCGCCACTGACCGAGGTCGATCATGCGTGTCGCCGCCGCAATCGCCTCGTCGTGGCGGCCCAGGCGCGAGAGGCTGATGGTGCGTCCGAGCAGCGCGTCGCGGTGGATCGACATCCGTTCGAGCACCGCGTCATAGCGCACCAGCGCCTCGGCCCATTCCTCGCGCTGGAGGCGAACATCGCCCACTGTCGTCATGATCGCCAGCGAGTCGGGGAACGCGTCACGCGCGGCGTCGAGATGGCGCAACGCTTCGTCGAGGTCCGGCACGGGGCTGGTTGCGGCCAGTCGGCCCTCCACGTATTCGGCATCGAGGAATTCCGGATCGCCGGCGCGGAAGGTCGGCAGCAGGGAGGCGCGGTCCGGACTGCAGGTGGCGGCGCGGAACGCGATCAGCGGCACGTTGGGCCAGCGCTCGACGGCACGAGCCGCCACATCAGCAGGGCTCTCGTTGCGCGACAGAAACCCGCACGCCATCGAGAGCTGGAGATAAGTCCGCAGCAGCGGCGAGCCCGGCGGCTCGGCCAGCGCGGCGCGCCAGGTGTCGAGCGACAGCTGCACGCGTCGCAGCTGGGTGAACGCGTCGGGAGGCGACGGCTCGTATCGCTCCCCCGAGAGGGGATCACCGGGTATCACCGACACGATTCCGAACAGGATGTCCCAGCCGGGTTCAGCCGGCATCAGCGCGCGCATGGTTTCGATGCGCTCGGCCACCGCCATGCCCAGTTCCTTCGCGCGCAGGACAATCAGCGCCGCCGCCTCGAACGCCTGCTGGCGATCGCCGCTGGCCTGAGCCGCGGCGAGCGCCTGCTCGAAACAGCGGAAGCAGCCGCGGCGAATCAGCGCGTCGACGTCGATGCGTGGCGCAGTCGGCACGACCGCCACCGGCCGCGGCGTCAGCGGCGCACGCTTGGCCGCGCAGCCACCCGCGCCGATCGCAATGAACAGGGCAAGGACAACTCGAGCACGCATCGCGCCTGTCGCTTTAGACACCTGAACCCGGAACCCGGTTCCGTTTAGGTAGCTGGGTAGCTAGGTAGATCGGTAGCTGGGGAAGAACATGCATTTACCTAACTGCCATGTCTGGCCAGCAACCTAGCTACCTAGAAGTTGCCCAACTGCCTATCTGCCCCAGCACCCCAGCTACCTAGAACGTTCCGGGATATGCGCCTCCATCGATCAGCACGCTCTGGCCGGTCACGAAACCAGCCTGTACAGAGCACAGATAAGCGCAGAGCGCGCCGATCTCGCTCGGGTCGCCGAATCTGTTTGCGGGAATCGTCTTGATCCGTTGCTCCACGGCCCCCTCGTACGTGATCCCCTGCTTCGTCGCCCCGGCCTGCAGCGTGGCGCGCAGTCGATCGGTCGCAAACGCGCCAGGCAGGATGAAATTGATCGTCACGTTCGACGCCGCCACCGATCGCGCGACACCCGCCAGAAACGCGGTGAGCCCAGCGCGCGCGCCCGACGAGAGGTCGAGACCCGCGAGCGGCATCTTCACCGATCCCGACGTGATGTTGACGATGCGGCCGAACTTCCGGCGGATCATCGGCTCGATGACGCGCTGCGTCATCTCGATGGCGACCACCATGTTCGCGACGACGCCGTCGAGCATCTGATCGCGGCTGAGCGTCCGGAAGTCGCGCAGCGGAGGGCCGCTGTTGTTGTTGATCAGGATGTCAGGCTCGGGACAGGCGGCCATCAGTGCGTCCTGACCCGCGCGATCGGCGACGTCGCCGACAACCCCGACGATCGTCGCGCCAGTCTTGTCGCGCAATTCCTTGACGGTCGCCTCGACGGTCTCCTGCGTGCGCCCATTGACCACGACCTCGCATCCCGCTTCAGCGAGCGCTTCGGCGCACGCACGACCCAGACCGCGACTGGATGCGCAGACGATCGCTCTGCGACCCGAGATGCCCAGATCCATTCACCCTGATTCCTTCGATTACACCTTGAGCACACTGACCACGCGTGGTTCGAGATAGGCTTTCAGCCCCATCTCGGAGTAGACGCGCCCTATCCCTGACTCCTTCGCGCCGCCAAACGGCACCGTCGCCGACGTGGCGCGATGATGGTTCACCCACGCGGTGCCCACCTCGAGCCGGGACGCGAGCGCGGCCGCACGTTCCGGATTGCTGCTCCAGACCGATCCACTCAGCCCGTATCGCGTGTCGTTCGCGCGCCGAATCGCGTCCTCCTCATCGCTGAACTTGAGGACCGGCACGATCGGACCGAATTGCTCCTCGCGCACCAGACGGCTGTGCTCGTCGACGTCGGCGACAATGGTCGGCTTGATGAAGTAGCCATCGCCCTTGGGCACCTCACCACCGGCGAGGATGCGCGCGCCGCTGCGTTTCGTATCCTCGAGGATGCCGACGACGCGCTCGTACTGCTCGCGATTCTGAATGGGACCGAGCTGCGTGTCGGCGTCGAGTCCGCTTCCGACCTTGGCCTTGCGTGCCTCCTCGGCCAGCGCATCGCACAGCGCGCTGTAGATCCGCTCGTGTGCGTAGATGCGCTTGATCGCCATACACACCTGGCCGCTGTTCACGAACGACGCGAAAAACAGTTTGGGCGCAATCGTGGTCGGATCCACATCGTCGAGCACGATCGCCGCGTCGTTCCCACCGAGCTCGAGGGTGACTCGCTTGAGCGTTTTGGCCGCGGCAGCCATCACCGCCTTGCCGCTCTCGACCGACCCCGTAAAGCCGATCTTGTCAATGCCTGGGTGCTCGGTCATCGCGCGACCGAGATCGTCGCCGCCGGCAAGCACATTGATGACGCCGCGTGGAAAATGGTCGCGGGCAAGCTCGCCGAGCTTCAGCGTGCACAACGGCGTGTACGGCGATGGCTTGAGGATGACGGTGTTGCCCGTATACAGCGCGGAGGTCAGCGGACCTGCGGCGAGATTGATTGGCGCATTCCACGGCGTGATGATGCCGGCCACGCCCAACGGGAACCATTGCAGCTCGATGCGACGTTGATCGTTGTCCTCGAGGGCCTGCGGCACGATCGGGATGCGCGTCATCCCTTCCGACTGACTCGCCGCGCGCGTGATTTCGTCCTTCGCCTGCTGCAGCGGCTTGCCCTGCTCCATCGTCAGCAGATACGCGAGTGGCTCCTGATGCTCGCGCAGCGATTGACAGAAGCGTCGAATCCGCTCGGCGCGCTGGTCGTACGACAGGTTGCGCCATGCGGCAAACGCGCGGCGAGCCGCGTCGACGGCGCGGTCGAGCTCGTCGCGACCGGCGGCCGGACACGTTGCGAAGACGCGGCCCGTTGCCGGGTTGATGACGTCGAGGGTCGATGATCCGCTCACGCCGTCGCCGTCGATGGTGAGCGTGAAGTCAGTGGCGATGTCCGCTTGATGCAAAGTCATCCTCGCCGCTACGATATCAAACTCTCTACTGCGATAAGCTTCCCGCATGCATCGAACCGTTGAAAGCGACGGCGCACGGATCAGTTACTCCATCGACGGACCCTCTGATGCTCCGGCGCTCGTGCTGTCGAACTCGATCGGCACCACGCGCGATCTGTGGGCGCGGCAGGCGCCGGCGCTGACATGCGTGTTTCGTGTCATCCGCTATGACACGCGCGGGCACGGTGACTCGGGCGTGCCGGCTGGCGACTACACGCTCGACCAGCTTGGCCGCGACGTGATCGCGATCCTCGATCAGGAAGGCATTGCCACCGCGCACGTGTGCGGTCTCTCGCTCGGCGGCCTGACGGCGATGTGGCTCGGCGTGCACGAGCCCGAGCGCGTGAGCAGCCTGGTCCTGGCCAATACCGGCGCACGCTTGCGTGACATGGAGTTCTGGAACGAGCGAATCGCGCTCGTGCAGTCGAAAGGGATGGGGGCATTGGCGGAACGCGCGGTGACCGCCTGGTTTTCCGACGTGTTCCGCGAGCGCGACCCCGATACCGTGCACGCCTTCAAGGCGATGCTGCAGGATTGCGACCCGCAGGGCTACATCGGCTGCTGTGCCGCGTTGCGCGATGCCGACATGCGAACGGCGATTGCGGCGATCCGCTGTCCGACGCTCGTCATCGGCGGCACGGCCGACACCGCAACGCCGCTCGCACTCGCCGAGTTTATGCGCGATCGGATTCCCGGAGCGCAGTTGGTGACGCTCGACGCTGCGCACTTGAGCAACGTCGAGCAGGCGGACGCATTCACTGATGCGATGATGGAATTTCTCGCGACACAGTCTGCAGTGCTCTGACCTTCCGAGTTCCAGTTCCCAGTTCCGAGTTCCCGTGGTTCAGCGTTCTTTCGAGTTCCGAGGATCAGTCCACGTAAGTCACTCCCAACTGCTTCAGTTTTTCCCGGAACCCATACATATCCATTCCGAGTTCCTTGTTGCGCAGCCGCTCGCGTGACTTCGCCTCCTTCGCGACGCGATCCCGTGACGCCTGCGCCACCGTGGCGGCGTGGTCGCGCGAGACGACGACCACACCATCGACGTCGCCGACGACGACGTCGCCGGGATTGACGATGGCCCCGGCACATACGACGGGAACATTGACGGAACCGGGAGTCGCCTTGACCGTGCCCTGCGCCGAAATAGCCTTCGACCACACCGGGAAATTCATCGAGGTGAGATCGGCGACGTCGCGCACTCCGGCATCGATGATCAAACCGACGACTCCGTTGGCGCGGCACGACACCGCCAACAGCTCGCCGAACATCCCGTCGGTCGACTCGGAGGTGGTCGTCACCACGAGCACGTCGCCCGGCTGGCACACGTCGATGGCGGCGTGGATCATCAGGTTGTCGCCCGGCGCACACGAGACGGTCACCGCACTTCCGGCCACCCGCGCCGACGGATAAATCGGGCGCATGTAGGGACGCATCAGCCCGGTGCGGTTCTGCGCTTCGTGGACGGTCGCCACGCCCAGCTCGCCGAGCGTCTGAATGGCATCGCCCTCTGCGCGAGCGATGCGTCGAACAATCGTTGGTTTCATGAATGGTCGTTCGTGGGTCCGTCTCACGCGGACTGGTTGAACAGAGAAGATCAGGCCAACGAACTCTGTGCCTCTGAGCCTCTGTGGTTCGTTTGGGGTAACAGTCGGTTGATCCGAGGATAGACCTTACGGGCGTTGCCCTCGAAAATCTTCTGCTTCTCGGCGACACCAATCGACGCCTTGTCCAGGTAGCGCTTCGTATCGTCGAAGTAATGTCCGGTCTCCGGATCAATCCCGCGCACGGCGCCCACCATTTCGGATCCGAAAAGGATGTTGTCGGCAGGCACGATCTTCACGAGCAGATCGATGCCGGCCTGATGGTAGACGCAGGTGTCGAAGAACACGTTGTTGCGAATCAGCTCCGCCAGCGGCGGGCGTTTCATGTCCTGCGCCAGCCCGCGATAGCGGCCCCAATGATACGGAACCGCTCCGCCGCCGTGCGGAATGATCATCCGCAGTGTCGGAAAATCCTGAAACAGATCGGCGGTCAGGAACTGCATGAACGCCGTCGTATCGGCATTGATGTAGTGCGCGCCGGTGGCGTGGAAATTCGGATTGCAGGACGCGCTCACGTGCACCATCGCCGGCACGTCGAGCTCCACCAGCTTCTCGTAGAACGGATACCAGTAACGATCGGTGAGCGGCGGTGCGGTCCAGTGTCCGCCGGAGGGATCGGGATTCAGATTGCAGCCGATGAATCCCATCTCGTTGACGCACCGCTCCAGCTCGCCGATGCACGACTCCGGCGACACGCCGGGAGATTGCGGCAGCTGGCACACCGGAACGAAGTTCTCGGGGAACAGCGCGCAGACGCGATAAATCAGGTCGTTGCAGTGCTGCGACCAGTGCAGGCTGGTGGTCGCATCGCCGATGTGATGCGCCATCGCCGAGGCGCGCGGCGAGAAAATCGTCACATCGGTGCCGCGCTCGCGTTGGAAATTCAGCTGCGGCTGCACGCTTGCCCGCAGCTCGTCGTCGCTCGTCGTCAGCACGCCTTTCTCGCGCGGCGCGCCGGGCTTCTTCAGCCCGGCGATCTGCGCGTCGCGATAATCCTGCAGCTGTTTGGGCGCAGTCGTGTAGTGGCCGTGGCAATCAATGATCATGAACTGCAATTATGTCAGGGGAGCGTCAGGAATCAGGAATGATCGCACGTTGGGCTTGCCGTGGGCTGATCGGTTGGTGATTCGGGTGTATGCGCAAGTGCATGTTCATCCCGAAAGTGAATCCTCGAAGAGGATGGATATTTTCCCCCCACACCGTATTCGCGCCGGCTGCAAAGATCTCGAGGTCGTCGTTCACGGCAAGTCCGATCCCGCCGCCGACGTTCAGGAAGTTGTTTCGCTGAAGCCGATCGTGATTGAGCCGGTATTCGCTCGTGTAAGGGATCTCCGGGTGACGATGGATCCGGGCAACGCTATTCGGCCCGGCAAATAATATCGAGTCCAGCCCGTTGTGTGTGACCTGGTAGCTTCCGAGAATTCTGATCGCGAGACGCGGCGTGATGAAGTAGCCGATTTCAGCATTCACACGACTGCGATTGGGACGAATGCCGACGATTTCCTGAACCTCCGCGTACGACATCTGCGCTTGAAAGAACAGACCAGGCACGCGATCGAGGAAGCCTCCAACCGCTCCTCCAACGACCAGGGCGCGAAGATCTTTACCCGGGGCCGAGTGCGCAAGGCTCGGGTAATGATGACTGGGAACGATAAGCTCGATCGATGGCGTGATGCTGACCGGACGCGCCTTGACGTTGAAGCGCAGACCGACAGCAAAATCCTGAAACGTGCCGTGGTAGCTTCCGTCGTCCTCCGCTGACGGGTGACCGGCGAGGTCCAGCGGGTGTGGAAACGGTCCTCCGTATTTTGAGGTGATGAACGGGAGCGACACGTTCAGAGCCAGTCGATCGCGCAGGCCATACTCGAGTTCCCACTCGATCGCGTGCACTCGAACGGGATCGCAGCAGCTCGGACCCGGCATCCGCTTGCCGTTCAGGTCCAGGTGACCGTGTCCGAGCGAGTTCTGATAGGTGACGGTGACATTTCCTTCACCGGCCGGCGGACGAAGGCCTGCGCCGAGGCAAGGCGTGCAAAAACCAGAAGGCATACGCCGGCGACCGCGGTGCTGCTGCAGCGCGAAAATGAAGGCTTCGCGACGAACATTACGGGCGGCGTAAAGTGGATGCTTCGCGCTTGAGTTTAAGCTCCATCGCCTTGTCGACTGCCGCGCAGTAATGACCAGGGCGCCCCGGAACCTCGACGACGACGCTGAATTCCAGTGCCGCCTTGACACGATCGGTCTTGGCTTGCTGTTTCGTCTGCGGCGGCGCAACCAGATACACAGCGGGAAGCACGACAGCATTCGCCGCGGTCACCGCTTGAGCCCGTTCGAGGTCCCCTGCATCCGTGACGTTCGCCAGGACAACGTCATACGTGCCGCTGCGCAAGGCACTCTCCAGGTCTGCGTCGGTTGTGACCGTATGCACCGCATGACCGGCTTCACGAAGGGCCGATTCGAGACGGGGGTCGGTCAGCGATTGTCCTGAACGAGGCTGTGGCAGGTACAGAAGGACCGACGCCGCTCGCGGCGTGTGTCGCGATTGAAATCGAACGCCGCGGCCAAGCACCAACAACTTCTCGCCGCAGGCGTGAAGCGGCGCAGAACTCTGGCTCACCGCCGCAACGATCGCGATTGGAATGAGCAGGCGACGCACGCCGAGACGATAGTGCCCGTGGCCGAAGGCGTCAAGTCTGGTGGGAAAATCATCTGAGCCCTTGTGCCAGGTAAAGCTCCCCTTCGAAAGTCCAATAGGTATACGCGTACGATTTGCCGTCAGCCGCAATGCGGACCTCGCCCGGATCCGAGCCGATGTCGATCAGCACGGCGGGATCGGGTGGCGTGAACTCCTTCCAGAACTGGCGAACGCCACTCGCAAGATCCAGTTTATGGACTCGCAGTACCAGGTTGCCTGCCTCGCGAACGAACAGAAATCGGCCGTCGGCGCTCCACTGCAGCGGAACATCTCCGTCACGATAACCTTCGAGCGGCCGAGGATCGGTCTGTTGGTCAACGGAACACAGGTAATATTCGCCGTACCGATCGACGGCCACGATCGATCGTCCGTCCGGCGACACCAGCATGCCGACAAACCCGTCGGGCGTCACTGGTCGTGGATCACCGCCATCCACGTCCTGAACGTAGGTCCGCCGCGCACCCGCCTGCTCGCGACCAGCGAAGATGATCCGCCGGCCATACGGCAACCAGCCGCCCCAATCCAGATAGTCGACGATGGCCCCGCGTGGCATCCGCTTCGCTTCTCCGGCACCGATCGGCAGCAGCACGAGTTGTTGCGGGGCGGAGTCGCCTTGCAGGGCAAGCGCCCACTGTCCGTCAGGCGAAAGCGCCAGCGGTTTGCCCTCGCCGAGCCGTACAGCATCGCTGCCGTCGGTCTTGCGCACAAACACAGTGGGCTTCGCCCTCACGCCTTCACTCCACTCGTAGAACAATACCGTCTTGCCGTCGGAGGAGAGATCCGCGACCGTCGAGTAATCGAACCAGGACAGGTCACGTTCGTTCTCGCCATCGGCGCCGAACCTGATGTCGCCGCGCGTCGTGCCTCTGGTCAGCAACACGCGCTGGCCGTCGCGCGAAATATCATTCAGCTTCAACGTGCTCGGCGAGGAAAACACGGTCCGCTCTCGACCCGAACGCGTGGCCGCATACAACGCGGAGCTGGCGCCTTTGCCGGTCCGCGAGCCGGTGAACCAGACCTCGTCTCCGCTGGGCGACCACGCCAGGCCTTGCAACGATTTCCATTCCTCCGAGAGCGTCATTCTTCGTCCGTTCACATCGACGATAGCCACCGAGCCGCCCGTGTCGCCGAGTCCGGGATGATCGAGAAAGGCGATGGCATCGCCGCGCGGCGACACCCGCGCGGACGTGATCCATCCTGGAGACTCGTAGATGACCTTGCCGATCGGATATTCGAGACGATATCTGTCACCGCGGAACGATACGACGGCAATGTTCGGCCGTCCGGTGCCCAGTCGGCGACGAGCACGTCTTTCATCATCGGCCGCGGAGAGCCGCCCGTGATCGGAACCTGTGCCAGCGTGCCGAGGCATTCACCCCAGTTGAGACGGCAACCGAGGGCCACCAAGAGATCTCCATCAGACGAGACCGAATAGATGCCGGTGTTGCCGAGGCCGATGGAACCCGCCTGCGGACTTTCAGGACGAAGAACATAGAGCTGGGGCTGCGCTGCGACCCACGTCGCGCCATACACAACCGTTTGGCCGTCGGCAGCGAGGCGGGCACCGCTAATCGTTCCATGGCGGAAGGTCAGCTCCCGAAACGTGGGGGCGGACACGACACGATCGGTTCCGATGAAGAATGCCGTGGCGGTCGCGCCGATCATCACGAGCGCAGCCGCCGCGACGATGGGCAGAAGACGTTTCCGCCGATTCGCCAACGGTCCGTCGGCGACCGAGTTGCCGGCCGCGTCATCGCGCGCCGTCAACATTTCATCGATCTCGATGCGTGCGTCACCGATGTCGCGCAAACGTCGGTGCGCATCCCGTTCCAGGCACCGCCGCAGAAGTTCTCGAAGCCGGGCCGGCGTGGCGGGCGGCAGGGCTTGCCATCCGATCTGGCCTTCCAGGACACGCGCGATCGTGTCCGACACCGTCTCGGCAGCAAATGCCGAGCGTCCGGTCAGCATCTCGAACATCACGCAGCCGAACGACCAGATGTCGGTGCGCTTGTCGAGTGACTTGCCGCGGGCCTGTTCCGGGCTCATGTAGGCGGCCGTGCCCAGGATCAGCGGTGCTCCACCGAGAGTCGCCGTGACGTTCGATGATCCGGACAGGTTCGCATCTCCTGTCGCTTCCCACACCTTCGCCAGTCCGAAATCGAGCACTTTGACCGCGCCGTTGTCGGCGATCTTGATATTCGCCGGTTTGAGATCGCGATGGATGATGCCCTTCTCGTGCGCCGCTTCGATCGCCTCGGCAATCTGGCGTCCTACCGTAAGAACCTCCGCCAGGGGAAGCGGTCCATGCCCAAGCCGATCCGCCAGAGTCGCGCCCTCGACGAGCTCCAGCACCAGCGCCTGCACGCCGTCTGATTCCTCGAACCCGTAGATGGCAGCGATGTGTGGATGGTTCAACGCAGCAAGCACCTGCGCTTCGCGTCTGAAACGCGAGAGACGATTGGGATCGAGCGCGAATGGCCGTGGCAGGACTTTCAAGGCCACATCGCGATTGAGCCTCGTGTCGCGGGCGCGGTACACCTCGCCCATCGCCCCGGCACCGAGCAACGGGCCAACCTCGTATGAACCGATGCGAGAGCCGGTGTTGAGGAGCGCGCTGGTGGGGGTGTCAGCCATGAAGGCGGCTATCGCAGCGCGCGAATGTGAACCGGCGTCGTCGTCGGCAAGCGACCACCCGTCGACCGCCGCAACATGGTCGGCGTCCGATGCCAACAGAGACTCGACCTCCCGACGCACTGTCTCATCGTCGGCGGCCGCCGCGGCGACGAAGGCGTGACGCTCGTTGACGGGACGCTCGACAGCGGCCTGAAACAACGCCTTGATGCGCGTCCACCGTTGATCGTTCACCCTCGAAGCTCGGAACCAAGTTCGCGTCTGAGCCATGCTTTCGCCGTGCGCAAATCCCGCTTGGCCGTTGAGGGCGACACGTCGAGCACGTGGGCGGCCTCTTCGATGGTGAGCCCACCGAACACACGCAACTCCACGATCTTGGCGAGTGTCGCGTCGAGAGCCTGGAGGCGATCGAGCGCCGAGTCGAGTGCGAGAATCGGCGCCTCAGTCGGCCCGGCGTACTCGTTCGCTTCATCGATCGGAACGAAGCGCAAACCCTCCCCTCGCTTGGACGCCGCGTGCCGGCGCGCGTGGTCGACCAGGATTCGCCGCATGACCAGCGCCGCCGCGCCAAAGAAGTGCGCTCGGTTCTGCCAGTCGACCTGACGCTGATCGACAAGCCGCAGATAGACCTCGTGAACCAACGCGGTCGGCTGGAGCGTGTGCTCGACCCGTTCCTTCCGAAGCTGACGCGCGGCCATGCGGCGCATCTCGGCGTAGACGAGCGGCAGCAATTGGTCCAGCGCGCCGCGGTTGCCGCGACTCCAGTCCGCGAGGAGCGCCGTGACCTGGGACGAGGGCATACCTGCCTGTAAAGGATTCCGCGCGCACAGGATAGCGGCCACAGCGCCTCGACGGCAAGCAATCCCCCTTCGCCGTGACCCATTCGCGCGGGCGTCTGCGCGATCTCAAACAGAGCCGAGAAACATCCGCAAAGGATGCTTCGCACACGGACTCGCAAAAGGGGGAGGGTGACGGTATGCGGCGAAAGGTACTGGCAGTGATGCTTCCGTTGGCGGCTGGACTGCTGGGTGGAAGCGTGGCCCGGCCCGCAGTCGTCGAAGCGCAAAAGCTCGCAGCAACTCTGATGGCGGAGTCGGTCACCGCGGAGTTCATGCGAATCGTCGGGATCGATATCCTGGGCACCGGCGCCGACCGCATCCAGCTGGGAACCCAATGGGATGGCGAGGGAGCAGACATCCGATTGCTTGGCCCTGACGGTCAGACGCCTCGTTTGGTCGTCTCGTCTGGCGGCATCAATGTTCCCGACCCGGACGGCTCGGGCCTGAACATCTACAACCAGAGCGGCGTCACTGTCGCACGCCTTGGAATGGGGCGCGGGCCATTCGGCAACCAGCCGCTGACCAACTTGCTGTTTCTCGCCGATCAGAACGGCCGCCGACGGATCCTGCTGGCGGTCGATCAGAACGGAACGCCGAGCATCAAGCTGCTGGATGCCAACGGCAACGTGACGTGGAGCGCCCCATAGGGCGCCGCTGACGGTCGTCGATCTCGAACCGCGGTTAGCTCCCCAACTTTTCCGTCGCCCGCTGTCATCGACCGCCGCGCGCCGGTCGGCCGGTCAGTCGACTGAAGCGGTCGGTGAAGCGCCGGCGACAACGAGCGGTCATTCGACGTCTGTCAGCCCTACTCAGCCTCGTCGCGGCTGTTGATGTGCTGCTCCGGCCCGAACGCTACTCGAGCTCGAGCCGCTCGTAGGCGAGCGTCAGTTCTTCTAGGGCGACGTCGGTTCCCTTCGCGTTCAGCGGCCCGCTGGTATGTTTCACAATTCGGGCGCGAAGGAGCTTCCAGGTCATGACCACCGCGGTGTGATCCTCGTTTTGCAGCTGGATGGTCACGGTACGGAGCGCGCCCTGGTCGCCGTTCCGGATTTGATTGATCCATTTGTAGAGGCCGAGCGAGCCGATGATTCCGCGTTTGAGCGTGACGTCGCTCACCTTGGCGAGGCCGGCGAGCTTGCGTGGCGCGTTCTCCTTGTCGTTGCCGTTGCGATACTCGATCACGTCGACGCTCATGGAGATGCCACTGCACTCCTGAAAGCCCGCCTCAGGTCCCGCGGTCTGGCCGGTGCCGAGATCGACCAGGAAGTTGAATTGAGCGTATGGGAGCTCGCGCACAACGGCCATATCACTCCTTCTTGGTTTCCGCGCCCAGCCAAATCAGATCTTCGTAAGTGAGTTCGAGCTCCTCCCAGGCGACATCGTTATTCATCGCATCAAAGGCGGGCCCGGACCAGCGGGATGGCCACGCACGCGTCAATCTCCACGAATTCACGATCTTTCCACCGGGAGCCGACAGCTGGCGGATGGTCACGTCGCGCCGTTCGTCCTTGCCGCTCACGATGAGGCGGCGCCAGTCGTACAGTTCCGTTGACGTCGTCAGCGCACGGCGAAGGACGATGGTCGCAAACCGATGAACGGCGTGATCGGGAACAGCCGTCAGCGCGGTTTGTGACGTCAAGGGACCGACTTGCGCGAATCCAATCTCTCGATCGCCGATAAGGACCTCGAAACAATTGACTCGCAGCAAAGCGTTCGGCTGGCGCGACGGCACGCGGCTGAATGCTACCGCAGGCGATCAGCGGGAGCAACGCTCGCGGCTGGCGGCGCATTGCGTCCAGCGGCGTGCCGCTGTCAGCGACCGTCGCGCACCGCGAGCAGCTGCTGCAACTGAGCCCGCGCCGCGGCGGAATCGGGCTGCAGGCGTACGGCCGTTTCCGCTGCGGGAATCGCCGCATCGATTCGCCGCTGCAGCGTGTAGGCAGTCGCCAGATTGCGATACGCGTCGCCGTTGCGCGGGTTGATCTCCACCACGCGCCGCAGATGCGCAATCGCAGCGTCCAACCGATTGCGCGGCCCGAGGATGAGTGCCAGGTTGAAGTGCGCGTCGGCGTTGTCCGGGTTGAGCGCGATCGCCGCCTGGAACTCACGCATCGCGGCGTCGGGCTGCCCCGCCGCGAGCAGACCGTTCCCGAGATTGAAGTGCACGCGATCGTCCCGCGGCTTCAGCCGCGCGGCCTGGCGCAGCTGCTCGGTTGCCTCCGCGAGCCGTCCCTGCGCCTGCAACACCACGCCGAGATTACTGTGCGCCTCTGCGTCGCGCGGGTTGAGACGCAGCGCCTCTTCGAGCTGCGCCTGCGCGTCGGCGCCGCGGCCCGCCTGCAGATAGGTCATCGCCAGCAGGTTGTGCGCTGCGGCATCGCGCGGATCGGCCCGCACATTCAGCTCGGCCCGCTCGATGTTGCCGAGCACGGCGCGACGAACGAAGTCGGCGTTCAGGAGCGCCGCGTCCTCGGCGCGGCGCGGCACGACCTCGAGCCAGAGCTGCGCCATCTCGTCGGTCGAGCGCGGCCCCGATCGCACGCGCTGCGGCGGATGCTGAGGATTATGCGGATTCGCCGCGGAGTTGTCGTAGGTGTACCGCATGGCGAGCCGCGTTCCCTTCGGCAGGAACAGCGGCGATCGATACCGATATCGATCCTGCCAGCGGAAGTCCCACTGTCGGATCCAGATCAGCGAACGTTCCGACCCGTCCGGCAGCGTTGCCGTACCGCGCATCTCTTTTCCAAGGTAGTGCGCGTGCGGGTAGACGCTCACCACGTCGATGTCCGCCGGCAGCACGTAGCTGTCCTCGACGACGTAGTTCGCGGTGCCGGCGGGAATGTCGATCGCTTTCGACTCGAGCTTCACGCCGATCGGCGTCCGCGTCGGCGGCGTGTCGGAGAAGAACAGGCCCACCATCGGCTGCACCGTTTCGCTCTGTGCGCCCGCGATCATGTGGAGCAGGAGGACCAGGTCGGCGCCGGGATCGAGCGTCCACGCCTGGTCGGCCGGCTCCATCATCGGCACCTTGCCCGGCGACCAGCCGTACACGTTCTGCACCTGATCGTCATCCATCGTCGCGAATCCGGGGCCCGGGTCGGCGCGATCGAGCGCGCGTGACACGCGTCCGAGATCGATGGCCAGGTCCGCGTGGTGCAGCACATGCGGACGATCGGCACGGAACTCGACGGCGCGCACGTAGCGCGGCGTGGTGATCGGCACGGGAATGACGAAGTTGCGGAAAACGTCGCGGGGTCCCGGCCGCAGCACGTACGGCTCCGGCAGCGTCAGCACGAGATCGGGCGTGCCGAGTTGCCATCCGCCGGAAAACGTCGGCGGCTTCGGCGCGTCGGCCGGATTCCCCTCCGGCGCGCCGCGCTCGACCCACTTCGTGATGAGCGCGATCTGATCGTCGCGGAGTCGCCGTTCGTTCTCGAACGCGCCCTGTCCGGCCTCCGGCAGCCACGGTGGCATCGTCCGGCGCTGCACGGCCGACGCGATCGCGCGCGCATGGCGGCGAACCGAGTCGTAGTCGAGCACGCTGAACGGCGCACCTGCCACGCAGATTGGATCGTCGGAGGAGCCTGAGGTCGCAGCCGGGCCTTCGCGCGGGGCGCTTCCGCCTTCGGCCTCCGTGCTACGGCGGACAGGTCGGCCTCCAGGCTGCGGCGCGGCGTCGATCGGGCGATGACAGCTCGCGCAGTTGTCGAACAGGATCGGGGCGATGTCGGCGTTGAACGTGACCTCGCGTGTTGGAGCCTTTTCCGCCTGTTGCGTCATCCGCGAGCATGCCGCGACGACGAAGATGACGATCGCGAGCAGGGGTAGCGCGGGCCTTGTCAGGCCCGCGATGACACCGAACGCGCGATTCACCCTATTACTTCGCACGCCGTGATCATTGTAAGGGAGCGCTGCGAGGCAGAAGCGCGCCGGAGGTGTGGCCCCCGGCGCGCCCGCAGGTCAGAAGTTGAACGTGAAGTTCAGACGGACGAAGCGCGGCGTCAGAATCGACGTCGGATGCAGGAACGTCGCGCTCTGTGGACTGCCGTACGTTCCGTACGACGTGTCGTAGACCGTGCCGTAGTTCGTATTCAGCAGATTCTGCACGTCGATGCCGACGTCAAGACGACGCTGCTGGAATCGAACGATCTTCGCGAACCGCATGTCGATCTGATTGCGACGGCTGTCCGCATACAGACGGTTCGGGCCGCCCTGACCAGCATTGGAGGTGCCGGCCGTGGCGAAGTCGACGATTGACACCAGCGTCGTGCCCGTCGGTGCGGCGCCAGACGGCAGGTGACCGAGCTGCGCCGCGATGATCGAGTTCGGCACCAGCATCGTCGCGTTGAGCTGCAGCTTCGGCTGCGAGCGCATCGTCGCGCTCACGAGCACGTCGACCTTCGGCACCGTCCACGAGGCGCTGCCGCGCAGCGTGGTCTCCCACGGATCGACCGAACGGCAGTTGCGCGGATCGGGGTTGTCGGCAAGCGGGGTCGGCTGCCCAGGTGCTGGCGTCAGACTGCCGACGCCGGCGCCGATGATTGCCGTCAGCTTGCACGTGTCGTTGACGCCGCGACCGGTGGTCGTGCCGGCCTGGATGAACAGGTTGCCGCGCAGACGGGCGTTCACGTCGACGTCGACGCCCTGCCAGTAGCGGTCGCGCTCCGCGCCGTAGTACTTGTCGAGATGGACTTCGGTGAACGACCCCTTCGCGCCGCCGGCGGGCGACAGCGTATAGAAGGAGATCGGGTAGCCGCCGCCACCCGGCAAACGTGAATCGGAGGGCGCGGTGATCGTCACTTTCTCGAAATCGGCCGGCGTCGTGTTGATGTTGTCGGTCGCCGTGTAGTTCTTCCACCACCGGCGGTTGTAGCCGACGGTTGCCGACACGCGTGGCAGGAGCTGCTGCGCGAGCTGAACGCCGATCTGGTGATCCGCCTGACGCACGCCCCAGCCGCCGAGGATGTCCTGACCCACCGCTCCGGTAATCACGGGCCTGCCGAAATTCAGATTGACCCCGGATGTCGCCGCGCACTCGCCGTTGGCCGCCGGATTGAGAATGTCGCAGTTGACGACAAAGTCCCCGTTGTCGGTCCAGTTGCGCTGCAGCGTCGTGCGGATGCGATTGGCCGGATTGTTGAGCGGGTAATTCTGGTCGTTGGTCGCCGGCGACACATAGCGGCCGTAGTTGAACTTCACGGCCGTCCTGCCGTTGCCGAACACATCGTAGGCAGCGCCGACGCGCGGCGAGATGTCCTTGTAGGAATGGACCCCCGGCGTGTCGGAGAAGGTAATCGCGGCGGAGTTGAACCGGGTGAGCGTGGTCGTCCCGTTCCCCTCGCCGGGGCTGAAGCTCCACGCGCGATCGAACCGCGCGGCACCCTGCACTGTCAGCTTGCCGTGCGTCCACGTATCCTGCGCATAAATCGCCGCCGACTCGGTCACGTCGTTCGTGCTCCAATCCTGCAGACCGACAGTGAACGACGCCGGCGCGCGATTGGTAAAGCCGTACTGCATCAAGTTGTCGTTACGCACCAGGTGCGTCTTCGCAATCAGATACGCGCCCTGATAACCAACCTTGACGTTGTGCGCACCGGTCACGTACGACGCGGAGGCGCGCCAGTTGTTCGGATTGCCGTAATTGCGGTTGTAGCTCGGGAGCGCGCGATACGTGAAGTTGGCGCGATGGGTGTCGATCGCGAGCGCTTCGGTCACCGGAATGAGGTTGAAGATCCCGTCGGGCGGCAGCCGGCCTGGACCACCCGCGTGATCGTACGCAAACCGCGTGTAGCCGGCTTCCAGCAGAATCTTCGAGGTGACCGGCGAGGTCCAGGTCGCCTGCGTCACGTTGTACGGGAAATCGATGTAGTTCGTGTTGGCCTCGGCCGAGGCGAGCACGTTGCTGACCCCGATCCAGTCGGCTTCGCGCTGGCGGCACCCGCTCTTCGTCGTCGCCAGCAGTGTCGTTCCCTCGCAGCGGAATTGATACTCGTGCGAGACGAAGACCCGGTTCTTCGGCGTGATCTGCGCCGTGACGCGCGCATCCCAGATGTCGCGCCCCTGAATGTTGCGCCCCTCGATCGACGGATCGGGGACGTAGGTCCACGCGTTCGGGTCGCCCTGGTTCTTGTTGACGACCGTGCCCTCGAGTTTCTGTGAGGTCGAGTACTTCCGGTAGGCGCCGTAGAACCACAGGCGATCGCGCTTGATCGGTCCGCCGAGGGAGATGCTCGAATCCCAGGCGCTCAGGATCTGCGGCGGATTGCCGACCGTCGCCCTCAGCGCCGCGTCGTCGCCAACGTTGTCGCCGGTCGACCATTTGCCGGCATTGTTGTAGAAGGCCTGACCGGTGAAGCGGTTGCCGCCCGAACGCGGGATGATGTTCATGCTCGGGCCGCCGGTCTCCGATTCGCCCAGACCACCCGAGACGAGCACCGACACTTCGTCGATGTTGGTCGTATCGTAGGTCAGCGACGACACGCCGCCGCCGTTGAACGCCGCGGCGACCGTCATGCCGTTGATCATCATGCGGCCTTCGTTGCTGTTGCCGCCATGCGCGGTGAAGAACGTCATCGTCGGCGTGATCGCCAGACCGTTGTTGTCCACGGTCAGTCCCGGCGTCACGTTGAGCAACGACCCGTACGCGCGCGTCACGGGCAGCGTCTGGATGATGTCCGAGGTGATGACATTCTCGCGGCGCGTGTTCTGAGTATCGACGACCGGCGTCTCGCCGGTGACGGTGATGGTCTCCTGGAGCTCGCCGACTTTCATTTCGATATTGACGGTAAAGGTCGCCGATCCGGTGACGACGATGCCGTCACGCTTGACTGTTGCGAAGCCGGGAAGCGTGGCCGTGATGCTGTAGGTGCCGGGGCGGAGATCGACGATGCGGTAGATCCCGCTTTCGTCGGTGACCACCGACCGGACCTTCTCGATGAGAGCGGGACTCGAGGCCTCGACCGTGACGCCCGGCAGCACGGCGCCCGATGTGTCCTTGACAGTGCCCGACAGCGACGCCTGCGCGAACACCGCGGTCGGTATGAGGATCAACCCTACGACGTGAACAACGCGAGCGATCGCACGCTTGCCCAAGACTTACCTCCTGTATGTACCAACTGAGACATATCCTGACCGGCACGAGACAGCTTGGATATTCGAGACCATCCGAACCTTTGAACGTTAGGTGATTCAGGTTGGATCTGTCAAGCTGACAGGAGTAAAAGTCCTTTACTTACGGCCGTTTGGATGCGGTCCGCACGCATGACACCCGCCGAGTCATGGCCCGTCCATCCAGGGGCGCGGCGGCCGATTGACGTGCCGATGGACCAGGCGTCTGACCTCGTGTACGCGCGTTCTTCGGAAGCCGCGCAGGCGGGTGATAGAGTAGACGCCGGACTGATCGCCGCCGATGCGTGGATAGAGGAGACGTTTTGATGAAGTTATCCTTCGTTCGTGTAGTGGCCATTGCGGCCATGCTGGCGTTGCCGGCAACGATCTCGGCGCAGTTCGGGCATCCGCTGAAAGGCCAGTGGAGCGGCGGCTACGGCAGGAATCAGGAGAACCGTCTGCTCATGAACTTCGAGTGGGATGGCAAGGAGTTGTCCGGCGTCATCAATCCGGGGCCGAACGCCATCACGATCAAGAAGACCGAGATCGACTACTCGAATCCGGCTGCGTGGAAGGTGAAGATGCAGGGCGAGGGGAAGGACGCAACCGGCAAGGCCGTGACGATCACCATCGACGGCACGCTCGAGAACATCGGCGCCTACTACAAGATCTTCCGCGGCACCTGGGCGCAGGGGACAGTGAAGAGTGAATTTGTAGTGACACGAAATTAGACAGCGAACTGACGTTCCTGGTTCCGAGTTCCAGGTTCCTGGTTCCAGGAGTTACGGTTCCAGGTTCCGGTTCGGGATTCAGGGTTCGGGTTCACTGTTCGAAAAAACGAAAAAGCGGCTGGCGTCTCATTGAACGCCAGCCGCTTTGCTTTTAGCGGAACTGGAACGACCAACCGGAACGCGCTTTAGCGGAACCGGAACACCGAACCGGAACCCGCTTTAGCGGAACTGGAACGACCGAACCAGAACGCCTGGAACTCGGAACCGGGAACCGGGAACCTGGAACACCAGGTTCACAGTTCTATTTAGTCCCACCCTTCCGCTGTGGTAGCGTTCCCGGCTGCCGGGTCGGCGCGAAGATCGGCTGGCCGAAGTCGTCTTCCAGCCGCAGCAGATACCGGTTGTTCTCCTGACAGATGTACTCGGTCAGCTCACCGCTCGCATTCCAGGGAATGTCCCAGGCGACGCTGAACGGCTTCGTGTACGCCCCGGGATCGTCGATCAGCGCTTCATAGTGCAGCGTGTTTTTGTCGGGACGCGAGAACTTCTCGACCACGTGGAGCTTGTCGGTATGCGGGTGACCGAAATAATCAAGCCACGTGTTCTCGTTGAAGCCGACGACGTCCACGACGAGCGTGTCGCCGTCCCAACGGCCGACTGAATGTCCGAGATATGTCGGATTGAGCTGATCGCCGGTCGGATGCTGGCGACCGTCCATGTGGATCTCGCGCCAGGTATGCGTCGCCCCTTCGAAGATCATCACGATGCGCTTCTGCTCGGGCATCTGGATGATCTCCGCCGGATACGGCGTTGCCATGAGGCGCGGACCACCGGGCGGTAGACAGTAGCCTTCCGGGTCGTACTTCGAATCGTTCTGCGAGTTGTAGTCGTAGACCGCAGCGGCCCACGGCTGGAACGGAATCCACGGTTCGGACTTCGCACCGCCGCGACCACCGCCGCCGCCGCCCGCCCGCGCACCAGCGCCACGCGCGGCCGCTGCCGCTTGATTGACTTTCTGAATCTCCGTCAGCAACTGACCGTCCGCTCCAACCAGCCGCATGCCCATGTTGGTGATGTAGGGAACGTTCCAGATTCCCTTTTCACCCGGCACGCGACCGAGGTTCACCGTTCCATCAGGCAGGCGCGGCGTTGGCAACACCGGACCACTGTTGCGCCCGCGTCCGCGCCCCTGTTGTCCCGCCTCGGGAGCGATCGAGCCTTCCTGCTGAATGGCGCCCTGCTGCGCGTCCAGCACCCAGGCCGTGCCGGAGAAGACGAGCATCGCCGCGCACACCGCCAGCGCGGATCGCAATTGCGATTTCAATCTGGTCTCCCTGGACTACTGCGCCTGGCCCTGGCTCGACGCCGCAAACAGGCGTTGACCGGTCGCGGTCATCACCACCGAGCGCGCGTTGCCGGTGTGGCTGCCGTCCTTGGCGAGGCTGCCTTCGACGGTCACCATGTCACCAGCCTTCATGGTGTTCCGCGTCCAGCCGGCGCGCATCAGGCCGTTCGGGCTCCCCATTTCCATGGCCCAGTTGTCGACCTTACCGCTCTTTTCGTCCTTGACGTCGATATAGAAATAGGTGTGGGGGTTCATCCACTCGACCTTCGTCACCGTGCCGGTCATCTTGAACGGCTTGTTGGCGTCGAACTCGGCAGCGAAGGAGTGGTGAGCGACGAGCGGGCGAGCCAGCAGCAGGGCGAGGCCCGCAACAACGAGAACAAACTTGGTCCGCATCGGAAAACCTCCACGCGAAAAATGCAGATGCACAGGTCCTTGGCACAGCGCGGCACACTGGCGCGGTTTAGCCGCGCTGTGACCTACGACACCCGCATCGTACCAGTCAAGGGAATCTGATTCTACCCCGAGTTTCGAGGGGTCTCAATTGCGTCCTCGACCGTGGAGCTGCGCCACCCAAAGAGCCCCGCGGAATTTTCCGCGGCAATGGCACGGCGATCCGCCTCGGCCAGCGGCACGTCCTTGAACCAATCGACGGCGTCCACGGTCCGCTCGAAGGGGTAGTCCACGGAAAAGAGGATCCGCGCCACACCGACCTCCGCAATCGCATCCATCAGCGTGGGCGTCCTGAAGTTGCCGCTCGTGGTCAGGTAGAAGTTCGCACGCAGGTAGTCACCGAGCGGCCGTCGGGCCGGCATGCCGCGTGACACTTTACGCAAGCGGTGATCGGCGCGCCAGATGTTGTACGGAAGACCTTCGCCGAGATGCCCGAGGATCAGCGTCAGGCCCGGGTGCCGATCGAACAGTCCGCTGGCCATCAGCCGCAGCGCGTGAATGGCCGTCTCCATCGCAAACGCCCAGACCGGTCCGGTCAGCCACGGATGACCATCGTAGATGGGCTCGCGCGTGGGGAGCGGGTCTCGAGGGTGGAGATAGAACGGTGCGCCGAGCTGCTCCACGACCGACCAGAACGATGCGTAGCGCGGGTCGTCGTAGTAAATAACGTCGTTCGGCGAGCCGATCTGCGAGAAGCCGTTCACCAGCGCGCCCTTCAACCCGAGCTCGCGGATAGAACGCGTGAACTCGGCGGCCGCGGCGTCGGGGTCCTGCATGGGCAGCGCGGCAAATCCGGAGAACCGCGTCGGGTGCCTGGCGATCGCGTCGGCCAGCGCATCGTTGCCGCGGCGCGCGGCGTCGATCGCCCGCGCGACGTCAACGATCCCTTGAATGCCGGGCGAGTTCAGCGACAGGACGCTGCGCTCGATGCCGTACGCATCCATCTCGGCGAGGCGCATCGCATCGACATCGAGCAGTTTCGCGCGGAGCTCCGACCAGGCCGCGGCGCTGCTGGCACCCGCGGTCGCCGCGTATTGCTCGGAGTCGTCCAGCGTGTCCGCGATCGCGAAGTGCTCTTCGAGAGCGATCAATCTCGATCCTCGGTGCCTCGGTGTGTCGGAGATGAGTGAATATCGTTCCCGTTTAGTTTGACCCACCAACCAGCGGTTTGATCTTCTTGTCACTCCGATAGAACGTGTGCCCCGTCGCGCTGCGCAGCCTGAAGTACGGCTGCAGCACTTCGAGCGCGTGCTCCATACCCACGGCGATGTGCTCGCGTGTCGCCTCGCCGGCGCGCGCGGGATCGGTGCTCGTCACCGCCTCGGCAAGCTGCTGATGCCGCGGCGGCGCGTCGCTCGGGCTCGGCTGTCGCATCGCACACAACCAGATTGCCGCCAGCGCGTGCGTGCGCTCGATCGCGTCGAGCAGCGCCGGGCAGCGGCTGCACTGCGCGATGCGCGCGTGCAGCTTCTGATGCTCGGGCACGTACAGCTGTCGATTCGGCTGCTTCGCCAGCGCGTCGACACGCTCGGCGAGTCGCCGCAGCTCGCCGCGCTCGTGATCGGTCGCGAACTGCGCGAAGCGCATCGCCGCCTGCACTTCGAGCGCTTCGCGGACGACGTACTGCCCTTCGACGTCTTCAGGAGAGGGAATGCGGACGCGCGTGCCGGCGCGCGGCCGGCTTTCGAGCAGCCCCTCGAATTCCAGCCGCAGCAGCGCTTCCGAGACCGGCAGGAAGCTCATACTGAGCTCCGCGGCCAGCTTGCGCCGGGAGATGACTTGACCGAGCGCGATGTCGCCGCGGACGATCCGCTGCCGGACGACGTTGTAGGCTTCCGCCGCCAGACTCGAATATTCGGCCGAATCGTTCATGACAGTCTTCTCCCCAACCTCGACACGTCGCGAGCGGCGATTCTACTCCGAGTCGGTAACGGCGTTGTCGCCGGAATCAACGAAAATCTCGGTCAAATCCGGCGTTGGCGCTGCCGCCGACTCCACCTCGACCTTGAAAACGACTGCGCGCCGTCATCCGAACACAAAGGCGCGCAAAGACGGTTTTCGCCACAAAGGACACAAGCTTTGTGTCCTTGCTTTTCTGATCTTCGTGTCCTTCGTGCCTGAAACCGTCTTCGTGGTCTTCGTGTTCGTCGTGGTCAGCGGCGTCGCGCCCGGAGGGCAGACAGATATCGCCGCGCAGACGCATGCGCCGGCTGCTTTTCCAGGATGAGCGTGAACTGATCCTCGGCCGCCCCGTATTGCCCCTTCGCCAGATACAGCTGCCCGAGCAGATCGCGCGCTGGAACGACCACCGGATCCTCGGGCCTGAGGCGAATGAATTCGTTCAACTCCGCGATCGCTTCGTCGACGCGTTGCTGTCCTGCCAGTTCAACGCCAAGACCGAAATGTGCCGGCGCATAGTCGCCAGTCGCGGCGCGGAATTCCGCTATCCCCTCTTCTTCTCGATGTGCCGCAATCAGTTCCGTCGCGAGCAGGAAATGCGCACGCCCCGTCGGCCGGCGCTCGACGATGGTGCGAGCGAGCTCCAGTCGCGTCGAGTACTCGCGGGTGCGCGCGATCGTGCCGGCGGTGGCGGCGACGCAGACGCCGGCGGCCGCGATCGCTAACGCGATCGGCGCGCGCCGCGCGCCGACGATTCGCCACATCAGCATGTAACACGCGATGACGGCCAGAACGACCAGGCCGGCAAGTGGCAAGTACATCCGCCGCTCGGCGCCGACCTCCGTCGCGATCGGCACGATGCTCGACGTCGGCGCGAGAATGATGAAAAAGCACGCGCCCAGCAAGCCAATTTCAGGCACATGAATCAGCGCGGCGATCACCATCGCCAGCAGCACGAGCAGCAGCGACGCCGGCGCGATCACGTCATGCCACATCAGCGGCTGCGGCAGGCCGTAATCGAGCACCAGCGCGCGCGGCCACACGGTCAACTTCAGATAATGCGTGACGACATCCGCCTGATTCAGCAGGTACGTCCACGGGCTGGTGCCGGAAGAGAACCCGACGGAGGTACGCCCACCGGATGCCAGCGCCACTGCGACGACGACCCAGGTCGCGGCGAGCCCTATATATAAACGTCGCCGCTTCTGCATCGCCTGGCGGAAGGAGTCGAACAGAAAAACCCGGTCGTAGGCCGCGACGACAATCGGCGCCGTCGCCATCGTCTCCTTGCTCAACATACCAGCTGCGCACAACAGCACGGCGGCAACTGTCCACTTGCCGCCGCGGTGTCGTGCCTCGAACGCCCGGAGCGCGCAATACAGCGTCAGCAGATAGAACAACGCCATCAGCGACTCCGTTCGCTGGACGACGTATTCGATCAGCTCGCTGTTGAGAGGATGGACGGTCCAGATCAGCGCGCTGGCCAGAGCGATGAGTGTGGAGTCGTGGGCCAGCCTCGCGCGCAGCTCGCTCACGCGCGCTCCGGCTTGCCCGCCGTCGCCTTGGCGAAGGCGCCGTTGACCGCCGTCGCCTCGGCCACGGCGTGCTTTTCCGCTGGCGCCTGGGCCAGGGCGGGCCTGTCCGCCATCGCCTTGACGGAGGCGAAGCCCGGACAGCGTGCGCCGCACGATCCCGAACAGCGTCAGCGCGGCGAGCAGGTGAATCAGCAGGTTGGTGACGTGGTAGCCGCGCGTCCGCAGTCCGCTGAAGGCGTAGTTGATCGCCAGTGTCAGGTTGACGAGCGGCCGTCGCGCGACGGGCGTCTCCGCCGGCGGCGACAACGATTCATCGAGCGGCCAGACCTGTCGAATCTGCTGATTGCTGACGATACCCGTCTCATCGTCGTAGAGGAACGGCGTTGACAGCCCGCTCGAGTATGCGATGACACCCGCAACGACGATGACAACCGCCGGCAGCCGCGACACGTCCGTATGCTAGCAGCCTCGTCGTAAGGGCTGGACGCCTGTCGAATCGCAATCACAAATCACGAATCACGAATCATGATTGGGCAAGTGTTATCATCGCCCTCGTTGCGGCCCCACGTTCTCGCCGGCCTCGCTATCACGATCATGATCGCGTCCACCGGCTGCGGCCAGCGGCCCATCTCCTATCGCGATCGTCTTCACCTCTGCACGTCATCTGAAGCGGCGGTCGATGCGTATTGCGGCACGCTGTCGGTCTTCGAGAATCATCAGACGAAAGCAGGCCGTCGCATCTCACTCAACATCGTCGTGCTGCCCGCGTTCAGCAATAAGCCAAGGCCCGATCCGCTCGTGTTCCTTGCGGGTGGCCCCGGTCAGGGCGCGGCGCAGCTGGCACGTGAGATTCGCGACGGTTTGCGGCGCATCCAGCGCGATCGCGACATCGTCCTCGTCGATCAGCGCGGCACCGGCAAATCGCATCCACTCAACTGCCGCGACCCACAGGAGCGCTTGAAGGATGCGCTCGCGACACCGGAAGAAGCGCGGCCGCGGCTGCGCAAGTGCCTCGACAGCTACGATGCCGACGTGCGGCTCTACACGACGCCCATTGCGATGGACGATCTGGACGACGTGCGCGCGTATCTCGGATACGAGCGCGTCAATCTGTACGGCGGCTCGTACGGGACGCGTGCGGCGCTCGTCTTCATGCGTCAGCACGGCGATCGCGTGCGGGCCGCAATTCTCGACAGCGTAGCGCCGACCGATATGCGTCTGCCGATGTACGCTGCCCGCGATGCGCAGCGAGCGCTCGACAAGCTGCTCGCGGACTGCGACGCGGACGAGCGCTGCCGTGCCATCTATCCGGATTTGAGCCAACGTATTCGCGCGCTCATGCATCGCCTCGACGCGCAGCCCGTTCATACGAGGGTCGTGCATCCGCGCACCGGGATGGCCGAAGAGGTCGACATCCGCGCGCAGTTTGTCGCCAGCGTGATCTTCGGCGCGTTGTATTCACCTGCGACCGCGTCGGTCGTGCCGATGCTGGTCGATCGCGCCGAGCACAATGACTTTCAGAGTCTCCTCGCACTCGGATTCGCCGGCGATTCGAACGAGAACATGAGTGTCGGCATGCAGCTGTCGGTGCTGTGCAGTGAGGACGCGGCACGATTTTCCGAGGCCGACTTCGCGCGCGCCACTGCCGGAACGATATTCGGCGAGCATCTCCTCGCCGGACAGATCAAGGCGTGCGAGTTCTGGCCTCGAGGCACCGTTGATGCGTCGTATTACGAACCCGTCAAGTCGGACGTGCCCACGTTGATCCTGTCGGGCGATCTCGATCCGGTCACCCCACCCACCTGGGGACAAGCGGTGGCGCAGCATCTCACCCACGCCAGCCACGTGCAGGTCGCCGGCAGCGGGCACGGCGTGATCTCGACGGCCTGCGGGAAACAGCTCATACAGACGTTTCTCGATCGAGGCACGACCGAAGGTCTCGATACTTCGTGCGCGAAGACCACGCATCGGCCGCCATTCTTTTTGTCGCCTGCCGGTCCCGAGCCCGGCGTGACCGACGGAGCCTCATCGCAATGATCCGCGTCGAGGGACTGCAGAAGCAGTTCGGCATGGTGACCGCGGTCGACAACGTCACCTTCAGCGCGCAAAACGCACAGGTGACGGCCCTGCTCGGGCCGAATGGCGCCGGCAAGACGACGACGCTCCGCATGGTCTACGCGGTGATGAAGCCTGACGCGGGACAAGTGCAGGTTGACGACGTGGACGCGGTGGCCGATCCGCAGGCGGCTCAGGGACGACTCGGCGTGCTGCCCGACGGGTTCGGGTTGTATCCACGTCTGACGGCTCGCGAGCACATTCACTATTTCGGCGAGCTGCACGGGATCGGCGGCAAGCGGCTGGAGGAGCGAACCACCGAGCTGCTCCGGCTGCTCGACATGAACGCGATTGCCGATCGCCGCGCCGGCGGCTTCTCGCACGGCGAACGCACGAAGGTGGCATTGGCGCGCGCGCTGGTGCACAACCCGCAGAACGTGCTGCTCGATGAACCGACCAACGGACTGGACGTGATGAGCACGCGTGCCGTGCGCGACATCATCCGGCGTCTCCGCGACGAGGGCCGCTGTGTGCTCTTTTCGAGTCACGTGATGCAGGAAGTGACCGCAGTCAGCGACAGGATCATCGTCATCGCGGGCGGCCGACTCGTGGCGCAAGGCACCGCGGACGAATTGCTGCGACAGGCCGGTCGCGAGTCGCTGGAGGACGCGTTCCTCGCGCTCGCGGGTCTCGAACCGGGTAGTCGGCTTCAGCCGGACCTCGAGACTCGAAATATATAGTGTCCGGCTTCAGCCGGACCTCGGATGGGGAGAGCCACTGATGCGCGTGTTGCGGCAGGTACTGATCGTCGGTCGGAAGGAGCTGCGCGACTCGCTGCGCGATCGGCGGGCGCTGTTTCCGATCGCGCTGTCGGTGCTGCTCTACCCTGCGCTGATCGCGATGCTGCTCAATCGCGTGGCCGGCCGGCAGCGCGAGGCGGAGGACATCACGATCCCCGTTGTCGGCCGTGAGAACGCGCCGGCGCTGGTCGACTGGATGTCGCAGCAGTATGGCGTGCACATCGTACGTGGACCCGACGACGCGGAAGCGGCCGTCCGCGAGGGCAAGCAATCCATCGTGGTGATCATCCCGCGTGACTTCGCCGAGAAGTTCCGAGTTTCTCGACCCGCACCGGTGAAGATCGTCGAGGACAGCTCGCGTGACGGCGAGCGGCCGAAGGTCGATCGCGTCAAACGTCTGTTGGCCGGTTACAGCAACGAGATCGCCACGCTGCGCCTGGTCACGCGCGGCATCAGTCCTGCCGTCGCCACAGCGGTGCAGGTCGAGGATATCGAGGTCTCGAGCGCGCAGCAGCGCGCGGCGACGACGCTGGCGTTCGTGCCGATGATGGTGCTGATTGCCGCGTTCACCGGCGGCATGCAGATCGCCACCGATTCCACCGCCGGCGAGCGCGAGCGCGGATCGCTCGAGCCGCTGCTGGTCAATCCGGCGCCGCGCGGCGCGATCGTGTCGGGCAAATGGGCGGCCGCGGCAGTGCTGTCGATCGCCACGGTGTCGATGACGACGCTGCTCGCGGTGATCGAGCTGCGCACGTTGCCGCTGGCGGAGCTCGGCATCCGTTTGCGGTTCGGCGCCGTGCAGCTGGCGGCGATGCTCGCGGTGCTGCTGCCGATGTGTCCGTTCATCGCCGCGCTGCAGGCATACGTCGCCACCTTCGCGCGCTCGTTCAAGGAGGCGCAGAGTTATATGGGCGCGCTGATGCTGTTGCCGATGATCCCGGCGATCGTCGGCACGATGTATTCGATCGACACGCAAGCGTGGATGTATCCGGTGCCGATGCTCGGGCATTACCTGCTGCTGACCGGGATCATCGGAGGCCGGGCGATCAGTCCATGGTCATTCGTCGCGAGCGCGGTTGTGTCGCTCGTCCTCGCCGCCGCACTCGTGGTCGCCATGGCCCGCCTCTTTCGCAAGGAGCGCATCATCTTTGGACGGTGATGATCAAAGAGCCGGCGACGCAGACGCCTCCGCCGCGTGAGGTCGAAGAACCAACCACCTGCCCGCGTTGCGGCGAATCGCAGGACCTCGCCAAGGTGAAGGGCTGCATCAAGTGCCTTCGCTGCGGATTCAAATTCGACTGCAACGGATGGTAGATCGTTCGAGTCGTTCGAGCCGTCCGGACGTTCAATGCGTTTCGGGCGTCAGCGAACGCGCTTGGGAACAAGGACGACGCTCAACACCCAACTGACGATGCTGACGATGAACGCGCCGACGAGCGCCGGCAGCCACCCTGTGAGCGCGAAGCCACTCACGAGATAAGCGGCCAGCGCAAAGCACACCGCATTCAGCACAAAGGTGAACAGGCCCAACGTAAGGACGGTGATCGGAAAGGCGAGGATGCCGAGCAGCGGCCGGATCGTCGCGTTGATCAGCCCGAGGATCACGCCCGCTTTCAGGGCGGCGAGCGGGGAGGCGATTACCACACCGGGCACGAGCGCAGCCGCAATGAAGATCGCCACCCCGTTGAGAACCAGCCGCAGCAAAAATCGCATCTGATCAGTATCGCCGGACTTGCCTGACGGGCGCGCGGCTTGCAAAGCGACGTCGGTGTTCCGGCCTCAGCCGGATCTTGGGAGGGTTGCATGCGTTCGCTCTGGCTGCTCGTGCTCATGGTGCTGGCGGCGATGACGCTGACCGGCTGCGAGGTGATTGGCGGGATCTTCAAGGCTGGCGTCTGGACCGGCGTGATCGCGATCGTGCTGGTAGTGATCGTCGTCGGCTTCATCGCCGCAAAGATTCGCGGCTGAGCCTGCCGACTGGAACAGGCGCGTCCGGACCGGTCTGCGCGGTTCGCGGAGTCCTTCTGTTCGATAATCCTTGCGCGATGCCGGTCGCGCGAGACTTCACAATACGGACGGCCACACCCGCCGACTTGCCAGCGCTCGGCAGGTTTGGTGCAGCGCTACTGCGCACGCATCACACGTTTGATCCTGACCGCTTCATGGCGCCAGGCTCCGAACCTGAAGCCGGCTACGCCTGGTTCCTCGGCACCCAGCTGCGAGATGACGCCGTGATCCTCGTTGCCGAGCGTGACGGCAGCGTCATCGGGTACGTGTACGCCGGCCTCGAGCCACAATCATGGAAGGAGTTGCGCGAGGCTGCCGGCTTCGTTCACGACGTGTACGTAGACGATGATTGCCGGCGCACCGGCGTCGGCGCCGCCTTGATTGAAGCCGCAATCGCGCGCTTGCGAGACAAGGGCCTGCCACGAGTGGTGCTGTGGACCGCCGAGCACAATGTCCGCGCGCAACATCTGTTCGCGCGTCTCGGCTTCCGGCGAACGATGGTGGAGATGACGCGGGAGCTCTAAAAGCGAACCACAGCCCGACTGACTCTGCATTACAGGCGGTCGTGCCGTTGCGGCCTCTGCTCCCGCGCGCCACATACTGAACCCGTCCTTGAGCATGATCGTGTAGCATGCGCGCGGGAATCGCGCTTTCGCACGTCCCTTGTCATGTGGATTCTCGGACATGTCCAGCGACGAACAGAAGCTCGACATCGGGATGAGTGCGGCCTACCGCGCGTGGCGCGAACGTCCCGACGACTCCCCGGACGCCGGCATCAGCATCAGCCTCACGTTCACGGGCCCGCTGGCGGAGATCGAAGCGCTCGGCTTCGAGACGCACGCGGTCCTCGACGATGAACAAGCGCTTGGCGTGGTGCGCTTCAAGGACATTCCCGCCCTCAACGAACATCAAGGCGTGATCTGGATTGCGGCCGGCCGCGCGCCGAAACCGGACCTCGATACCGCAGCGAGGGATATCAGCGCGCGCGCAGACATGCTGACGGGCGGTGTGCCCGACGGAGGTGTGTGGCATGCGGACGTGTCGAGCGGTGCACTCGCGTCCATACCAAAGGGGACGGGCAAAGGCGTTATCGTCGCGATCATCGACACCGGCATCGACTACACCCATCCGATGTTCGTCATCCCCGGGTCGTTGCCGAGAAAGACGCGCATCCGCCGCATCTGGGATCAAGGGCTGACGCCAGCCGCCGTGACCGACTGTCCGCCGGTGCAGCTCCTGGCCTCCGCACACACCTACGGTGTCGAGTTCGATCGGAACGAGATCGACGCGGCGCTGGGCGGCGGCGCGGCGCTCGCGCATCGCGACTGTGATGGACATGGCACGCACGTCGCGGGCATCGCCGCCGGCGGGACCGCCTTTCCGCTTTTCTTCGGCGACGCGAGCAAGGTGGGGATTGCGCCGGAAGCCGACATCATCGCCGTCAAGTTCCTCGACACTCCCGACGAGGTGTTCTACCGCATGCCCGACGGGTCAGTCGGACCGGCAGTAGGCGAGGCGATGAAGTTCAGGGATGCCATCGTCTATTGCCTCCGCACCGCGCGTGACGTTTTCGACAATCAGCCGGTCGTCATCAATATGAGCTTCGGCGACAAGTCCAAGCCCGGTGACGCACTCGACGAGGAGGCGCGCTTTGTCGACACACTGCTCGACCCGGCGGCGTCGGCGGGCAGCTTCCATTTTCCGAAGCGCGCTGCGGTCGTGAAGTCGATGGGCAACGAGGGCGGAAGCGACCACACACAGCGTGTCGGCCGCATCGAGGTGCCGGCGTCCGCCGCCGACCCGACGTCAGGCGAGATCGTGGTGCCCTTCCTGCTGGTCGACAGCAGAAACGGGTCGGAGACGTTGTGGCAGCGCTGCGCCAACGAAGTGTACAAGCCGGACATGAGCCTGCACTTCTGGTACCGGGACGCGCCACCGCCGGCCAACAGCGTCAAGTTCGCCGTGCGGTCTCCCTTCGGCGGTGCGTTCAGCAGCGAGGTCGCTCCCAACACCACACTCGCGATCGGGATCAACGCCACCGTCGGGCCGCCGCGGAAAGACGACATGGTGACCGCTGCCGCGACGGTTCACCGCATCACGATCGAGCACAAGGACGTACCCGGCGTCAGGCACCCGGCCGGACACATCGTCAAGCGCAATTACGTGCGTGTTTCCGTCAGCCCGAAGGAGAGCGGGGGCACGTTCTCGTATCACGCCGGCATCTACGAGGTGCGCATCACGGCGCCGAGCGGCACGGTCCTCTTCGTCCAGGGCGAGTACGTGGACTGGAACGGCGGGCCGATGGTATTCCGGATGAACGACAAGCTGCAGAACGGCACCAATCGGCACACGAACATCGTGGCACTCGACGATTCGTCTTCCGTTGACAGCTATGGCCAGCAGGTCCTCACCGTGGCCAACTACACCGACCTCGCCGATCCGCATCCAATCGAGCCGCTGGCGGCGCACGCGATCTCGTCGACGTCGTCGCGTGGGCCGATTCGCGATTTCTCCGACCCGGCGCAGCCACCGTTCTGCGCCAAGCCGGACATCGCCGCGCCTGGCCACAAGATCAACTCGGCGCTGAGCCGGCACACGAACACACCATTCACCTGGTGGCCGGGGTGGTGGCTGGGCAACCGCTTTCAGGAACTGAACGGAACGAGCATGGCCGCGCCGGTCGTTGCCGGTGTCGTCGCGCTGCTGTTCGAGAAGAAGCCCGATCTCAGCGTCATCGACGTGCGTAAAGCGCTGTTCTTTGCTCCGCGCGACGCCGTGAATCCGCCGAAAACGTCACCCGATGCGGTGAAGGCGTACGGCGTCGGCATGGTCGACGCGTTGAGCAGCCATAACAAGGCGTAAGAGACGGGCGGCAGGCTGCTGACAGCCCGTACGTCCAAGATCGTGTAGCATGCGCGCGGGATTCCCATCCCGCTGTCTCACCTCCGTTCCGGAGTTCTCGGTCATGTCCACCGATGAACAGAAGCTCGACACCGGGATGAGTGCGGCCTACCGCGCCTGGCGCGAACAGCCCGACGCCTCACCGGACGCCGGCATCAGCGTGAGTCTCACGTTTACGGGTGCTCTGTCGGAGATCGAAGCACTCGGCTTCGAGACGCACGTCGCCCTCGACGACGAGGAGGCGCTTGGCGTGGTGCGCTTCAAGGACGTTCCCGCCCTCAACGAACATCAAGGCGTGCTGTGGATTGCCGCCGGTCGCGCGCCGAAAGCCGACCTCGATACTGCAGCGACGGATATCAGCGCGCGTGCAGACGTGCTGAGTAACGGTATGCCCCTCGGTGGGGTGTGGCACGCCGACGTGGCGACCGGCGCACTGGCGCACGTGCCGAATGGAACAGGCAAGGGCGTCATCGTGGCCATTATCGACACAGGTATTGACTATACCCACCCGATGTTCATCATTCCCGGGTCATCGCCCAAAAGGACCCGCATCCGGCGAATCTGGGATCAGGGACTCACACCGGCGGCCGTGACGGACTGCCCCTCGGTGCAGCTCCTGGTGTCCGCACACACCTACGGCGTCGAGTTCGATCGGAACGAGATTGACGCGGATCTGAGCGGCGGTACGCCGATCGCGCACCGCGACTGTGATGGACACGGCACGCACGTCGCGGGCATCGCCGCCGGCGGGACAAGATTTCCGCGCTTCTTCGGCAATGCGAGCAAGGTGGGGATTGCGCCGGAAGCCGACATCATCGCCGTCAAGTTGATTGACAACCCGGACGAGCTGTTTTACCGCATGCCGGACGGCTCGGTCGGACCGGAAGTGGGCGACGGGATGAAATTCAAGGACGCTGTCGTCTACTGCCTCCGCACCGCCCGCGAGCTCGGAAACGCACCGGTCGTCATCAATATGAGCTTCGGCTGGGACGAGCATCCGGGCGACGCCCTGGACGACGAGGCGCGCTTCGTCGACGCCCTGCTCGATCCGGCGGCGTCCGCCGGCAGCCTCCATTTTCCAAAGCGGGCTGCGGTCGTCAAGTCGGTGGGCAACGAGGGCGCAATCGACCTTCCTACCGAGCGTGTTGGCCGCATCGAGGTGCCCGCGTCAGCCACCAACCCGACCTCGGGAGAGATCGTCGTTCCGTTCGAGCTGTTCGACGGCCGATCCGGTGCGGAAACGTCGTGGCGTCGCTGCGCGAACGAAGTATTCAAACCCGACATGAGCGTGCACTTCTGGTATCGGGCGCCACCACCGCAGGACGATCGCGTCAAGTTCGCCGTGAGATCTCCGTTCGGCAGCGACTTCGGCGGCGACGTCGGTCCGAATACCACACTGGCGATCGGCATCAATGCCGTGGTCGGTCCGCCGCGGAGAGATGACCCAGTGGCGGCGGCGCCGACGGTCCACCGCATCACGATCGAGCACAAGGACGTACCCGGCGTCCGGCATCCGGGCGGACACATCGTCAAGCGCAATCACGTCCACCTCTTCGTCAGCCCGAGGGAGAGCGGCGGCACGTTCTCGTATCATCAGGGCATCTACGAGGTGCGCATCAAGGCCCCGATCGGCACAGTCATCTTCGTGCAGGGCGAGGTCGAGTTCTGGAACGCAGACGACTGCGTCGAATTCCGGATGAACAGGACGCTGCGGAACGGTACCAGCCGGCATGCGAACATCGTTGCCCTCGCCAAGGACTCGACTGCCGTCGACACCTTCGGCCAGCGTGTTATTACCGTGGCCAGCTACGCCGACGTCGCCGATCCAGACCAAGCGATCATGGCGCACGCGATCGTCCCCTCATCATCGCGCGGGCCAATTCGCGACTTCTCCGACCCGCCGAAGCCGCCGTGGTGCGCCAAGCCAGACATCGCCGCGCCCGGCCACAAGATCAACTCGGCGATGAGCCGGCACACGCAATCACTCAGCCTGTGGCCAGGCTGGTGGTTGGGCGACCGCTTTCATGAACTGGGCGGAACGAGCATGGCCGCGCCGATGGTTGCCGGGGTCATCGCGCTTCTGCTGGAGAAAAAACCCGACCTCACCGCCAGGGATGTGCGCGATGCGCTCTACTTTGGTGCGCGCGACGCCGTGCGACCCCCGAAAGAGTCGCCCGAGGCCGTGAACGCTTACGGCCGCGGCAGGGTCAACGCGTTGGGCACTCACAACAGCCCATAAGAGACGGAGCGAATGGCCGAAGAAGTCTACGTTGCGAGGCTGGGCGCCTTCATTGCGCGCGCGCTCGCCTCCACCGGCAGCTTCAGCGCCGATCTGGACACCGAGGCGCTCGGATTCCAGATGCCGGAGGCGATCCGCAATGATCCGGCCGTCACTGCGGCGGGGCGGGCGCTTGGCGAAGGAGCGGGTCTGCTGCGTGCCGGCGCCGATGCGCTCGATGCCGCGATCGCCAGCGGCAACCGCGTCGAGCTCGTCAAGGCGCTCGCGCAGCTGTTCGAAGGCGTCTATCGATTTGTCGACGGCGCAGACGCGCTGGTCGGCCACATCAACGCAAAGGCCGCGGCACTCGCGCCGCCGAACCGCACCGCCGTCCAGGGATTTGCCGCACTCATTCCGCGGCGCGCGATCGACTTCTTCGTCGTCAAAGCGCTCGAGCGCCATCGGCCGACCGTGAAGTTCCTGCTCGAACTGCTCGGCCTGATCGAGCGGCGTCAGTTCGATGCGTCAGGCGCGCTCAACGAGCCGCCGTATGTCCGTATCGAGCTGAAGCTCGATCGCATAGGCACCCTGGTACGCGATCCGGCGGCGCATTTCGCCAACGTGTACGGCTGGGGAACGACGGCGTTCGATCCGATCGACATCCTCCAGGAGGCGCTGGCGTTCTATCCGACCCAGTCCTCGGTCAAGGTCGGCAAGGTCGCCGGTGATGCGTTCCTGCAGACCGGTCCCTTCCGCTGGAGCCGCGACAGCTCGGTGGCGCCGCCCGGCATGCTGCTCGATGTGTCGAAGACGTTCACGAAGACGTTCGACACCCGCGTCGAGATCTCGCCGACATGGGGGCTGCAGTTCAAAACCGACCTCTCGTTCGGTGGCGGCATCATCTTTCGGCTGAAGCCGCCGTTCGATTTCTCGGCGGGGCCAAAGACGGGCACGGCGAGCGGGTCCGTGTCGTTCATCGTCAATCGCAACGACAGCGCGCGCGGTGTGACGATCATCGCCGGCAACGATCTGCTGCAGCTCACCGCCGACAACGTCGGCGTGGGCGCCGAGCTGACGGTTGGCGCGAGCACGGCCGGTGCCGTCGCGATCGATCCAGGCGTGATCGGCGAGCTGCAGAAACTGACGATCACCATCGGCTCGAAGGATTCCGACAGCTTTCTTGCGTCGTTGCTCGCGAAAGCGAACATCACGGGGACCTTCGATCTTGGACTCGGGTGGAAACCGAAGGAAGGACTTGTCGTCAAAGCCGCGGGCGGTCTCGAGATCGGCATTCCGATGCACCAGAGCCTCGGCCCGGCCACGTTCGAAACACTGCACCTGATCCTCAAGATCAATCCTGACGGATCGCTCGCGCTCGAGACGTCGGCCTCCATCAAGGGTCGCGTCGGCCCGTTGACCGCCGTCGTCGAGCGGATGGGTGCGGCGGTCACCCTCGCCTTCTCCAACGCCGCCGACAAGGCGCTTGGTCCTGTCGATCTCTCGCTCGGTTTCAAACCGCCGAACGGCGTTGGACTGCTGGTCGACGCGGGAGTGGTTCGCGGCGGCGGTTATCTGTACCTCGATTTCGACAAGGGCGAGTACGCCGGCGCGCTCGAACTGGTCTTCTCGGAGTTCCTGGCGCTCAAGGCGATCGGAATCATCACGACGAGAATGCCGGACGGGTCTCCGGGCTTCTCGCTCGTGATCCTGATCACCGCCGAATTCGGTCCGCCGCTGCAGCTTGGATTCGGGTTCACGCTGGTCGGCGTCGGCGGCCTGCTCGGCCTGCATCGCACGATGATGCTGGAAGAACTGGCGGAAGGCGTGCGGACCGGCGCCGTCGACAGCGTCATGTTCCCGGACGATGTGATCGCCAACGCGCCGCGCATCATCTCCGACCTGCGCCGGTTCTTCCCGCCGGAGCAGGGGACGTTCCTCGTCGGCCCACTGGCGAAGCTCGGATGGGGGACGCCCACGCTCGTCAGCGTGTCGCTGTGCGTCATCGTCGAAACCCCGCCCGGCAACATCGCCATCCTCGGCGTGCTGAAGTGCATCCTCCCGGACGAGGACGCGGCGCTGCTCGTGCTGCAGGTGAAGTTCATCGGCGCGCTGGAGATGGACAAGAGCCGGCTGTGGTTTTTCGCGTCGCTGTTCGGCAGCCGCGTGGTCTACCTGACCATCACCGGGGAGATGGGGGTTCTGGTCGCGTGGGGCACCGAGAAGGAAGGCCTTCTCAGCGTCGGCGGCTTTCACCCGAAGTTCAGCCCGCCGCCGCTGCCGTTTCCGACGCCTGCACGCGTCTCCTTCTCGATCATCAACGAGCCGTTCGCGCGGATCCGCGTAGAGGGCTACTTCGCGGTGACGTCGAACACGGCGCAGTTCGGCGCCGCGGTGGAGCTGTTCTACGGCGCCGGCGATTTCGGGCTGAAGGGACACCTCGGACTCGACGCGCTGTTTCAGTTCTCGCCGTTCTACTTCATCGTCCTGTTCTCGGCGTCGATGAAGGTCGACGTGTTCGGCGTCGGCCTGTTCTCGGTGCGGATCCGCGGCCAGCTCGAAGGCACCTCGCCCTGGCACATCGAGGGCGAAGGCTCGATCTCGCTCTTCTTCTTCGACATCGACGTGCCCTTCTCGCATACGTGGGGCGAGTCGGCGGATACCGTGCTCCCCGACATCGCGGCGCTGCCGATCATCAAGGCCGAGCTCGAGAAGCGCGAGAACTGGATGGCGCTGCCTCCGGCGGGAGCGCGATTGTCGGTGAGCCTGCGCAAGACCGAGGCCGCGGCGGCGCTCGTGCTGCATCCGCTCGGCGTGCTCCGCATCAGCCAGCGCGCGGTGCCGCTCGACCTGTCGATCCAGCGGATCGGCAATCAGAAGGTCTCCGACATCGACAGGGCGGCGATCACGGTGACGGCGCCCGGCCTCGTGCAGAAGGCGCAGGCGCTCGAACAGTTTGCGACGGCGCAGTTCCAGGACCTGGATGCGGCGGCGAAGCTGTCGGCTCCCGGCTACGAGCCGCAGGTCGGCGGCGTCGACGTATCGGCCTCCGGCTCCGAGACACAGACCACGCATGCAGTGAAGCGAGTGGTGCTGCACGAGCTGATCACGATCGACAACAACTACAAGGAGCACCAGCAAGGTTTCTTCAACGTCGGCATCGACTGGTTCAGGCGCCTGCTTGGCAGCAACGCCACCGCACGCTCGACGCTTTCACAGGCGACGAAGGCAGCGAAGGTGCCGTTCGCGGCGCGCGTGAAGACGGATGCCCCCGGATTCGTAATCGCCGACATGACCGACAACTCCGCCTGGGGCGGCGCGCCAACCTACGCGTCGCATGCCAAAGCGCAGGACGCACTCGCGGGGCACATCAAGTCGACGCCCGCGATGGCCGGCAAATACCACGTCATTCCCTCGGCCGAAGCGAAGGCCGCATGAGCGACCCGATCGGCACCTACACGTTTCTGCCGTGGGTGCGGCGCGGCCTTGCCAATCGCATCGGCGCGTCCAGCGCGATGCGGCCGTCGATTGCGGTGACGCTCGACATCGAAGGAATGAAAGGCAGCACCACGCTGGCGGCAACCGTGCAGCGCGACGTGGAGCTGTACGGCCCTGGGGACGTCATTGGCGTCGATGCAGCGCAGATCAGCCGCATCGAACCACCCCACTGGATCACGAACTTCGAGCCCAACTATCTCGTCGCGATCGAGTTCTACGACGAAGATTTTCCGTGGCGCTACACCCCCGCGGCACCTGCCGGCCGGCGGCTCCTGCCGTGGCTTGCGCTCATTGTTCTCGAGGAGCAGACCGAATTCGAAGAGGGCGGCAACGTGTCCGGACGGCCGCTCCCCTATATCACCGTCACGGCTGATTTCACCGACGTCTTTGCAGACCCCGCTGAAGCGTGGGCCTGGGCGCATGCGCACTTCAACGCGGAGTTTTCGCCTGCGGTCGTCGAGATCGATCCGGCGAAGGCTGCGCAGGGAGCACAGCATGTGATCGACACGGCACCGGATACGGCCTGCTCGCGATTGCTGTGTCCTCGCAAGCTCAAACCGAGAACCGGTTATCACGCGTTCCTGATTCCGGCATTCGAAACCGGCAGGCTTGCAGGTCTTGGCCACGATCCGAAGCCGCTCTTCGATGCTGCCGCCAACGGACTGAACGCGACCTCGTCTTCGAGGGGCGCGTACGCGGTGCCGGCGAACCGTCCGGAGCCGGCGAGCTTTCCCTATTACTTCCGCTGGTACTTCCGCACCGCGGAGAACGGCGATTTCGAGTCGCTGGTCAGGCTGCTCAAACCGAGGATCGTCGACAGCCGCGTCGGTCAGCGCGACATGGACGTGAGCGATCCGGCGCCGAACATCGTCGGGATCGAGAAGTTCGACGGAGTGTTGCGCCTGGGCGGCGCGCTCAAGGCGCCGTTCGATACGCTGCCGCAGAACGAGAAGGACGAATTCACGGCGTTCGACAACTGGGCGGACCCATATCCGCAGCCGTTCCAGGAGCAGGTCGCCGCGTTCCTGAATCTGGCCGATGAATATCAAGAGAAGGGGCCAGCGGCAAACGCGAACCCGGCGCTCGACGAGAGCATTCAGAACGATCCCGATCCCCTCATCACTCCCCCGATCTATGGGCGCTGGCATGCGCTGACCGAACGGCTGCTGACCCAACGCGACGGCTCGGATGCACCCAATCGCACGAACTGGGTACACGACCTGAACCTCGATCCGCGCTGGCGAGTCGCGGCCGGTTTCGGAACCACGGCCGTTCAGGACAACCAGGAAGAGTACGTGGCGGCCGCGTGGGAGCAGATCGGCGACGTGCTCGAGGCCAATCGCCGCATCCGGCAGGCGCAGCTGGCAAAAGTCGCGGGACGCCACCTCCATGAGCGCCATGTGCGCGGTGCCGCAAAAGTCTCCGGCGGAGCGCTGCTGCTGAAGGCGGCGCCGCTCAAGGCGCGCGTGGTGTCGGACGGCCTCACGATTCACCATCAGCTGAGGCAGAGCCCGCTCAGCGTCGCAGTCACCTCCTCTGCGATGAGACGTTCGATGCGGCCGTCTGGCAAGGTGGCCACGCGGCTGGCCCTGACAGAACCCGCCACCGCCGGGGCGATCGTCGGCCGTGCCAATGACGGCGCGATCTCCGCGGCGCCGCCCAAGCAGCCGCCACGCGGTCTACTGACACCGGACGATCTCGCTGACGCCGCTGCGCCACCAGCATCCGACGATGTGTGGGTTCGCCTGGGGCAATGGCTCGAGCGGCAGCGCACGCTCGCGATCGTGCTGATCGTTGTGGTGCTGCTGCTCGTCGCACTCGTGCTCGGGTTTGGTCCTGGCGCCTTTACGGCGGTGGCCGCGCTGGCGGCGGCGGCCGCTGCAGTCTGGCGGCGCGCGGTCCGGGCTGCTGATCGTCAGGCTGCAGCCGACCGCCTGCGTGAAGAGGCGTTCACTCCGGCGACTGTCGACGCACTGCCCGGGTCGAGCGGCTTTGCCCTCGTCACCGATGTCGATCCACGCAACGACGTGCCGTCGATGGCCGTCCGGCGCGGGGAAACCGACAATAGAGCCGCAGTCGAATTCAAGAACGCGCTTCGCGACCAGTACCGGCTCGTCGCAACCAGCCGCACTGTCGGCTCCATTCCCGTTGCCGTGCCCCTTCGGCTCGATCGCGTCGCCACCGACATCGTCTCCGGCATCCGGCCGGAGCTGACGGTTCCACGATGGACGTTGTCCGGCATCACGATTCCGCCACGCATTCGCGACCAGGTCGGTGACGCGTTCGTCGAGATCATGGCGTATCCCGAATTCGACACGCCGATGTACGAGCCGCTCGCGAAGAAGGACAAGGACGGCTTCGTGCCGAATCTCCACCTCGTCGAGCCCGACAGCGTCACGCTGCTCGAGACGAATCAGCGGTTCATCGAAGCCTACATGGTCGGCGTCAACCACGAGTTCGCGCGCGAGCTGCTGTGGCGCGAGTACCCGACCGATCAGCGCGGCAGCTACTTCCGTCAGTTCTGGGACGTGCGGAAGAAGATTGCCGAAGCGCCCGACAAAGCCGCTGCCCGCGAAGCGCTGAAGGACATCAAGCCGATTCATCGCTGGCCGATCACCGGCGATCTGGGCGACAACGACAACCGGGAGGTCGGTCCCAAGCCGGAGGAAGAGCTCGTCCTCGTCATCCGCGGCGAGCTGCTCAAAAAGTACCCGAACACGATCATCAGCGCGCAGCGCGCCAAGTGGCAGCTCGCCGGCGGCGTGCCGGACAAGTCGAAGGAACGTCAGCTCGACGAGAGCACGCCGCCGATCTTTCCGTTGTACGAGGCGCGCGTCGAGCCCGACATCTACTTCTTCGGGTTCGACCTCAAGGCGAAGGATGCGCGCGGCGACGACACCGTGAACGACATGCCGGGGTGGTTCTTCCGCATCGAGGAGGTCCCCGGCGACGCACGGTTTGGATTCGACATCTCGCGTGAGCCGGGATCGGCGATCAACGTCTGGAACGACCTCGCATGGGCAGACGTGAATCCGGGCATCGCCGACGGGATGCCGATCCGGGTGGCGACGATCCCGACGCTCGCCCTGGTCGAACCGACCGGCAGCGTCATCGAGAAGCATCAGCAGTGGGAGTTCGATCGGTTCGTGCCGCTGGACCCGCAGCTGAGCGCGGCGGAGCTCGCCTACATCGCGCTACAGACGCCGGTGATCATGGCCGTCCACGCCTCGGAACTCCTCCCGAACCAGGAGCCAGTCAATGCCTGAGTTCGACGACGCAAGACGCCGATATGCCGATGCACAGCGCGCGGAAGCGGGCGCGAAGCTTGCGCACGTGCGCGCGGTCGAGGAGGTCAGGCGCCTCGAACGCGAGGCGAGAGATCACGTTCGCCGCGCACGCCGCGATCCGCGCCAACCAGGCGCTCCGGACGAACGTGCGGCCCGAATCGAGGAGGCCAGGCGCGAGGCGGAGCGGGGCCATCGTGCGCTGGTCGACGCACGCGAGCGGGTCAAGAGCGCGGCCGCCGATTTTGCGATCTTCACCGACCCGATCCAGATCGTCGGACGGTTCCCGGACGACGTTCCGATTGCGCTGTTTCCGCTGCGCCTCGAGACGCGATTCCTGACCACGACGATCGGCGATGCATCGCGTCGCCTGCTCTGTGTGCGCGTGTTTCCCGACGACGCGCTGATCGACACATTTCAGTCGCAGATCGCCGCCGCGGAATTCGACAACGTGGTCATCTACTGGGTACAGCGGTGGCGTGCAGGTGGCCGCGTCGCTGGCCATCGCGCCGCCTGGGCGCAGCTGGTCAGAGCGTATGGCGCCGGCCGCGCGAAGTGGCTCACCGAACAGGTCGCGCCGCTGAATCCACAGGACGAGCCGTCGATCGCCGCCGGCGAACACGTGCTGGTGGTCCGGCCACCATCGCCGATCGCCGCGGCGGAGCGGAACGCGATCGCACAATTCTGGGCGCACGTGTGGTCCTCCAGTGGCGCGGACAGGAACTCCGCGTTCGCAACGCTCACTGCCGCTGTCGGCGCCGTCCGCGCATCCGAGATCGAGGCGCAGCTCGAGCCGGTCAATCTGCGCGACACCGCTATCAAGCCGTCGCCATCGTTGACAGCCGTGGTCGCGTTTCTCGATCTGCCTGACCCTTCGACGCTGCCGATCTCACAGCAAGCGTGGACGACCGCCGCCCGCGCGCGATTTCTGCCGGAGCGGCTGGTGCTGATGGCGTTCCGCAACAGTCAGCAGGTGCTCGTGCAGGTCGGCGAGCCGATACCGGCGGAACTGCAGATCGGTCCCGACCCGTCAGCCGCTCCCGGTGAGCAGATCGAAGCCGATGCCGAGGATCTGGTTCTCCCCGAGGCACTGCAGTGGACCGTCGATTTCGAAGAAGCCGTGAAGAAGGGAATGGGATTCCGCGTCGACCTCACCGAGCGTGCGCTCGAGCCAACGTTCGATCGTTTGTTCGTGGCCGGCATTCGCGTGGCGAGCGATGCGGACCAAGGTGCGAAGGAGCTCTCCGAGTTGATTGCGCACCATCAGCGGAGCCGCAAAGGCTTCACGCTGCTCCCGCAGGGACGCGCCACCAACAACACTGACGAGGCAACGGCGGGCTACACGTGGTGGGAGGACCCGGACGAAAGCTTCCGTCATTTCTTCGAAGCCGATCAGGCTGACGACCCGACGTCCTGGGAGCGCCGGAAGGACGGCGCCTGGCTGGCGGGAATGCTCGGCGTCGCGCCGGCGGTGCTGTGCCGATCCGTCAACTACTACGGCACCGACCAGGCCGAGGCGCGGGCCATGAACATGGCGCTCTGGCCCGCCACGCTCGGCTACTACATGGAGCAGATGCTCGAGCCGGTCTTCACCGACGACACCGTGCTCGACACACGCGAGTTCTTCAACCGCTTCGTCATCGGGCGCGGAACCGTGCCGTTGATTCGCATCGGACGGCAGCCGTACGGCGTCCTGCCCGCCACGGCGTGGTCGAAGATGGCGTGGTGGAAGGAGGCGCCGTACGCCCGCACCGCGCGCCTGCTGAACCTCCCTTCGTCCGACTATCTCGACGGATTGTTCCAACTGACGGAGCGCGCGGTCGCGATCTGGGGTACCCTCGCCAACGCTGTCGCTCACGTCGGCAACCCCGGACCCGACCCGCAGCAAACGCTCCTCGACATCGTCGGCCTGCATCCGACCTCCGCCGAGTTCTATCAGCGCTACTCGCAGACGTTCACGCAGTACTACAACGCGCTCGGGTTTGCGACCGAGCCGGTGAGCGCGCCCGTCGGTGCCGCGGCGAAGGCATCTGCGCAACGTGGACTGCAGGCGCTCGCGCAGCTGGGGTGGACAATGCCACCCGGCAGTCCGCTGCCCGACCTGCTCGAGAAGATCTTCCTGAAGGCGCCCAACCTGCTGAAAGGAGACCTCGTCGACACGGAGCTGTCGGACACGAAGCGCTTGACGGTCACACGCGCGGACGGGCGCAACTACATCGACTGGCTGCAATTTGCAGCGCGCACCTCGCACGATGCGCTGCGCAAGCAGGAGGGGTTCGCCGATCAGATCCCGACGGCGATGCTGTACTTGCTGCTGCACCACGCGCTCGATCTCGAATACGTACACACCGACCTCGTGTACCGGCGAGATGCGCTGGTGCTGAACGAGGCCACGTTCAAGGCCGAGCGCAGGGAACCGAAGTTCATTCACGTCGCCGACGCCAATCGCAGTCGCTGGTCGAGCCTGTATCGCGCGGAGCCGGCGGTGACCGGCGACGCGGCGCTGCGCATGGGCGACTTCATCCCGACCACGCTGATTACGCGCAATCCGTACCTGAACACACAACTGTCGGCGCTCGACACGCTGAAGACCGCAACGACCGGCGCGCTGGAGCGCGCGCTGGTCGAGCATCTCGACTGCCTGACCTACCGGATGGACGCGTGGCGGCTCGGGATCCACGCCGTGCAGCTCTCCCACATGCGCGGCGAGTCGGCTGAAGGCTTCGCCAAGGGTGGCATCTACCTCGGCGCCTACGGCTGGCTCGAGAACGTCCACGCCGAGTCGCGCACGTTGGATCCCGTATTGATTGACGACGAAAGTCTGGCGGCAATTTTCGCGAAGGCGGACGAGCCACCGCTGGTGCACGACTCGTCGAACTTCGGCCACATCCACGCGCCGTCGCTCGACCAGGCGGTGACCGCGGCCATTCTCCGGAATGGGCACCTGGCCAACGCCACACCCGGCGCGCTGGATCTCCTCGCCATCGATCTGAGCTCGGAGCGCGTCAGGTGGGCACAGCAGACGATCGAGGCGCTGCGGAATGGGCTGTCGCTCGGCGCGGTGCTCGGCTATCGACTCGAACGCTCGCTGCACGACGAACCGTCGGTCTTTCTGGACCGGCTGATTTACGAGTTCAGGCGCGTCTTTCCGCTCGCGGCCAACCGGAATATGACCACTCGTGAGGCGGATCTCGACGACATCACGAAAGCGGAGTCGCGCAACGTCGTCGACGGCCTCGCGTTCGTGGATCACATCGCGACGTCCGGGATCACGACATATCCGTACGGTCTTGCCGATATGCCGATGCTCGCCGACCTTGTTCAGCCGGGCTCGCCACCGGCTGCCCAGATCGGGATTCTGATCGATCGTGCGGTCGCCGACATGCGTCGCGTCGCCGATGCAGTGGCCGACCTTGGCATCGCGGAAGGCGTGTATCAGATGGTGCGCGGCAACTACGACCGTGCAGCCGGAACGCTCGACGCGTTCTCGAAGGGAACCTATCCGCCGCTGCCGGAAGTGAGTGCGACGCCGCGCAGTGGACGATCGCTGACGCATCGCGTTGCGCTGCATCTGCAGGGAGGCGTGCTGCCGGGCGCTGCCGGGAATACGTCCCCGCGCGCGAAAGGCGAACCGGCGCTGGCGAAATGGCTTGCCGACCAGTTGCCCACTCCCGCCTCGGTGTTCGCCCGCGTTGTGTGGCGGAATACCGCTGCCGCGACGGACGGCTCGCTTACGGTAAGCATGGCGGATCTCGGCCTGACACGCGCCGACCTCTTTTACATGCTGGATGCCGGCGGGGCGCGCGACATGCCCGCGTTCGATCACCTGCTGATTGATTTCGCCGAGCAGCACGGCATGCCGCCGCCGCGTCACGATGCGGTGTTCTCACTCGAATACAAACCGGACGGCATTGCCGGCATCACGCTCTTCGAGCTCACGCCGCTGGTGCGGGCGCTGCGAGGTCTCGTGCTCGGCGCGCGCGCGTTGCGTCCGACCGATGTGTCGCTGCAGAACGAAGCGACTCGCGCCGAGGATGACGCGGTCGTCATTCGTGCGGACAAGGCACAGGCGGTGCTGACGGAACTGCAGGGGACGTTGCCTGCAGTGAATGCGTTCATCGCCACGCTCGACGCCGCGGTCGGCGAAGGCGTTGCCGCCGCTGATGCCGCCGACGCGGCCCGAGACAACATCGATGGCTGGATCGCCGACTACGCGGCGGCCGTGCGCCCCGTGGCACCGTTCGGACTCGTCGCCGCGAGCTTGACGACGGCCGTGGAAGCCAGACGTCCGCGCTTGACGGCGATGATTGCCGCCGTCGACGAAATCATCGATCGATGGCATGGTAAGCAGGACGAGTACAACGCAGTGATGACGACATTTGCGGCGCTTCCCGCCACCGCCACCGACGAGGAGCGCACCCAACTTCTCATCGCTGCTGGCCGCATTGTCTCGACCGTCGTGATCGCTCCGCTTCCGCCGACGATTGCCGGCCTCGAGACTCAGGTGGCGCTGCTGCGCATGGCTCTCGACACCGCTCTGACCAGTCTGCAGGCACTTCGTGACAATGCCGCGCAGACCGGTGCGACCCTCGTCGCGCTCACCGCATTTCAGCCCACTCTCGATGCAGTCGACCAGACGCCGTTCGCGCTCGAGCCGCTTCGACAGTCGGTGCTCGGCCTGGCGCGCGATCTGCTTCAGAAGGCGATCTTCCTGCGCAACGACATCAATCGGCGCGTTGTCAACGCGACCGATGCACTGGCGCGGGCGGCAGCGGCAGCGGGCAGCAAGGCGCAGGCGGCCGTCGAGGAGGCCGCGCACGCGCTGCTCGGCGATGCATTCGTCGTGCTACCGGAGTTCAGGCTGCAGAGCGATCGGCTCGCTGAATGGGACAACGCGTGGACCAACCAGTCGAGTCTGTTCACGCATCTGACGACGGGACCGGAAGCCACACGGTTTCCGCTCGACGACTGGCTGCACGGAGTCGCACGTGTGCGTGAGCGGCTGCGCCATCTGGAGCAGTCGATTCTGCTCGGCGAAGCCCTCGGCGCCACGCGGCCGCCGGTGCTGACCGCGCTGCAGTTTCCCTATCGGCCGGACGATCGCTGGCTCGCGCTGCGCTTCCCGGCGACGTTCCCCGACGGCACGCCGTTCGCGCTCGATGAGGACAAGCTCCTCTACTCGGCCCATTTCGCCGCCGATGCCGAGATCGATCCGGCGCAGCCCAACGCCACGTACTCGGGTCTGCTCCTCGACGAATGGGTCGAAGTGATCCCAGCCGAGGACGCGAACACAGGACTCGCGTTTCATTTCGATCGTCCGAACACCGAGGCGCCGCAGGCCATCCTGCTGGTCACGCCGCCCGTGCATCGCGGCGCCTGGCAGTGGCAGGACGTCGTCGACGCGATGCACGAGACGCTTGATTTCGCACGGATGCGCGCGGTGGAGCCGGCGCAGCTCGATCAAACCACGTTGGCGCCGCTGCTGCCCGCAATCCTGTCGGCGGTGACGGCGATTCCGATTACCGCAAGGCTCGACTTCGCGTTCAACAACAACGTACAGGCGGTCCTGTCGGAGCGTCCATGAACACATTCGCGGTTGTCCAGGACATCGACAAGGTCCTCTCAAACGTCATCCGCATACCGACCGCGGTGATGTGGAACCGCCTCGAGGGACGGCCGCGGCGCGCCGACTTCACGCGCGCGCTCCGGGCGGAAGTGCGCGACCCGCTCTGGATGATCACGCGGCAATGGCAGATCGGCGAGTTCATGGGCGACGACGCCGGATCGCCGGTGACCGCCAAGGTCGCATGGACGACCGATGTGGTGACCGAGGTGCACACCACCGCCGGCATCGAACCGCACAGACCGGATCTGCCGATCGAGGCGGTGATGGAAGCGCGCCCTCTGCCGCTCGTGCGCGCCGGCAGAGTGCACAGCGCCGATGTACGGCTTGCGATGGGCCGCTACTGGAAGCGGCTGCTCGAGAGTACGGGTCACGCGGTGCGGGTGTCCGCCTATCTGTCCGCCTACGGCTTCGTCGCGCCGAATCCCGGCGCCGAAGCGGACTTCCCGATCACCGCGCACGCCGCGGCGTGGCAGACGATGGCCGCTGTTGCCGGACGGGCGATCGACGGCGGACGCCTGTATCTCCATCTGACGACCCCGAGCGCCCACGCGTCGGACGGCCTGGGCCTCGTCGATCCCGAGAAGAAGCAGATCGACGATCTCGGCGACGAGTTCGTGAGTTGGGTGCGGCGGGTGTACTTCGAGCAGCCGGAGACCGTGAGCACGTGGAAACCCGGGCAGCTCGAATATACGATGGCGCTCTCGGCGCCCAACGGCGAGCAGCCCGCGGCCCTTTCGGCGGCGGAGTATCGGGGCGGGACACTCGACTGGTACAGCTTCGATGCCGTCGCTGCCGGCGCGGAGTATTCGGGAGGAATGACGCAGACGCCACAGGCGACGAGCTTCTTCCCCACCGCCGCGCAGTTCGACGGCATGCCGAACACGCGACACTGGACCTTCGAGGAGGGCCAGACCAATTTCGGCGACATCAAGCCGGACACGACTGACATTGCCAAACTGCTGCTCATCGAATTCGGGCTCGTGTTTGCGAACGACTGGTTCATGCTGCCGAGCGATCTGCCGGTCGGATCGCTGACGACGATCAGAGGGCTGGCCGTCACCAACGTATTCGGCGAGCGGTTCTGGATCGAGCCGGCCGTGACGGAGGCGGGAGACCAGAGCTGGCGGATGTTCCGTCTGACCGGCAAGGGAGCGTCCGACGGCCGGCTGTTCGTTCCTGCAACGGCGCCGGTCGGACTCGAGAGTCAGCCGGTGGAGGCTGTCGCCTGCGTGCGCGACGAGATCTCGAACATGGTCTGGGGCATCGAGACGACGGTGCAGCTCGCCGACGGCTCATCTCGGCGCGGGCGAGAGGTAGCGGCGGAACTTCATGCCCGCCATCAGGCCGCCGTGGTCGTCACGCCGCCCGCTGCGCCCGAGAACACCGCGGCGATCGCATACACGTTGATGACGCCGGTGGCGGAGCACTGGATTCCGTTCATTCCGGTGCGCGTCGAGGGAAGCAACCGCGAGATTCAGCTGCAGCGTGCGGCAATGCCGCGGCTGCTCGAGGGCCAGCAAGGTGTGACGCCGAAGAAGATCGTGCCGCGCACGGCGTTGCTGCGCGAGGGACTCGATGCCACGCCGGCCGTGGCGTATTACGTCGCCGAGGAGGAGATCGAACGTGCCGGCACGATCGTCGACACGCGGTGGCAGCGCTGCCGCTGGCGCAACGGTCGCGTCGTGACGTGGCTGAGCAACTATCGAACGACCGGTCGCGGCGAAATCTCGAGCGGCCTCGCGTTCGACCGCGTCACTCCGAAACCGATCCGCACGTCATAGGGCGGGTTGCGCCATGTGAGTGTGCACCACCCGTTGCCCTGCTACGGGATCCATCCGGGCAGCGCCGCCGCCTGCCGGATCCACGTCACCAGCTGCGTCTCGTCGATCGGGTCGTCCTCGCGGATGTCGAGGTAGCGCACTTCTTTGTGCTTGGACGTGCCAGGCGGAACAGGACGCAGCGACGTGCCGCGGAAGAAGGTCACCTTCACATACTTCGTGAAGGTGTGAAAGCTGAGGAACCAGCCGTGGCCTTCGACTCCGTAGAAGGGCGAGTTCCATTTGACCGCTTTGCACACGCCGGGGACGTGCGCCACGATGAGCGCATCGAGTCGGCGGCCGACGTCGCGTTTCCACCCCGGCATGGCCGCGATGTACGCCTGCACGGGCGCGTCGCCTTCGGCCTTGGCGATCTGAGGGTTGCCACCGGCGAGGAGGGTTGGCTTCGCGGTCTTCTTTTTCCCCGCGGTCTTCTTCGTCTTGCCAGCCACCGTGTTCACTCTAACTTAGACCCTGATTCATTGGTGTTCAATCGCGAAGCGAGCGGGTGGCGCCGGGTAGGGCTGATGATCGGTCACATGCCTTGCCACCGCGTGCGCGTGCGGGCACCGGCATATCGGCTGACGCCTCCCGCTGCGCCCGCCGGAAACTCGCCCTCCGACTCGGTACCCTCTCGCCCGCGCGTCGACTAGGGGGTCGTTCGTGGCGGAGTCCGCGTCGCGCAATCGGACCGCCAGTGGTACTTCGCGCGTACGGGAGCACGTGGACGGAAGTCGACGCGGAATCCTCGCTGCGGGCAAGTTTCGGCTGCGCAGTGCCGCGGCGGGCTCCGCAGGTCGGCATCAGCCGACATGCCGGTGCCTTCAATCAGCAGCGGCATGCCGACTGACGGACGCGTATGCCAGGCCGACGTACTGCGAAGCCGGAAATCGGGCGGAGCGACTCCGCCGCGCGTCTTCCTCCAGCGCGTTCGAGTTGTGGCGAGATAGCTCGAACGTTTTGAGCCGCGCGCCGCATATCGCGACGAGGCAGCAACTAGACGCGCGAGCAGCGTCAGAGTACGAGCGAGGACCGATTTCCCGGCCGCAGCATCCGCGTCCGGCAGGCGGCATGCCGCTGGCGACCCGTTGTCGCCGCTGATGCTGACGTGGCGCCGTTCGACGAGATCATCGACCGGGGCAATCGCCACGTTTCTGTAGTCAGCGTTGCCACCGAGCGGTTAGAGGCCGACGCTCGTTGCCTTTGCGAGCCGTCGTATACTGACGTTTTCACGAGGTCAATCGATGATGCAGTTCTCACCGCGCCAGTGGTGCGCCTGGGCAATCGTGGCGTGCGCATGCGTGGCGATCCCGCTCTCCGGCACGGCCCAGCAGACGGTGCCGTTCGAGGGCGGTACGCCAATCGCGCCCGCCGGCTTCGAGCCGCAGCCGATTCCTGCCGAACCCATTGAGTACGACACCGCCGAAGTGATGCGGATCCGCGTCGTTCCCGTCGCTCGCGGACTGGTGAATCCGTGGAGCCTGGCGTTTCTTCCCGACGGCACGATGCTGGTGACGGAAAAGGAAGGGCGCCTGCGGATCATTCGTCACGACGTGCTCGATCCCACGCCCGTGCCTGGCGTCCCGACCGTGCGCGTCAACGGCCGGTCCGGGCTGATGGACGTTGTGCTCCATCCGCAGTTTGCCGCCAACCGCTACATCTATTTCTCGTACCTGAAACCCGTCGGCACCGAGAGACAGGCCGCGTTGACGGTGGCGCGCGGCCGCTTCGACGGCTCCGCTATCACCGATCTGACCGACATCTTCAGTTGCGGCGCCGGCGTGAGTGGACCGTCGCGGCTGGCGTGGGGACGCGACGGCAAGCTCTATATGACCACGCCGAGCGGCGGGAACGGGAGCAGCTCACAGGATCCGAACAGCTACTCCGGCAAAATCCTTCGCCTCAACGACGATGGCAGCGTGCCGGCGGATAACCCGTTTGTCGGCCATACCGGACACAAGCCAGAGGTCTATACGTTCGGGCATCGCAACTCACTGGGCCTTGCTGTGCACCCGATGACCGGCGAGATGTGGCAAAGCGAGATGGGTCCGAATGGCGGCGACAAGATCAACATCCTGAAGCCCGGCGCCAACTATGGCTGGCCGATCGTGAGCCTCGGACGCAGCTACCCCGGTCCCTGGCAGGGGACGTTCTCGAAGGAAGGCATCGAACCGCCGGTCGTCTACTGGATGCCGTCGATCTCGCTGTCCGGCATGACGTTCTACACCGGCAACAAGCTCCCGAAGTGGAAGGGGGACATCTTCGTCGGCGGCCAACGGACCGGCGAGATCCCTGGCACCGGCCATCTGGAGCGCGTGCTTGTCAACGAGAAGCTGGAGGAGCTGCGCCGCGAGGCGCTGCTGGTGCCGCTGCGGATGCGGATCCGCGACGTGCGCCAGGGCCCCGATGAACTGCTCTACGTGCTCGTGGATCACGAGAACGGCGGCGTCCTGCGGATCGAGCCGTCGGCAACGCAGCAGAAACCGGTCACATCGTCTGCGCGCCCGCCGCGCTGAGACACGCGACCATTGACGTCTGATTGGCGCGCGGTCGTCGCGGAGATTAGGATGCGGTCGGAAAGGACAGTAAAATCAAGGGTCTACACAGAGTCGGGGCGTAGCGCAGCCTGGTAGCGCACCTGCCTTGGGCGACTACGATCCGTCTCCATCGCTTCCATCGCGTTCGAGGTTTTTCCTAGCGTTTTCTTCAATTCGGGGGTTCTGCTTTCGCTCGAAACGGATCCCAAAGCGGGTCAAAAAGATAGGGTTCTGCGACAGTTTCGCGACAGTAGAAGCAGGTGCGCTATTTTCTGCGAGAGCAGATGCTCTACTTGTGCGTACGCGTCGCAGGGTTCTGCGACAGGTGCCCGCGCGCGGGCTCGGAGGTAGCGCACCTGCTCACGACCTGCTTTTTCGGCAGGCGAGCCAGGTTTCGCGACAGAGTTTCGTGACAGTCGAGACCTGGGCTGGAAGACAACAGGTGCACACGATGTTGATTTGTCGGATCAGAATCCCAGGAGCACCTTGAGCTTCGCGGCGACCACGCTCCGCTGATCGGCGTCCAGCGCACCGAGATGGCGAGCGAGACTCGACGCGTGAATCGTCGCGAGCTTGTGGAGCCGAAGTGCGGATGGGACTTTGAGGTTCGTGGTTCGGAATGCCGGCTGCGTCGGGTCGAGAATGACGTCTGACGGCAGCGGCTGCGCCGGCAGCACGGACGAGATGTAGGCGACCAGCACCTCCGGAATAGAACCGACGGTCCCGGTGAGCAACAGCACCGGGCGCAGCTTCATCCCTGGCACGTCACCAAACGGAAACCGCGCCAGGTAGATTTCACCGGGCTGCATTCACCGGCTGGCCATCATCGAGCGTGTAGATGTCCTCGCGCGGATTGGACAGTTCGGCCGACCATTCCGAGGCGATGCCCTGAGCCCAGAGACTGCCCGCTTCGTCCTCGCTTGGCAGAACGATCAACCGCACCTGCCCCGCGGGGATTTCTGCGGGGACTTCCGCGTGAAGTCGGTGCTGTTCGTCAACTTGGCCGATCAATTCGATCGCTTTCATATGCGATATGTGCCTGCATGGCTTGTCGGACCTAAAGTCAAGTTTACCGCACTAGCCCGCGTAAACGCGATTTTCCCGGGGCTGAAGGGCACACCAGCGTTCTTGGCGACAGCGGCAACGTCGATTGAAACGCTACAATCGTGGGCGTGAGCAACCCAGTCGTGTTCCGCGTCTCGGAAGCTGAAGCCGCGCGCGATTTTCGGTCGCTCCTGGCACGTGTGCGCGCAGGCGCCGAAGTGGTGATCGAGCGTGATGCCGAGGATGTGGCGGTCATTCGTCCGGCTGCGCCGCACGTCCGTTTGCTGTCGGAGTCGCTTCGCTTGGCAAGGGAGCGCGGCTCGAGTGCAACACTCGACGGCGAGTTCGGCCGCGACCTCGAAGCGGTGGTCAGCAGCCACGACGAGCCGCTCACCCCGCCTTTGTAGTGTCGCGATTGCGGCCGAGCGCGGCGGCGACACCGTTGACGCCTTTCTCCAGCGTGTGATCGAGACGGCCGGCGACGAGGAAGCAGCCCTATCGGCCTGTCGGGGTTGTCGAACTCGTTCACCGCATTCACCGTGCGGATACCGCCGAACGGCATGTACGCCGCGAAGCCTTCGTCGAGGAGTTTCTCTCTGCTGTCGCCGTCCTATCCCTTTACCACGGACGTTGCCAGGCTTGCCGGCAAGCTCGATGCCGAGCGCAGAGCCGCGGTGTCGTGATTCCGTCGCCGATCTCCTGATCGGCGCCACGGCGGTGTCGCTCGAGTATTCGGGAATCCACGACTCTTCGGGCGCGTTCCGGGTCTGTCTGTTATTCAGCTCTGAAGATGCAGCAGGACGCCACGCACGCATTCCGGCAAGACAAGCGGGAATCTTTGGATTCTGAGCCCAATTCGACAGGGCAACTGACGACAGCCCGAAGCCACACGAGGCGATTTTCTTAAACTTTTCGACCACTCACCTCGATCGGGAACCACCCCAAGCCACCACCGATTGTCAGCCAATTGTCAGCCGATTGCTTGTCAAGAACCGCGAGGCCCTTCGGCTGCTCGCCGAGACGTGGTCTTCCTCATGCTGCGACCGCGGCGCTTCGACGGCTCGCCGTGGAGCGTCGTCATCGGATACACGAACGCGAAGGGGGAAAACGACAACAGCCCACGTTATCGATGCAGCTCGAAATCAACGACGGCATCCGAACGATCACCGCCTGGTCAGTGTGAATCGATGATTGGCTTGCTCGCAATGAGCGGGACGGACAGGACAGTGCCAATAGACTGCCCCCGGACCCAGTAGTGAACCGTCACAGTGCGTAAACGCGCCGACAAACGAGCCGGAACTGCTCGACCGACTGACGAACGCATCTACTACTCCCCAGATCTCGAGAGAGCCGGACCCCAGATCTTCTACGAATCCGAATCCGTACTCGCCGATCAAGAACCGAGCGATGCTGCCGCTGACGCCGATCTCGAAGTGGAAGCCAGTCGGCGGGTGGAAACGTGCGCCGCTCAATGTGCCTTCGTAGAGGAGCGGCAACGACGATCGCGGATGGGGACCGATTGCAAGTGTGTACGTGCGTTTTCGTGCTGTGTCAGGGAAGGCGGTACAAGCGCTGTCGGCGACGAGCGTTAAGCTGTACTCCCCGATAATGTCGGCGGAAGGGCCGGTTGGTTTCAAGCGAAGCCCGATTGAGTAGGGTGGCCCCTCGATTTTCTGAGTCGCCGGGAAGTAGCCCTCTTTTGAAGCACGCACGGTGACTGCGCCCGAGAAAGGGCCCGGCATCTTGAACTGGCCTAGGTGGTCCGTCATCGTAAATGCGCCGGCTTGTGACCCCTCCGTGATCTCCACCCGAGCGTCTGGCAGACCTCTGAATGCAGTGTCCTGGATCAACCCGGATAACGAAGATAGAGCCGGTGTGGGTTGAGCGGGAGCTGTGGGCTGATTCGGCGATGTGGGTGCAACCGGCGATGGCGACTTCGCGTCGCCACATCCAACGCTGACAATAGAAGCAGCGATCGCGATCGCACAGACGGCCACGCTCCGAGAAGTTCGCATACTTGGAAACTCACCCGCCGAGAGCAACTTCAACGGCGAGAGTGCAAAACGCGCAACCAGGTCATTGACGCGATAGCTCAATATCAAAGGTCCTCGTTGTACGGAGATCGCGGAAGTAAGGAGAGACAGGCTGGTACCCAGGTTTGGAGACATACAGCGAGAGCCCGAGCGAGGACAGCGGTTCATGCAGGCCGCACAGCATATACAGGCCATCATGATCCGACATCGTGGATGCAGCGGGTCCCCACCCCAGCCCGCCGCTGAAGTCGCCGGTGATGGACACACCAGACACCGGCCGAAGTCCCTCACGCGTCGCTTCAAGGACGCGACCGGTTAACGTCGGTTGCACAACCGGAAATGAGGGAGGAATACCGGTGGTCGAGAGGATTGCCGCAGAAACGACATGCAGATCGACGGTCGTCGCAGACAACCGCGTGCGACATGGCTGACGATAGCCAGCCTTCTCCGCCACGATCTTCCAGTCCTGTTGCAGCGCGGTTAAGCCGGGCAGGGCGTACCGCCCTTCGGAATCGCTGAAGGCTTTCGGCGGAAAGGATTGATACTCCGCTGATACATCGATCCCTGCACCGGCCAATGGGCGGCGGCCCTCGGCGGTGTACTCATAGACGACGCCTGTCAGCGTCAGCGTCGGCGGAGTCGCCGTCGCAGACGGCGGCGTCGGTGAGGGCACAGTGGGCGTACGAGTCCCGTCACAGCCTGCCAGGAGGACAGCGAGAAAGCCGACGCTCAGAATGCGTGCGATGTGGTGTTCACCTTGACTCGCGGTCACCTTTTCAACTCGATATCAATCACGGTGTCCGAACCCGCTTCGACAATCCTGTACAAGCCATCGCGCGAATATCCGGTCTGGTATGCATATAGTGAATCAAGACGGGTTTCGGGCAAGCCGCACACCAAGTAGCGACCGCTTGTATCGGTCCATGTGTTGGCGACGACGGTATCCATGTCGGCTTCCCACCCCACCCACGCGTCTGCGATCGGCTGCCGACCGGTCTCGGTGACTTCGAAAACCACACCCGAAACGGTCCGTGTGCCGGGCATGCGCGGCGGCGGGCGCGTGTTGCCGACAGCGAGATTCTCGCGGGATGTCAGCGTGAGGTCCTGAATCGCATCGGCGTCCAATGTGACCGTGGTCGCGCGCTGTTGCGTATACTGCAACAAGTCGCATTGCGTGGTCGCGTACACCCAGAACGACCCGAAATCGGCTTCGATGCCCGTGATGGTGTAGTGGCCTGCCGCGTCCGTCGTGCCGAGATGTGCGTACCAACTCCAGCGGCGACCGGCCGGATACGTCCGTGGCGACAGCTCCACCAGCGCTCCCTGAATCGGCTGTCCCGAGAAGCGCTCGACGACGGTTCCGGACAAAGTGACCGTGGGAACGGCCGGTGCCTGGGGAACGGTCGGCGCAGTCGGGACGATCGTCGTGTTCGGATGCCGCTGGTCGCACGCGCTCGACGCCAGCGTCACCACGCAGGCCCCGACGAGGATCATCATCGAGCGAGGCGTGGGTCTACTCATTGGAGCTGCCTCCAGCTACGAAATGACGCACCAGGACGATCGCAGCGAAGGCCGTCCAGCGCAGCGCGTGTCAGTCACGTCTCCTCCTGCCTCCAGCAGTGTCGCCTGCCGCTACCGGATGTAGTTCAAGTCTTCGGGGAGCTCCACGATCGGCACCTCGAAAAAGCGAGCGGGCTCTGGATGGATGACGACAGTGCCATGAGAAGAAAAGAACTCTGCGATCTGCTTCTGCAGGCCGCGCGAGATCGAGCGGAACAACGGGTTCGGGTGCATCGGCATCGGGCCCACATCGTGTGGATTCTTCGGCAGTGCCGGGTCTTCGGCGAATGCGAGATCATGTCGGTAGTACAGCGCGCGGTCCATGAGGTTGCCTGTCATCAGCGCCGCGGTGGCCGAAGGATTGACGGCCTGGTGATCACCCTTGTTCACCTGCAGAAGTACTGGCTTCGCGACATTGCCTGGAAGTGGGTGCCTCGCGAGATGCCGAATCCACGTGTGGGTGGTCTGACCCGACTGCTGGCCCCACTCATGGATTTCGAAGGCGCTCTGGATCTCCATGGCGCCGGCGATGGTGTTGATCACCGCCGGCTGGTTCCTCAGCGGCTTGTTCTCGTTATAGTGAGGAGCGGCAATGGGAACCCCCTCGAGCTCTGTAATACCATCCACATTGATAAGTGACGGTACCCGTTCATGGAGCATTCTTCCCAGGCCCGCTCGCCGGCCCGGAGCCCATCTGCCGTGCTCGGGCGAAATGCCGCAGCAGGTCCCTACGCTGAAGGCGGAGACGCTCGGGTCGAGGGCGGCGAGGATCGTCCCGTACCTGCCGCCGGCGGAGTGACCATGGAAGTAGATTCGCGTCCAATCGATGTCCGTGGCCAGGTCACCGTCCGCGTCCATGCCGACCTCGATTATGCGGACCAGCTGCATCAAATCGATCGCCGTTTGCTTGTAGCCATCGCTCTCCCCGATTGTCCAGAGTCGCGGCACCGCGGCGTTCGAACCTTCGCCGTTCGTGATTATGTTGTCGCCGTTCTGGTCGTAACTCCGACCTTCGTCCGGGATCACCAATGAACTCCCATTGGTGAAGGTCACCGCCAGCGAGCCCAGGGACCCGAATCCGAATCCTTCGCCACTGATGCCAATCGTCGCGATCCCGTAGGAGGCCAGGATCGAGGCGAACCTCGCCGGGATCACGTGGCGCGAGCTTCCCGACCCATGGCCGATGATCGCGACCGGCCAGCCCGCGGGTGGCTTCGTGCCCGACGGCAGGAACAGACTGAAGTAGACGTTGTCGTATCCCTGCATATCGGGGACGCCGGCCAGAGTGCCCACGCGAGGGATGTATCCGTCAGGACGAACGACGTAACGTGGCGAGACATACCGGCCGTGGGCGATCCTCCCCACGGCGCCGGGCACGACCTGAAGAACGGCCAGGTCCAGGTTCACCGCTGTGAATCCGTGGGGGTTGACCCGAGTGTGTTGCCTCTGGACGATGCTCGACACGTCCGTCACGTTGAAGACCGCGCGCTCGCCATTAGGACCGAGCAAGAAGTCCGCGGGGGCTGGCGTCCCGTTCTTGATCTGATCGCGAATCCTCTCCATCACCGAGGTGATGCTCTGCGTCGTATAGACGCTGGCGGTCACGATGTTGGGTTCGCGCACGCCGAGGCGCCTTGCGGCATGGATCGCTTCGAGCAGCGCATGCTTGTATTCGCCTCGCACTGCCTGCCGGAACCGCCGAAACGTCTTGGTCGCCACGACCGGCCGCCCCGCTGCGTCGCGCAGGCCATCGGTGACGATGAGTGCGTAGCGGGTATGTTGGGCGAGCAGTTCGTCCGACTCGACGTGCAGGGTGTTGGTCGGTACGTCCCAGACAACTTGATTGATGCCGATGACTCTGACCGCTTTGTCATTGTCATCATCATCGTCGTTGTCATCGTCTTTGAGGCGCAGTGTGCTGCCAAGGCTGACTAGAAACACCGTCTCGCTAGAAACCGTGTTTACATCAATCGAGCCGTCGAATGGGATCGAAATGCGAGTCTGCAGACCAAAACCATCCAGCGTGTTGATCACCTCGAGATCCTCGCAATCGGAGACATAAACCGTGCAGTCAGGGAAGGGGAGGTTCACTCTGCGTCCGGTGTTGTGCGTGTGATCCGCAACCGTGAAGACGTCTGATGGGAAGGGTGCCGTCTCCGGATGGTGAAGGTTGAAGAGCGCGTGAACGGCGCCGTTTGCCGAGGGGCTGTCATCGGTTGGCCCGGACATCCACTGAGAGTCGTCGTGAACGACGGCGCCCTCGCGGCTAGGCGGATTTTGGGCACCGGGGTCGAGCGCGTTCAGTCTTGCCACCGCCGCGATGAGAATTATGAGGCCGGCAGCGGCCATCAGGCGGTGCTTCAATCGGCTCATGATTGAGTCTCCTGTGGCGGGATGCCACTCTGTTCAGTTCTCAGAGCTCCAAACCCGAGACTGCAGGCAGGTCACTTTGGTCGAAGCCGTTCGATCCTCCGCCCGACTGCGTTGACGAGCCACCGGCGCATCCATTCTTGTCAGGGTCTTCGTAGATCTTCACGATCAGTCCCTAACAGCGCTGTCGTTGTGATCATCGTCATCGTCATCTTCGTCGAGCGGCTGGAAGAAGTTCTTCACCACGAACCGCGCAACCTTCCGACCCAACTTCGATCCATCCTCATCCGCATAGCGGAAGTGGAATCCCGCCCATACCCGAGCATTGTTGACTTCGTCGACCACGTCCTTGAATCGGTCGTAGTAGCGCGTTTCTCCGGTCACGAGGCTGTCGAGCGAGAAGCGAAGGCGGCCCGGACCGAAGAAGCTCTCGAGGGCCTCGACGATAGACGTCGAGTGACAGGCATGCGCCGATGGATACTCGGGATGATTCGGTGTCGGCAACAACGGCTGCCAAGTCGGATCGGCGGAGGTAAGAGGATTGCCGTCAGTGTCTGCGCGACGGATCGCATGAAGTGGGCGCCAGGATAGGTAGTGGTACTTGGCGTCAAAGCAAGCAATCATGGCGTCGCCGCCCGCCACATGGGCCATGGCCAACATCCGCGCCGTCTCAATCGCGTTCAGGCCGCGGGCGTCCGCCAGCCGCAACAGATTGCGATTCCATTGAGGAATGTCATGGTCGGTCCAGAATCGCGCCACGGCGGTCTGCTCCGTGGTCCGCACGCTGCTGTCGAAACGTCCTAGGTCCTTCACCTCGTTGAAGTCTTTCGCGTATTCCCCGCTGTGTAATGCGGGGGGGCCGGTCGGCCGGAATTGAGACGCGTACTCCAGGGCCAGCGGCAGTACGCCCGGCATCCGTGTTCCAAGCGGCGTCGCCGGTGCGGTCGGTTCATAGACTCCCGGGCCGGGTGGTCGCTGGACGTAGGGCACGATGCTATCGAGTCCGTCATTGGCTCGAAGCAGGAGCATCCCGACCCCAACTTCTTCACCGACGAGGATGCCATTGGTTTTCGCCTCACCGTCCGGTATCCCATCCAGATACGCGACGTAGACAGCATCCAAGTTAGCTTGCTGATCGGGAAAGCGTCCCACAAGCACGCGGTGCGCGGCAGCGGCGACGGCGGCCTCCAGCGAAGTGTCGGGCGGTACGGTTGGTGCGATCGCATATGGCCGGTAGCCGCCCTCGATGGCGACGACGACGTCGTAGATCGTCGCGTGGACAATGCCCATGTAGACGGCTGCCTCGCCTGGAAACCTCCTTCCCACGGTCACGATGACGTTCTGCGCGATCAGGCTCCAGTCCGCAACCGCCCGTTCCTGACTGAACGTCTCAGAGTTTTGCGCGCGGCCTGAATCGAGCGCGCCAAACCTGGCCGCTTCGGCCGGGCCAGTGGCGGATGTCGTCGCGAATGCAGCGGCGACCATTGACGCCGCGGCGATGCCGAAGATGACGCGTTTCACGAGAACCTCCTGGCGTTGATCCTTCATTTCTGGGCCCAACCGTAATCCCATCACTGTTGGAAGCGGCGATTGGCGAGCCTCGTGAAGAGGTGGGCGGCTGCGCCTCTTCACTCATACCCCTATAAACACCGACGCCGGGCGATCCGGACAACCGGCGGGCGCGAGTTGGTGCGGATGTTCGATCTGGGTTTTCGGAGTAGGATGTAGCGGTTTCCGCGTGCCAGACGAGCCAACCTATGTCCCGGAACCAACGCGCCGGCAATCGTCTCCGGTCGGAGGGCTCGCCTTCAGTTGAGGTCGAGTCGACCTTTCATCTGATCGAGCGCGCCCGCGCGGGTGACCAGGAGGCGCTTGAGCGCCTATTCGCGCGACATCTCAAACCGCTCCAGCGATGGGCCCGCGGCCGTTTGCCGAAGTGGGCGCGGGATCTCGCCGACACGGATGATCTTGTCCAGGACACCCTGGTTCAGACGTTTAAGAGGATCGAACACTTCGAGCCGCGCCGTGTGGGTGCGCTACAGGCGTACTTGCGTCAGGCGGTGCTCAATCGCATCCGAAACGAGCTGCGGCGGAAAGGACGACAGCCTCACGCTACTGATCTCGAGGGCATTGAGGTCGACAGCGCCGAGTCGCCCCTCGAACAAGCGATTGGGCGTGAAGCGGTCGAGCGTTACGAGCGAGCGCTTGAGCGGCTGACCGCGGAGGAGCGGGAAGCGATCATTGCCCGAGTCGAGATGGGCTACACCAACGAGGAGCTTGCGGAGGCGCTGGGCAAGCCGACGCCGGATGCGGCGCGCAAGGCGGCTCATCGAGCGCTCGTCAGGCTCGCCGAGGAGATGGAACGTGCCGGTGCGTGAACAGCTGGTCGACGACCTCGCCGACGCGATCCTCGACGGGACGCCTATCGACTGGGCGGCAGCCGAATCGAGCGCTGAGGGGGCCGCGCGTCCGCTCGTCAGACACCTGAGGGTGCTGGCAGCAGTCGCCGATCTCCATCGCAGTACCCCGCCGAATCCCTCGAGGCTCGCTCAAATCTCGCCATTTCCCATGCAGCCGAAGGTTGCGGACGCGCCGGTGATGTGGAGTCATCTTCGGCTCGTCGAGCGGATTGGCCGGGGTGCGTTCGGAGAGGTATACCGGGCCTGGGATACGCGCCTAGATCGCGAAGTCGCGCTGAAGCTCCTGCCGGCTGATCGTTCCCCCGGGAATCGCGCAGCGTCTTCAATCATCCACGAAGGGCGATTGCTCGCCAAGGTGCGACATCCGAATGTCGTCATCATCCACGGTGCGGAGCAGATTGGTGACCAGATCGGCCTCTGGATGGAGTTCGTTCGCGGTCACACCCTCGAGCAAATCGTCGACCAACGAAAGGTGGTCAGCGCTGCCGAAGCTGTCGACATAGTCCTGGAGCTCTGTCGCGCGGTGTCAGCCGTGCACGGCGCCGGCCTGCTGCACCGCGATATCAAAGCGCACAACGTGATGTGCTCTGAAGACGGGCGCATCGTGCTCATGGACTTCGGCAGCGGCAGAGAGCTCGAGGACGACGCATCGTCGGATCTGGCCGGCACGCCACTCTACCTCGCACCCGAGGTGCTGAGGGGGGAACAAGCGACGGTTCGGAGTGACATTTACAGTCTCGGCGTCCTGCTCTACCACCTCGTCACCGGTTCGTATCCAGTGCAGGCACGGACGGTGCGCGGGATTCGCCATGCGCACGAGCAGGGCGAGCGAACCGCTGTTCAGACCGCGCGGAGCGATGTGCCATCGAAGCTCGCCCGCGTCATCGAACGTGCGATCGATCCCGACCCGGCGCGGCGCTACCAGACCGCCGAAGATCTCGCAGCAGACTTGGCAGCGTTGAAGCCGCGCTCGAGAATCGTGCGGCTGGCATATGCAGCCGGCGTGGCCGTCGCCTCCATTCTGGTTATAGGAGTCGGTTGGGAAGCGGCTGGGCGTCAGGTGGGATCCTCGAGGACGCCCAGCGCGCTGCTAGCGCGTTTCGCTGGGCTGACACCTGTGGGCGCCGTGGACATCAGTCCCGCCGAGCGACCCATCATTGCCGTGCTGCCCCTTCAGAACCTCAGTGCCGAGCCTGGCAGCGACTACTTCGTTGACGGGCTCACGGATGAAATCATCCGTAATCTGGCTGTGATCAAAGGGCTCGAAGTTCGGTCGCGGACATCCTCTTTCGCGTTCAAGGACAAACCGCGCAACCTTCGAGACGTCGGCGAGCAGCTCGGCGCGAACCTCGTCGTCGAGGGGTCGATCTTGCGGTCGGGCTCGAGGTTGCGGATTAACGCCCAACTGGTCCAGATCGCCGGCGATGTCCCCCTGTGGGCCGAGCGGTTCGATCGGGAGCTCAACGACATCTTCGCCATCCAGGATGAAATTTCGCGGGCGATCGTCAACAAGCTCCGACTGACGTTGGGGACGGGGCAGCGCCGGTACGACACCGACGTCGAAACATACGAGCTGTACCTGCAGGCACGCGCCGAGATCGACCGTCGGGACAACCTTGGCGGCACGCGCCGAGCCGCGGCGCTCTTCGAGCAAGTGATCGCCAGAGACGCCGCGTTTGCTCCAGCGTACGCCGGACTGGCGAGCGCCTACGCCTGGATGTCGATCAATCCTTACCCGGGCCAGGGCGGCGCCGCGTCCGATGACGCGGACGCAGTCGTGCGTCCGGCGGCAGTCAAGGCGCTTCAGCTCGATCCGCTACTGGCCGAAGCGCACGCGGCGATGGGGTGGGTACACGCGCGCGAGTTCGAGTGGGAGAGCGCGCAGAAGTCCTTCCGGCGCGCCATCGAGCTCGCCCCAGGCCTGACGCAGATCTACACGCAGCACTCGTTTTCGACGCTTCGTCCACTGGGCAGTCGCAGTGAAGCGGAGCGGCTCCTGCAGACTGCGCTGCGGAACGACCCACTCTCTCTGGATGTATTGCGGGAGCTGGGACACGTTCTGTTCGAGCAGGGACGGTACGAAGATGCGGTCCGGACGTTCCAGCGCGTCCGCGCGGCCGACCCGGAGTTTCTCCCCGTACAACATTTCGCGAGGGCGTTGATGTGGTCGGGCCGATTGGCCGAGGCATTGGCGCTGCTCGAAGGGCGCGGCCCGGGGGTGCAGCAGTTTCTCGCACAGGCCTACGTCCTCGCGGGCCGGCGCACAGATGCCGAAACGCTCGCGGTTGCTAATCGCGGATATCCATTTCGTGAAGCGATCATCTATGCCGCCCTCGGCGACAAGGATCGCTCGTTCGAAGCACTCGAGCGCATGAGGGTCAGCGAGCCACAGCGGCTGCCTATTCTTTTGGTGCAGCCGGAAATAGCGGGGTTGCGTGGCGACCCGCGCTTCGAGACCCTTCGGAAAAAGCTGAAGCTGCCCTGAACTCACCAGTCGATCTTCGCGCCGATGCGTGCAATTCGCGGCGGGACGATGCTCAGAGGCCGCAGGAACGACTGGCCGGACGACCAGCTGAGGCTTTGCTCCGGGTTCGAATTGAGCAGGTTGAAGATATCTACGAACGCTGCGACCCGCCGATGTCCACCGAGCCGGAAGCCTTTCTCCACGCGCACATCGAGAATCGTGATGTTGTCCATGCGACGCGTGCCGATCGGCTCGGCCAGAATCCGGATGTTGTTGGCGTAGTTCAGCGCGGTTGAGAACGTGCGCCCGAAGGGCTGCCCGGACTGATGACGCAGAAACGGTGTGATCTGTACGTCCCATGGTCCTGCAAATGTGCCGTGGATCTTGGCAGACCAGATCCGGAACTCGTGCCGCCCGTCATGGCCCGCGTTGATCAGGTCGTTCGGCGTCAGCGGGTACGTGTTCTGGCGGACGGGCTGTCCAAGGTATCCGCTCGCCTGCTCGCGGCTCCAGGTGTGCGCGAAGCCGGCCACCAGCGACCATCGTCCGGCGAAGCGCCGTGTCGCCGTGATGTCCCACGTCCAATAATGGCTATCGGCATCGGGCACATTGCGGACAATGTTGACGGGCGCCAGACCCAAGAGCTCTGGTGTGAGGTCGTAGCCGCCAATCGCGGCTCCATCGTCCGCTGTGCCGGCCCGCCCATCCGGGCCCGGATCTGAAATGGAAACCGGGACGGTGAACGCGTCGAACGGCCGGTTCGCGTTCTGGCGCATGTAACGCTGTCGCTCGCCTCGCCACACGATTTCCTGTCCGCACGCCAATATTCGCGAACAGCTCGCGCTCAATCCAGGCAGCGATCTCTCTGAGAATTGGAAGTTTGAGTCCCGGGTCCAGCGATTCGAGCGCAATGCCACCACGGCTGTCTACGAGCCGCCCTTCCTCGCCTGGCTCCCAGATGCCGCTGCCATCGCGATCCGTCCACGTGTAGCGCCGCCACCACTGGTTCGAATTCGGGTTCGCGTTGAATCCCAGGTCGGTTCCCGGGCCGAGCCAGTACTGTCCGTAGCTCACTTTGGCGATGGTCTTTCCGTCGCCCGCGAGATCATGGGCGACGCCAATCCTGGGTGCGAGAACGTTCCAGTCGATCAGGCTGTCCACGGCGAGAAATGTCTGCGGCGTTGGATTGAACCGGCCCGCTGGGTGCGCCTGCTCGGACAGGAACACGCGATAGCGGTCGAATCGTAGACCCAGATTCAATGTCAGGCGGTTGTTCAGGCGCCAGGAATCGTTGGCGTAAGCAGAGTACGTCCACAAGCCGCTTTCCGACCTCGAAGGAGTTTGGAAGAGGTACACCTCGATTGGAGTGTCGTTCCGCAACACGTGAAGCACGTCGCCGGGATAGGCCCTTCTCCAGACCTCAGTCGCTGTCGTCCGGAAGATCTCGCCTCCGACCTTCAAATGGTGGCTCCCTGACCAACCATCTTGGAAATAGCTGAGGGACCCGAGCACCTGGTTGCGCCGAAAGTTTTCCTGCCAGTCTCGATTGCCGCCGGCCACGATGAGATTGCCGACATCTTCGAATCGAGGCGCCGTGCCGTTTGGCTTCTGGGGCCGATTGGCGCCGAATTGTCCCACGCGCATGTCGAAGAAGAATCTGTCCTTGATGACCGAATTCCACTCGCCCTTCCAGACCCAGCCCCAGGCGACCTGCTCCGTGGTCGACTCCTCCGACTCATTGATCGCGGTCGCCGGGCCGACGCCGAAGCCGGTCGGGCCGAAGGGATCCAGTCGGTTCGGCTGATGGTTCCGACCCGCCTGCCCGAATGCAACGACCTTGTTGCGCTGTGTGATCTGGTACGTGGCCTTGCCGCTGTAGTTCGTCAGGGCCGTCCGAAGCGGCTTGACCGGGAAATTCACTTGACGAGCGGAGACCTCCTGCTCGCGACCGAGAAGTACCACCAAACCGTGTCGGGTTTGATGTAGCCGCCGACATCGGCGTTGATGTCGTGATAGCTCCACAACCGGTTGGCATCGCGCGGTGACAGCCCGCGGCCGCTCTGCGCGCCACGGCGGATCTGCCCCTCATCGATGTTGGACGCCTGCCAGTCTCCGTTGCCGAAGTCCGCATAGAGCGTGCCGCGATACTGGTTCCCTCCTGATTTGCTGACGAACTGCATGTGCACACCCGGTGAATGCCACTCCGGACCGTGCGCGGCCGTGGCAACCGAGACCTCCTCGAACGCGCCATAGTTCAGGGTAAAGCCCGTCGGGTTGATTCCGGTTACGCTGATGCCCTCGACCATCGGCCGATTGAAACCAGCCGTTCCATATGCGCTGATAGGGCCTCCAAGCCCGGTGGCGCTGGCAACGAGATCGAAGCGCGACATGTGCACGGCTGGCGTCGCGGCCTGAATGGCCCACATGCTTCGGGCGCTCGGCAGGTTTGCGAGCTGATGGGCATCGAAGCTGGCTGCAATCGCCGTCGAATGCTTGTCGATGACAGGCGAGTTGCGCTCGACGATCACGCTTTCCTGAAGCGTGGCGATCTGCAGCTCGACATTGACGGTTGCAGTGAAGCCAAGGCCGATGTAAACCCCTTCGCGCCTGACTGCCTTGAATCCGTCCAGCGTGAACACGAGCGCGTACTCGCCCGGCGCAAGCGCCGGAAACCGATAGAGCCCCTCCGCATTCGTCACGGTTGTCCGTGTGCCCATGAGCGCGGCACTGGAGATCACGATGGTGACACCTGCCAGCACTGCGCTCGTGTTGTCGGTAACAGTGCCGTTGATGGCGCCGGTCATGGCGCCGACCGTCTGACCCGCACCCGTCGACGCCTGCAGCGCGAAGCAGGCTAGGAACGAGACAACGAGGATAGTGTGCCGATACCCTTCGTTTCTGTCCTTAACGTCGAGTACCGGTGGCAGCGCGCGCATTGCTTCGACCGAGGAGCGCGGACTCGTTTTCAGGACCATTGAAAGCGCAAGCCCAAGAGGCTGAATCTGGGATTCTGAGTCAGCCGGTGACGACCAATACGTTACCGCCTATCGTATCGCCCACGTGAAGCCTGTGCGCGCCGAAGTGGGGAACGCCTTGGCCTCTTCCCAACTGATACGACAGTGGTGCTCACCTGCGAGCCGTCGGTAAAAGCCAATCCGGCGCGGCGCGGAGGCGGTGTCAAGGGCGGCGAAGCCGCCGAAGGGAACCCTTGACACTGCTGAGCACCGCGTGATCATGAACGACCGACGGCTACTGCTTGACCGAGCGATTCACTCCGCGAGATCTCGCGTTCCTGGCTTTGTCGCAATTCCTGCGCTGGCGTTCTCTCCAACGCTGATCGATGCGACACGTCGCGGTCGAGGCTCCGTGCAAGCTTCACTTTGTCGTTGGTGTAGATGCGCGCATCGTACTGTCCACGCGACACGGCGACGTACGCCAACCGCTGGTTCACGAGCTTCTCGCTCGCGCGGTCGGTCTCGACGTGCACGAGCACGCGACCTGCGGTCTGCCCCTGGCTGCTGTGGCTCGTTACGGCGTAGCCGTAATCGAGATGGCGCCGCTCACCGGCGTCGAATGAGGACGTTCGACCGCAATCCCATCGAATCTCCATGCGGCCGTTCGCGTCGATGCGCTCGACGGTGCCGAGCTCCCGGTTCGGGACGCCACGTTCGCGATCCGGTGCGGTCATTTGCACGCGGTCACCTGCGGCAAAAGCGCGCTCGGATTCGCGATAGAGCGTCACGCCCTGCAGACGTCGCGGGTCGTAGCTTACGACACGGTCGTCATCGGTCCTGACCGTGAGTTGATTCGTCTTCGCGTCGACGTGCTCGACGCGCGCGTAGTCGCCGGCTTCGAGTCCCAGCGCCTTGCTGCCACGGCTGTACCGCACGACGTCGCCTTCTTGGTACCGTTCCGCCCATTGCCGATCGGCACCCGTGATCTCTTGTCGCGGCACCAGGACGGGCGTCCGATGCTCGTCACGATCGACATGGCCCTCGCGCTGCATCGCTCGGTGGATCGCATCGTTCAGGTCCCGGCGCGACTGGTTGTCCGGCGAGACGACGAGGGTCGCCTGCGGATCCTTCACGTACTCGTTGGCGATGGCGGCCAGACGCTGCTCGCGCGGGCTGATTTCATGCACACGGCCTTGATGATCGAGTTGTTCGACCGCGCGTTGCACGTCACCCCGCGACAGCTGTTCGACAACCGCCTTGAGCTCCGGATCTTGTTGCCGAACGATTTCGTCCAGATGTGCGGTACGAATGCCTGCTTCCTGAAGCTGGTGATACGGTCGGCCAGCGTCGACCGCTTCGTGCTGACGGACGTCACCGACGAGCAGCACGCGGTCGTCCGGTCCGAGCCGTTCCAGAAACGTGTGCATCTGTTTCGTGCTCGCGAGGCTCGACTCGTCGAGGACGTAGAGCCGGTTCTGATCCACCGCGGGTGTTTCCCGCTCCCCGCGCGCCAGATGATGCTGGAGCGTGCTCGACTCGATGCCAGCCTCGGCCAGCTTGTGCGCGGCTCGTGACGTCGGCGCGAAGCCTTCGACCTGGTACCCGTCACGTCCGGCGGCATCCCGAACCGCGGTGAGCGCCGTGGTCTTGCCGGTCCCGGCGCTCCCTTCGAGCGCCATCACTTGGTCACGACTCGCCAGAATCTCCTGAACGGCTGTACGCTGGCTCTCGTTCAAGTGCCGGTATTCTCGCGCGAGCGCCTCGCGCGTGCTCTGGGACACCAGCTCCGCGTGCTGGCCCTGGCCGGCACGCATGCGGTCAATCGTTTCTTGCTCGAGCTCCATCATTGCGGGCGTGGTGAACGACCGCCCTGGCGTGCTTCGTTCCTGCTCGACGCTGATGAATTCGCCGCGATCGACGCGCCGATCGAGCTCCTCTTTGATCTGCTCGACACGTGCTTCGCCCAGTGATCGCTGTAAGGCGTCGCGTAGGATTGCGCGCTCCTCGACGACGGCTTCTCGCTCCAGATTGCGATCGCGTGCGAAGGTGACGGCCCGCCGTGCCGCATCCGCCTGCTCACGCTCGTGCTCGACGTGATGCTCGTGCCGATGCTCGGTAGTCTCGACGACTGTTGTCGGCTGGTTCCCAAACTGCTCGGCGAGTTCCTGGTGCCGTCGCTGCATCTCCTCATGCGACACGTCCAGCTTGGCTTCCCGCGTCTGGTGCGCCGCGATCTGCGCTGCCGTGGCGCCCTGACGATCCGCTTCGGCCAGGTAATCCTCAATCTGTTGACGGCGGGGGCTGGACGCTTCGAGGTACTCGCGTGTGTAGCCGCGGATCTCGGGCTGGCCACTGCGGCCGCGCTCGATTTCGTAGCCAAGTGTGGTCAGTCGCGTGGCCAGCGCAGACCGGTACACCGCCGTCGCGTACTGCTGCGTGCGATACAGCTCGCGCGGTTGCAGCGGGCGGACCGTCCCGTCCGCCGTCTCGGTCAGGTTGAAGATGACCGCGTGCGTGTGAAGCTGCGGCGCCGCGTACCCATTCACCGGCCGCGCGCTGTCGTGTTCGAACAGGGCCGCCACGAAGTTCCCGGTCGTCTCGGGCCGGTGATTGCCGCCGAGCCGCGCCTGTACATACGGCTCGAGCTCGTTGAGGGCCACGCGCACGCTCTCGCGGTGGGCCTCACGAACGCGGTCGTCGCGGCCGACGAGCGCGGTAATCGACACGCTCTTCGGCGCGGAGAACGTCGCGTCCCATCCTGCGCGGTGCTCCATCGTCGTGACGGTCTCTCCGCGCGCGTTCTTGGTCTCACGAGCGGTTTGGTGGCGCACGAGTTGTTCGCCAGTGACCGGATGCTGCCCCTCCGCGAGTCGCTCGAAATACTCCTCACGGACCTCGCCGATCAGCCCCCACCGATCCGCGAGCTGTCCGTGCCACATGCCGCGAATCACGGCGCTTTCGCTGTAATAGTTCTCGCGCGCGTTCTGGAATTCCTCTTCGTGATAGCGCCTCGCTTGGCCCGCGCTCAACGGCTTTGAAATCGTGAGCATGGCCTTCCGCTATTGGAAAAACGGCTGTTGTCCCACAGCCGGCGACGGCGGCCGTTCGTGGGCGATCGCCGACTCAGGCACGGGCGACTGGATGACCGGCATGGGCGGTCTCGTGGGTGTCGTGACAGCCGGCGGCCGACGCTTCGTCTCGACGATAGAGCGTTCGACGAACGCGGGATGTCGCGCCGGCAGATCGAGAAAGGGAAAGTGCAGGCGGACGACGAGGTTCTCCAGTTTCAAGTAGCCGCGGAGGGACGGGAGCCCGCTGATTTCACTTGGCATGACCAGCGGCTCAACTTGCCGTTCCAAACCGAAGCTCCGTTGGCCGTACTTCCCTTTCGACCGGCTCTCTCGCATCCGCTCGATCTCGACCTCGCCGATGGTGTCGGAGATCCATTTCGCCGCGTGGGGTTCGCTGGTGCGGAGGAAGATCTTCGTCGCAGGCTGCGACAGCATCGCCTCGGCGTCGTGGCCGTACCGCGTCTCCAGTTGGCTCCGTCCCTGGAATCCGAGCACCACCGGGTTGTTTGATTTCCGGTTCTCGGTCACAGCGGTGTGGAGCTGCGGCAGCCGCTGCAAGCTGGCGAGCTCGTCGAGCACGAACCAGACCGACCGACGACCGGGCTGCCCACGGTTCATCAGCCGCAACACGAGCATGTCGAGCCACAGGCTCGTGAGCGGAACGAGCCGTGTGCGCGTCTCCGGCGTGCTCGTCAGAAATAACCACCCCTGCCGGTCGCCGGACCACGACAACGCACTCCAGCGTCTGGTTGTCTCCGATTCGCGCGGGAGGAGTTTCAGCGTGTCCGCCACCATGTTGAGCGCGGCCAGGACGCCGCTGCGCTGGGCCGGCGCTTGCCGGTCAATGATCGACGCGTACGGTGTGCCGTGCACACGGCGGTCGACTTCTTCGTCATGACACAACCAGGAGGCGAGTTCTTCGGCGGTCGGCCGGAACGTCAGCAGGTGCGCAAAGATGCGCCGCGGTCCTTCGGTGAAAAACGGATTCTCATTGGCCCGATCGGGAAAGAGCGACGTCGCGAGCGTGAGCGCCTCGGCCTCATGCCGGAGCTCGTCGCCGGGACTCCAGTACGGCGAGCGCGCGTCGATGGGATTGAGGATCACGTCACCGCGCTCGGGCGTGTAGAACTGCGGTGTGTATTCCAGCGCCGGGTCGTACACGATGGCCGTCTCGCCACGCGCCTCGAGCTGCTGGAGAATCTGTCGAATCAGGGCCGACTTGCCGGTGCCCGAATCGCCCATCACGAGCAGATGGCTCGACTCGATCGCGCGGGGAATCTTGAGTACCGGCTGGATGCCAAGAAGCCTAGCAGGCATGTACGCCATCTGAACGAACCTGATGCCGTTCGATCGCCTTCGCCGATTGAATCGGCGCGCGGTCACGAGCTCGGGTCCCTTCAGGCGGCGCCCGTGGCGCCGCGATCGCGACCACTGCACGTCCTTGGGAATCGCCATCAGCAACCCGGCGATCAGGACGACGACGGCCGTGATCAGTGACGGTCGCGCCAGGTCCATCAGCGTCTGGTCGGCATAGATGTAAACCCGGAGTTGCACGTTCAGCCGGGCGTGGTTGGCCACGAGATTGCGCCACGCGAGACGGCCGCTGCCGGCCTGTCGCGCGAGCTCCGACAGCGCGAAGTTCGTCTCGCCTGTGGGCGACGAGATCGGCACGACCTCTTCGTCAATGGCGAGTCGATTCCCGCGGCGGTTCTCCATCAGGAGCAGGCGATAGCGTCCAGTCCGAATCGCCAGCGAGCTGGCCAGCGCGCTGCGCGCGTACGCGGACAGATAGAAGTGCTGCAACGGCGTCCAAACGAACGTCTGACGCACCCACCAGACGCCGGTGCCGCTCGCGAGCGCGAGCAGGATCACGCTCATGAACCAGACAGGCACGGCGCGCTGCCATTTCCCGGCTTCCGGCGCGCGACCCCATTCGTAATTCATGGATGTCTCCGCGTCGTAAAGTTCAGCCGGGCTTCGGCCTGCTGATGCTTCTCCTGGTCTGCCCGCTCGATCAGGCGCTGCATGGTCTCGGCGGTCACCGCGGCGCCGCTGGACAGATGGAAGTGGAGGTTTAGCAGGATGGTCCGCAACGCGAGCACCTCGGCGAGCACCGTCGCGTCAGCCCGCGGGTCCGCTGCCTTCAGGAGCGCCGCACGCACCCATTCACTGACCGGCTGTTCGCCGGCGAGCGCCTGAATGCGCGCGTACTCGTCAGGCGTGACCTTCGTGCCGATGGACTTGGTCCGTCGCGATGCCATGCGAGGACTCCTTACAGCGTGGCGCGCAACGGGTGCTGCGCACTGGTCGAACGTAGTTACCCACGGTTCCTGTAGGGGAACCGAATCCAGCGAGTGCCGCGAATCTCGAACAATTTGCGCGGTTCCTATCGGGGAACCGCCGTTCCTGTGCAGCACCCGAAACGGGGTGACGTGTCACCCGTAACTGCCGGTGCGCAGCACCGCAACAGGCGGCTCGCCTCTACCGAGCGGCCTCGGCGAACTCCAGCAGCCTCGCCTGAGACAGACCAGGCACCTGCAGCTCCATCGTCACGGCCTCCTGAGCAAGCTCGGTCTTCGTGATGAGCCCGCGCCGACAGGCCTCGATGGCCATGTACGCTCGCTCCGCGCTCAGGTCCGAGAGCACCACGACGTGGTACGCCGGGTGCGGCATCGCGGTCCTGGAACTGAAGAGGGTCACCCACTCTCCTGCGAGCTCGACCAGCTTGGGCTTCAACAGACGCGTGCTGTCCGCAGCTGAAATCAGTCCCGGACCGAGCAGCCGTGAAACGGTCAGTCGGTAAGCGGTCCCAAACCGGCGTGCGATTGAGGCGACATCGAGGTACGTGATCACCTGCGATCCCGGGGTCGAGCGCTCCTCCGCCCGTACGGACCGTTCCGTCGCCGCATCGAAGATCCACTTCACCTGCCGACTCGGCTGACCCTTGCCGAGACCGCGCACCGTTTCGACGACGCCTGAGGCCGGCAGGAGGAAGGCGGCCGCAAACGCAGCCGCGCGGCGTTCGATCAGCTCGTTGGCGTTCGCCTTCGTGCACACTCGGATCGTGCCCATCGGCTCGCACACGGCATGCGCGTAGCCATGCGCGATCGCCAGCCGTTGATCGACCGCGTGGTGCGCGAGGTTGACGACAATGGCGCGACCGACAGACTCATGCGCGATGAACAGGCCCGACAGCTTCTCGGGCAGCTTCAGGGCAAAGACCGGAACGCCCTGGGCGGCGCAGAGATCCGCCAACGCTGGGAGCGGCGCGCCCCGAAGGCCGAGCCGCGTCCGCTCGTGCTCGGCGATTTCCTCGCCCTGCCGGATTGCGTCGGCCAACGTTCGCGGTGACGGCAGCGGATACGTCGGCGGTCCCGTACGGCCTGGACGTTCCACCAGACGCTCCATGTGCGACGCCGCCATCAGTGCCCCGAGCACGGCGTAAATGCCCGACTGCATGCTGGAGTCCTTGATCAACGCAGGCGCGAGATTCAGCAGCGTGACGATGACGGGATCGTCAGTAGCGACGCGCGTACCCGTGAGATCGACCGCTGTCGTGCCATAGAGGTCCGCGAACTTCGCGAGTTCGTCAGCCGGCACCGGTCGATTCGCGAGTTCGATCTGCGCGACGAGGCTCCGCGACAGGCGAAGCTTCTTGGCCACGGCCGCCTGGCTCAGGCCCCGGTTTTCGCGGGCCTTGCGCAGATTCGTGGCGAGCGGCTCTCGCCCTGAGGCCTGCGCGAGAAAGTTGCGCGCGTGGGGCGTCAGACGACGCCACTTCGCGATGACGCTCGGGCTCGTCTCGAGGTTGGTGAGGTCGTCGGCATCACTCGGTGTGGGGCGCTCATCTCGTGGCATGTCGGTCTCGCTTCTTGACGAATCCAAGGGAATGATAGTAGTGTCTGACATGTATGTCAAATACTGGCATACACGTTAGACCATACTCGCAGGCACGACGGACACTGAATTCGCCTGGCACCTCCGTCGGCAGCGAAGGAGGACGCCATGCAGATTGACGCTGAACCCGACGCGCCGATCGGCGACGACCGTCCCGCCGTCGCCGGAGTCTTCGAGCGCCGCCGCGCGCGCGATGCGGATTACCCGCTGACCGTTCGCGAGGCGGCGCGCTTCCTTGGTGTGAGTCCGCAGACCGTGTATCTTTGGGTCGAGCGAAAGCAGATCCCTCATCTCCGCGTGATGGGCCGGAACATCCGGTTTCTGAAATCGGATCTCGAGCCCTTCCGCAGCCGCTTCAAACAGGAGGTGGAGGATGGCGCGACCACGTAAACACGACGGCATCGTTTACCGTCGCCAGGGGACACGATTCTGGTGGATTCGGTATTGGGACCGCGCAGGCATTCGACGCGAGGAACCGACCGGCACCGACGACTGGAAGGAGGCGCAGAAAAAACTACGCGAACGGCTCCAGGCGCGGGACGAGAACGTTCTGGAAATCGTCCGCAAGGGCGAGGAGCTGTCGTTCAAACAGTGGGCTGAGTTGTTCCTGGAGAATTACTCGAAGCCGCCACTACGCGCACCGAAGACGTACGAGACGCACATCCGGGCGGTCAACCACTTGCTCAACGTGTTCGGCGATCACAAGCTGACCGACCTGACGAGCGACGCGATCGAAGGGTACTTGCGATATCGGTTGCGTCAACGTGCGCGATGGAAGACGAAGAAAGGCGTCATCGAAAAGGGCGTACTGAAGCCATCGACGGTTCACCAGGAACTCCGAGTGCTTCGGCGCATCCTGAACGTGGCGGTTCGCAAGAAGCTGTTGCCGTCGAACCCGTGTTGGGGCGTCGAGTTCCCGGTGGCGGTGAAAGGGTTGTTCCGACCGCATTATGCCTCGTGGTCGGAGCAGCAGAAGATCGAGAGCGCGGCGCCGAGCTACTTGCGGAACGTCGTTCGGATCATCACCGAGACAGGGCTTCGGATCTACAAGGAACTGACGCCGATGAAGAAGGACCAGCTCGATCTCGAAAACAAGGTCGTCTGGATTCCTGATTCGAAGACGCCGAATGGAGTCGCGGAAGTGCCGCTGACAGATCTGGCCGCCGAAGCGTTCCGCGATCAGATCCAGCTCGCCGGCACGAGCGCGTATCTGTTTCCGAGCGACGACAACGACACGGGACACCAGACCACGTTCAAGACAGCCTGGCGCTTGACGCTCAAGCGTGCGAAGGTGCCGTATTTTCGCATCTACGATCTGCGCTCGACCTATGCGACGAGGTTGAGCGCCGGCGGGGTCGCCGACGAGTGGGTCACGCAGCTCCTCCGCCAGGGCGATGCGAAGGTGTTCAAGAAGTACTCGCAGATGAAGTTGCAGATGAAGCGCGAGGCACTGCAGAAGCTCAATCGCGCGGCCAACGAGTCGGCGGGAGTTCTGGGACAGGCAGGATGATGAATCGGGGGTATTCTGGGACAGTCGGTCGGAGTTCTGGGACAGTTCTGGGACAATTTTCGCCAGGAAAGCGAAGCACGTGAAGAGGCGAACTGCGGAAATCCGCAGTAAGATTGAAGATCTTCGGAGTCGGGGCGTAGCGCAGCCTGGTAGCGCACCTGCCTTGGGCGCAGGGGGTCGCTGGTTCGAATCCAGTCGCCCCGACCACTTTCCTCAGAAATCGTCGTAAACATCACACCAAGCGACACTTCTCTGCGCGAGCTCTGGTCGCTCGCTTTCGCCACGAATCGCCGTCAACAGCCGCTTTTTGCATCGGACTGGGCCCAAATTTGGGCCCACAAGAATCACAGCTAAGTGATGCAACCGCTGGCGGTTGTTGGAAAGCCGCCGTCAGAAGTGGGCACAGACGGCAGCTCGCGGCGGCGCACGGCCACTCTCTTCGTGCTCCCACTCAAGCTTTTCGCATCGGAGGTGTCTATGGACTTCGATCCTCGATCGATTGACGCCTCGCGCGATCGCGATGTCTACGGTCGCGAGCTCAACCAAGGCAGTCGTGGTGGGTTGTCCAATCCACGTGAACGCGAACGGCTCGATCCACGCGACGTGTTCACGCGCGACCTTGAACTGCCGCGTGGTCATGCGCGCGAGCGCGTGTGGGCGCGAGACAGCGATGTGACGCTGCGTGCCTCGGAAGTGCGCACGCTGGCCACCGTCGGCGCCTTCCGCGTCGTGCCTGCCGGCGATCTCCGCGACGGCCAGGACCGACCGCTCGACCCCAGCCGCGGCGATCTGCGGCACCTGAGAGACTCTGGGCTCGTCGAGACGATTCCGGCCATCGGCGAAGACCGCGCGCTCGTGGTGCTCACGGAACGAGGCCGCGATGTACTCGAGTGCAATCGCTGGTCGAACGTCCATCGTGATGAACTGAAGTGGGAGGCTCTGGACCGAGAATTCAGAGACCGGCCCGACATGGACGATGAGCGTGGTCGGCCTACGGAGGCGACGCGCCAGCAGGAGTTTTACGCCGGCATCCGAAGCGTCCGACACACCCGCTTCGCCGTTCACCGGCCGCGCGAGCTGACGCACGACGCGCAGGTCTATCGCGCCTACCTCAAGGACGCGGAACGCCTGCGCGAAAGCGGCGCGTCCATCCGCCGCGTCGTCCTGGATCACGAGCTGAAGCGCGAGTACCAGCAGTTTCTGCAGGAGCGCAATCGCGGCAAATCAGACAGTGACGGGCGGCCCGATCGAACGCCGGAGGAGATCCATCGCTGGGCCGTCGAGCACGAGCTTCCAGACAACGACGGTCACGTCCAGTTTCCCGACGCGCGCATCGAGTACGAGGACCGCGAGGGGCATCTCCGAACGCTCGACATCGAGGTCGAGACGCTGCACTACCGCGGCGCTCACGCCATCTCCAAGGCCTCGTCTGGATTCAGTCGCCACAGCGCCGGCACCGCGCGTGTGATCAGCAGTCGAGGAACTGGCGGCGCAGGTGGCCGCCGTGGCTCGCGCGGCCTCGGCCTCACGGTCAGTACCACCGGTCGAAGCGGTGGTCGTGCCCCCGATCCGCGGCTCGCTGAGGAGTTCTTGAAATGAATCTCGAGCACGCCATTCAGACGATCGCGAAGCGTGGATTCACCGAGCGTCAGGCGCGCTTTCTGGCCCTCGTCGCGCGGCACTCCGGCGTCTGCGTCATGCGCCAGTACTCGTCATTCGCTGGCATCGTCTTCGGCCAGAAGACGCGGAAGTTCTTTGCCAACCTCGTGCGCGCCCGACTCGTGTCGACGTACGACTGCGCGCACAGCCGCGGACGCGTTTATCACGTGCGTCATCGAGCGATCTACGAGGCGATCGGCGAGCCTGACAGCCGGCTTCGCAGGCCGCCCAGCGTATCTCGGGCGCTTGAACGGTTAATGCTCCTAGACGCGATTCTGAAGAACCCCGACAGCATCTGGCTGTCGTCGTCGGCAGAGAAGATCGATTACCTGTCGAGCCGCGGCATCGCCATCGAGAACGCTCCGCGTGTGGTCATCCGCCAGGGCGATCAGCAGCGGGCTCGCTACTTCCCGGATCGACTGCCGATCGGCGTCCATCCGTCCGGCCAGGTTGTCCTCGTCTACCTTTACTCGGACCCGATGCGCGACGAGTTTCGTGACTTTCTCCAGCGACACGCGCCGCTCCTCGAGAAGCTGCCCAACTGGACGATCCGAATCGTGGTTCCGGCGCGGCTCGAGGGCGCGGCGCAGGACCTGCTGAAAGTCGCGTGGGGTCAACTTGCGTCGCCTCTCAAAGACCCAATCCCGACCGAGCTGCGATGGTATTTCGACCATCGCGCCGGCGGCCTGGCGGGGCTGAGCGAACCTGCCGACCGGCGCCGCTTCGAACGCTGCGAGCGCGCCTTCGCGACCGACCGCTACACCGTTCTGTATCGACGCTGGCGAGAAGATGGCGAGCCGGTGCTGACGACGGCGTCGTCGCCCATCATCGGGCAGGCGATGGAGTCAGGCGCTGCCAAGATCGAGCCGCTCGTGTTGCCGCACGCCTACAGCCACCTGGCGCCTCTGGCCGGAGTGGCGTAACGTTTCCGTTGCCGCCGTCGCGCCCTGTGTCCACGGTTCGATAGCCCGCCGTCGCCGCGATGCACAGACGCAAGCAGGTTCGTCGCGAAGCGCCTCCGATGCCAAGTCCCCTTTCGCATGCCGATGGCAAAGAGCTGATCCGGCTGTGTCGGACAGGAAGGCTGTACGAGGTCGAAGCCTGGATTCGAAACGGCCGCTCTCTCACGGTCCCCCGTGAGGTGAGGACGAGGCCTCTCGACGTCGCTCTGGAGACGGGCTTCCACAGTCTGGTCGAGCTGCTCTTACGTCATGAAGAGAGCCAGCAGGTCAAGAACGACGTGCTCCGTCGGGCCTTGTTCATGGACAGACCTGAAGTCGTCGAATTGGCGTTCGCGCATGGCGCCGAGATCACGTCGGTGCCGTTTCTAGACGTGCTCTTGACCGGTGACCGTGGCTTGGTCCCGTCCTTCATCGAGCGGGGCGCCGATCCTCTCGCGGACCACCCGTTCGCCAGGGCTTTCCACCAGCTGCGGGCCAAGACGACCATCGGCTCGTACCTGGATTGCCGGCGCATCCGGCCTGACCTCGCGGAGGGCCTGCAGCGGCAGGCGGACATGACCTTGCGACAGTTCGCCCAGGACGGAAATCTGAAGTGGGTCAGTCTGCTGATGTGGGCGGGTGCGGACCCGCGATCATCCGGTCCCACCGTCGAGGACGCAGACGATTCCGAGTGGTCCACGACCGCCCTTCATGAGGCCTGCGGATCGGGCAACGTCGGCGTCCTGAAGCGACTTCGGCCCGACCTGCGCGACGACCTCCGGGGCATGCTGGAGCGGGCCGCTGAACGCGCGAACGCGGACATGCTCGAGCACCTGCTCGCCCTGGGTGCGAACCCGAACGACAAGCCGGACGGCGGTTCCAGTGCGCTCGACTCGTGTCTCCGAATTCTCGGGTTCGAGGAGCTCGAGCGTGTCGAGCACGGCGACTTCGCCATCTACGAGGAGTCGCCGGAGAAGCCGTCGACTGGAAGAAGCGCAATTCGGGTTCTGCTCCGGCACGGCGCCGTCTGGACTCCGGACGTCTCTTCGCTGGAGTCCACGCGACGGATTCTGTACAAGCTGGAGCCAGACATCCTCGTCGCGCTCGTCGGGCAACTTCGTGCTCGTGAGATCGGAGAGACGGCGCTCGGTGAACTGCTTCGAGTGCGGCAGCTGCGGCAGTATCTGGCGTTCTGTGAACGGCGATTGGCGCGCGTTGGAGGCGGCCCACAGGCGAGTCAGCAATCGGTGCCGACATCGCGCCTGACATCTCGTCAGATCCTCACGCGGGATGATCGCTGGCGTGTCTTCGATGCCGTCTGGTCGAAGCCGATCGCGAAGGTCGCGCGCCGATACGGTATGCCCGCCGTTGAACTGCGGCGGGCTTGTAAGGAGCTCGAGATCCCGATGCCTCCGCGAGGGTACTGGGTCAAGAAGAAGGCCGGCCAACCCGTGCCTCGTCGACCAAAGCTCCCGGCGCTCGACCGTCGTTACCGGTAGCCGCTTCTGCAGCCTTTCCGATCCGCTCCGTATACAGTCATGGCGACCACAACATCGGCGCCGATTTCCCGCGGCGAATTTCGTTGTCGGAGCCCCCTTTCTCCAATCTCCTGGTGGCCCGTCCTCAGAGGTCGGGCCGCGATGAAGGGGCCGAGGAGGGGGAACAATAGCCAGCGGGCCATCGGCCCCCTGACCGATCGCGCGGATCAGAACCACGGCGCTCGCGTCGATCCTCCTTCCACAGAGGGACAGGCTGCGAAGCCCCGGGGCTAGCGAGACTTGCGCCGCGGTCCGCGTCTCTGTCGGCCGGCGCCCTGTGCCGGCCGGGCCGCCTGGAGAAGAGAGGAGAAGGGGCGGAGAGGGGCGTGAGCGACCCGGCCTCCCGCGCATCTGGGTCGGTTCGGGCCCGGCGAGCCGGGTCGCTCACGCCCGTGTCGGTCGTCAGTTTGTCCGGACAAATGCGGCCCGGATCGAATCCAGGTCGGCGGCCCAGTTTTGTGCACGAACGAGGTCACGATCGTGCCGGCCGACGTGGTCGCGATCAAGCTCCCGCGATGTCGTACTGTAGGTCACGAACTGATGGTCGTCCTCCGGTGCACACCGAAGCTCCTAGTCCGGCTTAAACGGGCCGGCGACCTGCCGGCCGTCGAATCCACCACGAGACTTGGCGACTGGTACGGCAACGTCCTCCAGATCGGCCGTCGTCAGCACCTGTTATTCATCAGCGAACGGTCTCGACTTCCGGTCGTACTTCCGATCGCCGAATCGAATCGCTTGAGCATTGTGTTTCCGGACGCGGTGTGCGAGAGGTTGGCCACCGTCGGCGTCGTCTCGGAGGACATTGCCGATGAACGCGCGCGGATGTTAGAGATCGCGTTCGCTCGGAGCAGGAATCGCAGCCTGCTGGGCACATTGAACGACTTCGCATTCAGGCGCAGCAAGGGAACGCCAATCAGGTCGAACCGGAGTCGCCCGAGGAGCTGATGCGGTTCCTCACGCGAACGCCGATCTTACCATTGAATGGCGCGAGCCCAATCGAGCTGACTCTGGCCGCTTTCGAGTTGCGATCTGCGCGTTGATTGCCGCCGTTCGCTGGGCGTCGCTCTGAACCTGATTGTGCGGGAGCGCTTGGACGCGTCAAGACTGCCCTTCGGCGCTGGCGCGGTCTTGACCCGCCCGGCGCGCTCCCTCCAGACTTGGCAATTACCAGAGCGACGCGGGGAAGCTCCGGCCAATCGCCCCTGACGCGATGCGGGATTCCGATTCGTCATCGCGCGCGAGGAGAACTTTGACAGACAGAGACAACGTTCCGGAACTGCACGACCTTGAACTGCCGGATTGTGAGCAGCTGGCTGCGGGTATCCAGGCGTTCGGTGTTCACGAAAGACGAGCTCATTCGCTGTCAGGCCGAGCAGTCTGATGCGGAACAGCGGTCGGCCCAAGCCTTGGCGGCACGCGACAAGGCGCAGTCGAATCTCGATGCCGCGGAGGAGGCGCACGCCGCAGCCCGAGCGGCCCTCGACGCCGGGCGCGATCGTGACCGCGCGGCAACTCTCAGGGCTCACTTGCACGCCGGTGACGCCTGCCCTGTCTGCTTACAGGTGGTTACAGAAGTACCTCCCGAGGCGGCAGGGACAGAACTACTCTCGCTGGAGAAAGAGCTGGCGGAGGCCAAGTCACAAGCAGCGACGGCCGCTTCAGCCAGGCACAAGGCTCATACGGTTCTGGCAACTGCGACAGCCGCTTCGGGGCAAGCCGCAAAGACGGTGGAGGCAAGAGGCACAAAGCTGACAGAACGTCGCGGCGCCCTGAATGCGTTGCTCTCGGCGCTGACAGCCATCGTTCCAGTTGGCACGTCCGTGGATGGATCTGCCATTCTCGCCTGGATCGAGGAAAGCCGCGAGACCCTCCGCGCGGCGAAAGTCGAGAGAGAGCGTCGTGAGAAAGATGTTCGAGGCGCCGAGGCCGCGCTCAGCGCCGCACGTCTCGTCGTCGCCGAGGCCCAGGGCGTCGCGAAGCGTGCATTGGACCTTCATCAACGCCATCTTGACGAACAGACGAGGCTCGAGTCCGCTGCGGCTGCCGCTCGCATCAAGCTGACCGAGCGTCGCGACGCGCTGAGTGCACTGCTCTCGACGCTGTCAGCCCTTGTCCCAGTCGGCACGACCGTGGACGGGCCTGCCATTCTTACCTGGATGGACGAGCGTCGCGAGAGTCTTCGCGCGGCGAAGGCCGAGCGTGAGCGCCGAGCGAAAAGTGTCCAAGACGCTGAGACCGCGCTGAACACTGCACGTCTGTCCGTGGCCGAGGTTGAAGGCGTCGCGAAACGGGCGGTGGATCATCACGAGCGGCAGCTGGATGAGCGAGCACGGATTCAAGCGGATCTCGAGGCCACGGTGACGCGCATTCAGGCTGTCTCCACCCACGCAGATCCGCTCGCCGAGCGAGAGGCACTCGCTCGCCGGATCGCTGACCTTCAGGATGACGATCGCAATGCCGCTAAAGCGCTGACTGATGCGACGAACGCGGCAATCAAAGCGGACACGGAGCTTGAGGCCGCACAATCGATGCTCTCCGACGCGACGGCACATGCGTCGGCGACAGAGCTATCGCTCACTCAGGCACTGACTGATGCCGGCTTTACCGCTGTCGATGCAGTCGTCGCGTCCGTCCGCTCAGAAGGGCAACAGAAGACGCTGCAGGCGAGGGTCGCTGCATTCGACGAACAGCGCGCGGGAGTGCTGCAGCGACTCGCCGACCTCGAGCCCCAGGTCGCCGGTAAGGAGATGTCAGCGGATCGGCTCGACGAGATCGAGCGCCAGACCAAGACGACAGCCGAGGCGAGCCGGCGGGCCGACAGCGCCGTCGCGACACTCGAGGCGGAGCACTCGCGCCTGCGGAACGACGTCAAAGCGCGGGCCGCGCTCCTCGCCCAGAGGGACGCACAACAGACGACATTCGCCATCACCGCCGAACTAGCGGCGGACCTGAAGGGCGACCGCTTTCAAGAGTTCTTGCTGGAGGAAGCGTTCAAGACGTTGGTTGCTGGGGCATCGGTGCGGCTTAAGGAGATCTCGAATCGATACACCCTGCAATGGGAGTCTGGAGAGTTCTACGTCGTCGACCACGACAACGCCGGCGAGCGTCGGCGGGCGGAGACCCTCAGTGGAGGTGAGACCTTCATGGCCTCCCTTTGTCTCGCTCTGCAGCTCAGTGATGAGGTTCTCCGAACGTCTGGCGCCCTGCAGATGGATAGCCTGTTCATTGACGAGGGGTTTGGCACACTGGATTCAGACTCTCTGTCGGAGGTCACGGACGCGATGGAGGCGCTGCGACAGGATGGAGGCCGGATGATCGGCGTCATCAGTCATCGCCCGGAGCTGACGGAGAGGCTGCCCGGCTGCATTCGCGTCAACAAGGGGATCGGAGAATCGAGCTGGATAGTGGAGAGAGTCGGATAGCGCTCAGAGTGCGTTTCCTCACTTCTGCGAAAAGCACAGTCGCGTCGCTTCGCTTCGACTATTGAATGGCCGCCAAATACGCCATTCCAGGCCAAAGTGAGGCCGCTGGGCATTTCGACGACGTAGGGTTTCGATGCTGTCGCCATTTCCCGGTTCCGCCGGGAGGAGGGGTCTCGCGGTCGCCCCCCTAAAACCGAAGGCGACGCGGCCTTGAGGTTCAGTGAATGATCGCAGACATTCTCGACATCTTTGTCGCACCCCGCTCGGCCCGGGTGGTTCGGGGAACCCCAACTGGATCACGAATCAACACTACATTCACTGAGGTCCGGAAAGAGCTCGGTGCTCGGACTCTGCACAGCGAGGTCCGGAAGCGCGATCGCCCGAGCGGCGTCGTCTGGTCTCTGTGGATAGGACGATTCGAAAAGTCAGTTCCCTGGCTGCTCGCGGAGCGCTTCAGCGAAACCCGCTACGCATTTCTGCTGCTGCTTGAAGCGCAGGGCCTCCTCGGTGTGCTCGGCAGCAACGTGGGGGATGTCGCGGACCTGATTTCCGACGATCGCGTCAGCTACCAAAAGCTGCTGGCGCTTCATTCAAATACGGACACCGAGGTTGAGTCACTGAGTACCCGCAGCCTTCGAGCCGCGCGCATCGGCGTGATGCGCAGCACCCAGACCGGGCGACATCTGGAGAAGTCGTTGTCCAGGGTGGGTGCGAACCAAGCAGCGCCCTTCCAAGTGTCACTCCGCCAGGCCGATCAAGCCTGGCGGATCTCGCCTGGGTCAGGGAGAATTGCCCTCAGCGGAGGCCGCGCGACGATCCCCGATCTTTGTGCGTGGTTCGCAGCGACGTGCGAGGACCTCGAGGGCGCAACTGAGCCGAGTAATTTCATCAAGGCATTTGCCCACCCTGCCGACCTCGGCGACCTACCCCCTGATGTATTGCCAACCGCGCTTCAACTCGACTCGTCGGTAGTCGATGATCTGATCGACAGCGGTGCCACGCTGACACGAAACGACGTCGTGATGTCAGACGTTGAAATCGAGGCACTGAGAGAGCTCGTTCGCAAACTTTGGCTTGTCGAAACACCACGAACCGAGGCTGATGAGGAAGCCAACAAGTGGCGGCTGAAAGTCGACGATGCCGAAGTGGGGCAACTCGTCTTTCGCTCCACAAAGATCAGTCTGGTGTCAGCCCACCTAGGCGATATTCAAGTCGCGTACGATGATGGAACCACGGAGACGCTGAATCACGTCTTCAACGCCGGCAGCCAGCCACTTCGGCTTACCTTTTCCGACGCGACGTACGCTTACGCGGCCGGCCAACTGTTTCGTGACCACCGGCTTCTCGCGAGTCGCCACGCTCTACTCGAAGTCCTATCGGGCGGCTTGCCGCCCAATGCGAGCGTTGAGAAAGGCGAAGCAAATGACCGCTTCGCACCGGAGTCACTGTTTGGCTTCGTCGTTGATGATGGAAGTGCTAAGGATGATTACCTTGTGTGCGACGACATTGGAACCGAGTGGGCCGATTTTATCGGCGTATCAACCCAGAACCATCAGATCACCTTCTATCATTGCAAGGGTGGCACTGTGGATGTCGGTGCGTCTGGGTTGCACGAGATCGTGTCACAGGCGACCAAGAACCTCGGTTACCTCACCGCGTCGTCGGCCGAACTAAACCTGCGGCGCGTCAAATGGGAGAGCCCTTGGAATCAGAGACCGATTCCACGATTGCAGCGTGGTGCGGCTGTTGTGGACTTCATCGCAGCGTTCGCGAAGGCGGTCGCTGCGCCGCAGGCCATTCGGCGAGTGACACTCGTCACGTCGTCGCTGTCGAAGGTGGCGGTTGCCGCCGCTTTCGATGAAATTGGTGCCGAGCCCCCAAAAGCCGAAGTTCTGCACGTCCTATGGTTGCTGTCGGCGTTCGTTGATCAGTGCAGAAGCATCGGAGCAGTGCCACAGATTGTCTGTCGTCCGTGACTATCGTTCGATCATTCGAGGAGCGAATGCTTGAACACGTTGGAACGGTGGTAGTCGAGGTAGGCGTTCTGCTCGCGCGAAAACTCACCAACGCGAACGCCGGCGTCGATGCCCCACGCATCGAGAAGCGTGTCTCTAACCTCGGGAACGATGACCAGCTCCTGGCTGCTTGAAAAAGTGATGTAGCCCTCGTCGAAGAGGTGATCGATGTGCGGCGACAGGAGCAGGCCGTTGGCGCCATCGAGGCGCTCGGCGTCTGTCGCGTCTCGCCACGGCTTGATGTGGCTCGCTTTGAGATGCCTCGGCTCGTTCACGCGTGTAACGCGACAGAATTCTTCCCGCAGGAGAACGTTGGCCCTGAACACACCCTGACCGCGCCGCGCTCTGACGAGCTGCTCTTTGAACGTCGGTCCCGTGATGCTCGCGTCTACAATCGCGGCCTCGATATCCGTCGGCTCAGGCGCGCTTTGAAGAACGGCGATCGTCGAGTACGCATCCCAGTACGCCTGTCCAATGAGACCGATGAGAGCATCGGCGAGGGCCTGAGGCAGCTCCGCGAGGTAAACAGACTGGAGCCCGTCTCCGCTCTCCTGCAGCGGTGAGTACTTCGCTGGCAGGAAGGGACGAAGAATCGCCGCGTGATCCTTCGGTCGGATCTGATTGTTCAAGACGCAATAGTCGACCGGAACGAACCAGCCCTCGCGCGACCAGTTGGAACCGGCGGCGCCGAAGTCAGGCTTTGGGCCGGTCTGCGCGCCCCCAGTCACAACACCGACAGCCTTGATGCGCGTATCACAGAACGAGAACACGACGTCGCCAGCCGACACCTCTCGCATGTTCTCGTAGAACTGGTTGCGGGCGCCGTTCGCGTTCTGCTTCGGTGACCACATGAAGCTCCCGCGGACTTCAGCCCGATACGTCTGGTTCTGATTGACCCACCAGTACCGCATTCTGCCACCGCATGGCCAGCGTATTATGACCGCGGATGAATGGCACCATCGCCATCACAGATCACGGCTGGTACGAGTTCCTGCTGGCCCAAAGCGGCTGGTAGTGTCCCGTCAAGTGGTGGAAATCACGCACGCCTTCCCTGAGTTCGACCACGGCGTGGACGCTGATCGGGATAGGGGGACACCTCGCGATGTCGCCCCTCCCACACCACCGGGCATAC